>Ga0181522_10000308_pt1 | contig 38445 bp, 33 predicted proteins | sample PEATcosm2014_Bin_27_FD_121103 | JGI IMG/M metagenome (GOLD analysis project Ga0181522, IMG submission 121103) | Peatland microbial communities from MTU Mesocosm Facility, Houghton, MI, USA - PEATcosm2014_Bin05_10_metaG | ecosystem: Environmental > Terrestrial > Soil > Wetlands > Peat | place...
CGCAACCTTGGCTAAGTCATTGATAAAATGGCGGGAGCGACGGGACTCGAACCCGCGGCCTCTGCCGTGACAGGGCAGCGCTCTAACCAACTGAGCTACGCCCCCGCGGGCGATGGTTCGAGTTATAGCCGCCCCTACCCCAAGTCAAGGTAAACGATCCCGGCGCACAGAAATTGCGAAAAAGCCTTATTTACCGCCAAGAATCGATGGTCAGACGCCCCCCGAATCGTCTATGCGGGCAAGGTGTTTGGCGCTCCGCCAAGCTCACGGATTCACGAGGAGGGTCCTAACGATGGGAATGGTTCCTGGAAAAGCTCCGACGCCGCCGACCGTCACATTGAAACATCTTGCGGCCGCGCTCGCGGAAACCCACGAGATGTCGAAGAAGCAGGCGGAGGCCGTGCTCGGCGATTTCGTCGGCAATATCGTCAAGCATCTCAAGAAGGGCGAGCGCATCCGCATTGGCGGCCTCGGCATCCTTCAGGTCCGCAAGCGCGCCGCGCGCATGGGCCGCAATCCAGCCACCGGCGAGGCGATCCAAATCAAGGCGAGCAAGAAGGTCGCCTTCCGCGCCTCCAAGGAATTGAAAGAGTCGGTCTAACTTAAAGACCGGACCCTCCGGGGATAACGGCAGGCTGGGAGCGACAAGCTCCTGGCCTGCTGTTTCGCGTTTATGAGTGCGAAGGTTGGTGGGCGATGACGGACTCGAACCGCCGACATCCTCCGTGTAAAGGAGGCGCTCTACCAACTGAGCTAATCGCCCGTACGCGCATGATTCCGAAAAGTGGGAAGCGGTTTTCGGACCGGATCATGCGCAAACAATGAGTCGTTTATCGCTATCCGCGGTCGCGGCGCAAGCGGGACCCGATTAAACGAAAACGGCGCCTTGCGGCGCCGTTTGCTTTTTCAATGCCTGTCCGGCGCGCTCAATGCGCGGTCAGGCCAGAGCCGTCGTCTTCCACCACCGGAGGCTCGGCAGCCGCGGCCGCCTCGGCGAGCTTGGCGCTCTCCTCCGGCCATTCGATCGGCACCAGCGGGCGCACCAAAGCGTGCGCCAGCACCTCGTCCATGCGCGTGACCGGAATGATCTCCAAGCCCTTCTTGATGGTCTCGGAGATTTCCACCAAGTCCTTGGCGTTCTCCTCCGGGATCAGAACCGTCTTCATGCCGCCGCGCGAGGCAGCCAGCAGCTTCTCCTTCAAGCCGCCAATCGGCAGCACGCGGCCGCGCAGCGTGATTTCGCCGGTCATGGCGACATCGCGGCGCACCGCAATGCCGGTCATCACCGACACGATCGCGGTGACCATGGCGACGCCCGCCGACGGTCCATCCTTGGGCGTGGCGCCTTCCGGCACGTGCACGTGGATGTCACGCTTGTCGAACAGCGGCGGCTGGATGCCGAAGGCGACCGCGCGCGAGCGGACATAAGAGGCCGCCGCCGAAATCGACTCCTTCATCACGTCACGCAGGTTGCCGGTGACGGTCATCTTGCCCTTGCCCGGCATCATGACGCCTTCGATGGTGAGCAACTCGCCGCCCACATCGGTCCAGGCAAGCCCCGTGACCATGCCGACCAGGTCTTCGGCCTCGATCTCGCCGTAGCGGTGCTTCGGCACGCCCAGGTAGTCGCCGATGGTCGCCGCGGTGACGGCAATCGACTTCTTCTTGGACGTCATCAGTTCCTTGACCGCCTTGCGGATCAACGTCGACAGCTCGCGCTCGAGGTTGCGCACGCCCGCTTCCCGCGTGTAACGGCGGATCATGAGCAGCAGCCCCTCGTCGTCGATCGACCATTCCTTGGCATCGAGGCCGTGCTTGGCGATCGCGGCCGGGATCAGATGCTTGCGCGCGATCTCGACCTTTTCGTCCTCGGTGTAGCCGGCGATGCGGATGATCTCCATGCGGTCCATCAACGGCGCCGGGATATTGAGCGTATTTGCCGTGGTGATGAACATCACGTTCGACAGATCGTAGTCGACCTCGAGATAGTGGTCGGCAAAGGTGTGGTTCTGTTCGGGGTCGAGCACCTCAAGCAGAGCCGATGACGGATCGCCGCGGAAATCGGCGCCCATCTTGTCGACCTCGTCGAGCAGGAACAGCGGGTTCGACGTTTTCGCCTTCCTCATCGACTGGATGATCTTGCCGGGCATCGATCCGATATAGGTGCGCCGGTGGCCGCGGATCTCGGCCTCGTCACGCACGCCACCGAGCGACACGCGCACGAATTCGCGCCCCGTCGCCTTGGCGATCGACTTGCCGAGCGAGGTTTTGCCCACGCCGGGAGGACCGACCAGGCACAGGATCGGCCCGGTCAGCTTGTTGGCGCGCTGTTGCACGGCGAGATACTCGACGATGCGTTCCTTGACCTTCTCGAGGCCGTAGTGGTCGTTGTTGAGAATCTTCTCGGCGCCGACCAGGTCCTTCTTGACCTTGCTCTTCTTGTTCCACGGGATCGATAGCAGCCAGTCGAGATAGTTGCGCACGACGGTGGCCTCCGCAGACATCGGCGACATCTGGCGCAGCTTCTTGAGTTCGTGCGTGGCCTTCTCGCGGGCTTCCTTGGAGAGCTTGACCTTCTTGATCTTCTCTTCGAGTTCGGCAAGTTCGTCCTTGCCTTCCTCGTCGCCGAGCTCCTTCTGGATCGCCTTCATCTGTTCGTTGAGGTAGTACTCGCGCTGGGTCTTCTCCATCTGCCGCTTGACGCGGGTGCGGATGCGCTTTTCCACCTGCAGGACGGAAATCTCGCTCTCCATCAGGCCGAGCACCTTCTCCAGGCGCTGCGTGACGGTGGGCGTCTCCAGGATGTCCTGCTTGTCGGGAATCTTTACGGCAAGATGCGAGGCCACGGTGTCGGCCAGCTTGGCGTAATCCTCGATCTGCTGGATCACGCCCACGACCTCGGGCGACACCTTCTTGTTCAGCTTCACATAATTTTCGAATTCGGTGACCACCGAACGCGCCATAGCTTCCGCCTCCACGCGTTCACCGACATCGTCGGCGAGCACGGTGGCATCGGCCTCGTAATAATCGCTGCGGTCGGTGTACTTGAGCACCTTGGCGCGCTCGGCGCCTTCGACCAGCACCTTGACGGTGCCGTCGGGCAGCTTGAGCAACTGCAAGACGCTCGCCAGCGTGCCGACCTCGAAGATCGAGTCGGTCGCCGGGTCGTCGTCGGACGCATTCTTTTGCGTCGCGAGCAGAATGAAGGTGTCGGAGCGCATCACTTCTTCCAGCGCCTTGATCGATTTTTCACGGCCGACGAAGAGCGGGACGATCATGTGCGGGAACACCACGATGTCGCGCAGCGGCAATACGGGATAGGCCCGGGTTTCGCCGGGTTGCAGCTGAGGTCGTGGCTTGTTTGTCATTGCCTTAGGTCCTTTTTTTGTGCCCCTGCCCGTCGACCCGCGATAGCGGCATCGCCGAACAGTGCCGGGAGGGATGGGCAAGAGGACGTTGGGCCTTGGGTCGCCCGACGCACCTTGAGGAAGGGTACGAACCCTCACCCATTCGGGAAACTACGATCTTTCGTACGCGACTTCGCTTCGAACACTATACGTAGGATGACGGCCTAGGGTCCGCAAGTAAGGCCCGTTTTTTCAGTAAAGGCGGACCCCGATACCCTCAGCACGACATCAACGGTGCGATTCTACAAGCGGTTCTCTCAACACCCTTTAGGGCGCGATCAGGCGCTGGCGCTGCCTTGCTCGGCCGTCCGGTCGCTGCGGTCGGCATAGATGTAGAGCGGGCGGGCGGTTCCCTCGACCACTTCCTTCGATATCACCACCTCTTCGACGCCCTCTAGGCTGGGCAGGTCAAACATGGTGTCGAGCAAGATGGTCTCCATGATGGAGCGCAGGCCGCGCGCGCCGGTCTTGCGGTCGATCGCCTTGCGGGCGATGGCGCCGAGCGCCTCTTCGGCCAGCGTGAGATCGATCGATTCCATCTCGAACAGCCGCTGGTACTGCTTGACCAGGGCATTCTTCGGCTGGGTCAGGATTAGCTTGAGCGAAGGCTCATCGAGATCTTCAAGCGTGGCCACGACCGGCAGACGCCCGACGAATTCCGGGATGAGACCGTATTTCAACAAATCTTCCGGTTCGACTTCGCGGAAGATTTCGCCTTGTTTGCGGTCTTCCGGCGCCGCCACCCGGGCCGAGAAGCCGATCGAGGTGGAGCGGCCGCGCGCCGAGATGATCTTGTCGAGGCCGGAGAAAGCGCCGCCGCAGACGAACAGAATGTTGGTGGTGTCCACCTGCAGGAATTCCTGCTGCGGATGCTTGCGGCCGCCCTGCGGAGGCACCGACGCGATGGTGCCTTCCATGATCTTTAGGAGCGCCTGCTGCACGCCTTCGCCCGACACGTCGCGCGTGATCGACGGGTTGTCGGACTTGCGGGAAATCTTGTCGATTTCGTCGATATAGACGATGCCGCGCTGCGCGCGCTCGACATTGTAGTCGGCCGACTGCAGCAGCTTGAGAATGATGTTCTCCACGTCCTCGCCGACATAACCGGCTTCGGTGAGCGTGGTGGCGTCCGCCATCGTGAACGGCACGTCGAGGATGCGCGCCAGCGTCTGTGCCAGCAGCGTCTTGCCCGAGCCGGTCGGCCCGATCAGCAGGATGTTCGACTTCGCCAGTTCGACGTCGTTGTGCTTGGTCTGGTGGTTGAGCCGCTTGTAGTGATTGTGGACGGCGACCGAGAGCACCTTCTTGGCGTGATCCTGGCCGATGACGTAATCGTCGAGAACCTTGCGGATTTCCTTCGGCGTCGGGATGCCATCGCGCGACTTGACCAGCGAGGATTTGTTTTCCTCGCGGATGATGTCCATGCAGAGTTCGACGCATTCATCGCAGATGAACACGGTCGGGCCGGCGATGAGCTTGCGAACTTCGTGCTGGCTCTTGCCGCAGAACGAGCAATAGAGCGTGTTCTTGGAATCGCTGCCGCCGACTTTGCTCATTCCATTCTCCGTCACACTCGTTCGTCTTGCGTGGTCGGCGAAGTCTTGAATCTCAACTGCCTAAACGCAACACAACAAACGATGCAAGTTTCGCGCCGGATTTCCGATGCGGCGGACCTTCGTACTGGGAGGCCGCTTCCCTCCTACTCTCCCACACCTTAAGCGAAGCATGCTAACGACGTGATAATCAAGAATCTATTAACGATAATGCCCAACCAAACCCTGCGGCGGAAGTGGAACTTCCGTAGCAATCCACGGCGTGGGGACGGTGTGGATGGCAGCCCGCGCTGGGAGGATCAAGCGGGCTTTGGCAGTTGTTCCTCCGGCCGCCTGGAGATCACCTTGTCGACCAGACCAAATTCCGCAGCCGCTTCGGCGGTGAGGAAGTAGTCACGCTCAAGCGCGTCTTCGATCTTCTTCAACGACTGGCCGGTATGCTTGACGTAGATCTCGTTGAGCCGCTTTTTCAGATTCAGGATCTCCTGGGCGTGCACCATGATGTCGGTGGCCTGGCCCTGGAACCCGCCGGAAGGCTGATGAACCATGATGCGGGCGTTCGGCAGCGCAAAGCGCATGTCCTTGGCGCCGGCGGCGAGCAACAGCGAGCCCATCGAAGCGGCCTGCCCGACGCACAACGTGGACACCGGCGGGCGCACGAATTGCATAGTGTCGTAGATCGCCATGCCCGATGTCACCACCCCGCCGGGCGAGTTGATGTACATCGAGACTTCTTTTTTCGGATTCTCCGCTTCCAGGAACAGCAATTGCGCGACCACCAGCGTAGCGACACCGTCCTCGATCGCGCCGGTGATGAAGATGATCCGCTCCTTGAGCAGCCGCGAATAGATGTCGTAGGCCCGCTCGCCACGGTTGGTCTGCTCGACCACCATGGGCACCAAATAATTCATGTAGGTATCGACGGGATCTCTCATTTCGGCTCCTTCGCGCGAATCACGCGAGGCTAGAGTAGCCTTATAGCGGGTTGGGTATCTATTTCCGCAGCGGCCCCGCCGCAAGGTGCCGGGCGATCAGGCGACCAATTCGTCTTCCTTGTAGAGCTCCTCGCGCGAGACCTTTTTCTCGGTCACCTCGGCCAGTTCGAGCAGGAAATCGACCACCTTTTCCTCATAGATTGGCGCACGTAGCGCGGCCACCGCCTGCGGGTTCTGGCGGTAATAATCCCACACCCGCTGTTCCTGGCCGGCGAACCGGCGGGCTTGCTCCATCAGCGCGCGATTGAGCTCGTCGTCGGTCACGGTGATGGTGTTCTTCTCTCCGATCTCGGCCAGCACCAGGCCGAGACGCACGCGCCGCTCGGCGATGGCGCGGTATTCGGCCTTGGCTATTTCCTCGGTGGTGCCCTCGTCGGCGAAGGTCTTTTTCTCGTTTTCCATCTCGCTCTGCACCGACTTCCAAACCCGGTCGAATTCTTCCTCGACCAGTGACGGCGGCGGCTCGAATTTGTGCCGGGCATCAAGTTGGTCGAGCAGTTCGCGCTTGATCTTCTGGCGCGACATGCCGACGTGCTCGACCGCGATCCGTTCCTTGATCGCCTCGTGCAGCTTGGCAAGCGATTCAAGCCCGAGCGATTTGGCGAATTCATCGTCGACCGTAACCGTGCCCGGAGTCTCGATCGACTTCGCCGTGACAACGAATTCGGCGTTCTTGCCGGCCAGATCGGCCTTCGGATAATGCGCGGGGAACGTCACTTTCAGCGTGCGGGTTTCGCCGGTGCCGATGCCGATCAGCTGATCCTCAAAGCCCGGAATGAAGGTGTTCGACCCGATCATCACGACGGAATCGTCGCCCGAGCCGCCCTCGAACGGCACCCCGTCGATGGTGCCGGCAAACGAGATAACGACGCGATCGCCCTTGGCCGCCTTCCCGCCTTCCGGCTTCTGGCTGTAAGGCTTGTTCTGCTCGGTGATGCGCGCGACCGCCTCGTCCACTTCGGCGTCGGTGACGTCGCTGGTGAGCTTGGTGAGCTTGATGGTCTTGAAATTGGTCAGTTCGATCGGCGGCACGATCTCGACCGCCACGGTGTAGTCGAGATCGCTCTCGCCGGCGATCAACTTCTCGACCGCGGCCTGTTCGGTCGGTAGCGTCACCTTCGGATCGGCGGCGAGTTTGTAACCGCGCTCGCTGACGATCTGGTTGTTGGTATCGCGGACCGTCGCTTCGATGACTTCGGCCATGGCCGAACGGCCATAGACGCGCCGCAGATGCGCGACCGGCACCTTGCCGGGACGGAATCCGTTGATGCGAACGCGGTCTTTGAGTTCGTCCAGGCGGACAATGACTTTGGCATCGAGTTCGGCGGCCGGAACGACCACCTTGAATTCGCGCTTGAGGCCTTCGGACAGTGTTTCGGTAACTTGCATCGATCACACACTTTTTTGCTTATCCGCGCGAAGCGCCGGATGTCTCGGTTGAGAAGCAGCTAGCCCTCGGCGTGGTGCGGGCGGAGGGACTCGAACCCCCACGACTTTCGTCACGGGAACCTAAATCCCGCGCGTCTACCAATTCCGCCACGCCCGCAAAGGGCAAGCTCAAGGACGATCCTGGCGCCGCAATCCGGCAGGGCTTAACGCACGAAAGCCTGCCAGGGCAAGCCGTTAAATAGGCGCCACTAGGCCCGCTCAAGGGCCCGTCAGTTCCGCAAAAAGCCGCCGGTAGACCGCCGGCAGCGCCTCAGGCAGGTCTTCCGCAATCAGCCCAGGGCCGAACTCATTGGCCGCCTCGCCGTGCAGCCACACGGCGGCGCTGGCCGCCGCAAAGCCCGGCATCCCCTGCGCCAGCAGGCCCGCGATCATGCCAGCTAGAACATCGCCAGCGCCGGCAGTGGCGAGCGCGGGCGGCGCATTGTCGGAAATTGAGGCCCTGCCGTAGGGGGTGGCCACCACGGTGTCGGCGCCCTTGAACAGCACGACAGCCCCGCTGGATCCGGCCGCTAGGCGAGTTTTCTCAAGCTTTGAGCGAACATTAGAATTCTTATGTATCACTTTAAATAGCCGAGCGAATTCGCCCTCGTGCGGAGTCAGTATCACGTCCCGTTTCGGGCCCTTGCGGATCATCCCGGAAAGGGATTCCGGCTCCTGCGCAAGACTGGTCAGCGCGTCGGCATCTAGGACTGCCGCCGCGCCGCTCGCCAGCGCCGCTGCAACCTGCTCCCGCATGGCGGAACCGACCCCGCCGCCCGGTCCCAGCACCACCGCATTGTGCCGCTTGTCGGCAAGGAACGCCGTCAGTTGGTCGGCCCCGTCGACCGGCCGCACCATGATTGCCAGCGTCGCTTCGGCATTGACGCTGAGCGCCTCATGCGGGCTGGCAATGGTGACCAACCCGGCGCCCGCCCGCAACGCGCCGCGCGCCGCCAGCCGCCCAGCCCCCGTCCTCGGCAAGCCGCCGGAGACGATCACCGCATGGCCGCGCGAGTATTTGTGGCCCTCGGGGCGCGGCCGCGGGAACGCTGCCCCCCAAAGCGCCGGCCGGTTCATGAAGGCCGAAGGCTTGATCGACGCCAGCACACTCTCCGGAATGCCGATATCGGCTACCTGAATGACCCCGCATTGCAACCGGCCGGGCAGCAGTAAGTGACCTGTCCTGCGGCGGAAGAAAGTCACCGTATGTGCGGCGTTGACCGCGACCCCCATCACAGCGCCGGTCGTGCCATTGACCCCGCTGGGCAAGTCCACCGCGACCACGGGCGCGCCGGCGGCGTTCATCGCCTCGATCATGGCGCGTGGCAGACCCTCGACGTCGCGGTCCAGGCCGGCACCGAACAAGGCATCGATTATGAGATCGCAATCCTTCAGCGGCAACGCTGAAGAAGCCGCCTCGACCGGCCCGCTCCAGCGGCCGGCAGCGATTGCGGCGTCGCCCTTCAGCCGCGCTTTGTCGCCAACCAAGCTGACGCGCACCGAAACCCCGCGCTCGGCCAGGTGGCGAGCCGCAACAAAACCGTCGCCGCCATTGTTGCCGGGGCCGGCAACGATCACCACGCGTTGGCCTTGCAGCAAAGCGGCCGCCGCATCGGCGGTTGCGCGGCCGGCATTCTCCATCAACTTGATGCTCAACATGCCGCCTGCAACCGTGAGCCGATCGGCTTCGGCCATTTCCGCAGTGGTGAGGAGTTCGAGCATGGCAAGCGACCCTATCGGCGGCGCAGAGTACGGACAAATCAGGCAATTTGGCTGCGTTGCAGCATAAGTCCGGCGGCTGGCAAAAGTTTTCGCAGGGTGCTTAATTGCTGGGCAGCCGATATAATCTTGCTTATCGTTGGAGCCGCTAAGGCTCTGTAGAAAAAAGACTTTTATGCGTTCTCCGGCTTGGCACGGGACCTGCTATCCGGTAGCGCGGCGCTCCGCATCAACGCGGTGGGCTGGGGGGAAGGAAAAAGGCAATGAAAAAAATCGAAGCCATCATCAAACCCTTCAAACTCGATGAGGTGAAGGAGGCCCTGCAGGAGGTTGGACTGCAAGGCATTACTGTCACCGAAGCCAAGGGCTTCGGCCGGCAGAAAGGGCATACCGAGCTTTATCGCGGCGCCGAATATGTGGTCGACTTCCTACCAAAGGTGAAGATTGAGATCGTGCTCGGCGACGATATGGTGGACAAGGCTATTGAGGCGATCCGCCGCGCCGCGCAAACTGGCAGGATCGGTGACGGCAAGATATTCTTATCGAACATCGAAGAAGCCATCCGGATACGGACTGGCGAATCCGGCGTCGACGCCATCTAAGCCGCGGGCAGCGTCTGCTCGGAAAAATCCATCAATAACGGGGGAATGCAATCCATGACGACAGCCAAGAATGTCATGAAGATGATCAAGGACAGCGACGTTAAATACGTCGATTTCCGGTTTACCGATCCGCGCGGCAAGTGGCAGCACGTCACTTTCGACGTCAGCATGATCGAGGAAGACACGTTTGCCGAAGGCATGATGTTCGACGGCTCGTCGATCGCCGGCTGGAAGGCGATCAACGAATCCGACATGAACCTGATGCCCGATCCGGCCTCGGCCTGCATCGACCCGTTCTTTGCCGAAACCACTTTGGTGCTGGTCTGCGACGTGCTCGAGCCGACCACCGGCGAGCCCTATAACCGCGACCCGCGCGGCATCGCCAAGAGGGCCGAAGGCCTGGTCAAGTCGATGGGCATCGGCGACACGATCTTCTTCGGACCCGAAGCCGAGTTCTTCGTGTTCGATGACGTCAAGTACAAGGCCGATCCCTACAACACCGGCTTCAAGCTCGACTCGATCGAATTCCCGTCCAACTCCGACACCGAATACGAAGGCGGCAATCTCGGCCACCGCGTCGGCACCAAGAAGGGCTACTTCCCGGTGCCGCCGCAGGATTCGGTGCAGGACATGCGCTCGGAAATGCTCGGCGCCATGGCGCGCATGGGCGCCAAGGTCGAGAAACACCACCACGAAGTGGCGTCCGCTCAGCACGAGCTCGGCTTGAAGTTCTCGCCGCTCACCCAGATGGCCGACATGATGCAGGTCTACAAATACTGCATCCAGCAAGTCGCGCAGATCTACGGCAAGACCGCGACCTTCATGCCCAAGCCGGTCTACGGCGACAACGGCTCCGGCATGCACTGCCACCAGTCGATCTGGAAGGCCGGCAAGCCAGTATTCGCGGGCAACAAGTATTCCGACCTGTCGGAGACCTGCCTGTCCTATATCGCCGGCATCATCAAGCACGCCAAGGCGATCAACGCCTTCACCAACCCGACCACCAACTCCTACAAGCGTCTGGTGCCGGGCTTCGAGGCGCCGGTGTTGCTCGCCTATTCGGCGCGTAACCGTTCGGCGTCGTGCCGCATTCCCTACACCACCAACCCGAAAGCCAAGCGCGTCGAGGTGCGTTTCCCCGATCCGCTCGCCAATCCCTATCTGGCCTTCGCGGCGATGCTGATGGCCGGCCTCGACGGCATCAAGAACAAGCTCGATCCGGGCGCGGCGATCGACAAGGATCTCTATGATCTGCCGGCGGCCGAACTGAAGAAAATTCCGACCGTGTGCGGCAGCTTGCGCCAGGCGCTCGGCGAACTCGACAAGGACCGCGCGTTCCTAACGGCCAATGGCGTGTTCGACGACGACTTCATCGACAGCTACATCGACCTCAAGATGCAGGAAGTGATCCGCTTCGAGCACACCCCGCATCCGGTCGAGTTCGACATGTACTATTCGGCTTAAAGCGTTCCTCCCAAACATCGCGCGTCATGCGATGAAACTAAAACGGCGTCCCGCGCGGGACGCCGTTTTTTCTTGACTGGAAGTTTGCTTCAATTCACCGAAGCGGCACGACGTCCGCTAGACTTTTGCGCATGGGCCGCTCGGCTTCCTGGATTGCCGCGTCGTGATACCAAGCGCTGCTGACCGCTCTGGCCAGGCGCGGCGAACCAACATTCACCGCAGGCATCGTCTGATCACGAGGACCGGCAGCAGTCGGACGGGTCCTTACGGGAAACTGATAGATCGTGGCGGACTGCTGAAAATTATTTGTCGTCATTGTCCGGCACTCCTCCAATGCATTCGCATGTCGGGCACATAACGTCTGCTAACCGATTCTGCTCCCCATAATCGTTAACTGCCTCACATCAAATCAGCGTGTGTCTACGTTCTAGGCATTTTCGAGATTGCTTGTTCTCAAGGCATCGCCGCGCATTCGTCCGGCGATGCGCAGCGTCAAATCCGCAAGCATTTTCAACATCGTGCGCGGAACTTTGGGCGCCTGCCGCTTGGCATATTTAATGCTTTGTAGCGGTCAGCAGTTGGCGGCCGGGCGTGCCGTTGGCGGCCTCACACTTCGTGTCAACAGCCTACGAGAGACCGAAATGACAAAATACAAGCTCGAATACATTTGGCTCGACGGATACACGCCGGTCCCCAACCTGCGTGGAAAAACCCAACTCAAGGAATACGCCAGCTTCCCGACGCTCGAACAACTTCCGCTTTGGGGCTTCGACGGCAGCTCGACGATGCAGGCCGAAGGCCACAGTTCGGACTGCGTTCTCAAGCCCGTGGCAGTCTATCCGGACGGCGCGCGTACCAACGGCGTGTTGGTGATGTGCGAAGTCATGACCCCGGACGGCAAGCCGCATGCCTCGAACAAGCGCGCCACCATTCTTGACGACCCGGGCGCCTGGTTCGGTTACGAGCAGGAATACTTCTTCTACAAGGACGGCCGTCCGCTCGGCTTCCCCGAATCCGGTTATCCGGCGCCGCAAGGCCCCTACTACACCGGCGTCGGCTTCAAGAACGTCGGCGACATCGCTCGCAAGATGGTGGACGAGCATCTCGACCTCTGTCTCGCGGCCGGCATCAACCACGAAGGCATCAATGCCGAAGTGGCCAAGGGCCAGTGGGAATTCCAAATTTTTGGCAAGGGCTCGAAACGCGCCGCCGATGAGATGTGGATGGCCCGCTACCTGATGCTGCGTCTCACCGAGAAGTACGGTGTCGATATCGAGTTCCATTGCAAGCCGCTCGGCGACACCGACTGGAACGGCTCCGGCATGCACGCCAACTTCTCGACCCAGTACATGCGTGAAGTCGGCGGCAAGGAATACTTCGAGGCGCTGATGAAGGCGTTCGAGAAGAATTGGAAAGAACACATCGACGTGTACGGTCCGGACAACGATAAGCGTCTGACCGGCAAGCACGAGACGGCGCCGTGGAACAAGTTCAGCTATGGCGTTGCCGACCGCGGCGCTTCGATCCGCGTTCCACACTCCTTCGTCAACAACGGCTACAAGGGCTACCTGGAAGACCGCCGCCCGAACTCGCAAGGCGACCCCTACGCCATCGCTTCACAAATTCTGAAGACGGTCGCGTCGGTCCCGATCAGCGGCAAGAAATCCGCCGCCGCCTAAGCGACGCAACGCGAAAATAAAAGGGGCGCCCTTTTCTGGGCGCCCTTTTCTTTTTGCCGGCAACGACGATCAGACGATCAGACGATTAGGAAAACGATGACCGCGAGACCGGCGGCAATGCCGCCAGCAATCGCCAGTCTCTGGCGGCGATGGCGCCGCGGCCCATAGACGCCGGCGGCGCGGCGTTCGGCGATCAGTGCGGCGTCGTATTCGGCCGATGACGAATAAGCGCATGCCAGAGCCGCGCCGGCCCGCTCGGCATAAGCTTCGAGCGCGAGGACGGCGGCGTGTCCGCTATTGGCTGAATGCACCATCCGCACATGGTAGCGCGGATCGGGTAAACGAGTGGTTCACTATGCCGGGACGGCCGGTTTTGCGTGCCGGACGTGCCGCTTGCGGGTCACCGCCGCAGGTTTAGCAGCGGGCCCGATCCAAATCTCGGCCGCAGGACGCGGCTGGCCGCCTGCAACAATGTCTTCGGCTTTATGCAGCCGATTGCGGCCGTCGCGTTTAGCCTGGTAAAGCGCCTCGTCGGCGCGCGCAATCAGCGGAGCAATGTCGACCACCGGTTCATACGATGTGGCGGCCCCCATGCTCACGGTCGCGCCAATCGTTTTCTCGGCAATGGTAATGCCGGCCATTTCGAAGCTGGCGCGCAGACGTTCGGCGATGCGCTCGGCGAATTCCATCGGTTCCGCGACGATGACGGCAAATTCCTCGCCGCCGATCCGGCCGATGAGGTCGCTGCCGCGCATGCTCGAGCGCGCGACATTCGCGAACACGCGCAAGACCTCGTCGCCGACGGCGTGACCGAAGCGGTCGTTGATCGATTTGAAATGATCGAGATCCATCACCATCATCGTCACCGGCAGACCGCGATTGGCCTGACGGGCGCACAACATGTGTGCGGTTTCGAGGAACGCCCGGCGGTTGAGCAGACCGGTCAGATGATCGGTCGAGGCGGCGCTGCGGTAGATATCGACGTCGTTGTCCTTGACCATCAGCAGCACGATGAATGCGGTGCCGATCGCGTACAGCATCGTCTCGAGCGCAAATACCGTCAGCCAGCTCGCCGCATAAGCCGCCGGCAAGAAGGCCTGCATGGCCAGCGGGATCAGAAAGATAGCGGCATGCACGCACGGCACCACGATCGCGGCGGTGCGCGAATAAAGCGACTTGCGCCGCTCGCGCCGCAATTCGTAGGCAATGAAAAAGGTGTAGGTCGCAACCACGATTGCGCCGAGCGCGATCCGCTCATTGCTGTCGGGCGGCATCGACGGCAATTGGCACAAAATGACCCACAGGATGGCGCCGGCGAAGGCAGCGGTCGGGGTCAGCGGCCGGCCGTGGAACAGCCGCACGCCGTTCCAGATCATGCCGCAGGCGACGAAGGTCATGGCCTGCGGGATTTCCCGCGGCATTTCGTAGACCAGCGCGGGCGCAGCCCAGAGCGCGATCGAGGACGCCCCGATCAGGTAGGCCGAGCCCCACCAGGCGAGAGCGCGCACATTGCGCTGTTGCAGCCATGCAAAGATCAACAGCAACCCGAGCAGCGCTGCAATGCAGACGGCTACAAAGGACAGCGTCGGTATGTCCAACGGCGTTAGTTGTGGTCTAGCGGCGGAAAACATTGAACTCCCAAGCCCGCCCGGCCGGTCCTGGGCCGGGCCTCGGTATCATTGTAGGCACGGGCGTGTGCGAAAAGCCTTGCGCGCTTGCACCACCTTCGATGCAAGACTTGCGAAAATTGTAATCAAAACTGCGCCAAAGGCCGCCGATCAGGCCGCAAAAAGGGCGCGCATTCCGCGCGCCCCTTGAGACTTCGGTAACTGCCTCGAAATTTAGCGCTTGGAGAACTGGAACGAACGGCGGGCTTTGGCGCGGCCGTATTTCTTGCGCTCGACGACGCGTGAATCGCGGGTGAGAAAACCACCGCGCTTGAGCGCGCCGCGCAGGTCGGGCTCGAAATAGGTCAACGCCTTGGAGATGCCGTGGCGCACCGCGCCGGCCTGGCCGGACAGACCGCCGCCAGAGACGGTACAGGTCACGTCGTATTGCCCGGTGCGATTGGCGGCGACCAGCGGCTGCTGGATCATCATGCGCAGCACCGGCCGCGCGAAGAACACTTCCACGGTCTTGGTGTTGACCAGTATCTTGCCAGAGCCGGGCTTGATCCAGACCCGCGCGACCGCGTTCTTGCGTTTGCCGGTGGCGTAAGCACGGCCCTGCGGGTCGAGCCTCTGCACGTATTTCGGCGCTTCCGGAGCTGCCGGCTTAAGGCTCGCCAATCCTTCCAGCGACTGTACGGTCTCGGCCACGATCAGGCACTCCTCACGTTCTTGCGGTTCATGACGGCGACGTCGAGTTTTTCGGGCTTCTGCGCCTCGTGCGGATGCTCGGGACCGGGATAGACGCGCAGGTTACCGAACTGCACGCGGCCGAGCGGCCCACGCGGCAGCATGCGCTCGACGGCCTTCTCGACGATGCGCTCGGGGAAACGGCCCTCGAAGATCGACTTGGCCGTGCGTTCCTTGATGCCGCCGATGAAACCGGTGTGATGGTGGTAGATTTTTTTTTCGCGCTTGCGGCCGGTGAACACGACCTTGGCGGCGTTAACGATGATCACGTTGTCACCATCATCGACGTGCGGAGTATAGGTCGCCTTGTGCTTGCCGCGCAGCCGCATCGCCACCAGCGTGGCGAGCCGACCAACCACCAATCCGCTGGCGTCGATCAGCAGCCATTTCTTCTCGATGTCGGCGGCCTTGGCCGAATAGGTCGTCATGACTGATCCTTGGATTGGCGCGCCTGTGCGCGCCGAAGATATGGCTGTCTAGCCAAGCGGGCTTTATCGGTCAACGTCCAATGCCGATTAATTACTGCGCTAGATCAATCAGTTAAAAGAATGGTATTTTGACACCACCGACTAATCACCGGGCCTGCGGGATCGAATAGGTCGCGGTGACATGGGCCACTGGCTCCTCGGTGCCCTCCGAATAAATCGTGACCTCGCCCACGGTCAGCCGTTTTCCGACTTTCATCAGGCGGGCGTCGGCGAGCAGGTCGGCGCGTGTCGGCTTGCGAAGGAAATTGATGTTGAGATTGGTGGTGACCGCCAGCGGCTGCGGCCCGATCGCCGAAAACACCGCGACGTACATGGCGAAATCGGCCAATTCCATCATGGTCGGCCCGGACACGGTGCCACCGGGGCGCAAGGCTGTCTCCTCAAAGGTCCAGCGCACTCGGATGTCGGCGTAGTCGACGCGCTCGATGCTGTGGCCGCAGCCGGGGTAGAACGCCTGCGGGAATTCCGCATGCAACAGCTTTGCGATTTCGTCCGCCGACATGGCCGGCGATTTAGCTTGCGCAGGCATCCATCCCCCCTTTGCCGGCGTGCCCGGCGCCCCGTCTTAGAACGGCCAGCAATAGGGTCAAACGGTCTTTTCGGTTGCCTTGCGCGCCCGGATGGCCGGGTTAAAGATCACCGTCATGACCGCGCGCAGCACCAGCCCGGATTCCGTGACGTCGCCCGTTCTCCTGCGCGGCGATATCGACGGCATCGCCCTGCTCTCGCTCAACCGGCCGCAGGCGCGCAATACGCTGTCGGAGGCGATGCTGGCGGTGCTGCATGACGAATTCGCGGCGATCGCCGAAGACGGCCAGGTCCGCGCCGTCATCATATCGCACAACGGCCCGGCCTTCTGCGCCGGCCACGACATGAAGGAAATGACCGCGCACCGCGCCGATCCCGATCGCGGCCGGTCTTATTTCAGGGCGCTGATGGAACGCTGCAGCGCGCTCATGATGTCGATCCAGAAATTGCCTCAACCGGTGATCGCCGCCGTTGAAGGCGTCGCCACCGCCGCCGGCTGCCAGCTGGTCGCCACCTGCGACCTCGCGGTGGCGTCCGAGACGGCGCGCTTCTCGACGCCGGGCGTGCATATCGGCCTGTTCTGCTCGACCCCGATGGTGGCGCTGTCGCGCAATGTCGCCAACAAGCACGCCATGGAAATGCTGCTGACCGGCGACCTGGTCTCGGCCGACGACGCCCATCGCATCGGCCTCGTCAACCGCGTCGTCGCCGCAGGCGAGGCATCCGAACACGCGCTTGAATTGGCGCGCCAGATCGCGTCGAAGTCGACGCTGACGGTCAAGCTCGGCAAGCAGGCCTTCTATCGCCAGCGCGAGATCGATCTGGCCGCCGCCTACAAGCTCACCATCGACGTCATGGTCGAAAACATGCTGGCGCATGACGCCGAGGAAGGCATCGGCGCCTTTATCGAAAAACGCGATCCAACCTGGGAAGACCGCTGATGCAACGCATTGTGCTTCTGGCTGGCGCTATCGCTCTGGTTTCGATGAACGCGGCATCCGCGCAGGACTTCACCGCGGCGCAGCGCGCTGCTTGCAAGGGCGATTACGACAAATTCTGCAAGGGCACCATGCCGGGCGGCGGGCGCGTGCTCGCCTGCCTGAGCAAGCAGCGCGACGCGCTGTCCGACGCCTGCAAGCAAGTCGTCGACGCGCAGAAGAAATGAGCCACGACAGCTACCCCGACAGCGCCATCCGCGGCATCCTCAACGCCGTGAAGACCATTGCCATGGTCGGCATCTCGCCGAAGGAGAACCGGCCGAGCTATTTCGTATTCAAATATCTGCGCGAGCGCGGCTATCGCATGATTCCGATCAATCCGGGCCAGGCCGGCAAGGAAATCCTCGGTGAGAAAGTCTACGCCAAACTCGGCGACATCCCCGAACCCGTCGACATGATCGATATCTTCCGCAGCTCCAAGGATGTGATGCCAGTTGTTCAGGAGGCTCTGACGCTCACGCCAAAGCCAAAAGTGATCTGGATGCAGCTCACCGTGCGAAACGACGAAGCTGCAAAACTCGCCGAGGACGCCGGCCTCAAAGTGATCATGAACCGATGCCCGAAGATCGAATACGGCCGCCTGTCGTCGGAGATCGGCTGGGTCGGCGTCAATTCGCGGGTGCTGTCATCCAAGCGCGCACAGATCATGGGCAAAGGCGTGCAGCGCATGGGGCTGGGCAGCGGCACATCGCAGGGCGGCGTGCGAAAGAGTGAAGAACGCAATGATTGAACGGGGCGATTACTCCAACAATAAACTTTCATGATTGCAAACCTTTCGCAGGCGAAAGCTTTCGATTAGGTCTGCCGGCCCAATGTCACCTTGACGGCGCGCCTCGCGCGCCCGTTTAATCACAACGATGCAGCACCGGCCGTTTGGCCGCTCACATTTTGAATGGGAAATTTTCATGGCTGAAGCTGAACGCACTCCCGGATTTGCAACGCTCTCGATCCACGCCGGCGCCAAGCCCGATCCGACCACCGGCGCGCGCGCGACGCCGATCTATCAGACCACGTCGTTCGTGTTCGACGATGTCGAACACGCCGCGTCTTTGTTCGGCTTGCAGGCTTTCGGCAACATCTACACCCGCATCGGCAATCCGACCTGCGCCGTGCTGGAAGAACGCGTCGCCGCGCTGGAGGGCGGCACCGCAGGTCTCGCGGTCGCCTCCGGCCACGCCGCGCAGGTGATCGTGATGCATGCGCTGATGATGCCGGGCGATGAATTCGTCGCGTCCAAAAAGCTCTACGGCGGCTCGATCAACCAGTTCAATCATTCCTACAAGAATTTCGGCTGGAACGTGGTGTGGGCCGATCCCGACGACATGACCTCGTTCGAGAAGGCCGTGACGCCAAGGACCAAGGCGATCTTCATCGAGTCGATCGCCAATCCGGGCGGCGTCATCACCGACATCGAGGCGGCTTCCAAGATCGCGCGCAAGGCCAACGTGCCGTTGATCGTCGACAACACGCTGGCGACCCCCTACCTGTGCAAGCCGATCGACTACGGCGCCGACATCGTGGTGCATTCGCTCACCAAATTCCTCGGCGGCCACGGCAATTCGATCGGCGGCATGATCGTCGACGGCGGCCGGTTCAACTGGCTGCAGGACAAGCGCTACCCGATGCTGTCCGAGCCGCGCCCGGAATATTCCGGCATGGTGCTGGGCGAGACCTTCGGCAACTTCGCCTTCGCCATCGCCTGCCGCGTTCTGGGCCTTCGCGATTTGGGGCCGGCGCTGTCGCCGTTCAACGCATTCCTGATCGCCACCGGCATCGAGACGCTGCCGCTGCGCATGCAGCGCCATTCCGACAACGCGCTGGTGGTCGCGCAATGGCTGGCGAAGCGACCGGAAGTGTCCTGGGTGAGCTATGCGGGATTGGCGAGCGACAAATACAACACGCTGGCCAAGAAATACACGCCGAAAGGCGCCGGCGCGGTGATGACCTTCGGACTCAAAGGCGGTTACGGCGCCGGCGTCAAACTGGTGTCGAACGTCAAGCTGTTCTCGCATCTGGCCAACATCGGCGATACCCGCTCGCTGATCATCCACCCCGCCTCCACCACGCATAAACAATTGTCCGACGCGCAGAAGGTGCAGGCCGGCGCAGGACCCGATGTGGTGCGGCTGTCGATCGGACTGGAGGACACCGCCGACATCATCGCCGATCTCGAGGACGGCCTCGCGGGAAGATAATGCGGTCAGGCTTTCTTGAGCGTGCGCGCGACATAGTCGCGGATGTGGCTGACCGTTTCCGGCGCGGTCCAGATTTCGGTCACCGTCTTGTCGGTTGCTTCGCCGCTCAATGACATGCGCTCGGTGACAGACGCACGGATTTGCATTTTGGTCTGCGTGAAGGCCGGCGGCGACAGCGCGGCCAACGATTGGGCCACCGCCATGGCGCGTGACATTAGTTCGCCGGGCTCTACCACCTCGTCGATCCAGCCGCGCTGCAAAGCATCCTTGTGCACATAAGTTGCGCCGCTCAACGTAAACTCCGGCAGGTAACGCGGCGGCACCGCGAACCGCACGATTTCAAAGGCCAGCGCCGGGAACGGCACGCCGACCAATATTTCCGTCACGCCAATGCGGCCGCCATCGTTCGCCATCACGCGCCGGTCGGCGCAGCAGGCCAGCACGCAGCCGCCGGCGATGGCGTGGCCGTTGATCGCGGCCACCACCGGCTTGGGATGATAAAACACCGCGTCATAGAGCCGGTGCAGCGCGGGCAGGAATTTGCGGATGTAGCCGGCGCCACCCTCGCTCAGCTTGATCAGATTGACGCCCGCCGAGAAAATCTTGCCCTGCCCCGTCATCACCACGGCCTTGGCATCGGATTTGCGGAGCTCGATAAACTTCGCCGCCAGCGCCTCGCAAAATTCGATGTCGAGCGCGTTGGCTTTGCCGTGCTGCAGCGTCAGCACGGCAACACCGACCTCGGTTTTGATGTCGATCATGGCGTGGCGCTCCGATAGTCGCCGCGATGCCACAGCCGCTCGGCATGGACGATGGCGATGGTGAAAACCAGGATGGCCATGATCTGGTGCGCGAAGGCGAGCGGGATCGGCGCGTGGTTGAGCAGCGTCACGATCCCGAGCATCGCCTGCAGCGTCACCACGCCGGCCAGAATGAGCGCGCCGGCGGTTTCGCGCCGCAGGCGCCAGGCGTCGTCGGCGTGAAACATCGCCAGCAGCCAGATCGCATAGGCGATCATGCGATGATCAAATTGAACCGTGAGTGTATTCTCGAAAAAGTTATGCCAGGCCGGCGCAATAAACCACAGCCGCTCAGCCGCCGGAATAAATGAGCCATCGATCAGCGGCCAGGTGTTGAACACCAATCCGGCGTTGAGCCCGGCGACCAACGCGCCAAGATATATTTGCAAGAGCAGCAGCGCGGCGATCGCCAGCGCGACGACCCGCATCCGTTTCGGCGCTCCACTCGGTATCAGCGGCGTCAGTTGCTGCGCGGTCCAAACGACAGCGGCATAGATCGCGCAAGCGAACGCCAGATGAAACGCCAGCCGGTATTGCGACACGCTGACGCGGGCGCCCGACAGCCCCGACGACACCATCCACCAACCGACCGCGCCCAGCAGCGCGCCGGCGCCGAAAATCGCCCACAGCCGGCCGCGCAAGCGCGACGGCACCCAGCCACGCGCGAGAAAAAACAAAAACGGCAGCAGGAACACCGCGCCGGTGCTGCGCGCCACCAGCCGGTGGGCCCATTCCCACCAATAGATCGCCTTGAATTCGTCGAGGCTCATGCCGCGGTTGAGTTCGCGATATTGCGGGATGGTCTGGTATTTTTCGAATTCGGCCTGCCAGGCGCTCTCGCTCATCGGCGGCAACATGCCGGAAACCGGCCGCCATTCCACGATCGAGAGGCCGGATTGAGTCAGGCGCGTGGCGCCGCCGATCACCAGCGTCAGAAAGACCATCGCGGCGGCGGCAATGAGCCACAGCCGCATTGCGCGCACACGAAACCCAGGAACCGAACGTTGATCGTGCATGAAACGCTTGCTTTGCAGGAAACCGCGCGGACCATATAGTCATGCGCGCCACCCCGCAATTGAGCCCGTTTCCATGCCCGCCCGCCTCCGCAAACTCATCGGCGCCGTCGCTTTGCTCGTGCTGGTATGCGTTTGGGGCTTACTCGCCATGGCGCTGGCGCAGTCGGCGCTGACCGACATCAACGGCTTTGTGGCGGCAATTTATTACGTGGTGGCCGGGCTCGGCTGGGTGCTGCCAGCGATGCCGATCGTCAGCTGGATGTCGAAGCCTGAGACAATCAAGCGGCGTTGACGCGGCGGAAGCCGTTCCACATCGCAGTGGCCGCGCCCGACATCAAAACCTTCACATAGCGCTGCTGCTGGAAATCGCCATTGACCGAAATGCGCGGCAGCGCGGTCAAATGATCGCGGTGCGCCTTGAACAGCACGCCGGGCCGCGTCGTCACCGCGGTCTTGAAGCCGAGTTCCGCCGCGATGCGGAATTCGCGCGCGCCGGCCGATGTCGGATCGCCGACCGGATAAGCCAGATGCTGTGGCCTTGTGCCGAGCGCGGCTTCCAGCACGGCGCGGCTCATTTCCATTTCAGCGCGCACGGCGGCATCGTCCGACATCTTCTTGAGCATCATGTGGTTGACGGTGTGGGCGCCGATGGTCACCAGCGGATCGGCGGCGAGATCGACGATCTCCTGCCAGTCCATGCAGAGATCGCGACACACCGCCGCCATATCGACCCGGTGACAAGCGGCGAGATCGCGCACCACCTTGCGCAATTCGTCTTCCGATTTCATGCTGCGCAGATAGCCGTAGACCTCGTCGTAGAGCTGGCGCTTTTCCCGCACCGTCGCGCATTCGAAGAACTGATCCTTGCCGTTGATCACCATGCCGATGCGGCTGTTCTGCGCGATCACGGCTTCGAGCGCGACCCACCATAATTCGCCGAGCCGGTCGGGGAAGCTGGTCGGGATGTAGAGCGCGAACGGCAGTTCATATTTCTTCAGCAGCGGATAGGCCCAGCGCATCAGGTCCTTGTAGCCATCATCGAACGTGATGCAGACAAAGCGGCGCTTGAAGTTGCCGCTGATGTAGCGGGCATGCATTTCGTCGAGCGAGATCACGTCGAGCCCCGAGCGCTTGAGGCGCTTGAGCAGCCCCTCGAGGAACAGCGGCGAGATTTCCAGAAGATGGTTTGGCTGGAACGCATCGGGGCGCGGCGGGCGCACATGATGCAACGTCAGGATGGCGCCGACGCCGCCGACCAGCGGCCGCATCACGTGATGCACGCCGCTGAAATAAAGCGTCTCCAGCCCGGTCTTGATGATGGTTTGCTTCATGCCGGCCAAAGATACTCGGTACCAAGCTCAAAGGGCAGCGACGCGAATTTATGCGGCGACGGCTTGCGGCGCACCGGCCATCACCGTCACGTCGACGAATCCCGCCATTATCAAGCGCTCGCGCGCGAACTGCGTCGTCGGATTGGCCGGATCAGCCGCCACCAGCACGGCGCGGGTTGCGAGCGGCGCGAACCGTTCGACCGCAATATCGGCGGCCGAGCCGATGTCGATCACGACGTGATCGTAACTGCGCACCAGCGCCTCGACCACTGTCGCCAGCATCGGCGACGCCGTCAGCACAGCCGCGTCGCCGCCGACATGGCCGGTCGAAACCAGGTGCACCGCCGAAAATTGGTCGCGCGTGATAATGTCGCCAAACGAAGCCGTGCCGCGCACCAGCTCGGCGATACCAGGCGCCTTGGGGTCGATCGAGATGATCGACAGATTGGGCGCACCAAACGCTAAATCAACCAGCACGACGTTGGCGTCCTTGGCCAAAGTGCGGGCGAGCGCAATGGCGGCAAAGGTAGCCCCGGCGTTGCGCGCGGCGCCGACAACCGTGACGCGGCGGCCGGCATCTCCCGCTTGCCGCAGGCTGTGCGCGATCTGCTCAACGGTGCCGACCACCATCGGCGCGGATGCCATCACGGACGGCGCGGCGGCCGGCATCAGAGGCGGCGACGCGACGCGCGGCATCACCGGCGCAGCCATCACGGGCGCGGCGTAGCCAGGCGCGCCATATCCGCCCGGCGCATAAGCGTAACCATAGGACCACGGCGCCGGCGACAGCAGCGCGCCGGTCACGGTGAACCCCGCCGACAGCGCGAAGGCGGCGAAGGCGGCGATCAGGATGGTCGGCAGTTTCTTCGGATAGTCCGGCTTGATCGCGGGACTGGCGCGCGAAATGATGCGCGCCTCCGGCGGCGCGGCGTTGATGTTGTCGCGCGCGGTCGCCTCGCGATATTTCGCCAGATAGGATTCAAGCAGATCGCGTTCGGTCTTGGCTTCGCGCTCGAGCGCGCGCAACTGCACGTCCTGCTCGTTGGTTTGCGACGCGAGCTTCTTGACCGTGTCGAGGCTGGCGGTGAGCGTCTCCAGCCGGTCGCCGGCGACCTTGGCGTCGTTGTCGAGCTGACGCGCCAGGCGCTCGCCTTCGGTGCGCATTTCCCGCTCGACTTCGGCGATCTGTGCGCGCAATTCCTTGATACGCGGATGCTGGTCCATTAAGGTCGTCGACTGCTCGGCGAGTTGCGAGCGGAATGCGTTGCGCTGTTCAATCAGCCGGCGCATGGAATCTGAATTGGCGATGTCGGAGGACTCGATCGGCTTGCCGGTACGGATGACGTCGCGCAATTGCCGCGCCCTCGCCTCCAAATCGGCCTTCTGTCCGCGCGCCGCCGAAATCTGCGAATTGATTTCGGTGAGCTGCTGGCTGGGCAGCGAGGTATTGTTGGAGCCGACGAACAGATTGGACTTGGCGCGGTAGGCCTCGACCTTGGCTTCGGCGTCCGCGACCTTGACGCGCAGGCCCGAGATTTCACCGGCGAGCCAGTCGCCGGCGGCGCGGGTCTGGTCCTGCTTGGACGACTGCTGCATCTTGAGATAGATCTCGGCGATCGTGTTGGCGACACGGGCAGCGAGATCGGGATTGGCGGAATCAAAATCGACGGCGATGACGCGGGATTTTTCCACCGCGTAGACATTGAGGCGGTCGTAAAAGGATTCGAGCGTGCGCTCCTCCGGCGTCAGGGTGCTGGGGTCGCGGCCGACGCCGAACAGGCCGAGGATCGATTTGAGCACCGAGGTGCCGGCGACCGCCGGGTCGAATTCCGGCTGCTCGGCGAGTTTGGTCTGCTTGATCACCTCGCGCGCCAGATCGCGCGACAGCACGAGCTGAATCTGGCTGGTCACCGCCTCGGGATCGATGGTGTTGCGGTCGCCGCCGTTTTTGTCGGCCTCGGCGCGCAGAAATACGTTCTCGCGCGCCTCCAGCAGCAGTCGCGATTCGGAGCGGTAACGCGGCGTCATCGAATTGACCACGGCATAAGCGGTGGCGGCCGACAGCAGCGTGATGCCGAGGATTTTTGCTTTCTTGGCCCACAGAACCCGGCCTAAACCGCGCATATCCGGCTCGCCATTAACGGCGATCGGCGCAGCGACGGGCACCGGCGCTGCGGCTGCTTTCGACTTCCGACTGAACAACATTCCCTACTCCAAACGCACGGCGCTGTGACCGCAGAATGATCACAGCCTATTATGGTTGCTTCCACGTTAATTTCCGCCGCGAAAGCGGCCATAAGTTAGATTTTGTTAACCATGTCGGGCCCCTAATCCCCTGGCGATTACCTTTGACCAGACCGGATTCGCCACATGCAAAGCGCCCGATTTTATCTGCCGATTTTTGTCGCGCTCATGGCCGCCGGCTGCGCGCGCCAAGAGCAGGCCTACATCGTCGATCCTGCGACCGGCCGGGCGGTGCCGGTGGTGATGCAGCAGCAGGCCGCGCCGCCGCAATACGTTCAGCCGAGCGCCCCGCCGGTGGCGCGGACGGCGCCGAGCGGCGAACGCGGCCTGTTCACGTCACAACAGGACAGACCGCCGGCCTACCTCATGGAGCCCGCGCAGCCCTCTTACGCGACGCAATATCCGGCACCGCAATACGCGGCGCCGCGGACCGGCGGGCCTTACGTACCAGCGCCTAAGAGCTTTGCCGCGGCTTCGCTCTATTAGCGAATGGCGCCACTGAATATCCTGCATGTGTTTCGCGCGCCGGTCGGCGGGCTTTTTCGCCACGTCATGGATCTAACGCGCGAGCAAATCGCGCGCGGCCATCGCGTTGGCCTGATCGCCGATTTGCGCACCGGCGGAGCGCGCGCCGACGATGCATTGCGCAAGCTCGAACCTTCGCTCGCGCTCGGGCTGAGCCGCATCGCCATGCGCCGCCAACCTGCGCCAAGCGATGCTTTGGTGCTCGGGCATGTCATGCGCCGCGTCGCTCAGGCGAATGCGGACGTGGTGCACGGGCACGGCGCCAAAGGCGGCGCCTATGCCCGCATGCTGTTCGGCCACAAACGCGCGGTGCGCGCCTATACGCCGCATGGCGGCAGCCTGCTGTTCGGCCACGACACGCTGGCTGGCAAATTCTATCTCGCGACCGAGCGCCTGCTGATGTTGCGCGGCGATCTGTTCTTGTTCGAAAGCGCCTACAGCGCCGAGATTTTCGCCAGCAAGGTCGGCAAGCCGCGCGGCCCGGTCCGCGTCGTTCATAACGGCGTGTCACGTTCCGAATTCGAGCCGGTGGCGGTACTGCCCGACGCAACAGACATCATTTATTTGGGCGAGTTGCGGCACATCAAAGGCATCGACGTGCTGATCGAGGCCATTGCCCTGATGCATCGCAACGGCCGCACCATCACCGCCACGCTGGTCGGCGATGGACCGGACCTGCAGGCCCTACAGGCGCAGGTCGCGCAGGCTAACTTGAGCGGAGCCGTTCGTTTTATACCGGCGATGGCGGCGCGGGCGGCCTTTGCTCTCGGCCGCATCATGGTGGCCCCGTCGCGGCACGAATCCTTGCCATACGTGGTGCTGGAGGCGGTTGCCGCCGGCAAGCCGCTGATCACGACCCGCGTGGGTGGAATCCCTGAGATCTACGGCCCCCTTGCCCGTACCTTGATACCACCAAACGACCCAGGAGCCCTCGTCCAAGCCATCACCGGCGCACTCGACCAACCGGGTAAGATGGCCGAGATCACGCAGAAGTTGCGCGAACGGGTCCAGGCGTCATTTTCGGTCGATAGCATGGTCGATGGCGTGCTCACCGCCTATCAGGCCGCGCTCGGAACTTTGTCCCAAAATGGCCGCCGTTAAGAGAATTTCGCGCAATCCAATAAGCCTTTTTTGACACTCTTTCCGTAGACATTTCTAGGAATTAAGGACAATCCCTGCCGCTGCTCCGGGGGCTCGCGGACGGCTGATTGCTGGCCTCAGCCATGACCAATACCGACACGCGTCCTTCGCTGAGCGCATCGAGCGCCACCGCGCTGCTCGAACGGCTGCACGCGGCGCCGCGCGCGCCAACCAAGCCCCAACCGCTATCGTCGGAAGCGCTCGCCGTGGTCTCGAAGCCGGCGCCTGCGCCAATTTCGCCAATCGTGCTGGCGGGCTTTGTCCGCATGGGCGAGTTCGCATTGATCGTGGTGGTCGGGCTTGCGATTTTTGCGGTCTATGGCCTGGCCGGTGAAGGCGATTTCTGGCCCTACGCCGCCGCAATTTTCGCCATCGCCACGCTGTCGATGTTCGCATTTCAGACCGCCGACATTTACCAGGTGCAGGCGTTCCGCGGTCACGAGAAGCAATACATGCGGCTCGCGTCGGCCTGGTCGGTGGTGTTTCTGATCGTGATCAGCGCGTCGTTCTTCGCCAAGGCCGGCGAAATGTTCTCGCGCGTCTGGCTCGGCAGCTTCTACGTCACCGGCCTGATGGCGCTGATGGCCTCGCGCAGGTTGCTGTTTTTGGCCGTGCGCAAGTGGACGCGTGAAGGCAGGCTTACGCGCCGCACGGTGATCGTCGGCGGCGGCCAGGCCGGCGAACACGTCATCGAGGAATTGAACCGGCAGAAGGATTCCGGCGTCAAGATCATCGGCCTGTTCGACGACCGCGGCGACAAGCGCAGCAGCATGGATTGCGCCGGCGAGCGCAAGCTCGGCGTCGTCAACGACCTGGTTGAATTCGCCCGGCGCACGCGCGTCGATCTGGTGATCTTTTCGCTGCCGATCGCGGCTGAAGAGCGCATCCTGCAGATGCTGAAGAAGCTGTGGGTGCTGCCGGTCGACATTCGTCTCGCCGCCCACTCCAACAAGCTGCAATTCCGACCGCGCTCCTATTCCTACATCGGTAGCGTGCCGGTGCTCGACGTTTTCGACCGGCCGATCGCCGATTGGGACGTGGTGATGAAATGGCTGTTCGACAAACTGATCGGCGGCCTCATGCTGGTGTGTGCGCTGCCGGTGATGGCGGTGGTCGCAATCGCGATCAAGCTCGAAAGCCGCGGACCCGTTCTGTTCAAGCAGAAACGCTATGGTTTCAACAACGATCTGATCGAAGTCTACAAATTCCGCTCGATGTATGCCGATGCGGCCGACGCTACCGCGAGCAAGCTCGTCACCAAGGACGACCCGCGTGTCACCCGCGTCGGGCGCTTCATCCGCAAGACCAGCCTCGACGAATTGCCGCAGCTGTTCAACGTGGTGCTCAAGGGCAACCTGTCGCTGGTCGGTCCGCGCCCGCACGCGGTCAATGCCAAGGCCGAAGCCCGCCTCTATGACGAGGCGGTCGACGGCTACTTCGCGCGCCATCGCGTCAAGCCGGGCATCACCGGCTGGGCGCAGATCAACGGCTGGCGCGGCGAGACCAATACTCACGAAAAAATCCAGCAGCGCGTCGAACACGATCTCTACTACATCGAAAACTGGTCGGTGCTGCTCGATCTCTACATCCTAATGCGAACGCCGTTCGCGTTACTCAAGACAGAGAATGCGTATTGATCACCGCGCAAGACATTGCGGCCTTTCGCACCGCGCCGGGAATGCCGGCGACGCGGGCGCCGACGGCTGCCTTCACCGAACGTCTGCTGCTCGTGGTGCTCTACATCACCGTGCTGGCGAGTTCGGTCGCCTTCATAGAGCCGTCGCCGCATGACGCCCTGATGGGCGTTCTGGCGCTCGCCTGCCTGGTCGCCGGCATTCGTTTCGAGCGCCACATCGCCTTGCTGTTTCTGCTGCTGCTGATCTGGAATGTCGCCGGTTTGCTGTCGCTGCTTAACGTGGCCGGGATGGAGCAGACGACGCAGTACGCTGGCACCTCGGTTTATCTCGCCATCGCCGCGATGTTGTTCGCCAGCATGTTCGCTCACAATACGATGCCGCGCATCGTCACCGTGCGCGCCGCCTATGTGCTGACCGCGACCGTCATCTCGGTCGCCGGCATTGCCGGCTATTTCAACTTGTTCCCGCACGCCCACGACTTGTTTGCGACCAACGACCGCGCGCTCGGCGGCTTTAAGGATCCCAACGTATTCGGGCCGTTCCTGATCTGGCCGGCGCTGGTCGTGATCGAAAGGATGCTGGCGCGCCGCGTCCGCCTGACAGATTTTCTGGTCGTCGGGATTCTGCTGCTCGCGCTGTTGCTGAGCTTTTCGCGCGGCGCCTGGTTTCATTTCGCGGTGTCGTGCGTGGTCATGATGATGATCGCTTTGGTGACGGCCGACACCAACCGTGAGCGCCTGCGCATCGTTGCGATGAGTGCAATCGCCATCGCCGCCGTGGCTGGGTTCATCGTCCTCGCGCTGTCGTTCGATTCGATCGGCGCCATGTTCCAGGAGCGGGCGCAGCTCATTAAATCTTATGACGTCGGCAGCGGCGGCCGTTTCCTGTTGCAGGAACTGGCACTCAAGGAACTGCTGAATTATCCGCTCGGCATGGGCCCGTTTGAATTCTCCCGTATTTACGGCGGGCAGCAGCACAATGTCTATCTGCAAGCCTTCCTGGTCTACGGCTGGGCCGGCGGAATGGCTTATCTGACATTGCTGGCCGCGACGCTATGGACCGGATTGCGCACGATATTCGTACGCACGCCGTGGCAGCCTTATCTGATCTGCGCCTTCGCTGCATTCGTCGGCGAAGTCCTCGAAGGCTTTGTGATCGACACCGATCACTGGCGGCATTTCTTTTTATTGATCGGCATGATCTGGGGCCTTGGCGCGGCGACACTGAATTACGTGCGCAGCTCTCATGTTCCGACGCCGGCAGGACGGCTCTCCCATGTCGGCGCTTGAATTCGTCGCAAACGAGCCCGCAGCGCCTCGCCGCGGTGCCTTGCGCCGGCTGTGGCAGTGCCTGCCGCAGAACACCCGCACGCAAATTTTGTTCGATGTCAGCCGCCTGCTGGCGCCGCTGCCTGACGCTAATCCGCGCGGCGGATTTCCACTCGGCATCGCCGGCCTGTTCTCGACCGCCAGTGGCGTCGGCGAAGGCGCGCGCCTGGCTTATGCCTCGCTGGAAGGCGCCGGTTACGCGCCCTCAGCCTTTGATCTGAGTTCGGCCTTCGGCCAAGTGGAGCTTATTGAAGGGGTCCGCCGCCGTGCGGTCACGCCAGGCGACGGCAGTCTGGTTGTGCATCACAACGCTCCGTATCTGCCGCACGCACTATGGGCCCTCGGCCGTGCACGCGTGCGTAACCGGCACATCATCGGTTACTGGGCCTGGGAACTGCCGCGCTTGCCCGCGGACTGGCAGGCCAGCTTTCGCTACCTGCACGAAATCTGGGTGCCGAGCACTTTCACGCGCGATGCCGTTGCCGCCGCCACCGACAAGCCGGTGCATGTGGTGCCACATCCGCTGCCGCCAATGGCCGCGACACCGAACATGCGCGGCAAGCTTGGTCTGCCAGACGACGCATTGGTCGTGCTCAATGTCTTTCATCTCGGCTCCGTCTTTGCCCGCAAAAACCCGCTGGCCGCCGTCGCCGCGTTCCGCAAGGCCTTTGGCGATCGCCCCGACCGCGTGCTGGCGATCAAGCTGATCGACAATGGCGCGGCCGGCGCACGGCGCGAACTCGACGCCGCGATCGCCGGCGCCGGAAATATCCGGCTGATCGAGGGCATGCTGCCGGAAGCCGACATGGCCGGGCTGATGGCCGCCGCCGATATCGTGATCTCGCTGCACCGTTCGGAAGGATTCGGCCTGGTGCCGGCACAAGCCATGGCGCACGGCAAGCCGGTGATCGCCACAGCGTGGTCCGGCAATCTTGATTTCATGAACAAGAATAATTCGGCGCTGGTGTCCTACAAACTCATTCCTGTTCACGACCCGGAAGGCGCCTTCCAGGCCGACGATCAGAAATGGGCGGACGCCAATGTCGAGGAAGCCGCCGAATGGCTGCGCAAGCTCGCCGGCGACGCCCACTTGCGCGCGCGCCTCGGCGCCGCCGCCGCCAAAGACGTCACGGCGCAACTCTCGCCCACACATTTTTCCAAGACCGTCGCGACACTCATCGAATCTGGGGAACGCCGTTAATGTCAGCGCCACGCATCGCCATCAACGGCCGCTTTCTCACGCAGCGAGCCTCCGGCGTCCAGCGATTTGCCATGGAAGCGATCAAGGCGGTCGACGCGCTGCTCGATCGCGACTATGCCGCGCTCAAGGGCCGCATCGAGATCCTGGCGCCGAAGAAGTCGCGCGATTTCCCGCTCAAGAACATCCCGCTCCGGCGCGTCGGATTCTCTTCCGGTTACGCTTGGGAGCAATTCGAGTTTCCGTTTCATGCGGCGGGCCGACTGTTGCTCAACTTGTGCATGCTCGGGCCGCTGGTGACGCGTCATCAGCTCGTGGTCGTGCACGACGCCACCGTGCGCGCGCTGCCGGAGAATTTTTCGTCGCGCTTTCGCGCCGCTTACGGCTTTCTGCTGCCGCGCCTGTGCCGGCGCGCCGAGCTTCCGGTGACGGTGTCGGAGTTTTCCCGGCAGGAGATCGGCAAATATTACGGCGCCGATATCGCGCGCATGCCGGTTTGCCACGAGGGCGGTGATCACATCACCGCGGTCGCGGCCGATCCTTCGGTGTTGCAGCGCCTCGGCCTCACCGGTCGCAATTTCTTCCTCGGCGTCGGCGTCGATTCCGCCAACAAGAACATCGCCACCGTGGTCGCCGCGTTTCACAAGGCCAAGCTCGATGACGCCGTGCTGGTTCTCACCGGCGCCAAAGATCCGAAGGTTTTCGGCCAGATCGACCACATCCAGGCCGACGACGTGCGCATGGTCGGCTTTATTTCCGACAGCGAGTTGCGCACGCTGTACGAACACGCGCTCGCACTGGTGTTCCCCTCATTCTACGAAGGCTTCGGTCTGCCGCCGCTCGAGGCCATGACCTGCGGCTGCCCGGTTATCATCAGCGAGCAACCGGCGCTGCTCGAAGTGTGCGGCGATGCCGCGCTGCATTGCCGCGCCGACGACGACGCGCAAATCACCAAGCACATGCAGGCGCTCCATTCCGATCCTACGCTGCGCGCGCAGCTCAAGGCTGCCGGCTTAGCGCGCGCTCGGCGCTTCACCTGGCAAGCCACCGCACGGATGCTGCTCGATCATTGCCTGGCGCTCGATGCCAAGCGGGCGGCCTGACATGGGCAAGCGCCTGATCTCCGTTCCGTTTTTCCTGCTGCGCACCACTACCGCTGGCGCCGCGCTGGTCACTGGCCTGCTGCAAACTTACGTGTTCGCGCACGTGCTCAGTCCGCAACGGTTTTCGATATTCATCCTGGTCGCGGCCTTCGGCTATTCGCTGTGGCTGATCGACTTCGGCATCGTGAAGATCCTGTTCGTGCGGCTGCGCGCACGCTTCCTCGCGGGCGACCGCAGCGACGCAGTCGCCGGCCACGCCACCGCCGTCACGCTGTTCTATTTCGGCCTGGTGAGTACCGGCGCCCTGCTCTGCTTCGTTTTCATGGCGACGCAGACGTCCGCTTCAATGCGCGAGGCGGCTGAATTCGGCATGTTCTTCTGGTTCGTCGCGCTTAATTTGGTTTGGTTCGCGCTGCGCAATATTTCGATCGCCGTCGATGAATACGTGCTGTTCGAAGCATTAGAGACCGTGCGTCGCGCCGGATATTTCGTCGGCCTTGCCGCGGTGCTGTTCGGCTTGCCGCTGCTTGTTATGTTGATCGCGCTTAACGCACTGTGGGCTTTGGTGGTCGCGATTTGCGCCCGGCGCCTGATCGCGCGCGGCGCCTTGCGGCCCTATATCCGCGGCTTTGCCGCGGACCTCGCACGGTTCTTCGGCGCCAACAAGGCGCAACTCATTCGCAGCGGCACTTATGCGGCGTGCGAAATCTATACCGGCAACTATCCTTATCTGATTGTGCCGATGCTGTTCGGCCTCGGCGCCCCGCCGATTATTCTCGACACCACGTTCAAGGTGTTCCGCGGCGGCGCCACGATTTTCGGTGCGGTTTGCGACATCCTGGTGCCGCGCCAGACCAGCGCGCTGGCCGAGCGCGACGGGCCGACATTGGTGCGCGCGACACTCACGGCGGCCGCGCTCTGCAGCATTCCGGCAGCCTTTGCCTGCGTCATCCTGATTTTTGGCGCGGACAAACTGTTCCACTTCTTGCTTGGCAATGCCGCGACCATGCCGCCGGCGACCACGCCGATCCTGATCGTGTTGCTGATCGCCAATCTCACGCAGATGGTCACGCACAGCGTGCTGGTGCACAACGGCTACTTCCGCGAAGTGGCGCGCATCGGTATGGGCGTGGTGGCGGCGATGACGGGCGTCGGCGTCTACGCTGTGCTCGCGCACATCGATATCGTGCAATTCCTCGAATTATACGTGGCTGTCTACACCTGCGGCGCGGCGGCCGCGGTGGTGCTGATGATCCGCGGGCCGATCCGGCTCGCGCATGAAGTTGCAGCCTTGCCGGAAGCGGCGCCGCACTAGCAGCGCATCGCCCCTGGGGTTACTAAACAGGACCGAACCGCCAAACACATGGATGATGAACCCCCATGCTTCTCTGCGGATGATATAGGGTCGCCAATCGAACTATCATTAACCATTTCAACTTATAGTCGCATCCGATCAATGGATTGGGTGGGGGACGCCAGATGTTTGACGGGGGTCAATCGATTTTGGGGCGGCATTGGTGCAGCCGCCGCGTCATATTGATTGTCGTGCGATTGGTATTGCTGGCTGCAATTGTCGCGGTCACCAACATGGGCGTCCCCGACCGTAGTTCAATCCTCGTGGAAGAACATAAATGGATTGGCCTCATAGCCTTCACCGGCTTGTGGATGATTTCAATGGCAGCGCTCGCTGCTGCGGCACTTCATCCGAGCATCCTGATCCGTGCAATTTGGGCGTTGGCCATCTCGCTGTCAGGGGCCATTGGATTCGGCTTTTATCTTGCTAGCCGAACCGAAATGTCAATCTTTGACGCAGTGTCTCTGTGGAGTGCGCGGCATGAAACCTCCCGCGCCTTTTCATTCTATGCGTCGAGCGCAACGTGGGCGTCTTTTATTCTGGTTGCGACCTTCATATTGATCGTGACGCCGCCGGCGCTTGCGCGCATTACACGTCGAGGCGCGCGCGTCGGCTTCGCCTTTGCCCCAATCACGCCGATCGTGATCTTCGCGATTATAATATCAATGCGCGGCGGCGATGGCATGCGCGCATTGCCGGCACAATTCGCACCGATTTCGATCGGACTGATAGCCGGAGCGAAGGTTGCCACCAACTCAATGCCGGAGCGTATTCAGGTGAACTGGGTCCCGGGCACGGCAAAGATTAAACACGTCGTTCTGCTGGTAGATGAAAGCGTGCGCGCGGATTATCTCGACTGGACCCCTGGGAATCCCTTCACGCCGTCGATCGCTGCATTGCAGAACCGCATGATCAATTTTGGCGCTGCGTCGTCCGGCGGGAACTGTAGCGCCTATTCAAATGCCATTCTGCGCTTTGGTGCCGTACGCCACGATTTGATGAAAACGCTGCTTCGCAACGCAACGCTCTGGCAATATGCCAAGAAGGCAGGCTTCAGGACCGTGTTCATTGACGCCCAGGCCGGTTTCATCAAGAAATACAGCGGCAAGCTGCAAAATTACATGACACCTGCCGAAACGAATGAAATCGATAATTTCCACGCGCTTGACGGCGAGATTATCCCGCCGGCGCTTGACGACAAGTTACTCGATATCATTCTGGCTGATCTGAAGTCTCCCGATCCGGTATTCATCTATGCGGTCAAAAACGGCGCGCATTTTCCTTACGATATGGACTATCCGCTGAAAGACGCAGAATTTCACCCGACAATGGGCGAAACCACACGTGATGACGACAATGGTAGGATAAATTCTTATCGAAACGCCATAAAGTGGTCGGTCGATCGCATTTTATCGCGCTTGATTGAGCAGGCAAACTTGCAAGACACCGCGATCATCTACACCTCAGACCATGGCCAAAACCTGTCGTATAAACATCTGACCCATTGCACCATTGACGACCCAGATCCGCGCGAGGGACTAGTGCCGCTCGTGGCCATAACCGATGACTTGAAATTGCGCGCGGAATTTGCTGCTGCCGCGCGAGAAAGTCGCGGCCACTCCAGCCATTTCAATATTGTGCCGACAATTCTGCAGCTTTTCGGATTCCAACACTACGATATCGCGAGCCTTTATGGACCATCGATGTTCGATAAAAGCACCGAGGCAGCGCAATTCACCTCGGGCGATATTTTCGGTCTTTTTTCCTCGCACGTGCGCTGGCATCCCATCGATCTCAACCACAACTATCTTGAGGACCAACCGCGAAAGCCCAGTCAATCAGCGTCGGTCGCAGCAAACCCTTTACCGCATTAGGCTCCGCGACGAATTTTTAGCGCCAGCAATCCGACGAACGAGCGACCCGCGCTGACCGCGCCCCACAACACCGGCGTCTGCTTGATCCAGCGCTTAAGCCGTTGCACGGCACGCATCGGCACCGCCACCAGCGTGCCGCGCCAATTGGCCGCTGCGATGAAATCGAACAGTTTGAGTTCGGTGTCGCACCAGTCGCGCTTGTAGCGCTCATCGCCGATGGTGAAATCGAAAATCTTGAACCCGCGCTCGATCGCGATCTGCATCAGGTCGTGCAGGTGAGCAGCACCCGGCCCAAAGCGCGAAACCTCGCCGTCATCATAGCTTGCCAGCAAATGATAATAGCAACCGCGATAGGTCAGCCCGAGATTGATCGCCGCGGGGATCGCGCCGACGTCGAGCCGGCTGACATGCACCATGCGCCTGGTTTCCGGACCGGTGACGAGCGCGCGATAGAAGTCCGCATGACCGGGCTTAGCGAAAAGATTGCCGACGCCCATGCGCCCAAAGGAACGCGCCTTCTGCACCATCAGCGTGTCAAGCGTGCCGGCTGTTTCTGCGCCGGGCGCCGGATTGATCAGCTTCACTTCGCCGAACTCGCCAAGCCGCTTGCGCTTGGTGCGGTCGCGCCGGCGTGTCGAGGATGAGCGCTTGGCGGCATAGAAGGTTTCCCAATCGCCGGTGAGATGCGTCAGATAAGCGCCGCTCGGATTGATCGTGCCGCCGAGGTACCGCATCGGATTTGGTTGCGCGCCGACCATCTCCGGCATTTTGCTGAAATGGATGAAGTCGAAGCCCAAACGTGGGTGGCTTTGCAGAGTGGCCGCAATGTCGTGCCACAACGCAACAAACTCCGCACGGTCGAAGCGTTCGGTAAAACCAGACGCCAACAGTGGCGCATTGTAGTCGCAAAGGTCGCTACCGAGCCAAGTCAGTTCACGCGCAAATCCAGTTGCGTGCACCGACAGCGGCAGCATGAACAGAATGCTGCCTGACGCATCACGCCCGACCACAATGGAGGGCCTGATGCCGGCGGGTGCGCCGATATGACGCTGCCAGATCGCGAGCCAATCAAAGCTTTGGAAAACCGTGCTGTCGGCCTGAGCCTCGAAGGCGCGCCAATCTTTCTCGATCGCCGCTAGGTCCTCATAAACGGTCAGACGAACGTCGCCAGGAACCGCGGCCGATGAGCGCGCTGGCGCACGCATGGCGGCCGGCGGATCAACGCCAAAATGCGTGTCTAATCGGGCTGGGACAGCTTGGGCCATGGCCGCTTCTCGGTCGTGGAGCGCTCGGACCCTGATTACGTCCGAGAGGCGTGCACAATCCGTTAACTCGGCCGCCGTGGTTGAAAAGCCTTAAGCGCGGCGTTATTGCAGGGCTTCAGGCGCATCCCTATAGTCCGCGCCGTTCCGGTCGGGGCGTGGCGCAGCCCGGTTAGCGCGCTTGTCTGGGAGACAAGAGGTCGTGGGTTCAAATCCCGCCGCCCCGACCAATTTTCCCGGCAATGGCCGGTTTCGCTAATTCTTGACGGAATTGACCGCGCCGAGCGCGTCGATCACGCCGGCACCGACATCGCGCTTGGCACCCGGGACCGCACGCGCCGATCCGATCAGATCGCGGCGCACCTCGTCGGGCGTGAGCTTCGGATTGCGCGCCAGCAGCAGCGCGGCCACGCCGCTGGCATGAGCGGCGGCGACCGAGGTGCCGGTGGTGAGCGCGTAGGTGTCGCCGGGCGCCGGCACCAGCACCTGCACACCGGGCGCGGCAACCGCCACCTGCGGTCCGCGATTGGCTTGCGCCAGCAACTTATCATCGGCGTCGGTTGCCGTCACGCCGATGACGTCGGGATCCGCCGCCGGATAAAGCGGCGGCGAGCGCGGGCCAGCATTGCCGACCGCGGCGATCAGCACCATGCCACGCGCATGCGCCTTGGAAATCATGTCGCGGAACATCGTGTCGGCGGGGCCAGCAAAACTCATATTGACGATGCGGGCGTTTTTGGTTGCGGCCCAATCGAGCGCTTTGAGAATGTTGAAGGTGGTGCCTTGCGCGCTCTCACCCTCGCCGGCGAAGGCGCGGATCGCAAGCAGCTTCACTTTTGGCGCGACGCCAATGAGCTTGGAATGCGCCGCGATCGCGCCGGCCATACCGGTGCCGTGCACATGCAGATTACCCGGCGTGCCGAGCACGTCGTATTCGTCGGCGATCACGCCAGCGAGATCAGGATGGCCGGTATCGATTTTGGAATCGATCACCGCCACCAAGACATCGTCGCCATTGGTGATGCGGTGTGCCTCCACAAGATGCATCTTGGAGACAGTGTATTGCGCCGCGGCCGCATCCGATGGTGCCGACGGCTGCGATTGTCCAAACCGATAGACCCAATTCGGCTGCGCCGCCGAAATCCGGCCGAACGGCAGCATCCCGCGCAGCGTATCAGCGACAGTCCTGCGGCCGTCGACGTGCCAGCGTTGCAACGTGCGGCCGGTGAGCGTGAAGCTCTGCGTTTCCAAAAGCCTCAATTGCAGACGGCGTGCGATCGCGTTGAGGTAGGCGTCGGGCGTGCCGGCATCGACTTCCAGCAGCACTTCATTGGGCACGAAACTGATTACGCCCCTTCCCGGAATATCGATGTGCCGGCCACGCGCGAGCCTCTGACCTTTTGGTGGCGAATTTCTCGGTTGCATTGCCGTCTTGATGACAACTGGATCCGGAAACAGGACTGGGCCCAGCACCCAGCCCACCGGGCCGAGGAAACACGACAAGGCCATGCGATCGACTTCGGTGACGGTCAATTCGCGGCCGACCACCAGAGTGCCGACCATCGGCGTCACAGCGGCGCAAGCAATCGAACCGATGGCGTACCAACCAAGCGGAGTCACTCTGTTCGTGATAACCGGATTGGAGGGAGCCGGAGGCGCGACGGCGGGCGGCACATTGACCGGCGGTGGCGGCACTACAACGGGCGGCGGCACGACGACAGGCGGGGGCACAACGACAGGCGGCGGCACAACGATCGGTGGGATGTTGACAGGTGGCGGCGCCACCTGCCCTGACGCAGGAGCGAGCGTGGCAAAAGCGGCGATTGCCACTATCGTAACCACAGCAACGCGTCGCATCGTCGATTCCTCAGTGCATCCGACAAACCGTCAGCGGCATTCTACAAGCAAGCTTAGCGTCGTGCCATGTGGGACTAGGCCGATAACGCGTGGAACCGGGCGGCTTATTCCGTCCTTGCCGCCGCGGACTCGATGAGTTTGCGGCACTCGGCAAGCTCATGCAGCACGGCGTGCAACTTGCGCAGGTCGTCGCGTGCCAGCCTGCCGGCACTGACAACCGGAGCGCTGGCGGCCGGCTGCGTAGGTTCCGGCAGCTCCGCCTCCTGCGTGACGTGGACGGCGCGGTCGGCCGGATCAATACGCGGTATCGGTGCGCCTTTGAGCGGCGGCTCGCGGCGCGCCTCGAGATCATCGCCGCGGTCA
>Ga0181522_10000315_pt1 | contig 37921 bp, 37 predicted proteins | sample PEATcosm2014_Bin_27_FD_121103 | JGI IMG/M metagenome (GOLD analysis project Ga0181522, IMG submission 121103) | Peatland microbial communities from MTU Mesocosm Facility, Houghton, MI, USA - PEATcosm2014_Bin05_10_metaG | ecosystem: Environmental > Terrestrial > Soil > Wetlands > Peat | place...
AAAGCCTGGGCGCCCAGAACATCTACCTGGCCGAGTGGGAGCGAAACGTGGCCGACACGCGGATCCACGGGACGATCCACCAGCAGGTGCGCCCCTTCTTCCTGACGGCGGAGCAGCCCGTGCTGCTGCCGCTGCCGGCGGGGATCTTCCCGAGCTTTACGGAGGGGAAACGGGGTGTGCACCGGGACGGCCACGTCGAGTTTGAAAAGTCCTTCTACTCGGTCCCCCCAGAATACGTGGGACGCGAGGTGTGGGTGCGCGGGGACTCGCGCGTGATCCGGATCTTCAACCTGAGGATGGAGGAGGTCGCGGTGCATGTGCGCGGAGCCCGGGGCCATGCCGCAACGAGCGACGAGCACATCCATCCCTTGAAACGCCGGTTGATCGACCGCGGTGTCCGCTACCTCCTGTCGCGTTGCGGGGAAATATCCTCCAGTCGTTGCATATGCCACGTCGATAGATAATGGCGCCATACGAGACGACATCTTCGGGAGCCAGCTTTGGTTCAATTATTGATTCCTAAATCAGACTTCGATTCCTCTTTAACCTCGTAGTGATCAAGACGCATCTGTCCGTCAGAGGGTGGATGCGTCTTCTTTTCTTGATGGGGATCTCGCCGTCAACAGAGGTGGAATTCGTCGTTCTCTGTTTCGTCAACGGCGCATCCGGGGGTAACGTCCGAGTTGTTGCGCACATTTTCTGATCGGTTACTACGGAGGAAGGTCTCCTCCCATGAACGAAGGCACACCCTCGGATGCTGCGGCGCCTGCCGCGGGCAGCCCAACGAAGCCCCTTGGTGACGTGATCGCCTCGTTGAAAACCGATTTTCCAACTGCGGAATCTAGGATCAACGAAGGTCTGATCAAGGACCACCTCGACAAGATCGTTAAGACGACCGTTGAAGAGACGCTAAATGCCATGCTGGACGCCGAAGCAGACCAGCTCTGCGGTGCCAAACGCTACGAGCATTCCCCAGACCGGATCGACACTCGGGCGGGCCACTACGAGCGGCAGCTTCACACTAAGGCCGGAGAGGTGACGCTAAAGATGCCGAAGCTTCGCAACCTGCCCTTCGAGACGGCGATCATTGATCGGTACCAGCGACGCGAGATAAGCGTCGAGGAAGCATTGGTAGAGATGTATTTGGCCGGCGTCTCCGTCCGCCGGGTCGAGGACATCACGCAGGCCCTGTGGGGCACGCGGGTGAGTCCGAGTACGGTAAGCGAGCTAAACCAGAAGATCGCGATCCAGATCGAAGAGTGGCGCAACCGACCGATCCGCGGGACTCACCCCTACGTCTTCCTCGACGGGATCTGGCTTAAGCGCTCCTGGGGCGGCGAGGTAAAGAACGTCAGCATCCTGGTCGCCATTGGCGTCGATCAGGACGGCTTCCGCGAGATTCTCGGCGTCATGGAGGGTGCCAAGGAGGACAAGGCCTCCTGGGTTAACTTCATGCGGCACATGAAGGAGCGTGGGCTCTCCGGAACCAGGCTCTTCATCAGCGACAAGTGTCTCGGCCTGGTTTCCTCGCTCTTCGAGTTCTTTCCGGACGCCCTCTGGCAGCGCTGCGCCGTGCATTTCTACAGGGACGTCTGGACCGCCGTTCCGACGTCCAAGGTGCGCGAGGTGGCCGCCATGCTTAAGGCGATCCATGCCCAGGAGGACCGGCCCGCCGCCCGCGCGAAGACGCTCCTGGTGGTCGCAAAGCTTCGGGACATGAAGCTCGCAGGCGCCGCTGACATCGTCACCAAGGGCGTCGAGGAGACGCTCCAGTACTTCCAGTTTCCCTCAGAGCATTGGCGGAGCCTACGTACCAATAATCCCCTCGAAGCGCGTCATGCGGGAGATCCGTCGGCGCACCCGCGCGGTCGGAGCATTCCCCGACGGAAACAGCGCCCTGATACTGGTCGCCGCCCGACTGCGTCACATCGTCGGCACCCATTGGGGCCGCAAGCGTTACCTCGACATGACTCACTTGAAGGACCTCGCCCCGGCTCCAGAGGCACCCAACAACCTTGTCTCGGGGGAGTTCGCGTGACTCTCACCGCGTATCACCAGAGTCACGAAGGGGAGTTCCTCCCCTTACCCCTCCCGCGTTATATATTCATAGCTTTCAGACTCGGCTGCCTGCACCACGCCGGCAGCTCAACATAAACTCAAACTCAAAACCTTCCTCCGGCGCTGCCGGTCACCGAATGTGCGAAACTTGACGGACACTACCTCCGATATGGCCCGTAATCGGGGAATTCCTCGGGTTCGGCCGAATTTACGGCGATCCACCGACTTATCGACTGGATTTTGCAACGTCTACGATACGAACTCGCGTAAATCCTTCACTCGCCGATATTCGGCCGCGCGCGATCCGTCGGTTTTTCAAAAACGCCATTCCGGCAACAGCCCCCTTGACGGACACTACCAACCGCAGCCGCCGCTATATTCTTGCGGCTTGCGCAGGACTCTTAACTGAGTTCTTTCGAATACCTAGGACAGCAGTTTGCCGCAGGATCCGCTGCCATAACTAATTGTGACCAACACTAATTTTCTAAAGAGCTATCCCGATCACGTTGCCGGTCTTCTTAAACGCCTGGGCAACGAGACTGCGCTTCGTCAGGCGATCGGCGGCGATTTCGTAGCAGTCGGAAAGCTCGAGTTTTGGTTGTTAATGTCGTTAGGGCTGGCGGATGGAGCGTTCCTCGTCGATATCGGTTGCGGGAGTGGTCGCCTTGCTTGCCAGTTGGCCAAATTCGAGCATCTCCGTTATCTCGGCACCGATGTCGTTCCGGAACTTTTGGAGTACGCACGATTACTGACAAATCGTGCCGACTGGCAGTTCCTACTCACGAATGGTGTGTGCATTCCCTGCGAAGACAATAAAGCTGACTACGTGGCATCCTTTTCAGTATTTACGCACCTACTTCATGAGGAAACCTATCGCTATTTTTTGGAGGCGAACCGTATTTTAAAACCTGGCGGCTATTTGGTGTTTTCGTTTTTGGAATTTCGCATCGCCTGTCACTGGGAGACATTTATCTCTTCGGTTAATAGCACGCAACAAGGTAAACACCTAAATCAGTTTATGGACCGCGACGCTATTCGGGTGTGGGCGCAGCGGAGCGGCTTTGCAGAGCCAAGAATATTTGATGGCGACAGGGGCCATATTCCTATTCCTGAGGAGATCCAGTGGGATAATGGAATGAAAATGGGAACGTTTGGCAATCTGGGGCAATCCGTAGCCATCCTAAGAAAATTGTAACCGTAGAGTGCCCTACCGCACGCTTGCCGTACGCCGAGCTTGAGGTTCGAATGTTCTCGTGAATCTAGCTACGAGTCCTGGCTCAATTCTGTGGCCGACAAATGCAGGGGAAGCATGGACAGCCATTAGTGCTGTGGTCACGGCAATTACCGTGATCGTCGCAATACTGACCGCAAAACGCTGGTTCGACCCAAGACCGCAACTCGAAATCGATTGGGAAAGAATTAACGCCTTCCACGATTGGCATCGGAATGCAGGAGGCGACAGATACGAGACCTTTTGGTTGCGTTTGCCAATCCGGAATCAAGGCCGAGGCGATGCAAACAATGTCGAGGTCAGCGTGGAGAGTATTACGATTGTGACCGACCCAGAATCACCAGATTCAAGAAGAATCATCCCGTTCCGCCTTGTGTGGACAAATACCAATGAACCACGTGCGTTCATTCCCAACGGTTCCGGCCTCCGGTTGGTAGAAATTGGCTCCGCAACCAACGAGGAAGGAAAGCTGATCCTGCGAGGAGACTTAAGGGCAGGTCCAATCCAATTGTCGTGGCTTCAACTTTTCAATAACAGCCGTGCCTTGGTTGGACTCACGGTCACTGCCGAGAATGCCAGGCCGATGAAAGTCGGCATTATCATCAATGTCGGGAGGAAATTTGCTTCGCTTGAAGCAGAGCGCAATGCCTCGCCAGACGAAGTGAGGGTATTGCCTCTGCCATCTACTATGGCCGAGTCCGAACCATTTGCTACAATTCAAAGGGTAGACTCGGACGGAATCATATGAGTGTCGATTGCCTCGCCTGCGCCTAGTATTGTTTGAAGATCCTCAGTACCCTCAAGAAAGAGTCCGATGTCATGAGCGATAAATCAAGGCGACTAACCGACGCTGAAATTCATGAGAAATTTGACTCCCTGCTAACGGTCCTCGGCAACCAAGCCAATCTTGCCACCAAGCTTTCTGGACAGATGCTTTTGATGCAGGCGCAGCTCGACATGCTCGAGGAGCTTTTCGTTCAGGCTGAAATTCGTCGAGGTTTGAAAGAAGAGAGAGTCCGAAAGGGCCTTGAAAAGACGAAGTCAATGTTAGCAACATCGAGACTTGAAAAGATTGGTGATACCTCTCCGCAAATGGCTGAGGAGGTAGATATTCGAGGGCTGCTGAAACGCGCACTAGACGAGCTTGAATCAGACGAAGCCTAGCTACAATTCCGCTCAAGTCTCTCGGTCTACTTAACCAGCGATTCCCAAAGCTGGTCGGGATATTGATTCTGGTATTGAGCGACCAGTTGGCCCCTGTGAGTCAATGCTTCGGACATATCTCAAACAGCAGTCGCGAATCATCAATACTCACTCCTCCGCGATCTCTTCGCGACCTCAATTCCCCTGTTTTTCCCGATACTTCGGTAACCTCTTCGGAACGAAGAGGACCGAGAACTTCAAGTTGATGCCCAGGGTGGGGATCGAACCCACACGACTTTCGGCGGCGGACTTTGAATTTGCGTTGGCTAGCTCTCGAGAAGATTTGCCACAGATTTGTCAGCAAGCGTGTTTTTGACTTGTTCTCGCTGCATCTCGATGCATGTTTCTGCTCGTTCTAACTCATTCAAAAACAACTTAAAGCACGCTTAACGAAGCTTTTCTGTTGTTCGGGAAGATGTGGTTCGAATCCCCGTGGGGACGCCAGATTTCCAAAAACCCTATCAGTAACATGATAGGGTTTCTCGCTTCTAGGTTTTTAGCCAAGTGACAATGCAGGTGACAATAAATCGCCTTTCGACGCCGATGTTTCGGGATGTCGCCAATGATTGCCGAAATCACTTCGGACAGCCGATGGCTCAATCATATGCGTCCGGCTTTTCGTTCAGCGATTAGGAAGAGCCCAGGCGTGCTGACACCCATTCCATAGACATGCGATCCAATCACCTTTTGGAAGTCCCCCTCATCCAAAGTCAGTAGGTGGTCGGATTCCGCTCCAAGCGACGAAAGCAAAACGGGGCGGTCCTTGGCCTTGGGAAACACGAGTACCTTGTCGAAGGCGAGTTCGGTCGGCACAAAGACGAGCTTGGGAAGCAACGACTCGTTCAAGGTCGCGGAAGCCTTGCGTCCGACCTTGGCGACGTTGCACTGTGCCTCCTCCAGGCAGTAATGGGTTGTTACAAGCACCCATCCGCGGATGGGCGCCTGCTCAAATAGGAAACAGGATGCCCCATTTTCTGAGCCGGCCGCTGCCAAAAGAACGCTGGTGTCGATGAATAGCTTCACTTCCGCTTGCGCTTACCGGCGCTCGCGAACTCTGCCATCTCAGCCTCGTCCCGTGCTATCCAGCGTTCGATGGTCTCCTTTGGAATATCACGCATGGGACGCGACTCAAGAATCGGGCAGCATGGCAGGGATGGATCGATGTTCAAATGCCATCAAATGCCTTTTCATTCGACTCTGCCGAGAACGGATCGGTCCAAAACTGGCATAAGCGGTTTCCGGATTTTGTGTGTTAATAATTTTGGCTTGTTTTATTAACACTTGCGGTCAGCTTTCACCCGTGACCCTCAAGGAGCGTATTGCAGCCCGCATCCGCCGAAAAGAGCCCGGCTGGGTATTCACGCCCGTCGATTTCCTCGATCTCGGCACCCCACAGGCCGTGGGAATGGCGCTGCTGAGGCTCACCAAGACCGGAGTGGTGCGGCGACTGGACAGGGGGCTCTATGACGCGCCCAAACAACACCCAGTCCTCGGCGTGCTGCATCCCCGGCCCGAAGCCATCCTTGCCGCCATCTCGAGGCGCGACGGAACCGAATTCCAGGAGCATGAGTCCTATGCCGCCAACCGGCTTCGACTAACCGAACAGGTGCCCGCGCGCCAAATCTACCTCACTTCGGGCCGCAGCCGTACGATTGAAGTGGGCTCCACTACAATCGAGTTACTGCACCGTACCCCCCGTAAGCTCAGTTCCCCATCTCCGATGAGTGCCCGGGTCTTCGCCGCTCTTCGAAACATCGGCCAGGCCAACCTCACGACTGAACGACTGGCTCCACTCCGCACCCTGCTCTCGGCCTCCGACCGCAAACGCCTGCTAAAGGACCTGACCAAAGCGCCGGCTTGGATGCATCGGCATCTGCGAGTAATCGCTGGGAAGGAAAGGACGAAACCGTGAACAGCTTTGCCCGTGAACCGGCGGAATCGCGCGCCGATTTCATCTACCAGTACGCGGCCACAGCCCAGGTGCCGGCCTACATCGTCGAAAAGGACTTTTGGGTGTGCTGGCTGCTTGGCCGCATATTCTCGACGGACCGCCTGGGCCGCGATTGCGTCTTCAAGGGTGGCACGTCCCTGGCCAAAGTCTTCAATGCCATCCATCGCTTTTCCGAGGATATCGATCTCGGATTAAGCCCCCAATCTTTGGGGTGGAAGGAGGCCGACCTGGATGAGGCGCCGTCGAAGACGGCTAGGCTGAAACGCGTCGCACAAATTGAAGCGGATTGTGCCCATGCTGTGCGTGAGAACTTCCTGCCCACGCTTGAGAAGGTTATCCTAGACGAACTCGGTCCACCCACCTCGGCTGCTTGGTTGAACTACGAGTTGGAAGCGACTTCACGCAGTCCGATCATTCTCTTCTCCTACCCCAAGGCGGTGCCGGCCGGCACATACATCGCCCCTACCGTCAAGATCGAGTTCGGATCCCTTACCGACCAGCGGCCAACGGGAACCCATCCGATCACTCCCATGGTCGCGACGCTGGCCCCGGCCGCGTTCGCCGATTTCAGGTCGGAAGTCGTCGCTCTGGAGATCGAGCGCACGTTCTGGGAAAAGGCCACCATTCTTCACGCGGAGTATCACCGTCCTGAATCCCAACCGCTACGAGACCGGTACGCTAGGCACTATGCTGATTTCGCCTCGCTCTGGCATCACCCGCATGGCCCGGCTGCCGCGGCGAGACTCGATCTACTGGACAGGGTTAGGCTGCACAAGAGCCGCTTCTTCGCCTCCGGATGGTCGCATTTCGAAACAGCCAAGCCCGGTTCGATGCGGTTGGTGCCGCCCAATTGGCGCATTCGGGAATTGCGGAAGGACTACACCTCCATGAAACCCATGTTCCTTGTTCCACCCCCCTCATTTGAGGATGTTCTGTCAACGTTGCACCAAGCTGAAAAATCGATGAACAGGACTTGAGTGGAGGGGGGGGACCAAACTCAGTCTGCCCCGTCTATGCGTTCGCCGAAATCGCCAGTAGGACAGCACGGATTTTGCCTAATTGCAGGTTGCCACAAGGTTGCCGGAAATCATGTTTCAGGCTTCTCCTCGTTTCCCTTGTCTGCATCTTGTTTCCTGTTCGAAGAGATTAACCATCAACTAAGTCTGCGTTATTTTAGCGACTTAGCTTCATTTGCCGACTGGGGTTCGAATCCCCCCTGCCCTTCCCCTAAAGGCGCCCCCGCTACGGATGCTGTGAGCCGGCAGGAGCCGTTGGCGCGAGAGCCTTCTGCTCCGCGATGGCTTTCTCCAAGGTCTTGCTGGCCGCGTTAAGGTTGTCGACCAGTGCGGAAAGCTGCTTTGCGGTCAGCGCCTGGGTGTCGGTATTGCCCTGGAGCACACTGCCGGCGGATTGGACCTGAAGCGCCGTGGCCTTGCGCAGGTCGGAGGCGGCCCCCTGAACCGCGGCGACCGCTTCGTTGAGCTGTGTATCACGGGAGCGGAGGGCTGGACCTACAATCAAAGCCACGAGAGCCAGCACGACCACCGGAACGACATAGGCCCCGATGATGAGAAGCCGGGTGCCCTGCGTGGCGGTGACCGGGGCCGGCCCGCCTGCCTCAATGCGCTGGGACAGGAGCTCGAAGCCCTTGACCATTGCGACCGCCAGGGGCTCGCGGCCGAGGCCTCCTTCGTCCAGGATCGCTTGAATTTCAGGAACGGATTTTTTCATGGGAGGAGATGTTTGGATACCTTTTCGAACTCTGCATGGAGGCGCCGGAGGTACGCGGCCGAGGCCATGCGCTGCACCAGGCCGAATTGCTTGTCCGTGGCGAGGCGCGCCAGGGGCACAGAGGCGTTCTCGTAGGCCTCCTGCAGGTGATAATGCATCGCCTCAATCCGGATCGTCAGGTCCTCCGGGTAGTCCACCAGTTTGATGTCAGTAACGACCTCCGGAAGAACCTTTGCCATGATCACCGTGGCGAACGCTCCGTAGTGCTTCGTGTACTCCTGGAAATAGAACTGGGACTTCTTGCTGGCGCTAACGGGGGTCACGACCGTGATGCGGCCGCCGATCTGCTTAAGCGCCTCAGGGAGGTTTAGCAGCTGCACAAAGTAGTCGTAAAACACCCTCGATGTGTTGGCGCCGAAGTCGACAAGCACGCTGCGTTTCTCCTCGAGGAGTATGTGGGCCACCTTCTCGACGTCGGCGATCGACGCCTTAAGCGCATTCTCCCGCATCTCGATCTTGATCACCTCCGTCGGGAAAATGAGCGAAATCGGCGAGAAGCTGACATCGGCGTCGACGAGGGCCGAGTTGCACCCGTGAGATTTCTGCCATCCGTAGAGCTGGGCGGCCAGGAACGTCTTTCTCTCCCCACCCTTCTCCTGCTGAACGAAGACTGCCAATGGGCCCAGCATGGTTAGGAGGATGGCGGCTTGCCCACACGCGACGCGGCTTCGACCTGGGTCGCCTTTGAGGTATCGAAGGGATTCTTGCGCGCTCCATCGCCCGCTGGGGCCACAGGGCTGGCCGGAGCCTCGGCCGGCCTACTTGTGCCCGTCACCTGGGCGGCGGGCCGCCGGCGGGGCTGCTTATCCTTCCCCCGCTGCCCGCGTTTGCGCTTGGTGGATCCATCAGGCGCGACCGGGTCGTCCTGGCCGGCATTTAGACCCATGATGCGATGTTGAACCACGGCAACGGCGGACCGACGCGAGCGCCAGTGCGGGAAACCGTAGATCTTGCCGAAGATGTAGTCGGCCAGGGCCGCCCGTTGGTCCGCGGCGGTCTGAATCGCCGTGTATTCCTCCGGACTATCCTCGATCAGGGTCCGGACGATCTTGAACGCCCGGCTAAGCGTCGACACGTTCACGTCCAGTCCCTCGCCTCGAAGCACCAAAGCAAGCTGCCTGAAGCTTCGGACCGGATGCTGTCCGAGCCGTCCCCTGCCCTCCTCACCCACGTTGGACGAGGTCTCATATCCACTGGTCACCATCCCCGTGAGGTACAGCCGTTCGCCAAATTCCGCCAAAAGGAGGTACGTTTTGAGCGGCAGGACGCGCATTGACTGCCTCGCCACCCTACCCTTCGCATCCTCAGTCCGAAGGCTGCCACGAACGACATTGAACGGTAGGGTTCGCGGCAGGTTGACCCCTATCTGCCCGCCAGGCTTCTCGGGGCTGATCTCGTTGGCCATGGTCGGATGAAGCATCAACCCATGGCGCCTTTCAAGCTCAAACGCCAGCTCGTGCAACACCTCATTCGACAACCCATCAGCCGCCATAGTAGTCAACGCATACGCCATCCGTTGCGACAAAAGGCATGATCGGGTTCGGCTTCGGCCGCTTTGAACGCACCGTCTCGCCAGCCTCCTGGTTCAGCCCGCTATCGTTCCCGATTACCACATGCAACAGCCGGTGCAATAGTGCGTGCGTCAGCTGATGCGTCGGCTGCTTCGACGTCGTTCAGATGTTCGATCAGGTAGCGTTTCAGCCGAATACCTCCCGTTGCTCAAGGCGTTCGTCTAGGTGTTGCATCAGCTGTCGCATCATATGTCTATATCTTGGTAATAAAATGTTCTACGTGGAACCTTTGAGCTTTGTAAAGTATCGGGTAGTGGGGAGTTATGATGCTTGTTTGAGAGGAGAAAATTGCACGTTTTGTTGTACGAAAATGCAGGAGGGTGGGGTGTTTGTCGTGTATCGAACGCCCCAGGGGCGGCTTTGGATTTATTCGGGGGCAATCGGCTCCATTGTAGCCTTCAATTTCGAGTTGTGGGGCCGCCATCTGCCGACGGACGACGAGCGGTGATCAGGTTCGAGTTAATCGAAGGGTCAGATTTATCTTTTGCGCAGACTGATGATTCGCGCGGCGACTAGATTTGATCGTACGAGGGTAGGGGAGTGGCGCTGTCAGCTGTACTGTCGGTCGCCGGCTTCGCTGTTGTTTGGTTCGGCTGATAGGAATCTTGAGCCGGTGGCGATTGCGAGGATCGCTGATCTTTTGCCGTGCGAGTTAGCTGCCCTGGCGTTTCTCGTGCAGACCTTCTTATCGGGCAATAGGTGGTCAGCCTGTTGTTCTATGCAATGCGGGGCAGGGTGGGGGCTCTGGGCGGCGGCCGGTGGCCTTCATGGGCTGATTCCTTGTCCGTGGCGGCCCATTCCTCGGGCGGTCCGACCACCGCATCGGCGACCGCCTAAACGGCGTGGTCTGCGACTACGGCCGCGGTTTTTGAAAGAGGGAAGGGGAGGCGCTCAGGATCCCGGTCTGAGCAAGCTAGAGCGCCCCGGCGACGGGGCGTTCACTTATTCTTTGCCTCGTCGAGCGGAAGTTCCCCCTCATCGGGGCCAAGAGGCAGTGCCTCCTGTCTGCGAGAATTCTCGCGCTGCAGTTGTTCCCAGCCGCTTTCAAAGTCATGGCGGAACCATTCGCGGAGGGTTGAAGCCGCGTCACTATTGGGCGGCAGCTTCTGCGCCGTCTCAAGCTGGCCGATGGCTGCGAGGCTGAGGACCGTGACCGGTACACTGAGTTTCGTTGCCTTTTGCAGCACAAACCGAGGTTCCATGCCGAGCAGCTTAGCGACCGTGCCTGAGCCGTCGCCGTAAACCACAAGATGCACGTCGCTCGTCGCCCCGGTCAGTTCGCAGCGAGGCAGGAAGTTCTCCTTATCGTCAGCTTGGAACCCGAGAAGGGCCTGGCCGGCGGCGTCCGCAAGGTGCGGCGAGTGGGCGAGCCCTGAGCGAACCAGCGAGGCAAGGAGGCGAGCGGGAAACTTTTGGCCGTTTCGAACGCCTGCAGCGCGGAGCTGCTTCGCCCCCTGGGGTGTCAGCGTGTAGGCCACGATCCGGTCTCCATCCTTTGTTAGGACGGCTGGGAGGTTGCCTGTCTTGGCTTGGAAAAGGGGCATCGAGGGGGGGTCTGCTAAACTTTCTCAATCGTACGCTCGAGAGCATGACGCCGCCAACCCGTTCGATCCTTCGAGCGCGGCATTACGAGGCGGGTGGGGGTGAGCCTGGTCATGAGACTACATGGTCGCAGGGGACCTAGGACATCCTTGGTCCCAGGGCGCCATGCAAGATCGGCCCCGTTCGTCACGCCGCCTGTGACATAGGACAGCCAATGTCCTGGGGTAGGTGAGAATATGGTACCGTCGGATCACGGCACTACGCCGGGTTCACTCACCAACCTGCGACAAGAAATCTTCTCCCATGAAGCTCCTCCTCCCCGCCAGATCCCCCGTGCGCGCATTCGGCGCCGCCCTGTTCGACACCGGTCTTCGCGTCCGCGAGGAGTATGACGAGCTCATCCTCAATCAGCGCGACTTCGAGCTGCGCATCCATGCCACCGAACGATCCGATGGATGCGTGCTCCACTGCCACGTCTCGGTGGCTGAACTTGGATTCGTACCCGGTTCGCTGGGTCTCTTTAGCGAGATGGCCATGGAGGGCTATCCCGTGGTCGGGGTAGGCGCGTGCGGGGGAAAGGTCTGCTGCGAGTTCACCTGGTTTCACCCCGAAGGTGTCGACTGGAGAATTTCCGCCGAGCGTTGCCAGGGACTGATTGACAGGGTGGTGGGGACTCGCGCCTCGATTTCCGGTTCAAAGCCGGTTCGCACCCGCGTCCGCCGCGCAGCCGCCTTTAGGCGCGCCGCGTGAGCCGAATTCCCCCAAACGGAAGCCCATTGAGGGCCCATCAGGCAGGGAACCCCAGAGGGATGCCCTTAAGAGGAATACAACTTGCCCAACGCTGCGGCCGTATGGCGGACGCCTTCAATGAGCTCCTTGGGCTCGACCACCTCCGCCATGGGCCCCCAGCCAAGAATCCAACGCTGAATTTCGTCCAGGCTGTCCAGCCGCAGGGTGAATTCCAGACGTCCGTCCGGAAGGTCCCTCGTTTCCAGGGTCTCGTGCCAAACCCGCTCCTTGATAAGGCCTATCACCTCCGCCTTGAAGCGGACCACCACCTTGTGGTCGCCCTTGCCCACATAGGCCCCGAACGATTTGCCGAAATGCTTCTCCGGTGAGAAGTCCTTGGGCTTCTCGAATTTCTTGGTCGTAACCGTGACCGCCTGCATGCGAACCACGGCGAAGTTCCGCAGATCCTTCCGGTTCATATCGTACCCGACCAGGTACCAGGAGTTGTCGCGATTCGCCAGATGGTAGGGCTGAACGCGCCTCTTCTCCGCCTTCGTATTGGGCTTTGTGTAGTCGAATTCGATCTCAAGGCACTGCATCACCGCCCGGGACAAGCTGGCAAAGTCCTTCAGGTCGGCCTTGCTGAGCCCCAGATGATGGAAGGAAACGCTGCCCAGGCTGCTTGAGGCGGAAAAACTGACGCGATCGTTCAATCCCGCGGATAGCTTCTCAAAGGCATGGGCCAGCTGGTCGTGGTAGGGAGTGCCCTTGTACTGCTCGAGGGCCTTCTGTGCGACCAGGAGGGCCAGGAGTTCTCCTTCGCTGACTTGGACCGTTGGGAAGCTCTTTACCGGATAGCTGTATCTCCAGGAATAGGTCTGGGAGTCATACTCAACAGGCAGGTCGAGCTGGTCCCTCATGAACGCCAGGTCCCTCATGATGGTCTTGGTCGAGACCTCCAGTTTCCCCGCAAGCTTTGAGCAGTTGGTCAGGTGCCCATCCTGAAGCTCCTCGTGGATCCGCAACATGCGAGCAATGGGGGGACGCGAGGAGGGTAGGGCGCCTTTTGCTGCCATAGGACAAATAATGTCCTAGGACGGCTCCATAATGCAATCGCGAATGCCCGTGTGGGCCGCAAACTGAGAAAATATCCATGCAGATGACTCCCCGCTTTGCCTCCGCTCTTGTCTACGCCTGCGAAATTCACGCCGGGCAGCTGCGCAAGGGCACCGAGATCCCCTACATCTCCCACCTACTTGCCGTGACCTCCATCGCACTCGATCACGGGGCGACGGAGGACGAGGCGATCGGCGCCCTGCTGCATGACGCCGCTGAGGATGCGGGTGGGGCTCCCGTGATAGGCGAGATACGCGCGCGCTTCGGGCCGGCCGCCGCGGAAATAGTCGCCGGCTGCTCCGACACGTTTGAGACGCCAAAGCCCCCCTGGCGGGCGCGCAAGGAGGCCTATATCGCCCATCTGGCGTCAGCCTCGCCCTCGGTGCTTCTGGTGTCGGCGGCCGACAAGCTCCATAATGTGCGTTCCATTACATCGGACTACCGGAGGATCGGCGAGGCGCTCTGGGCAAGGTTCACGGGTGGCCGCGAAGGCACCCTCTGGTATTACCGAGCTCTGGCCGACAGTTTCCTGAAACTGAACCGCAATCGCCTCGCCGAAGAATTGTACTTGGCAGTCCGCGAACTGGAGCAACTTGTCGGATAGGCCCACGGGTATCAGCCGAAAGGGGTGTCCCTAATAGGGGAGGGGACGACGCACCGGATTAGGTTTTCAACGGCTGCCAATCATTTTCAACGGCTGTCAACAGGCGACAACGGGACTAAGCCCGTTCAGTTACCCTGCGAAATCGAGGGTCGGGTCCCAATTCGGTCCAATCGGCCATTCGGCCGCTACCCCCGTTTCTTTGATGGTCCTTTTAGGGACAGGCCGCGGCCGTAAGACAGTTGACCCGAACGGTAGCTTCAAACATCCCGATAATGCGACAGCGCCACGTTACGATGCGACTTCATGGAACGTCGTAGACTTCTACGAGAGATACGCCCGTATCACCGCTTACGCCGGAAACAATGGCTGTGTAGGCGCCAGGGGAAAGCGTCACCAGGATCGCCGAATCGTTGCTTGAGGGATTGCTCCAGGTGAAGGCACCCACGTTGCTCGCCGCGGCGGCTACGGCAGCATTGCCGCCCCATCCGGCGTTGCTGTTGATGACCGTGCTGCCGCTGTAGAGCTGGAGCTGCGGATCGGGAAGGACACCGGTGACGCCCAGGGGTGTGAGGGCCGGACCGGAGGCCCGGATAAGGACCGTCTTCGCGGTGGAGCCCCCGATCACAAATCCTGCAATGAGGACATTGCCGCCCGTGCCTACGTAGGCACGGGCAGAGATGTCCCCCAGCCGCGAAAGGGATGAATTCCACGTGCCGGAAGGGGTGGCGTCATAGACTTCGGCGAGGGCGACCCCCGTGTCTACGCTCAGCCCGGAGGTGATCGCGGTGTAGGCGCCAGGGTTCTGGGTCTCTATCAGGGCCGAATCCTTGCTGGCGGGGTTGGTCCACGCAAAGGCACCCACGGCATTCGCAGTCGAGGCGATCTGCGCGTTCCCGCCCCATCCTGCATTTGCGGAGATGACCGTGCTGCCGCTGTAGAGCTGAAGTTGCGGGTCGGGAAGGATCCCTGTAACGCCCAAGGGGACTAGAGCCGGGCCGGAGGAGCGAAGAAGCACCGGCAACGGGCTAGAGCCTTGGATGACATAGCCGGCAATGAGGACATTGGCCCCGGTGCTCACGGAGGCTCGGGAGGAAATGTCGATGAGCCGGCCGGGTACCAGGGTGTTCACAACCATCAGAGTGTCGCCATTGGTGCTCACGCTGCCTGCTGAATTTGACGCAGTGCAGGTGTAGCTTCCCGCGCCAGCAGAAGCCCCGCTTAGATAAATCGTGGAAGTTGAGGAGCCAGATACGCCGCTCCCGTCCGTAAGCGCTGTGCCGTCAAAATACCACTGGTAGGTCGGCGCCGGGGTGCCCGTCGCCGCAACGGAAAACGCCACGCTCTGGCCAGAATTGACCGTCTGGCTTGCAGGCTGCGTTGTGAATTTCGGGGAGCCCGCCGCCTGCGGAGTCACGAGGAACCCGTATGCCGCGATGGCACCTGTAAGCGGCGAATCGGCCTGCACCGAAGTCGCGTCCTGGCCGTCATCGGCGTAGGCGTATAGAAAATGAAATCCGGGTAGAAGGGTCGACGCCGTGCCGGTGAACGAGGAGCCGCTGCTTGTGGCCCGGGTCCACGGACCCTGCCAGGTGTCCACCTGGAAGAAGACATTCTTGGGCGGGAGCGTGGTGGGACTGAAAGCACTCTGGGCTGTGAACTCAAAGATGGGCGTTGCGCTGGGCGTCTGGTTTCCGGTGAGAGGAGTAATGCTTACGCTCAGCGGCACCGTCTGCACTTGCTCCTCCGTGATCGCCGTCACGGTGGTTCCGTCGTAATTTGGCAAGCCCCCATAGTTTGCCGCGTAAATCCGGTTCGTCACCGGGTTCACTGCAACTGCAATGGGTTCGATACCGGTCGCAACGGTGGCGATGATGTTATCCGTTCTGCCGTCGAGCACCGTGACACCGCCGGTGCTGTTGCTGATGTTGCTTGGGATGTAAATCTTGTTCGTCACAGGATTCACCGCGATGCTATTAGGAAATCCGGGGAGATCGAGGGGTGTAACTACATTCGTGGCACCGTCGATTACCATCGCAACGCCGTCCAAGCCCGAGATGTAGATCTTATTCATTACAGTATTCACCGCGATGAGGAAAAAACCATATCCCAGGGTGCCGGAGGTCGAGGGAATGGTGACGTTAGTGGCCGCGTTTGTGGCTCCGTTGATCACCGTCACGAAATTGCTGTTGAAGTTGGTGACGTAGACCGTGTTTGTCACCGGGTTCAGAACCAGCCCCTCGGGGTTGGATCCCACTGGGACGGTGGCCATGACCGAATTCGTGACTCCGTCGATCACCGCCACGGTATTGTCGTTGTAGTTCGATACGTAGATTCTGTTTGTCACCGGGTTTACCCCAAGCCCGCCAGAATCCGGACCGTTTCCCGGGTTGACGGTGGCAATGATCCCATTCGTGGCCCCGTCGATCACCGCCACGAAGCTTCCACTCGTGCTGCCGTCGTAATGGGTGACGTAGATTCTGTTCGTCACCGGGTTCACTGCGATGCCATTGGGGTCCGCTCCCGCGAGGGCGATCGAGGTTGTCGCATTCGAAGCCCCGTCAATCACAGTCACATTGGCGCTATCGTCGATTTCATAGATCTTGTTCGTCACCGGATTCACCACAATTTCGTGACTCGTGGGTCCCACCGTGACGGAGGCGGTCGCGTTTGTCGCCCCGTCAATCACGGTCACGTTATTGGTGCTCTGGTTTCCCACGTAAATCTTGTTTGTCACCGAGTTTACCGCAACGGCGTAGGGTGTGGTTCCCACAGTCACGGTGGCGGCTACATTCGTGGCCCCATCGATGACGGTTACGTTGGCGCCGCCGCCATTCGCGACATAGACCTTGTCCGTCACGGGGTTCTCGACAATGGCTACCGGAGCTGTGACAGCGACGGTCGCGGTCGTATTCGTCGCCCCATTGATCACCGTCACGTCGGAGCTGCCATTGTTTGCCACATAAATCTGGTTCGTCACTGAATTCACCGCGATGGCATAGGGTTCGGTTCCCGCCGCGACGGTGGTCGTAGCATTGGTCGCCCCGTCGATCACGGTCACATTGGCGCTGTTGCTATTCGCAACGTATATCTTGTTCGTGACTGGGTCCACCGCGACGGCGAAAGGATTATTTCCCGCGGCAACGGTGGTGGTAACATTCGTGGCGCCGTCAATCACCGTCACGTTCGCGCTGTGTTCGTTGGCGACGTAGATTTGGTTCGTAACAGGGTTGACGGAAATGGCATAGGGACCAGTTCCTGCAGCGACGGTGGTTGTGGCATTCGTCGCCCCGTCGATCACCGTCACGTTGTCGCTGCTACTGTTGGCGACATAAACCTGGTTTGTCACCGGGTTCACCGCGACGCCTGAAGGATTGGTTCCTGCAGCGACGGTGGTTGTGGCATTCGTCGCCCCGTCGATCACCGTCACGTTGTTGCTGCCGTTGTTTGCGACGTAGATTCGGTTCGTCACAGGGTTCACTGCAATAGCATAGGGATAAGCTCCGGCCGCGACGGTGGTTGTGGCATTCGTCACCCCGTCGATCACCGTCACGTTGTTGCTGGTGCTGTTTGCGGCGTAGATCTGGTTCGTCACGGGGTTTACCGCGATGGCCGTGGGCCTTGTTCCCGCGGCGACCGTGGTGGTAGCGTTCGTGGCGCCGTTGATGATCGTCACGTTCGCGCTTCCCAAGTTTGCGACGTAGACTTGGTTCGTCGCAGGGTCTGCCGCGATGGCCGTGGGGCTGTTTCCTACGGCGACGGTAGTGATCACATTCTGCGCCCGGGCTCCTGACACTGCGCCAAGAACGATCGCCACCATCGTCATTATCGCGATTGTCGAACGAAGGATTGGGCCCAAGTGCTGAAGAGCCTTTTGCGAATCTACGAACATCGGATTGGTGTTATCTCATGAGCGCCAACGTGACGCTCCGAAAACGGCATTCCTCTGTAGCAGAAATTACACAGGACCACGACTGCCTCGTTATCGGTAGACCCGGCTAACCGGGCTGGTTTGCGCCGTATTGGACCGACACATGATACCCCGCACGAGCGAACAGGGCGGCGGCGAATCCCTCGGCCGCGACGCCGACCTGGTAAGGGGTCATCTCCTTCTTAGGCATCTTAGCAAATCCGGCCCTTGCCGTTCACCGTCTATCGCGTGACCTCCTCGATGGTGTGTGGTTTCTTCAACTCTGGATCGTTCGGGTCGAGAGCTTTGAAATACACCTCAGCGGCCGGTTCGCCTCCAAACTTTAGCCCGATCTCGACGGTCTTTGTCACCAGTAAGACCTTCCCGTGGCTCCTGCAATAATCGTCTGCCTCCTGGAGCAGTTCGGCCTTGATCGGAGACGGTCCGGCAAATCCCCAAACGTGCCTAGTAATCATATAGTTGTCCTGACCCAATGGGGCGACTCCGGAAGTGGCGCATCCCGTGAGGGCAACAGCCGCGAGTAGAATGGTGATGGTCGTTTTCATTTAGGCTTGTTTGAGGAATTTGTCGCCTCCATCTCCGTCTCACGGAAAGCGGCGGGGGCCGCTTTAGGACAACGGCGATTCCTATTCTATCGCAAACCTCAAATTATGGCGCCTTTGGGACAGACCATCCGCTTGAGAGCCGCTCGGGTACGCGTCATTATCACCAGACCATGAGGCGGCGTCTCCTCGCATTCGCGGTTATTCCAAAGAGAGCGGTCCACATAACACCTACGGCTGCTTTCCCGCAGACGTCGCTTTATGCGTTTCGAATAAAAATGTCGCCAAGGCCGTGGCTGCTCCCGCGACCAGTCTTGCGTGTCGGGGATCGATTGGCGTCGTTTTGCCGTCCTTGCCGTGGCCCGTCCCATAGAGCCCGCGAAGCTCCGTTATACCGTGCATGACGGCGGCAAGATTGCTCAACAACCGCTTTGTGACCTCAGTACCCTTCGAGCGATCGTTAGTGGCGTCTGGAAGTAGCTGCAATTCGTTGAATGTTAGTTTCGTAAGGGAAGGAATGTCGGGCGCACCGCTCACCGGCTTCCCGCGTTCAGCGAGGATCGTCTTGCACACAGATTCGACAAATTCCTTAGCCGTCCCAATCGCGAGCTCAGGATCTTTGTCGATTGACGCTTCAATACGCCCAACCTGTCGGGCAAGGTATGTGGCGTTTAAGAAAGCTCAGTTAACGCCCCTGAAGGGCGAGATTTCGGCGTTCGACGAATCTATCAGCACCCTAATGATGCGTTTCGCGGCACTTCGCGACCGACGGCTGAGTCTCCAACCCACCTCGGTGAATCGGACTGCTCGGCGTCCGGAGCATCTCCCCAAGAATCGCGCGCCAAGAGGCTCCCTAAATTCCCAGGCCCCTTTCGACGATCTCCCTCAGCCTGCCGCGCAGGTTCCGGCTCAGCGGCAGGCGGTGGCCGTTCCTGAGCAATACCTGGTAATCGCCGTACTTGAACGGCTGGAGCTCCTGCACCTCATTGACATTGACCAGAGCCGACCGGTTGACGCGTACGAACCGGCTGCAGCTGAGCCGCCTCTCGATCGAGGTCAGGGTCTCGCGCAGCAGGAGCCGGCCCTTGTTGGTCAGGTGCAGGGTGGCGTAGTTGCTCTCGGCCTCCACCCAGACGATCTCGCTCGGCTTGAGGAAAACGAGGCGCCCGTCCACCTTCACGACCAGCTGCTGGGGTTGGCGTTCGAGGGCCCCGGCAAGCGCTCCCTCAATGCGTGCCTCCAGGTCGCGCCCCCCCTTAGCGCGGATCAGCTCCGAAGCCCTGAAAAGGGCCTGGTCGAAGCGCACCCGGTCAAACGGCTTGAGCAGGAAGTCCGTGACCTGATGCGAGAAGGCCTCGACCGCGAACCGGTCGTGCGCGGTGGTCATGACGACCGCCGGCCTCAACTCGGCCGGCAGCTCCTCCAGCACTTGGGCGCCTGTGCATCCGGGCATCTCGACGTCCAGGAAGACGATGTCGGGGCTCCCTTCCCTTATGGCAGCCAATGCCTCGGTGCCGTTGGAGCATTCGCCTGCGATCTCCACCGAGGAGTTTCCGGACAGGAACGAGCGGATGCGCGCCCGTGCGAGGGCTTCGTCGTCGACTATCAGGATCTTGAGTTTCTTCATTCAGCTGGGGCCCGGAACTGGTCCCGACCCCTTGGCGTCAGGCTGGCGCGGGCGGAGCGGACGGAAACCAATATGGGATATCAGGCCGCAGATTGGCCGCAGGACGCCGCTCCCCTGTGGCGATCAGCTTGCCGTCCGGGACAAGCCGCACCAACCGGGCACGCATTCGGGGGGAAAGCCGCCAGCCCAGCCCGGGCTGGCGGCCGTTGTCCCTAGCAGCACCCAGACTATGTCCTGATGCTGAAGCTCATGATGATCCCGCGATCGTCGAAGAAGGCGCCGCAGTTCCGGACCTTCCCTCCTCCAAGGGGGTGCAACCCGCCTTGGTCGTATCAACCTTGGCCAACCGTCCGGTCCGACTTCCATGGCGGTGCGAAGAGGCAAACATGCTAATTGAACCAGGCCGTCACCATCTGATACGCGGGCTTGCCCTCCGCCACGAGCTTACCGTCTGGGCCGAAGACCCTCAGTTGCGGTGTCGAGGGAAGGCCGTACTGCTTCACGACGGGCGACTGCCAGTCGATGACCTTCACACCGGGTCTGTTGACGTTCACAAACACGACTGCGATGTCTGCGCGGCTGGCATGCAGCTTCTCCATCGCCGGTGCGATGGAGCGGCAGGTGGGGCAGAATTCGCTGTAGAAGTCAAAGACGGTGGTTTTTCCGGGCACGAGGTAGTCGGCGAGCGCCACCTTTTGGCCATTCGAGATGACCAACGGCCTAAGGCCCTTCTCGTGGACCTCGGCAGCGGGAAGCAGCACCGGGGCTGCGAATAGAAGCAGGGCGGCAAACGCCCGCACCCGCCCATGCTCGAACACCAATTCAAAGGATCGCACTGCCTTTGCGAGCATGGGCGGGGGCGGGTTGGTGCCTAGAACCTGTGCGAATAGGTGATCAACACCAGGAACTTGGCGAAGAAGGCGTCGCCGTGGCCGCCGGTCAATGTGTCCGGATAGCTTTGCGTCCGGTTCATGTATTCGGCCACGGGCACGCTGAGCGTGAGCGAGTCGTGCGGAAGCGAGTAGGAAAGGCCGGGCTCGACCGAGAGGACGTAGCCCGGTCGACGGAATCCGTCGCTTCTCCCAATGAGATCGTCGGACGGGACGCCTTCCCACCTTCCCCCAAGGCTTCCATCGAGAACCCCGTGCTCGAAGCGAACGAGCTGCTGGGTGACTCCCGCCCGAAGCTCGTACTGGTCGTATACCGAGTTGCGCGCCGTTTCCCCTGTCGTAGCCGTCCCCGTTAGGGTGCCGTTGGTGTCCTGGGGCGTCGCCATGTAGAATCCGTTCGCATACAGCGACGTCTTGGGCGTGAACTTGAAGTAGGCGTTCCCCTCGAAGATGTAGCCCCAGCCGCCCAGACCCGGCTGGATCGACTGGTCGACATTCTTGTAGACGAGACCCGTTGTCGCATGGAAATAGTCCTTAACGTCGCTCTTGCCGGTGGGTACGCTCAATCCCAAGCCGAGCGAGAGGTTCCCCCTCGGACTCTTTGCGGGGTCGAAAAGCCAGCGGCTTAGGCCGACCCGCAGGTCGCCGGGGTCATGGGCCTGCGTCTTAAACCTGCCGAGGCCCTTGACCAGCTGGGATCGGGTCGCGGAGAAATACGGGATGTCCAGGCTCACCGTATCACGCAGATCCCATGAATAGCTGATCGCGGTGTCGAACTGGTCGACGACGTTGATCACCTGGTTGGTCGCCGCATTGCGCGCGGCCGTGTTGTTATTGCTTCCGACAAAGTCGAGGTAGGAGCGGAAATGCTCGTAGCTTTCGCTGATGTCCCACTTGTCGGCGCCGACCCCAGAGGAGACGCCGTCGATCGCGGAGGTTTGGTCGCCCATTTCCTTGATAGGGACGCAGCCCTGGGCCTTGAGATAAGTTGGCGTTGCGACGGCGGCGGCCGCCAGGGCGAACAGCAGGGCTGTGCGCCTGACCTTGATGGGGACGTGCGACATTGCGGGGGACGGGGCTAGGTTCATTTGTAGTGTTTGGGTGTTGTGTACACGCCCACCGCATCCAAATCGCCCCGTCCGGAAAGCGTAATGTGATGAAACGCTTCAGGATGGATGCGGGACGCTGATTTCCCCGTGCGAAATTGCCGGCTTCGTCTCCCTTGCCCCAGGAGCCTTCGGACCATGCCGCGCGCCTCAACGCCACGGCACCCGCCTATTCCTCGACGGGCTCAATAAGCCGCGCCATCCTCGGGTCGTACTCGAAGGGCTCGGCCGTGGAAACCCTGATCCTACGAAAATCAGGATGGTGCGGATTGAGGACAAAGTTTGTCTCCTCGGGATACAGGGCGCTTGGAATGGCAAGAATCGCCGTCTTTGCAGCTGCGATCCATGCGTCCCCAATCCTCTGTGTACTCTCCGGCACGGGCTCCGCGCGCCAGTCGGTGGGCAGACCGGCGGCTCCCAGTCGCGTAACTGGCAACCTGCCGAATCGAATGGCAAATTTCACATAGAGTGAGTCCTTTGGAAGCGGCCTGGGAAGGTGAACAAATCTCTCATGCGCGGCCATCGCGAGGTGCTCGCTCGCATAGACAGCGGGCACCCCGGATGAATTCCATCGGCCGCCTTCCAGGGAAGCGCCAATCCCGCCAAACGACCGCGCAGACCACTTCTGGTTGTCCACGCGCCATGCCGATGGCTCAGGCATAGACTCCGTGGTCGATCCGGGTGAGCAGTTTCTCGACCTCGCGGAATCCGAAGGTCGTCTGTGCGCAGTCTAGGGGAACGGCGTTGCCGAGCCCGATCTGCGGGCATCCCAGCCATTGCCTGGCGGCGTCCTCGTCGCCGTCGAACACGGCGATCGCCTGGGTCAAGAGGCCGGCGTGTCTAGAGAGTGCGTCGGACTCGTGCCCGCTATGGCCACAGCGCTGCCGTCTTTCCGCTCCAAGTTGAATTTGGCTCCTGCAGCCTGCATGTTTCCAGCTGCCGCTGCGATGTTCAGCCAAGCTAATGCCTCGATGTCATCTTGTAGCACTCCTCTTCCAAATGAATACTTCGCCCCAAGGTAAAACTGCGCCGAGACATTCCCTTGCTTCGCGGCTTTCAGATACCACTTGAATGCTTCTGCATCGTCGAAGGGCAGACCGCCATTATCAGTCTGGCCATTCAAATAGATGTTCTTGAAAAGACTGTCGTACAAATAGCCTAGCTGGAACTGGGCGTCAGGGTTGCCCTGCTCTGCCGCCTTCCGCAGCCAATTCGCCGCTTCGGTGATTTCCTTTGTTATCCCGTCACCGGTGACATAAATCATTCCGAGATTGTACTGTGCCGGCGCGTAGCCCTGATTCGCAGCCGCACGATACCATCTGATTCCCTCCACAGAGTCCTTAGGCACACCGGCGCCGGTGGCGTAAATCACGCCGAGGTTGTACTGCGCTTGCAGGTGACCCAGAGCTGCAGCTTTCCGCAGCCACTGTACGGCCTCGGAAGCGTTTGGCGAAACGCCGACGCCATTGGCGTACATAAGGCCGAGGGTGTATTCGGCTTCAGGGGCTACCAGAACGGCATCAGGCCGGTTTGATAGAGCGGTCTTACGAAACCACTCAGCTGCCTGCATCTTATCCATGGGTATGCCGTCGCCTTTTAAACTCAATACACCCAGATTATACTCGGCATCGGGGGAGCCTAGATCAGCGGCTTTTCGAAACCATTTGGCTGCCTCCGCCTTATCCGTCGTTACACCGTATCCATTTGCATACATCGCACCCAATCGGTCGTAAATCATATCGCCAATCATGTCCCCACCTCGATCGGCCGCCTCGCGATACTGGTCAGCGGACTTGTGAAACCATTTGTTAGCCTCCACAGCATCCTTAGGCACTCCGTCAGCAACGCTGTACATTAACCCTAGTTGGTATTGGGCATCCGGTAAGCCCTGTTCTGCAGCCTTTCGATACCATTTAACGGCCTCGATGCTGTCTTTCGGGACTCCCTTACCCATCCAGTAGGTATCGGCCAATTTCTCCAGGGCTCCCGAGTTGTTTTTCTCGGCCGCCTTCTTGAACCACCGAATGGCTTCCTGTGTATCTTTGGGGACGCCCCAACCATTTTCATAAAGGGTACCGACACTACACTGTGCGTCGGCATCACCTGCTTTAGCAGCCACCAGAAACCATTGTGCCGATTCAACGTAATCACGTTTCACCGGTATATTGCGGTCAAAGTTCAGCGTGCCGAATTCTAGAGCAGCCGCTAGGACCTTTTGAGCGGGCAGAAAGCCGTCACCTGCCGCCGATCTCATGAGTCCGAGAGCCTTGTCGGTACTCTGCTCGACTCCTTGTCCCCACGCATAGCGCCACGCGAGCTCTAGCTTGGCCTCGAGTAGTCCTTGATCAGCGGCGAGACGAAGCCATCTAACGGATTCCTTGTAATTTCTTTCAACTCCAATGGCGTATGCGAAACACCGGCCGAGGCGAAACTCTCCTAAGTCGAAGCCTTTTTCGGCTGCCTTACGAAACCATTTAGCCGCTTCGACTTCATCCTTAGGTACGACGTCACCTGCGGCATACTGGTCGCCGAGTTGGCACTGAGAGAAAGCGTCCCCATTGGGCCACCATGCCAACTAAGGGTAAGCTGGCCCTTGGCTCAAAAACTATAGCTCCCACGGGCAGGACAATAGACGTCCCGTGTGTCGATATTTTCCGATTCGAGAGTGGAAAGATCATATCCTTCAATTGCTACAATTTGCCTTCCGTAATGCAGCAGCAGCTTGACCTGGTCAGCGGTTGAGTAGGCCGGGGGATGACATCGAAACCTTCTTCGAATGCGGCGAACTCTATGACGAGGTCGGCTTTGGAGGAAAAGCGTGATTCTCACATTTTCAAGAATAACGAGTAACGAAAACAAGGGAATGACATATGAGCAATAACCACGGAAAAAAGTTGGCGGGAAAGACCGCCGTGATCACCGGTGGCGCTACCGGCATCGGCCTCGCCGCCGCCAAGCGCTTTATCGACGAGGGCGCCTTCGTATTCATCTTCGGCCGCCGGCAGAAAGCGCTCGACGCCGCTGTGGCCGACCTCGGGCCCAATGCTCGCGCGGTGAAGGGATCGGTCTCCGATCTGGCCGACCTCGACCGACTCTACGCGGAAGTGAAGGCCGAGCGCGGAACCCTCGACATCGTCTTCGCCAATGCCGGAGCGGGAAGCCCGCTGGCGCTCGGCAAGATCACCGCCAAGCACATTGACGAAACCTTCGACACCAATGTGAAGGGTACGATCTTCACGGTCCAGCAGGCGCTGCCGCTGATGAGCAAGGGCGGTTCGATCATCCTGACCGGATCGAGCGCCGGCACCACGGGCGCCCCGGCAATGAGCGCCTACAGCGCGAGCAAGGCGGCAGTGCGCAACCTCGCGCGGACCTGGGCGGCGGACCTGAAGGGCACCGGCATCCGGGTAACCGGGGCAAATAGTGTAAGAGTATATACGGCCCAGGGATTGCGGGGCGCGAAAGTTGTGCAAATCGACGAAGCAAATGACATCGCAATTCTCCAACTCGATGCAGGGACATATCCAGCGCTGCCCATAGCGGCGTCAAGGCGCGTCCGATTGGGCCAAACAGTGGCGACGATCGGCTTCCCCAACATCGAGATTCAGGGTTTCAGCCCCAAGGTCACAAGGGGCGAGATCAGTAGCCTAAATGGGGCAGGGGATGACCCCCGTGCATGGCAAATTAGTGCACCGGTACAGCCAGGCAATTCGGGCGGCCCGTTGCTTGATGAGAATGGGAACCTTATCGGCGTCGTCGTAAGTAAGTTAAGCATCGAGGCAGCGAAAGCGACGAACGACATTCCGCAAAACGTAAATTACGCCGTAAAGAGTACCTATGCGCTCGCGCTCCTTGAGCCGTACTTGAAGAACAATGTGGCCGAGGCGAACCAATCGGTTTCAGTACCTCGATTTGAAGACATGGTTGCACTGGCGCAACAATCGGCGGTGTTAATACTGGTCTACTGATTCAATCCTTGAGGCAGCACGTGAGCCTTCGTCTCATTTCCGCCAAGCAACCTTTCGGAGCCCCATCTGATTCATGAATGACACCAACTCGGCATCTAAGATTTTTAGGCGAATTGTGCGTTGCGACTTCGAAGCTATATTTGCCGGCGGGGAATGTACTCGATTCGCACTAAGATTGCACGACCGTTGGAACTACAAAATTAGAGGCATACGTTATCCCAATGAACGAAACTGGACGCATGTTTGGGCTCTCAAGGATGCAGATCTTGGGATAGATATCCGAGGAATCTATCCTGAGACTTTGATCGCGAAACTCGCCAACGGCGGAAAAGACGCGTTAGCGGAGGATGTGGACGCAGAAAGCATCAGGGGTTTTTTGCTAGGGAAAGAATACTCTGCTGAACTAGCCGTGGCACTCGATGAACTTGCGGATAAGATTATCGACACTCACGAGCGGTTCGAGTGCGTGAAACCCGTTGATGGAAATAAAATCACGGCCTTATTGGAGGATCTTCAGCATACGGCAAACCAAGCTTCAGCATCGAACCATGATGCCTGAAGGTAGTAATCTGAGAATGCTTTGAACCGCACGGCGGGAGTCGGGACATTTTCTTATGCGGGTGCGGTCGCAACCTGGATCACAGTATCGAACAGGCGCAGCGAGCCGGGTACCAACGCGCGGTCAAGCTTGACCAGGTCCCACAGGCTCGGGCCGCGTTCCATTGCAACGTCGTTGAGAGCCGGGTTGTGTGTCGCCCAAAGAACGAGGCACGGCGCCTGAGTATGACGGGAGACGTACTGGATACCGTCAAACTTTGCTGGATGGTCATGCAGCCGCTGGGCGAATTCCCGAGGGAAGCTCACGTCCGGCGAGTAAAGGGTGGCGAGGTCCATTCCGATCTTCTTCGCACTTCGGCTCGCGGTGAGGTCGTAAAGGTTGACCGTAACGGGCGCCGTTGTCTTCAGATACACGCATTCTTCCAGTTCTTTCCTGGAGAACCTGGGCTCTTGCCCGCGTTTCTTCCCTGCGTCGACGAGATCGCCGTATATCTCGTAAAATGAAGTCTCTCGGTTCGGGGCCAGGTAGAGGCAGGGCACCTTCCCGGAAGCCGGCGTAAGACGGCCGGAGACTGTGGCAAAGTAAAGCTGGCCCGGCTTGTCATGCGCAGCCCACCGAAGATTCCACCACGAAGCGGCCAGGCGTTTCTTGATCGGTGTGAGCGCGAGGCGGTTAAATTCTGCCGTGTCCACCGGGCGACGTAGCTCCCGTGCCATGGGCGGTGCTATTCCGATGCCTCTAGAGCAAGCTGTTTGACCTGGCCTACGAGGTTCTCGTCACCTTTGCGCAGGGCCTCGAGCGGGGACAATCCTTCAAGCCGCGAAGTCGCATTTAGGAAGAAGGTGACCGTGCCAAGAACGTCGGCGTGCGGCCGGCGCGATAGGATCGCCAACACCTCCCTGAGCCCCGGAAGGGTGCCTCCGAGGGGAGCAAATTGCCATACAGGGAAGTGTAAGTTGGAATTGCCGTCGCGGATCGCAATGAGCTGGCCGTTGCGGGCCGCCTTACGGACTGCTTCCTCGGAATAGCCGTTGGGGCCGCCATAGAGCTTCGCAGCGTTCTTGGCGGTGACCGAGCCGCCCTCCGCGTTGAGGAGCCGCAGGAATCCCACCATCGCCGAGGTTTCCTTTAGGTCGACGTCGCCGTAGAGGCTAGTCATGGCCTCCAGGAATGCCTCCGAAAGCGAGCGGGCACTCGCGCCGCGCTCCTTGGCCACCCGGATAATGGGCGTGACTGTCGCCGTGAAGATATCGGGTTCGATGATCTGTTCCATGCAGGAGTTGTGTACGTTGGTTGCCGATTAGTCAAGGCAACTAGCGCAACTTGTACTTTGAAAGGGACTGTTCCCACCTCGACCGGTGATCGAAGGGCGAAGCCGAAAACGCGGCCCAGGAATATGGCAAGTGCACCTGTATTGGTGCCCGACTACTTAAAAAGACGTAGAATTAAAACTGGTCGGAATCGGGAGGTCCTATACTTCCAACGGGGTTTTTATGTTTTTCCTAAATAAGACCCACCCCCGCTAGTTAGGTATACTTAAGGGACCAATTAGCCCATGGAATCGACGGAAAAACAGGAGCGTGTCCGCGAGAAACTTCTGCGTGAGCTTGGTCCAAATATTCGTGCAGCACTTGCCGACCCGCGGGTGATCGAGGTGGTGCTAAACCCCGATGGGAAGCTATGGGTGGAGAGGCTGGGGGAAGAGATGCAAACAGTGGGCGATATGGCTGCGAGCAATGCGGAGTCCCTAATGGCAACGATCGCCAGTTCGCTTTCGACTACGATCACGCGGGAGCGGCCGGTGCTCGAGGGTGAGCTGCCCACGGATGGCTCACGCTTTGAGGGAATGATCCCACCGGTCGTGGTGCGGCCGTCGTTTGCGATCCGCAAGAAAGCGAGCCGGGTGTTTTCGTTAGAGGAGTACGTTGGGAACGGGATAATGACGGAGGCGCAGCGGCTAGCGATTGTCGAAGCGGTAAAGAGTCGCCGGAATATTCTGGTCGTCGGGGGCACAGGGACGGGGAAGACGACGCTCCTAAACGCAATAATCTTAGTGATCTCGGAGGTGAGCCCGGAGCACCGGGTGGTGATCATCGAGGACACGGTGGAACTCCAGTGTTCGTCGAAGAACGTCGTGCAGCTTCGCACAAGCGACACGGTGACGATGCAGGGGCTTCTAAGGGTTACGATGCGGCTGCGGCCGGACCGGATTCTCGTGGGCGAGGTCCGCGGGGCGGAGGCCCTTGCGCTCCTCAAAGCCTGGAACACCGGTCACCCTGGGGGCCTTGCGACGGTTCATGCGAACGACGCGTCTGCCGGGCTATTGAGGATAAAGCAGCTTGTTGAAGAGGGGCTGCGGGGTGGGAAGGCGGATCCGGAGGTGATCGCGGAGGCTGTGGGCCTTGTGGTGGTAATTAAGAAAACCTCGGTAGCACCTGGTCGACGGGTAACCGAAATGGTGCGCGTCCTGGGGTACAAAAACGGCGAGTACGTTTTGGCGGATGATTTTTCGGCGGCCTTAACCCCAACTCCCACAAAAAATGACCATTAATCGAATGAAAAATCGGCTTGCGGCGCTCCTCCTCCTGGGCGCGCTCGCGTTCCTGGCACTTCCAGACAGGGTTTCCGCGGCGCAGGCGCAGGGCCTGCCGTGGGAGGGCCCGCTGGCAAAGCTCCAGGCCTCGCTTTCCGGTCCTGTGGCCGGGGCGATCTCGATCATCGCCATCGTCATTTGCGGGGCGGCGCTGATTTTTGGCGGCGAAATCAACGAGTTCACCAAAAAGATGATTTTTGTCGTCCTCGTGATCTCGGTGATCGCCGGGGCGGTGACGCTCTACGACACGTTCTGGGGCGCCAGTGCCGCACTCATCTAGGGAGATGGCGCTCACAAGGACACCGATTTACCAGGCGACTGTGCGCTCCCAACTCCTGCTCGGAGGGGAGCGCACGCTTGTCCTCACGCTCGCGATGCTCTCCGCGCTTCTGATCTTCTCAGCGCAAACCTTCAAGGCAGCCGTCCTCGGGGCGGCGCTCTGGGCCGTCGGGATGTACGTCCTTCGCTGGATGGGGAAAGCGGACCCGGAGATGTCGCGGGTGTACGTCCGCCACGTCAAATATCTCACGTATTACTACGCGCGGTCCCGGCCATTTAGGGAGCAATAGCGCCATGAGTGAGCCATTGGGACGTTCTCGCGATCTCACGGGAAAGAGCGGAGCCGAAACTCCGCTCTTTAGGACAATTAGCGCCGACGACTGGAGGCGTTCGATAGCGAGGGCGCGCGCAGAAGGAAACGACGTTTCAAATGCGATCAAGGCCCTGGTTGAGGCGAGGCAGAAGGCGAAGTTTGGGGAGGACCTGGTAAGGGCGGCGGAAGCGTTCGCCGACGACCTGGGCGGCCCCGGCGTGGTGGCGATTCCGCTGCGGGTCGCCATCAAGGAATACGCTGCAGGGAAGGGGAACGCCGACGTGCTGATGGAGCGAGCGCACGAGTACGCTTCGGCCGTGGAGCGCGTGCCCGCGAAGGTCCAGGGGCTCGCGGCTCGGCGTTCACAGGGGAGGGGCGCTCGGTGATACCCTTGAAAGAGTTTCGCGGGAAAGAGGCGGGCTTGGCGGACCTTCTCAACTATGCGGCCGTCGTTGAAGACGCCATTGTGCTAAACAAGGACGGCAGTTTGATGGCCGGCTGGTTCTACCAGGGCGATGACGTGAGCTCATCGACCGATGACGAGCGCAACATAAGGAGCGAGCGGCTGAACCAGACGCTGGCAAAGCTCGGCAACGGCTGGATGACGCACATTGACGCGATACGGTACGAGGCGACGGCCTACCCGGCGCCAGAGAGCTCGCATTTCGCGGACCCGGTGAGCCGGCTCATTGACAACGAGCGGCGGGCCCAGTTCGAGGCGGAGGGGGCGCACTTCCAAAGCATGTATGCGCTCATCGTCACCTACCTGCCGCCGCTGGCGCGCGTGGAGAAGATGGCGAGCATGATGTACGACGACGAGGAGAAGGGGAAGCCGCTGAACCAGGCTTCGCGGATCCTTGGCTCGTTTAAGCAGAGTATTGCGGAACTGGAGGACGGGCTCTCGGGAGTCGTCCACCTGCAAAGGATGCGGGCGGTTCGTTACAGCGACGAATGGGGAGGGCAGCACGTAAACGAGGAGATCCTCCAGTACCTCAATTTCACAATCACGGGCGAACAGCATCCGATCAATCTGCCGCCTTGCGCAATGTACCTGGATTCGCTTCTGGGTGGCGCGGAGTTCCGGACCGGAGTGACGCCGAAAATCGGGGAGAAGCTTATCGGGGTCCTGGCGCTGGATGGGTTCCCCCCGGAATCGACTCCGGCGATCCTCTCGGAGCTCGACAAGCTTCCGCTTCGCTACAGGTGGTCAACGAGGTACATCTTCATGGACCGGGAGGAGGCGAAGACGCACCTCGAGAGCTACCGCCGCAAATGGCAGCAAAAGACGAGGGGGTTTCTGGACCAGATTCTGAACACCAACCGCGGTGGCATTAACCATGACGCGGCGAAGATGGTTGCCGAAACCGAAATTGCCGGTTCGGAGGCAAGCGGCGGCCTTGTGGCGTTCGGGTATTTTACGGCTGTCATCGTATTTCTGCATGAGAAGCGGGGCCCGCTCGAGGAGGCGCTCCGGGTGGCCCGCCGCGTCATTCAGAACCTTGGTTTCGGATGCCGGATCGAGGGGGTAAACGCCGTGGAAGCCTGGCTGGGAAGCCTCCCGGGGCATGGCGTTCCGAATATTCGCAGGCCCGTAATCACGACCCGCGTTCTTTCGGACCTGATACCGACCGCCAGCATCTGGCCCGGCCAGGAACTGTGCCCGTGCCCGTTCTATCCGCCGAATTCGCCGGCGCTCCTGCACGCGGCTACGGAGGGGGCGACGCCGTTTCGCCTCAATCTGCATGTCGGCGACCTTGGGCATACCCTGATCTTTGGACCGACGGGCGCCGGCAAATCGACGCTGCTGGGGTTAATCGGCGCGCAATTTCGTAGGTACAAGGACGGTTCCATCTTCGCGTTCGACAAGGGCAACTCGCTCTTCGCGCTTACGAAGGCCTGCGGCGGCCAGCATTACGAGATAGGCAGCGACAGCGGCGCCGGCTTCATGCCGCTCGCCGACATCGACACCGACGCTGATCAAGCCTGGGCGGAGGAGTGGATCGAGGGATGCGCGGCCCTCCAAATGGGCGAGGCCAAGGTGACGCCGGCGCATCGGAACGCGATTCACAATGCGATGAAGCTCCTGCGGGCGGAGAATCAAAGGGAGCATCGGTCGCTCACGAACTTCATCACGAACCTGCAGGTCCAGGAGCTCCGAGACGCCCTGGCGTACTATTCGATCGATGGCTCCGCGGGGGATCTCCTGGATGCGAAGACCGAAAGCCTGAATCTGCGGGATTTTCAGACCTTCGAGATGCAGGATTTGATGGCCCGGGGTGAGAAAGTGGTGATCCCGGTGCTCCTGTACCTCTTTAGGCGCATCGAAAAGAGCCTGAAAGGCCAGCCGGCGCTCATAAAGCTAGACGAGGCCTGGATCTTCCTGGGCCACCCGGTATTTCGGCCGAAGATTCGCGAATGGCTGAAGGTGCTGCGCAAGGCCAATTGCGCGGTGATTATGGCGACACAGAGCCTCACTGATGCGGTTCGGAGCGGGATCCTGGACGTTCTCATGGAGTCCTGCCCGACGAAGATCCTCCTTCCGAACGAGGAGGCGATGAAGGGGGACGCAACGACAGAGGGGCCCCGGCGGTACTACGAGCAGCTTGGGCTAAACGCCCGGCAGATTGAGATCATCGCCACGGCGACACCGAAGCGGCACTACTACTACCTTTCGACTGAAGGCAGGAGGCTCTTCGACCTGAACCTTGGGCGCACGGCGCTGGCATTTGTGGGCGCATCGAGCAAAGCCGATATCGCGGCGATTCGGGAACTCGAACAGGTGCATGGCGCCGAATGGCCCCGGCGCTGGCTGGAAAAGCGCGGCGTCCGGGTAAACCCCGAGGACTTCACAACCGCCGGCGAAAAGAAGGCGGCGGCGTAGCCATGGAACGGGGATCACCAAAGACCATGGAAACGAAAACGATCAAGGGTTGCATCAGGGCGCTGGCCCTCGCGGGCGTCTGTGCGGTGGGGATTGCCGGAAAGCTGAACGCCGGGGCCGTGATCGGTGCGACGGAACCGACACAGATACTCAATAACATCCAGCTTGTGGCCCAGTATGGGAAGCAGGTCCAGATGGTCCTGCAGCAGGCGCAAATGGTGCAGAACCAGCTGAAGGCATATTCGCTTGAGCTCCAAAACACCCAGGTTCTAAGCGGCCTCGACTGGCAGAATGCCACGGTGTCCCTGAACGGCCTGGCGATCAACTTTCAGCAGGGCTCGGGTGTGGCGTACGCAGCTGCGCAGCAAGACGCGGCGTTCACGCAACTCCATCAAACCTTTGCGCAGTATGCGGCAAAGACGGCTGGGATGCCGACGCCGGCGACCTATCAGCAATGGATCCAATATAACACCGATGCCGCAAATCGGGCTGCGAATGCGGCAGGGCTAACGATTGCGCAAGCAAGCAGTGAACAGGCACGGATTACCGCGCTTAAGGCGGCCGGCCAGACCCCGCAGGGCCAGGTGCAGGCGATCATGGCTGGAAACGCCCTCGCGGCGGAGGAGTTGGATCAGCTGAGAGCCCTCAACCGGCTAATTGCGCAGCAGATGGACACGGAGGCCCGGTATCATCGAATCGAGGAGGAAAAGAAGACTCAGGATCTTGCAGCAACGGCCAACGCGAACGCGCAGCCGGCGAACACACCCGACCCGAAGGCGGCCAAAACCTACGGACCGATGCCGTCGAATTGATGCGCCATCTCGGCAAACTCACCGCGGCAGCGGCCCTTGGTCTCGTCGTATTTGCGCCTCATCTTGCGGCGCAGACGCCGCCGCCTGCGGGGCAACTGGACCAAATCGTCCAGAATTTCATCACCGGGTCGCAAGCATGGCAGGCGAACATAGCGACCGTGGCCAACCGACTTTTTTACCTCCTGGCGGTCATAGACATTACCTGGATGGGGATCAGCTTGGCCCTCAAGGGGGATGGGATCCAAGCATTTGTCGCCGAGCTCGTTAGGCGCATCTTCTTCATCAGCTTCTACCTCGCCCTGGTTCAATACGGGCAGTCCTGGGCCACGTTAATCGTGAACAGCTTTCAGCAAACGGGCGCGCAGGCGGTAACGGACAGCCAACTCACATCGAGCGCGATGGCAGGCATCCCGGTGACATCGGCATTGAGCCCGTCGGGGGTGATGGAGTTGGGAATCCAGTATGCGCTCGCGATCCTGGCCACCGCTCCGTCAGGCATCACGTCCCTCTTCGTTGCGATCCAATTCTGTTTCGTGGCAACGGTGGTGTGCGTGGCGTTTGGGGCCATCGCATGCCGGATGGTCGTCGTTCTGGCGGAGATGTACGTAATCCTGTCCGGCGGGGTGATCATGCTTGGGTTCGGCGGCTCGAGGTGGACGAAGGATTACGCGACAAACTACATGCGTTTTGCGGTAGCTGTCGGACTGAAGCTGATGTTCGTGCAGCTGACGGTCGCACTCTCTACAAGCTTCATAAGCAGCCTGTTTTTCGGTGTCGGCTCAGTGTCGATGGCCGGCGCGTTTTCGCTTCTTGCTTCGGTCGGGGTGTGCGCGGTCCTCGTGTGGGTCCTGCCGGCGAGCGTTGAAGGGTTCCTGCGCGGACACAGCGGGGCTCATGGCGGAGAAGCCTTCGCAATAGGCGCGTCCGCGGCGGTGACAATGACGAGCCTAGTCATGCCCGCCATTTCGAGAATGGCGGCTGCCTCCATGGCAACGAACGGGGCCGCGGGCACGGCTGGGGCGACGACCCGGGCGGTCCCGCCGGTCTTGCCCGTCGGCGGGCCAGGCGCCGGTGGCAGTGGCAAAGGGTTCAGCGCGGGCATGGCCAAGCCGCCGGGAGCCGTGAACCCAAGGGGCGCCTAACCATGGCATCCCAGGCAAAAGCAAGGTTAGCCGAAGAAAACCCGTATCTGGCGGGCCGGCGGGAATGGAACGAACGCTACGGCGACTTTATCGCGCGGGAGAGCCGGTGGCGGATGCTCGCGATGATCTGCGCGGTAACGACTCTGTTTTCGGTCGGTGGCATCGCCTGGATCGGGAGCCGCAGCAAGCTCGTCCCCTACCTTGTGACCATCGACCCGAGCGGCAATGCTCTCGTCGGGCATTTGGCGCAGCAGACGCCGGCCGATGACAACATAGTGCGAGCGCTCATGGCCGGCTTCATCGAGGACTGGCGGACGGTATCGGTAGATGCGGGGTCGCAATCGCGCCTGATCGACCATGTCTATGCGCATCTGGCCGGCGGGGACGCGGCGCTCAATTCCGTCAACGCGTATTATCGGGAGCACAATCCTTATCAATTGGCGGCGAAGGAGACGGTGGCCGTTGCGATCAAATCAGTCCTTCGCACCTCGGCGGAAGCGATTGAGATTGAATGGAGCGAGGAAGAGCGCGACCGGAAGGGCAACGTGCGGTTGAGGACAGCCTATAAGGCTGTGGCGACGACGGCACTCAACCCGCCGACCAAGGAGGAAGACATTATGCGCAACCCGGTGGGCTTCTTTGTGAAGGAAATCAATTGGTCGGAGGAGATCGCGAGCCCATGAGAAACGGCGCAAAAGCAATCGTGGCGGCCGGCCTCGCGGCATTCGGAAGCCTGTGTTCCATGGCGGCGGACGGGCCCGCGGCGCCGGAGGTAACGGTGACAAACGAGGCGCCGCCGGCCGTTTTGGAGCGTCGGTCGAAAGAGACAGAGCTGGACAATCTGACGCCGAAGGAGGCAGAGGCGTTGGAACTGGCAAAGCGTTGGCTTGCGGCAAAGGACCAGCCAACCCTTGGAGCGAACGGGCAGGTGCAGTTTCTTTTTGGGGCAACGCTTCCGACGGTCATTAGCGCGCCGCTTCATGAGACAGACATTGCCCTCCAGCCAGGCGAGGTGATCAAACAGGGTGGAGTGCATGCGGGCGACACGGTCCGCTGGCAGCTAGGGCCGGCTTTAAGCGGACCGCCGGACAATCAGACGACGCACGTGATCGTGAAGCCGACGGCCGCCGACCTTCGGACCGATCTCATCATCGCGACGGATCGGCGGACCTATCATCTGGAGCTCCTATCCCGCAAGGACGACTGGATGCCAAGCGTGGGTTTCAGCTACCCGGAGGAGATTCAGGCTGAATGGAACGCCTACCAGAGAAACACGGCGAAGGAGAAGAAGGATAACACGCTCCCGGAAACAGGGGAGAACCTGCTGACGCTCGATTTCAAGTACCAGGTGGACGGGAAGGCTCCATGGAAACCCGTCCGCGTTTACAGCACGGGACTGAAAACGGTCATCCAAATGCCGGCGCAGATGAAGGCGACGGAATCGCCGGCGCTCCTCGTGATCGGGGATGGCGGTAAGGAGCAGCTAGTGAACTACCGGGTCCGCGGCGATCGGTACATTGTGGATCTAGTCTTCGACAAGGCGGTGCTGATCAGCGGGGTGGGGCGGCAGCAGACCAAAGTCACCATCATTCGTCTGGATAAATCGACCGGATGAAACGGAGCATGATCTACACCTCATCAATCCTCCTCGCCTCGGTTCTCCTTGGTGGCTGCGAGACCGCAAATACGGCCTATTACACAACGACCGAGCAGGTGGTGCTCGCGGCCGAATATCGCCAGAAGATCGCGGCCGACGCCGTCGCCCAGCTGAAGAGAACCTTCTTGCCGGCCTCGACGACGTTCTGGCTGCCGGCCGATGTCGTCAAAAAGCCATTTGGTCATGCGCTGGATCAGGAATTGCGAAACGCCGGGTATGCGATCGTGAGCAAACCGCCCGGCGTCGAGATCGCATATGTGGTGGACCGCTTCGGCGAAAATGAGGACCGGATTCAGGTGGTGGCCGGTGACGACTACGAAATGAGCCGGCTTTATACTGAAGATGGCGACGGCGGCCTGGAGGCCGAAGGCGGCTATACCGAGAGAAGCGAGCCAATGCCGGCGCCAAGACCAGTGAAGGTGAAAGCCTGGGCGCAATGCCTGCAGGCGGAGCCAAAGATGGCGGATACCGCTGTGCCGGAGAAAGTGGCAGCGAAGGAAGGAGAGACGGGGAAGACGGATCCTGCCGCGCTGGTGAAGACGGTGGCTGTCCCGGTGGCGCCCGCACCGGAGATCCCAGCCCCGCGGGTCCTGCCGACACTCGACCCGTCAAAGTTCAGCATCATCGAACCCGATGCCGACAACGTGGTTCAGCTCAACCCAAATTTGTTCATCGCCCCGGTGCAGACGACAAACAACCCGTTCCTCCAGCTCTACCAGCCGCCCTACAAGCCAAAGGACGAAAAGATCATTGTCTCGGCGGCGATCCCCGGGCCGAACCCGACGTGCATCATCAACGGGATGATGTTCGCCGAGGGCGACAAGTTCGAAGGTTCGATTGCCGTGTACCGGGTGGACGCCGACGAGATCTACCTCCAGAGGGGCACGTTCCTCCTCAAATGCCCGGTGTCGGACCGGGAGCTAACGCTGCGTCTACCGTAAATGGCCGTCTACGACACAACGTACATTACCCCTGCGGGGGACAAGCACCGGGACCGCGTGGAGGCCTCGAATCTCCACGAATTGCGCGCAGTTGTGAGGAAGCGCGGCGGCGCCCGCGTGCTACGGTGGAAGGAAAGGAGCCAGAGAGGAACCAGTGACAGGAGGATCCGCGAGGGGGATCTACTGCTGTTCCTGGACCTTACGTCGATTCAGCTGAGGTCGGGAATCCCGGTCCTGGAGATCTTGGAGCAAGCCAAGGAGTGTGCGGCCTTTGAAAAGAGCACAAAGGATGTATTGCGGGGAGTCTTTGGACAGGTGTACGAGGCAAAATCGAGCCTCTCCCAGGCCTTGGAGAAATACCCCCAGGCGTTCCCGAAGGAGGTCGTGACGGCGCTCAAGGTGGGGGAGCGGGGAGGGGCGGCGAAGCTCGCCGAGAGCATGAAGAACATTTGGGAGCAACGCGCCTTCAAGAGAGCGCTTCGGGCGGAGGCGTTGGCGGGTTCACTGTACCCGGCAGGCCTCCTGTTGGGCGTCATTGGGCTCTTGGTCCTCATTTTCACATACCTGCTACCCAAGGTCGGCGAGCTCGTGGCATTAGGGCAAAAGGCCCCCCCGGACGCGATGTTGCGGCTCCTGGCAATCTCGCATTTCATGCATGCGGACGGGTGGCTCTTAGCTGTAGGTGCGGCAGCGGCGATAGCGGGCGTCCTTGCCGCCAGGGGAACAAAAAGGGGAAGGCGCACCCTGGCCCGGCTGCAACTCCGGCTCCCGGTCATAGGCAGCATCGTAAAAGGCTATGCGGTGGCGGACGTGACGAAGAATTACCGCGCCATGTACCTCGGTGGTGTCCTGCCCGGTGAGAATTTGGAGGTGTGCGCAGAGGCGAC
>Ga0181522_10000317_pt1 | contig 37627 bp, 29 predicted proteins | sample PEATcosm2014_Bin_27_FD_121103 | JGI IMG/M metagenome (GOLD analysis project Ga0181522, IMG submission 121103) | Peatland microbial communities from MTU Mesocosm Facility, Houghton, MI, USA - PEATcosm2014_Bin05_10_metaG | ecosystem: Environmental > Terrestrial > Soil > Wetlands > Peat | place...
TGGCGGAGGACACTCCCATGAAAATTTCCGATCTCAGGACTTCCATTTGCCAGGGCGTGATCGCGCTCAGCCTGCTGCTTGCCGCCGCGAATGCATCCGCCCTCGTTCCGGCGGACGGCAGCACGCCCACGGCAAAGGCGTCACCGCCGCAAACCAATTTGACATCGGCCGCGTCAGTGACTTCGCCGGTTTTTTCCTCCGGTGAAGACATCCGGGTCATCCGGCAACCCAGAGTTCTCACCACCCACTGGTTCTGGATTGTGATCGCGGCCGGTGTCATCGCGCTTACGGTCATCACGCTGGGGCTGCGGTGGTGGATTTACCATGGCAAATACTTCCAGATGCGTCCGCATGAGATCGCGCTCCAATATCTGGAAGAGGCCCGCGGGCTGATCGACCCCGACCACGCCCGGGAATATTGCTTTGAGGTTTCGAAGATCATCCGGCGCTACATCGAGGAGCGGTTCAACCTTCAGGCGCCCCAGCTGACCACCGAGGAATTCCTGCATGAACTGGCGGCATCCCCGGACGCCCTGCTGGCCTCCCACCGCGTCCTGCTGGGCGACTTCCTGGAACATTGCGACCTGGCCAAGTTCGCCGGCTGGTATTATTGCCGGCCCGACCTGGAAGCCATGCATCTCAGCGCCGTGGAATTCGTCCGGCAGACGGCTGTGAACGATCCGGGCGTTGACCGGAACCGTGATTCCGCTGCTGCGGGCGGAACCTCCGTGACGCTGCAACGCGAGCGCCGAAATGGATCAAAACCACTGACGGTTTAATCCAGAAAGAAAATCCCATGAAAGCACTTCAAAAACAAAATGCCTGGATCCTGCAAATGCTGATGTATGAAAAGGGACGGCGCCAACTGACCATCGCCCGCGATCTCCCGCCGCCAGTCCCCCGGCGGCGGATTGCCCGCCGGAGCAATGGCGCGCTGAAGCTGGCCGTGGCATTCGCGCCGGAAGAATCGTCCGGATTCACACCCGTTATCCGCACTGTTTTATGATCCAACCCCGAAGCTTTTGGAGCGAATGATCCGCCCCTTGAAATCCGGACCCGAGGAATTATGAACTCGATCACCCGACTGATTCTGCGCGGCGTCGTGTCGGGCAACGTCCCCTTGACCCCGCAAGTTCTGGGAGCCTTGAAAACAGCAAGCCAGGATCACCCTCGCGTCGACGGGCCGGTGAAATCCGCGAATGAATCCGCCACCCACACGGACGAATCCAATGGCGGGACGCTGGCCCCGAACAAACCTTTGACCATTATGAGCCCGCGGACATTTCGGGGGGTTGCCGTACGGGCTGCGTCATGGCTTGTGCGCCGACATCGGGTGCCGGTTTGGGCTGGGCGGGATTTAATCCCGACACGTTCCCGCTCCGTGTTTCCCACCCGCACGGGCTGGTGACCGGAAAACGGGCACGCCCTTTGCATCTTTCCGCCTTCGCGGCTTTGCGTTAAAATCCCCGCGCATGTCAGACGACGCCCCCAAATTCCGCATCGGCTCGGTTCAATATTTTAATGCCGTGCCGCTCACCCGCGGCATTGACGGCGAGGTCATCCTTGCCACCCCCGCCCAGCTCGCCGAAATGCTCCGCCGCGATGAACTCGACGCCGCGCTCGTCAGCATCACCGAGGTTTTGCTCCAGGACCGTTATGACATCCTTGATGGCGTCGCCATCGCCTCGCTGGGCGAGGTGTACAGCGTGCTGCTGGCGCACTGCGTGCCGCTGGAAAGCATCACCGAGGTTTTTTGCGACCCGGCTTCGCTCACGAGCGTGAACCTGCTGAAGGTCCTGCTGGCGGAACGCGGCATCAAACCGGAATTCAAACCCTTGGCCAATTACGCCTCCGCCCCAGAGCTTGATGCGGTGTTGCTCATCGGCGACCGCGCGATTGATTTTCAACGCGCCACGCATGTGCATGAAATTTTTGATCTCGGCACCGCCTGGTATGAACTGACCCAACTGCCGTTTGTTTATGCGGTGTGGGCGTTGCGGCGCGGCATCGAAAACAAGGCCCTGTGCAGCGAATTACGGCAGGCAAAACATTTCGGCCTCGAAACGCTGGACTACGTCATCGAAACCCACGGGGAGTACGACGAGGATTTTCGCCGGGATTATCTCGGCTGGCACGTGCATTACCACCTCGCCTCGGACGAAAAACGCGGCATTGCGAAATTCTCCGATCTGCTGCGAAAGCACGGACTCGGGCCGGTGTACGAGCCAAAGTTTGTAAGCTGAAGCCAAAAAAAATTATAATGAAACCAGGAGCGCAGGAGCGCAAATCATCCCTGGATTCCTGGTTTCCTCATTTCGTTTTCAAGTCTGGCCAAGGTTTCCGGATCGCGTACGTCCACCCAGCGGCCCTGGATTTCCAGGCCGGCCAGCTTCTGGCCCTTGGCAATCATGGCGCTGATGGCATCGGTGAGTTCGTATTCGCCGCGCGGTGACTTTTGTAATCTGGCCGTGAAATCGAACAGTGTGGGCCGGAAAATGTAGATGCCCGCGTTATACCACGCCGGGGCGCCCGGTTTGAGCCAGCCGTCGCGGCGCAATTGCTCCAACTCTTCAGGCGAGGGTTTTTCCACCAGCCGTTTCAGGCAGAATTGTTGGTCGAAGAAATTCAACCCGCCCTTGGTCACGTCTTCGCCGGGCGTGACGGTGATGACGCCGGAAAAATCGCCCTCCTGGAAGCGCTGGAGCATTTGCGGATAGGTCGCGGGCGGAACGAGAATGTCGCCGTAGGTCAGCAGGAACGGCGAGTCGCCGATGAATTGTTTTGCCAGTTCCGGCGCCTTGCCGGTGCCGTCCTGGACGACCTGCCGGCCAAACGCGATGTGTGCATTCCATTTTGAGCCGTCGTCGAAATGATTTTCCACAACCTCGGCTCGAAAACCGGTGACGATGAAGATGTCGCGGACGCCCGCCGCCAGGATGCCGGCGACGATGTGTTCGAGGATGGGTTTGCCTTGCACTCGGAGCATGGGCTTGGGCAGCTCACTGGTGAGTTCCCGCATGCGCGTGCCCTTGCCGGCGGCCAGAATGACAGCTTTCACGGGCAGAATTTAACCACGGATGGGCACGGATGGACACGGATAAAATTTCGGAGGGACGAGTTACACGAGTCCCATTCCACAAGACGACAATGCTGGGGACTCGCAAAGCGCGTCCCTCCGGAGAATCACTTTTTTCCGTATTCCTTGATGATGTTGAGCATCGCGTCGGCGTCGGGGGCCTGTTCGAGAGCGGAGCGGAAATCGGGTTTGTGCAGGAACTTGGCGATATTGGCCAGGGTGTGGAGATGTTTTTGGAACTGGCCCTGCGGCACGAGAAATAGCATGACAAGTTTCACCGGCTGATTGTCCAGGGCATCGAAATTGACACCTGCCTTCGAGCGGCCGAGCGCGCCGACGACCTCGTAGATCAAATCAGTCGAGGCATGCGGGATGCCGATGCCGAACCCGATGCCGGTGCTCATGGAGGTCTCGCGCTTTTTGACGGCGGCGGTGACGGCGTCGCGGTCGCCAGCCTGTAGCTTTCCCGTGACGACAAGATTATTGATCAATTCGTCAATCGCTTCCCAGCGGTTGGTGGCGCGCAAATCAGGAAGAATTTGCGGTTTGCTTAAAATATCACCCAAGTCCATACGGTGCGGCTCAAGGATTGACTCCATTCCGGTTTAATTCAAGACAGAATTGTTGACATCTTTTTGGCTCCCTTATTGAAACCGCTGGGACAGCCAGTTCAAGACAAGCCCTGTGTTTTCCAGCCACCAGCCCAGCGCGTTCAGAAGGCCGACCCTGGCGGTCAGCAGCGGCAGACCCAGCAACAACACGGCGGCGTTGCCGAGAAAAATGATCACGGCGGAAAACAGATAGCCCTGCGACGTGATATCGGACTGCCGCGTTTTCAAGGCGTGCCAGGTCAAGGTCACGTGGAAGGCATATGCCGCGCCCACGGCCAGATGAAACCAGACGAGGTAGTCGGCCCAGTTCCAAAAACAATGGCCCAGGGCGAACACCGCGATGACCAGCGCGGCGTAGAACGGGAAAAAATACGGGGCCAGCGCAATGATGAAGTTGCTTTTGGTGATAATCACCTGGCCGCCCTCGGAGCTGACCTTCATCTTCTTCACCTGGCCGCCAAAAATCCACGTCCAGAGCACATGGGTCAGTTCGTGGCCGAACACATAAATCCACATCGGTTTGGGCAGCAGCAGGAAGATCACCCCCCAGCAGGCTGCGCCGGCCAGCAACGGCACCCAGACCACGTCCGCCCGGCCGCTGGCGCACAGCACCTGCCACAGCGCCATGGCCGCCCCGGCGCACACCGGCAGCAGCAGGATGGCCACGATGAACTTGATCCACTTCGGCACGGCGGAAGATTAGCCACAGAGACGCAGAGACACAGAGAAAAATTTCTTTAAACTCTGCGACTCGTTGTCTCTGTGGCAACTTTGGACTTTGAACTTTGAACTTTGGACTTAACATCCGGCCCATGACGCCAGACGAAGTCCTCCAGGTTTTTCGCGGCAGCGGCGCGCTGCTGGAAGGCCATTTCATCCTCCGCAGCGGGTTGCACAGCCGCCAGTTCTTTCAATGCGCGCTGGCCCTCCAGCAAATGCCCGCTGTCGAAAAACTCGGGCACGCGCTCGCCGCGAAGGTAAAATCGCTGGGCGCCGTCACCGTCATCGCGCCGGCCTTGGGCGGCCTGGTCATCGGCCAGGAAGTCGCGCGGCAGCTGGGGGTGCGGTTCATCTTTGCTGAAAAGGAGGAGGGCAAACTTGTTTTGCGGCGCGGATTCAGGATTTCCGGCGGAGAAAAAATTCTCGTGGTCGAGGACGTCGTTACCAAAGGCGGTCGAGTGCAGGAGACAATCGACATTGTCCGTGCCCTCGGAGGCAATGTCGCCGGGGTTGCCACCATAGTGGATCGCTCCAATGGCGCGGTGAATTTCGGCGTGCCGTTTGTCGGCCTGATTTCGCTGCACGTCGAGACGTTCAAGCCCGACCAGTTGCCGGCGGACCTCGCAGGCATTCCGGCAGTGAAGCCGGGCAGTAAATAAATTTCAGCGGCGGAGGTAACGAGGGGGAAAACGTCCCGCCTGGACCTTTCGCCCTCTCACATCGGCGCTAAGAACCTTGAATTCTAACTGTGCCAAATGGCGCTCTTGCTGTGCCAGAGTGACGCTTTTGGCGCTATATTTCATCGCCGTTCCAAATTGGAAAAAGTTAATTCTGTCCTTTGTTTAAAGGGCATTTCTGCATTCCGCCTGTTCCGGCACCGTTATTGCATTGAGTCCGGGAGCACACAACCAACTTTTAAATTTTTATGGCAAAAGTATTAGGCATTGATTTGGGCACCACGAACTCCTGCATGGCGGTCATGGAAGGCGGCGAGCCGCTCGTTCTGGAGAATTCCGAGGGCAAACGTACCACACCGTCCGTCGTCGCCTTCACCAAGAGCGGGGATCGCCTCGTTGGCGAGGCTGCCAAGCGCCAGGCCGTCACCAACTCCCGCAACACAGTTTATTCCATCAAGCGTTTCATGGGCCGCAAATTCGACGAGGTCCAGGAGGAAATCAAACGCGTGCCCTACAAGGTTGTCAAAGCTGCCAACGGCGACGCCGCCGTGGAGGTGGAAGTGGACGGCAAGCCCAAGGCCTTCACCCCGCCGGAAATTTCCGCGATGATCCTCGCCAAGCTCAAAGCCGATGCCGAAACGCGCCTCGGCGAAAAAGTTACGCAGGCCGTCATCACCGTACCCGCTTATTTCAACGACTCGCAGCGCCAGGCCACCAAGGACGCCGGCCGCATCGCCGGGCTCGAGGTGCTCCGCATTATCAACGAGCCGACCGCTGCGTCGCTCGCCTACGGCCTCGATAAGAAAAAGGACGAGAAAATCGCCGTGTACGACCTGGGCGGCGGTACGTTCGACATTTCCGTGCTGGAAATCGGCGATGGCGTGTTTGAGGTCAAGGCCACCAACGGCGACACGCACCTGGGTGGTGACGACTGGGACAACCGCCTGATGGATTGGATCCTCGACGAATTCAAGAAGGACAGCGGCATGGATTTGCGCAAGCAGCCCGACGCGCTTCAACGCATCAAGGAAGAGGCCGAAAAGGCCAAGATCGCCCTTTCCAGCTCCGCGCAATACGACATTAACCTGCCGTTCATCACCGCGGATGCCAGCGGACCGAAACACATCCAGAAATCGCTCACGCGCGCGAAGATGGAACAGCTTTGCGACGATTTGTTCGAACGCACCATAGCGCCGGTGAAGTCCTGCTTGAAGGACGCCGGCATTGAGGTGGCGAAAATTGACGAACTGGTGCTCGTCGGCGGCATGACCCGCATGCCCAAGGTCGTCGAGGTGGCGCACTCGCTGGTCAGCAAGCCGCCGCACCAGGGCGTGAACCCGGACGAGGTCGTCGCCGTGGGCGCCGGCATCCAGGGCGGCGTGCTCAAGGGCGACGTCAAGGACGTGCTCCTGCTCGACGTGACGCCGCTGTCGCTCGGCATCGAGACGCTGGGCGGTGTGTTCACCCGGCTCATCGAGCGCAACACCACCATCCCGACCCGCAAATCGGAAATTTTCTCCACCGCGTCGGACAACCAGCCCGGCGTCGAAGTCCATGTGCTCCAGGGCGAACGCCAGTTCTCCAAGGACAACAAGACCATCGGCCGGTTTCATCTGACCGACATTCCGCCCGCCCCGCGCGGCGTGCCGCAGGTCGAGGTGACCTTCGACATCGACGCCAACGGCATTTTGCACGTGGGCGCCAAGGACCTGGGCACGGGCAAGGAACAAAAAATCACCATCACCGCCAGCAGCGGCCTCTCGAAGGACGAGGTCGAGAAGATGCGCAAGGACGCCGAGGCCCACGCCGACGAGGACAAGGCCAAACGCGAGGAGGTTGAGACGCGCAACGAGGCGGACGGCGCGGTGTATCGCACCGAGAAGATGCTCAAGGACAACGCCGACAAGATTTCCGGCGACGACAAGACCAAGATCGAGAAAGCCGTCACGGAAGTGAAGGAAGCGCTGAAGGGCAGCGACGCCGCGGCGATCAAAACCGCCGCCGAGAAGCTGAACGAAGCGTGGCAGGCCGTGAGCGCCGAGCTTTACAAGGCGGCCGCCGCGAAGGCCCAGGCCGAAAAAGGCCAGGCGGGCACAGCTGGTGCGCAGCCGGAAGGTGGCGAACCGAAGTCCGACGACAAAAAGAAGGACGAAGGCGTCATCGACGCTGAAGTCGTGGACGAGAAGAAATAAAGCCTTAAGCAAGAAAACACTTTTCCCTCCGCTCGGGCGGCGGGAGTTAATTAAACCAAAAACCAAAACAGGAAAAACAAAACTATGGCACTAAACGTCAAACCGCTCGGCGACCGGATTCTGGTTGAACCCGTCGAAGAGAAGGAAACCAAAAAGGGCGGAATCATCATTCCCGAAACCGCCAAGGAAAAACCGCAGGAAGGCATCATCGTCGCCCTCGGCACCGGCAAAACCAACGACGACGGCAAGAAAATCCCGTTTGAAGTCAAAAAGGGCGACCGCGTGCTCGTCAGCAAATACGGCGGCACGGAAATCAAACTGGACGGCAAGGAGTACAAGATTTTGAACTCCGACGACCTCCTCGCCGTGCTCGACTAAAAACGGTAGGGTCGCGCTGCTGCGCGACCGGCTGACCAGCAGGTCAGCCCTACCAATCACAATTAACCAACAAAAATTAACTAAAGAAATATTATGGCAGCTAAACAATTGATATTCGACGAGCAGGCGCGCCAGGCGATCCTGCGCGGCGTCCAGAAACTCTCCAAGGCGGTCGTCGCCACGCTCGGGCCCAAGGGCCGCAACGTGGTCATCGACAAGAAATTCGGCTCCCCCACCATCACCAAGGACGGCGTGACGGTGGCCAAGGAAATCGAACTGGAAGATCCCTATGAAAACATGGGCGCTCAGATGGTCCGCGAAGTGGCCAGCAAAACCAGCGACACCGCCGGTGACGGCACAACCACGGCAACAGTATTGGCCGAGTCCATTTATCGCGAAGGCCTGAAGTTCGTCACCTCCGGCGCGAACCCGATCGGCATCCAACGCGGCATCAACAAGGCCGTCGAGGCCGCCGTCGGCCAGCTCGACAAAATCACCAAGAAGGTGAAGGACAAGGACGAGATTCGCCAGGTGGCCGCGGTTTCCGCGAACTGGGATTTCGAAATTGCCGACAAGATCGCCGAGGCGATGGACAAGGTCGGCAAGGACGGCACGATCACCGTCGAAGAAGCCAAGTCCATTGAGACCACGCTCGAAGTGGTCGAGGGCATGCAGTTCGACAAGGGCTATCTCTCGCCCTACTTCGTCACCAACGCCGAGACGATGGAAGTGAAGCTCGAAGACGCGTACATCCTCAATTACGAAAAGAAAATCAGCAGCCTGAAGGACCTGTTGCCGTTGCTCGAAAAAGCCGCGCGCTCAGGCAAGCCGCTGCTCATCATCGCCGAAGAAGTCGAAGGCGAAGCGCTCGCGACCCTGGTCGTGAACAAGCTCCGCGGCACGTTGAACGTCTGCGCCGTGAAGGCTCCGGGCTTCGGCGACCGCCGCAAGGCCATGATGGAAGACATCGCCGTCCTCACCGGTGGCAAGTTCATCAGTGAAGACCTCGGCATCAAGCTCGAGAGCATTGAACTCACCGACCTCGGCCGGGCGAAATCCATCGTCATCGACAAGGAAAACACCACCATCGTCGAAGGTTCCGGCAAGTCGTCCGACATCCAGGGTCGCGTGAACCAGATCCGCCGCCAGATCGAGGAGACGACCAGCGATTACGATCGCGAGAAATTGCAGGAACGCCTGGCCAAGCTGGCCGGCGGCGTGGCCGTCATCAACGTCGGCGCAGCGACCGAAACCGAAATGAAGGAAAAGAAAGCCCGCGTGGAAGACGCGCTGCACGCGACGCGCGCGGCCGTCGAGGAAGGCATTGTCGCCGGCGGCGGTGTGGCCTTGATCCGGTGCCTGGGGGCCATTGAAGCCGTCAAGACCTCGAACGAGGACGAGCAGATCGGCGTCAGCATCATCAAACGCTCCATCGAATCACCGCTCCGGGCGCTCGCGATCAACGCGGGAGTCGAAGGCTCGGTCATCGTCGAAGCCGTCAAGAAGAGCAAGGGCAACGAGGGGTACAACGTCGCCACGGGCGAATACGAAGACCTCGTGAAAGCCGGCATCGTGGACCCGAAGAAGGTCACGCGTTCGGCGCTGCAAAACGCGGCCTCGATTGCCGGATTGCTGCTCACTACCGAGTGCCTGATCACCGACCTGCCGGAGAAGGAAAAGCCGGCTCCGGGCGGTGGCGGTCACGGCGGCGGTATGGGCGACATGGGCGGCATGGGCGGGTACTAAGCCGTTCATAAAAAATTCATGCGAGGCCGGGAGCAATCCCGGCCTCGTTTTTGATTTGGAGGTGCAAACGTCGCGAAGCGTCCTGGAGGGCGCCGGCCCTCTGGCGCTTTTGGTTCTGACGGATACGAGAGCTTGCAGGCAGGCGCTCCACGCGGCCAGGTTAATTGCCCACCGGCATGTTGGCCGATTTTTCCTGGAGCCGGCGCAACTGGTTTTCAAGCTGAGTCACCCGGAGGCTGAGGCGTTCGAGAATTTTGCGCACGTCGGGTGGAAGCCCAACACAGTCAGCGCAGTGATACCGGGTGGCGTCGCTGCCCTTCACCGGATATTCAAATTTCTTACCGCAGGCGCGGCAGGTGCGGGGGCGCTGACCGGAGGTGACCTTTTCCATGCCGGGAGTCTAGCTCAAAATCCAAAGCACGCAATCCGTAGCCGGCACAGCTTGTAGTGTCGGCGCGGTGCGCCGATTTTCGAGCCGCAGGCTCGACGCTGCAGCAAATTCACCGCTGCTTGCCTTCCAAACTGCGGGGGGCGCTGGTCACGCCGCCATCCATCAGCAGGCGGCGGTCGCGCGAGCGGGTTTCGCCCACGGCCGTGACACGGATGGCGGCCTCATCGGTGACGGGACATTCATGTTCGCAAATGCCGCAGCCGATGCACAACGCCGGATCCACGTAAGGCTGACGCAGCGTGATGAGGTTGCCGTCGCGCTTGGTGAAGGTGACTTCGCGCGAATAAATCGCCTTGGGCGATACCGGACAAACTTCTTCGCAGACGACACACGGGGTTTCCATGGCCCAAGGCAGACAGCGGCCCCGGTCAAAAAAAGCCGTGCCGAGCCGGATCGGACCCTCGTCAACAAAAGTGCCGGTGCCGGTCTTCTCCTCGATGGTGATGCGCTGGATGGCGCCGGTGGGACAAACCTGGCCGCAGAGCGTGCAGTTCAATTCGCAGTAGCCGATCTTCATGTTGAGGATCGGCGTCCAGATGCCTTCCAGGCCGGATTCCATCATCGCCGGCTGCAACACGTTGGTCGGGCACACGCGGAGGCATTGGTCGCATTTGATGCAACGGTCGAGAAAATCCTTTTCCTCCACCGAGCCGGGCGGACGGATGACCTTTTTGTCGTAATTCCGGTCCGACGCGCCGGAGGCCCGGCCGAAGGCGTAAAATGTCAGGCCCACCAAGGTGCCCAGAAACGCGCGCCGGGCCGGCACGACCGGCGCGGTGATTTCGCGCTGCAACTGCGGCATGAACTTGAACGAGAGGGCATCCTCCGGGCAATCCTCGATGCAATTGAAGCAGACGAAGCATTCACTCTTGCGCAGCTGCGTGTGCGGATCGGAGGCGCCTTCGCAACCTTTCAGGCAGAGATCGCAATCGACACACTTGTGCGGGTCGCGGTCGATGCGCCAGAGTGCCACCGGGGCCAGCGTGCCGAGGAACGCGCCCAGCGGGCAGAGCACCCGGCAGAAAAACCGCGGGATCACCACGTTCATCGCGACCAGGAACAAGAGCAGGAAGCCCACGACCCACGCGCCCACGTGAAAATATTGCCGTACGTAAATACTCGACGGGAAAAACAGGTTCAAAATCGGCAAAATGGCCACGGTCATCGAACGGTGGAACAGGCAGATGGGGTCCAGCCAGCCGATTTGCAGGCTGCCACAAATCGCGGCCACGATCATGGCGATGAGGATGACATACTTCAGCGAATACAGTTTTCTGTAGCGGTTGGCTTCGATCCGTTCGCGCTCCTCCGCCCGGCGTTTGCCCAGCAGCCAGCCGACAAAATGGTGCAAAATTCCGTAAGGGCAAATCCAGTTGCAGAAAACGCGTCCGAACAGCAACGTCGGCAGAATGAGCAGCACGCTCCACAGCAATCCCATGTAAATCGTGTGCGTGGTGATGGCCGTGGCAAAGGAAACCAGCGGGTCAAGTTCGAGGAACAGCGAGACCGGATAGCCCTTGAGATACCGCAGGTCGGTGACGACGACGAAAAACAGGAACAACGTGAAGAAAAAGACCTGGGCGATGCGGCGGGCGGTACGGGCTTTCATGGCATCAAGCCTGGACTTCCTTGTAGATCAGGTCCTGCCAGTTTTTGTTTCCCAGTCCGCGCTCATGGGCCTTGTGGATGTAGGTCAGCTCGGCGAGATCGCGCTCCATCAGGTGCGTGTAACCATAACTGTCCACCGCCACCATGTCGGTGCCCGCGACGACCGTGCCCATCTGCTTCACGTCGGAGAGCCGACCGCCGGTCGGGCCGTTTTTCATCAGCACGTTCATCCCGTCCAGCACCACGAGCGTCGGCTTCATCATCAGCGCAAAATCCGACACGATGCTGTGAATGTACTGGTGGAACTGGCTGCGGCGGCCGCCGAGCAGGCCGTACCAATTTTTCATCGTCATCGAGGCGCGGCAAAGATTGTGGTCCTTGCACGGCGCCACACCAATGACCTTGGTCGCCTTCTTGAACGGCTCGTGGAAAAATGTCCAGTTGCGGAGCACCTCGCCATTGAGCTGCAACGGAGCGAAGGAACTCGATTCCGGATACATCAGATCCAGGTTCAAATCATCCGCCACCTGGCGCAGGCCGCTTTTCCAAAAACAACCAGTCGGGCTGTTGATCGGATTGTCGGCGATGTAGACCCGGGCCGCGCCGGCTTCAAGGACGAGTTTGGCCACCGCGCGCAGCGTTTCAGGATGGGTGGTGGCGGCCAGCGGCGGCGGGGTGTCGAAGGCGACATTGGGCTTGAGCATGACCACATCCCCTTTTTTGACGAACCGGCCCATGCCGCCGAGCGCGCTGATGACCGCGCGGATGGTTTTGTCGTGATCCGTACCATGAGCGATGGCGAGGGAAGGCAGGAGTTTGTCGGGCGCCAGAGCGTAGCTGGGGAGCTGCAAGCCTTTTTCCGGTTGAAAGCCGGGGACGAAATGCTTTGGCTGCCACAAAGCATAGCCGCCGGCGGCGGCGCCGGCCAGCAACGCACCGGTGGCTCCGGCGCGAACGAGAAACTCGCGTCGGTTGATGCCGTCCTTGGCGGCCGGGTCCGGTTGACCCGCCGCGGCGCTGTCGGATTCGCGGCTCATAACCTAATCTGCATCATAGCATTACTTGGTTTGCCCCTCCAGATATTTTTCAACAAATTGCCGGGCCAGGTCCCCGTCGTCGGCGTCAAACACCCCGCCGAGCTCGCCGTCCCGCTGGTAAATCACCTTCCAGGAACCGAAATTCTGGGCGGCAAAGACCTTTGCCCCGTTCACCTCCGGCAGCGCAGTCACCTTGCCGCCGAACTGGCCGGCGAAATCCAGATACGATTTCCAAGCGGCGGTGGCATCCGCCGGGGTTGTCACCATCACAAAGAACGGCAGCTTTTTACCGGCAAAATCATAGCTTGCCTGAAAAACGTTCTTGAGGAAAGCCTGGCCCTGGGCGTTTTCCTGTACAAATTGGACGCTCGCCAGATCCAGGCCGGTTACCGGCAAACGGCGGCGGGCATCCAGCCCGGTATCGTCCGCCGGAAGGTTTTTCGCGCGATCTTCGGCAATGGCTCTGGCCAACCCGAGCGTCTTGGGATTCTGGTCTGAAGCCATCACCTGGATGTAGCGCGGACCCTGGCGGAAGAAAAAACCCATGCCACTGAGATAACCGTCCGGAGCAAAAGCCAGCAGTTCCCCTTTGGGATCGCGTTCCAGCGAGAACATGCCGAAGGCGTTCACCGGCGAATTGAAGCGGTACTCATAGACATCCACGAAACTGCCGGCGGTTCCGAGAACGGAAAAGGAGCGGCAGCGGAGACCTTGCACGTTGAAATTCAGGTAGGCCGGGGCACGTCCGTCAATTTTCTCGAACAAGTTGTCCGCGTTGTAAAACTCCGTGTCGCCCATCGGCTTCAGACCGTCCAGTTTGATATCCAGCGGTTCGCCTTTGGCTGCGGCGGGAGTTGCGGCGGCTGCCCCCTCACCCGATCCTTCTTCTCCCGCGCTGGTCGCCGCGGGCGCAGGGGTGATGGCGGCCGGAGTCTCGCCTGAGCCGGTGCCCGGACCAGCGACGGTGCCGTCCTTGCCTTTGACGTCCGCCGCGGTGGATTTCAGCGCAGCTGGGTTGAGCGCAAAACGGTTGGGGTCAAAATGTTTACCCTTCCACCCGATGGCGGCCCCGATGACAACGAGCAAGACCACAATGGCGAGGCTGGAGACGCGCTCGACGCCGGATACTTTCACGCGCCGGAACGTTTTACGGTTCCCGGTTGGAGGCGGGGTGGCGGCAGCGGCCATGCGTCGGGGCCGGCTTAAGCGAAGCAGCGTTCAGCGCGTTGCATGATATCCGGGTAATCCACGCGGAAGGCGCAGCGGTCGCGCAAGGCGGCAAGATCCACGCCGGCGGCATTGCGCGCGTTTGGCGGCAAGGCGTGGTAAAATTCCCGCGCTTCCGTCAGGCCGTCCTGTTCGTAGTAGGTCACGAACCTGGCGATGTCGAGCAGAGCAAATTCAGATGTCGCAGCGAAGGCGTCGCAGGACGGACACCCGGGACACATGGTGCGCCGGCTGGCGAGGATGGTTTCCTTGAGCAGGTCGAGGTGGGCGGCCGGAAGCGGCGTCTTGTAGCTGCGCGCGGCGCCGGCGCTGTTCTCCATCTGGCCGACGTTGTCGAGCATGTTGCAAACGACGGAAATGCGCGGGTCACTCCACACGGCGTGCAGCACCGCCTGATGGGTGGTGAGACCAAGTTTGTCGAACTCAGGAATGCGCTTGGGCACGTCCCCGGTGTTCCGCATGGTCTTCATCGCCACCAGACCGATGCCGGCTTTGTAGGCTGCATCCAGTGCCTGGTCAAAGGCGTCGCCCTTGGTGAAGAACGGCGTGTATTTGAGCATGATGATGTCGAGGAATCCGCCTTGTGCGGCAGCATTGAGATAATCATTCAGCCGGCCATCATGACAGGAGAAGCCGACCATTTTGACCTTGCCGGAGCTTTTGAGCGTCTCGGCGGTCCTTTTGAATTCGTCGCTCTTGGGCCATTCCAGCGAAGCATCGCCATATTCGCGCGGGCCGAGGCCGTGAATGTAGAAGGCATCGAGATATTTCGTGCCGCAGGCATCGAGCCGGCGGTCGATCATGTCCAGCATCTGCTTGGGTCCCTGGTGCGGGTGGTCCTTGGAGACCAGGAAAATTTCCTGGCGACGTTCGGGATACTTGGCGAGCCAGGCGCCGAAAATTTTCTCGGATTTGCCGCCGATATAACAATCCGCCGAGTCGAAATAGCGGATGCCCATGGACCAGGCGATATCGATGTATTGAGGGCTCAGGGCCTGCTCCATGCCGCCCATGCAGAGCATGGTGACCTGCGGGCCGCTCTTGCCCAGTTGACGCTTGGGCAAAGCCGCACTGGCTGCCGCTGGTGCCGGTGCGTCTGCTGCAAAAGTGCTTTGCGCCATGACCACGGGTCCGGCGGCCAGCGCCACAGGCAAGGACAGGGAGGTTTTGAGAAAATCGCGCCGCGAGGTTTGCAACTTGTTTTCTTGCATAGACTTTTCGAGTTTCCGGGACAATAGCACCTGCCGGGAATTCCTGCAACCGGAATTGAATTTGCCGCGCCCCGCCGCGCTTGACCCGTGCGGCGAATTGGCAGATTATATGAGGGTTGGATCGAATGATGGGGGCGCACTGGTTTCGACCTGAAAAATGCGCCAGAGGCGGCATGCCGAGGATGGTTCGTTGGCCTCGTAAAAAATCGAACCAAACAAAACAGCTAATCAAGAACTAGCTCTCGCGGCCTAAGGCCACGACGTCTGCCACTGGACACCTGCTACGGTGGACGGACGCCACAGCAGGCTGGGTTGAAGGCGGAGTCTGCGCGCCGGCAACCGAGATCTTATCCTGCGGACTAGGCAGTGCGACTCGGGTCCGGACGCCATCGCACAGCAGAAAACCTTTTCCGGACTAAGCATGTAGTCGCGGCTGGTAAATTTGTCAGGGACGCGGGTTCAACTCCCGCCGCCTCCACCACTTAATTGTGGGGATTTTTAGATACTTCTTGATTTCCTGACAAATTCACCCCGTGAGTAAACCGAAGTTCCCTATTACCGTTAAACGCGGTCATACCATCGTCAAAATTTACCGCACTCCTTCGCGGGGGTCTGATGCCTTCACCGTTTCCTACTACGTTGGAGAGGAACGTCATCGCAGGGCGTTTGCCGACCTGGGACTCGCAATGACTGAACCCGAATAGCCAGCTCAAAGGGAAAGCGCGCGGTCAAGGCCAGAGCACCAACGAGTGTGGCGGTGGGGATGATTTTCATTTTCATAATTGCGGTCTTATGAATTTGAACGGGAGGCGGCAGAGGGGGTGCAGCTTTCCTTTGGCGTCCCTGCCAACTCAGTTTGCTCCTGTTGAATTGGGTTCATTTTTCGGTTCAGGGCTTCAGGTCGAATTGTTTGAGCAGTTTCGCCGCCGTGCCGAACGGGCCGAGTTGATAAACCGCCGCGCCTGCCGGCGAGAAGGTGAACGGCGCAAATGGTTCGGCATTCATCTGGTCGAGATATGCGGTCGGCGCGTTGCCGGTGCTGACATGCGGATTGAAATGGTCGCCCGCCCCGATCTGCTCAAATTTGGAAACATAGCCGATGATGGCGGCGTCGATGGCGGGATTATCGTGTCCGGCGGTGAACGCGCCGATGGGGCCGCTGCGCAAGTTGAACGGACTCGCGGCGGCGATGATGTCCGCCTGTAATTTCAAAATCTCCGGTGTCGGCTTGGCGCAAATGCCGGCGACGCCCAGCCCGCCGCCCGTTGGAATGTAGTAGCGTTTGAAGGCGTCCAGCTTCATCGCCGTCACGTTGGCGGCGGCGAGAACTTTTTCTTCGGCGGCATAAAGCTTCGGCAAGTTCGTTGTGCTGACAAAACATTGCAGCATCGTGATGTGCGGCGTGTGCGTGGCGTCCAGCGCGAATCCTTGCGGATAGGCAGCGAGCAGCCGCGCATTGTCGGCTTTGCAATGTTCCAGCATCGTCGCATCGGGTTCCAGCAGGATGTCAATCGCGGTCACTGGGCTGGCCTGGTATCCCAGCGCCAGTGCGGCGGCTTCCGCATTGCAATCGCCCGTGGGCGGAACGCCTTTCGCCCGCAGCGCGGCGTATTCCGTCTTGGCCGCTTCCAGATCCGCAAGGAACGTCGGATCGGCATGGAGCCGCGCCACGGTGGCCGCGCCCATGAACCGGCCCCAAACCACGTCGCTAAACCAATGGTGGTTGCACACAATGCGGCTCTCGCCGAACGCCCGGCCGCGCGCGAGGATTTCGTTCTCACGATCTGGCGCAATCTCGGTCAGGATGAGGGCGAACCCCCAACCCAGAGCGCTGTGCCCGGAAGGATAAGACGGATCGTGTTCCAGAAAGTCGCGGGCGGCGGGAACCGCCAATGGTTCGTGATTGTATTGAAACGGTCGCTCACGTTTGTAGTAGTTCTTGGCGGCATAGGTGGACATGCCGATGTCGCTGAACGCGCGACTTAACAAATTATAAAGGTAAGGGGCGTTCTCCTTCGTGATCTGCGTGTTGAGCGCGCAGGAAAAAACCTCGATAAAGTGCGGCACATTCAACTCGAAGTCGGATGCCGCCAGTGCGAAACGCGGGGTGTCGCGCAACGCGAACGTGTTTTGGGCGACCTCCACATCGAGCGCGAACGCCGCCGAGCCGGGCGCGGGCGGCGGAGGAATGAGCGCCAGGCTATCCGGCAGATTCGTCGCGGCCAGATACCCTTGCAGCGCACCCAATTTGAGTTGGGGCTGGAACTCGGGAATCGTACCGAGCTTCGTCCGGGCGGACGGCGCGTCGGCAGCGGGTGCGATGCTGCTGGTGAACGCCATCGCCGCAAGGAGCGCGATGGCGATGTAGTTTTGTATGCGTATGGTTTTCATGGTCTTCGTTGGTTGCAATAAATTCGCTTGGTCGCGCGATTACTGCGCCGGGATGGTGATCAGGGGCAGTTGCTCGTTGCCGCCGGTTTCCGCCATCGTGAATAGAAACATCACGGCGGTCAACGCGCGTTTCGAGCGCCAGTCGCGGTCGTCAATCCAGAACCATTGGTTCCGGTAGTGCACGGCGGCAAAGGCGTCCGCCGGCTTGTCCGGGCTGCACTTGATCTTCACCGGGTCGGCCTTGCCCGGGCTGTTGGTGGAATTTAATGACGGCAGCGCCCGGCCCTCCTTCAAATCCTGCTCCGGCACGTCCGTGTAGGAGGCGAAGGCGCCCATGATCTGCACCATGGAGCGGCTGCCCACCGTCAGTTCATTCGTCGCACCAAGCACGGGTGAATAGACCAGGTTGAACTTCTGCTGCCCTTCCGGGAGCTTGAGCAGTTGCCGGATTTCCACAATCTTGTCCGCAATTTCCGGCGGCACATTGTCCCGTCGGAAAAACATCACGGCAGTTTCATCCTTGGTCTTGTTCACCTCCACGCGCATCCCGACCGCGCCCGCCGCCTGCACCTCGCGCAGCAGTTGTAGCGCGCGGACGAACTCCGGGTCCGCCTCCCGCACGCCGCCGGCGGTGGTGGAACGGTTGCGCACGCCGTTCAAGGACTCGACCGTCAGGCCCAGCACAAAATCCGCCGCGTAGCCGGACTGGAGCATGAAGAAAATGTTCTTTGGTTCGATCGGCGTCATCAGGCCGCGCAGAAACTTCTGCCCGGTCAGCGGCGTGTAGGTGATGGTGGGCCGGTCGGTATAAATGGCCTGGCCGGAGCCGTTGAAGAAATTGCCCTGAATCGCCTTCTCCGTTGAGAGGGTGCCGCCGACGCCGATGCCGGTTTGCAGCGAGTAGCCCGCCACGACTGACGACACGTCCACGAACACCGGCAGGTCGAGGTAGCGCAGTTTAACGATGTTCAGCAGCGTCTGCTGTTTCCACGAATCGGCGATGGCCGTGCTGTAATCAAACCGGTCGGTCGCCACCGTGTGCGGCCCGATGGAATGGCAACCGGTCAACGTCAGAACACCTCCAAGCATTACGGCGGGGAGGAATAGTTGGCATTTGCTTTTCATGGCTCAGATTTGTTTGCGGTTTCGCTGGTGAAGTCGCGGGCCGCTCTTGGCGGAGAGCCACCGGAGCGGCCCGCGTGTTTCACAATCGAATCATCAGTCGTTACCCGTCGTGCCTTGTTTCAGCTTGTCCATGACATTGCCGAGGCTGAAGCTGCCGGCCTTCTGGCTCGCCGGGAATTCCTTAAACGTGCTGAGGAATTTGCCAACGATGTCCTGCGCCGGCACATAGAGATAGACGTGGTTGAGCAACCAGTCGTAATAGGTGTTCGACGTGATGTCGGCGCGTTCATAGGGGTCGGTGCGCAGATTGAAGAGCTTCGGAACGCGCAGGGTGACGAAGGGCTCGGCCCAGAGACCCAACGTGCCGGGGGAACGCTGTTCCATGAAAACGATCTTCCAGTTGTCGTAGCGCAGCGCGACCAGGTCGGCGTCGTCGTTGAAGTAGAAGAATTCCTTGCGCGGATCCACCTTGGTCTCGCCCGTCAACAGCGGCAATTGGTTGTAGCCGTCGAGATGCACCTTGAAGGTGGTGTCACCAACTTTCATGCCCTTGAGCAGCTGCTCCTTCACGTCCGGCACGCCGGCGGCGGCGAGAATCGTGGGCAACATGTCGAGGTGCGACACAATGTCGTTGTTCACAGTGCCGGCGGGGATATGTCCCGGCCATTTGATCATGCAGGGCACGCGGTAAGCGCCTTCCCAGTTGGAGTTCTTCTCGCTGCGGAACGGCGTCATCGCGGCATCCGGCCAAGAGTTCATGTGCGGGCCATTGTCCGTGGAATACATGACCAGCGTGTTGTCCGCGATGCCGAGATCATCCAAGGCCTTGAGCACTTCGCCCACGTTCTTGTCGTGGTCAATCATCGCGTCATGGTATTCGTCCTGCCAGAGACCGGACTGGCCCACGCTCTCGGGTTTCACATGCGTGCGAAAGTGCATGTGGGTGAAGTTCACCCAGACGAAGAACGGCTTGCCGGCCGCGTTCTGGCGCTTGATGAAGTCAATCGAGCGGGCGGCGAAGTCGTCATCGCAGGTCTCCATGCGCTTCTTGGTCAACGCGCCGGTGTCCACGATGGTCTGCTTGCCGACCTTGCCGAAGCGCGGGTCCACCGTCGGATCGTCCACATCCGTGGCCTTGCAGTCAATCACGCCGCGCGGGCCGTAATTGGCGAGGAAGTTCGGGTATTGTGGCGCCTTCGGAAAGTCCGGCAGTTCGGGTTCTTCGGAGGCGTTCAGATGGTAGAGCGCGCCGTAGAACTCGTCGAACCCGTGAACGGTCGGCAGGAATTCATTCCGGTCGCCCAGATGGTTTTTGCCGAACTGGCCGGTGGCATAGCCCTGCGCCTTGAGCAACTGGGCGATGGTCACGTCGCGGTCTTGTAACCCTTGAGCCGCGCCGGGCAGGCCGACTTTGGTGTTGCCGGTGCGCAAACCGCACTGGCCGGTGATGAACGAGGAGCGGCCCGCCGTGCAACTCTGCTCGGCGTAGTAATCCGTGAAGATCACGCCTTCCTTGGCGACGCGATCAATGTTGGGCGTTCTAAATCCCATCAAGCCCATCGAGTAGGCGCTGATGTCGGTGATGCCGATGTCGTCGCCCCAAATGATGACGATGTTGGGTTTCTTGGCATCCGCCGCTCGGGCCATTCCACTGGCGCCCAGAAGCGCCGTGGAAGCGGTCAGCACGGTCAGACCGTATTTGATCAGGTTACTTCGTTTCATGTTTTTCCTTTTGCTGGTTTGCTTTTTGTTTTCTTTCCCCGTGGTTTGGTTTGATAAAATCATCCGCGGACAAATTGGTGATCAGTAATCAGTGATTTGTAGTTGGTAGTCATTGTTTGGTTGTGGAAGGTGTCAACGCGGCATTGATGGCGGATAACAGCGCATCCCGATCCACCGGTTTCTTCAGGTAGACCGAAGCACCGAGCCGGCGCACCCGCTCCTCGCTGCCGGGCTCATCATGGGCGGTGATGACGATGACGGGCGTGTGGATATGGCGTGATTGAAAGGCCTCCAGCACATCAAAACCGCTGACCTCCGGCATGTGAAGGTCCAGCAACAGGCAGTCCAAAGGACGCGTACCTACAGCAGCGAGGAAATCGTTCCCGCGCTCATATTCCTCGACCTGGAAGCCGCGACCAGCAAGCAGCCGGCGAAGCGCCTTCCGTAATTCCGGTTCATCGTCCAGCACGGCAACGACTGGTTTTGGAGTTGGCATCGGTTCATAAAATAGCGGGAAGCGACGGCTGAAAGATACTATACCTTAGTTAAGTGCCGTGAGAAGCGAGGCAAGTGGCCTTCATTGGCCAGCAGGATTACCAATGGCTGGTTTACTAACGCCCAATCGCTCCGCCGCGCGAACGAGGTCGGCGACGGATTCGACGGCCATCTTCTGCATGACGTGAGCCCGGTGCAGTTTGATATTCTGCTCCCCGGTGCCGAGTTCGGCGGCAATTTGTTTGTTGAGCCTGCCCGCGATGACCTGCTCCATGACTTCACGTTCGCGGGGCGTGAGGGTGGCGAGGCGGGCCACCAATGCCGTTAATTCAACATTGGCCTCATGCCGGGCCTGGGCCGTTTGCAGAGCAGTCCGCACGGCTTTGACCAGTGCGACCGCATCCACGGGTTTGGTCAGGAAATCGGTTGCGCCGGCCTTGATGGCGCGCACGCTCATGGGAATGTCACCGTGGCCGGTGAGGAAAATAATGGGGATGAGAATTCCCCGGTGGGTGAGACGCTGCTGCAATTCCAGGCCGTCCAGTTCCGGCATCGCCACGTCCAGCACGAGGCAGGCGGTTTCCTGCGGCTGGCAGGTGGTTAGGAACTCATGACAGGAAGTAAAACCGCGCACCTCGAACTGCTTGGCGCGGAGCAAACGGGTCAGTGCCTTGACCATTTCAGGCTCGTCGTCGAGCAGATAGACAATGCCATTTGGAGTGGTCATGGATGATCCGGGGAGGTGGCAACCGGCAGTTCAAAATGAAATACGGCTCCCCGTTCGAGATGCGGTTCCGCCCACAGGCGGCCCTGGTGCGCTGTGATGATGGTTCGACAAATGCCCAAACCAAGACCGAGACCTTGAGGCTTGGTGGTATAGAACGGTTGAAAAAGACTCTCTACATCAGGCGGCAATCCAACACCCTCGTCCCGCACCGTGGTGAGCACGGTTGAGTTATGCCGCGCCGTGGTGATGTAAAGTCGGCGCGTGCCCGGCGCATTGCCCGCCATGGAGTCGGCGGAATTGAGGATGAGATTGAGTGTGAGCTGCTGAAGTTGTATGCGGTCGCCGATGACCGGCGGCAAATCCGGGGCCAGGTCACGAATGACCGTGACCCCGCGCCCGATGAGGTCGGCATTAACAAGTCGCAGCACCTCGTCAATAAGTTCGTTCAGCGACAGGGAGTGCTGGGACATCTCGCCACGCTTGAGCAGCGAACGCAGGCGCTGGATAATCTCAGCCGCACGGCGGTCCGCCGCCACGATGTCCCCGAGAATTTCACTGACTTCGCCCACGACCGGCGGGTTTTGCTGGAGCAGTTCCTGCGCGGCCTGCGCGTTGCTCAAGATGATGCCGAGCGGCTGGTTCAATTCGTGCGCCAGCGAGCCGGACAATTCGCTCACCGACGTGACGCGCGAAAGGTGGGCCAACTCGTTGCGCTTTTGCACCAATTCCGATTCCGCCTGTTTACGGCCGGTGATGTCCGACGAAACTCCGCGCAAGCGAACCGCCTTGCCGCTGCCGTTGAACTCGACCCGGCCCCGCGAGGCGATCCAATTCACCTGGCCATCCGGAAACACCATGCGATATTCCATCGAATAAGAGCCGCCACCGTCAACAGCCTTCGCCAAGGTTTGTTTAACGCCTTCCCGATCTTCCGGGTGCAGTCTCGCCAGATACCCGTCGAAATTTATCTGTTCTGACTTCGTAAAACCGAACAATCCGCGCCAGCTTTCACTGGCCCACATTTCATTCCGCACCAAATCCCTTGACCAATGACCCAGTTTCGCCGCCTCGGCAGCCAGGTTCATCTGTTCCGTGCCTTCGCGCAGGTCGTCCGCCAGTTGCGCGGCCCGGAGCGTTTCGCGGCTTTTCTCGTAGGCCATCGCCACGACGATGCCCAGGAAGAAGAAACTTTCCGTGAGCGGCCAGTCCACAATCCGCCAGAGCACCAGGATGGCCTGCGCCATTCCGGTCAGTGAAAAGAACACAATGCTGCCACCGGTCACGACGGCCTGTTGCCGGTCGCCGCGCCGCCAGACGGTAATGGCGGCGTCCACCGCGAAGATCACCAGCAACAACAAACTCAACTGGCCGACGAGCATGAGCGGATTTGAAACGCCAACGCCGAGGGAGACCGGTTCGCCCAGAAACTGAACGTGCCGCAGCGCGGTGACCTCGCGATAGTGGAGATTCTGCCCCACCAAAAAATTGAGCAGCAGCGCCAGCGTTCGCAGACTAAAAATGGTCCACGCGAGCCAAAGCCGCCCGGCCCGAAGGTGAAGCCGGACGAAACCAACCAGCGATACGACGATCACCCAGGTCGGAACTTGCAGCCAGCGCAGCGCGACGGCGAATTGTTCCGGCGTCTGCGCCCGCATCATCCAAAGCTCGCATCCCGCAAAAGCGGCAACGGCCGCCGAAGTCAGGGTAAAAAGAAGGTCGGCCCACACTGTGCGCCGCTGGCACCAGACCAGAAAGTGGATCACCGCCAGCGTGAGGCACGCGGACGCGATCATGGACCAGATGATGGTGACCCAACTCATGTGGCCAGCGAAGCTAGCAAAACATCGTCAACAAGACTAGCTTGGTGAAACGGCGTCAAGGCCGCGCTGTGTGGGCGAGTTCGGCTTCTGCGGAGTCGCGGTTGGAGGTGCAGACACAAGCGCGGGTCGCGTCAACGGTGACGGAGCGCGCCAGCTTCAGGGGGAATTGTTCGGCGATGTTCATTTATTAAAAGCCGGTTAGTGACTTCCCGGCGTTGGGGTTATTGGAAAAAGTAGCCAAGCTCGCGCAGGCTGCGGTGGCCGGGGCGGTCGGCAGTGGCCGTGCCCATGATGACGTGGTCCAGCAGGTCCACTTTCAAATGCTGACCGGCGTGGATCAAATCCCGCGTCACTTTTATGTCCGCCTCACTCGGCGTGGCATCCCCGGAGGGATGGCAGTGCATGACCACAATAGCGGCGGCATTGGCCACCAGTGCAGGCCGAAACACTTCGCGGGGGGTGACAAAGGATGGTGTCCAACGTTCCCGTGGCCACAATGAAATGCCCGAGAATGTCGCGGCGGGTGTTCAAGACCAGACAAACGAGGGTTTCCACGTCGGGATTGTGTCTTGGGTCGGAATCAATGTTCTTGCGCCAGTAGTCAGCGGCATTGTCGGGCGTCTCGGCTTTGCCGAAAGCGGGGGTTTCCCGCAAGGTTAAAATGCGGAACTCGCCCAGCTTCGCCATCTTGGCAGCCACAGTTTTTGAAACCGACGATGGCCGGACCGGAGCTGGAGCTAACGCTTCAAATAAAGTTTGTGTTTTCATAAGCTTTTTTTGAAATCGCTGTCCGTCCGTCTGCCGTATGCTGCTCGCTTCGTCATTGCGGCGGAGTAATTTTCACTGATTGTGGGAAAATTTCGCGGGCAGGAAACGTGACAAGGGCGGTCTGGGGGGCCGGGCGACGTTGGCGCGGTGCCTGGCTGTGAAATTTAACCCGCCGCGCGAAGCGCGAATCAAAGCCTTCTGAAAAACTCGCCAGAGCAGCGAGCAACAAGCGGAAGACGGATCGGGGGAAGGCGGTCGGAAAACAGCGCAATGATCAAACACCTGGACAAAAATCCCTGCCGCCGGCAGGCCCGTTAAACTGACTTTGCATCTGCCTTACCTGGATGCGGGAGGACAATCGGGAAAACGGTCCGATCGAGGGCTGTCAGGAATCAAAAATAATTTCCTGACAATTCCTGACAAAAAAGTTTCGGAATGAGGGGGTAAATTTTCGCAAGGCCCAAAATGGGATAGCGAAAGATCGCGAATGTTTGCGCGGTTTTTCCGAAGATTTGCGAAAAATTCCGAAAGCTTTCGACCGGATTCAACTCCCGCCGCCTCCACCATCCAACCTCTCCAATTGAGCGGTTATCGACTTTGGGTGGAACAAAGTGTTGAACGCTCATTCATTGGCCTCGGCGCATCAACCGTTCATTTTCGAGTGGCAGTGAAACTGTTTCCGGTTTTGCTGGCTGGAAGTCTGCCGATGGTTTTACTTCCTCGCCGGATTTTGTCACCAGTTTTCCGTCGCTCATGGAAATGTTTTCCACAGTGTAAAGTTCACCATTGCGCTCGTAAAAGTTTTTCATCTCGGCAAGGTTGAATGGCCGCGAGCCCTTTCGCCCAAACACGACGGTTTGGTTGCCGCTTTCGTCCACCACACGATCACGGTCAAGACCGCGGCCGACAGCAACCGCAGGCGATTTTGTTGGGTAAGACGCAATGAGTTTCGGGTTCGGCACCGGACTAAAACCCATGTGGCCAGGAACATTTTCCGGCGAAATCAACTGGATGACGCGCAGTCCGTTTTTGCCGTCGGCGACGAGCGCAAATTCCGACGCGCTGATGGAACCGATCTGCACGGCGCGGGTGTCGTTTAATTTGCCCTCGGCGTTGTAAAGCCGTTCGAGCCGCGGTTTTGCGGGATTCGAGATGTCAATGAAGGCAAGGCCGTCCGCGCCATCGGCAACATAAGCGTAGGTGCGCGCAAGATAAAACCGCTGCGCGTGCTTCAACGGCACGAACGCGCCGGGAACCAGCCTCGGCTTCGTCGGCTCGGACAAATCCACGACCTTGAAACCGTCGTCGTCGGTCACAAAACCGTAGCGGAATTGCACGCCAACCGCGCGAGGATTATTCAGGCCGTCGGTCAATTCACCCGCCAGCATCGGCGCGGCGAGCGCGTCGTTGCGCAGGCCGACGACGAACAACCCGTTTTTGCCGACGACGTAAAGATTCGTTCCCGCCATGTAGCTGTGCATGGCGCCGGCAAGTTTGCCGTCCGGGTTGAAGCGGACGATTTTCTCGTGGTCAAAAAAGTTGTTGTCCGGATTACCATCGAGCAGCGTGCCGACCGTCACCATCACCAGGCCTTCCTCGCGGTCGGTGACGAATACCCACGCGTAAATCGGGCTGACGGGCTGTTCCTGGTTTTCCGGTCGGTGTGTGCGCAGCGGGTCAACGCCGAGGGTGCTGGGCAGCGTGACGCTCGTGGCGAATTTGGTGCGAACATAAGTGCGCTGGCCCAGCGGCGAAACCGGCGCGGTGCTGATGCGCTCGGAAAATCCTTTCTGGTCAATGTTCGCCACGTCAAAAACCTCGAAACCATCCGGGCCGTTGGCGGTGTAGAGATATTCGCCGCGCAATTGCAAATCGAGAATCTCGTTGGCCTCTTTGTGTTCGGCGTCGTGCAGGATGCCGTGATCGTCCTCGACAAATTTTTTGTAATTGTCCGGATATGCGAGCTTTTGTAGGTGGCTGCCGAGCGCGGCCTGCGGCTCGTCCTGCTCCGTCCAGACGACGGCGTCGAGGCCGCCCCTGCCTTCGCCGACGTAGGCGTAGCGGCCGAAGAAATTCACCGTGCCGGTGCCGAAGCCGAGCAGCGACGCCATCCACGCGTTGTTGTCGTTCGCCTTGGCGATGTGGCAATCTTCGCAATTCTTCGTCGTGCCGACACCGCTGGTCGTGTGCGGCAGGTGCGGATTGCAAGCCTGCCCGCTGAAACCTTCTGCGCTGATGGTCTGCTGCTGCGAATAAACCCATTCGCGGTTCGCGTTCTGCGAACTGACGATGACCGCGCTGGACGAGCGCAGCACGGCAAGGCGATTGCTCTTGTAACTCGCGTCAATGCCGAGCTGGAACACGTCATCGCGGATGACCTGCGGATTGTAGCTGGTGAAATTGCGCGTGGTAATGCCCTCAAATTTGTTCAGCGGCACGCGCTGGTTCGCCCGCATCGGCAGGTGGCAGCCGAAACACGAGGTCGCCCACGACGAATGGCAAATCTGGCAACTGACATTGGAATTGTCGTGCGCCAGATCGCGGGTGCAATTTTCCGGCTTCGGCACCGCGCCCCAGGATTTCCCGTCACGCTGGAGGGTTTTTGCGTAGGCCGACTTGGCGTTGTAATGCGGCGAGTTCGGATCAATCGTGTCCAGCGTCTGCGGCACTTCCCAGATCAGGTCCGGCGCCATGGTCGAACGCTGGAACAACTGGTTTCCCTGCCAGAAAAAGCGCGGGCCCCACGGCGTGTTGTCGGCGCGCAGGTCCACGCCGGCGATGTTCGTGCCGGTCCAGATGCCGCCGTTGCCGCTGGTGACGAGCGTCGGGCGTTTGGTGATGGTGCCGTGGCAGTCAACACACTCGATGGTCGTTGCGGCGCGCGGCTCGCCGTAGAGCAGGCCGTTGCCGTGAACATCCACGTCGAAGTGACAGTCGGCGCATTGCATTCCGTGCGCGAGATGCTCGTCCTTGAGGTGAACGGCCCTGGCAAATTTCTGCGGATCGTCGAACGGAATGATGTTGTCGTCGCGGTCGCGCAGATTGCCCTCGCGGTCGTGCTTGAACACCGCGCGGAAAACCCAGCCGTGGCCGTGGTAATCGGCGAATTGCGTGTTGGTCAGTTTCGGATTTAGCTCGGCAACCTTTTCAAGAAAATCCAGATCGCCCCACAATCCGCGCGCGGCGGCGGCTTCGGGGTTGTCGCGGATGGATTTCACGAATTCGTCCGGCGTGGGATTTTTCTGCTTTTTCGGATACAGGAACTCGCCGTCGGTCTCCTCGTCCCACCAGGTGTAGCCGAGATACGGATTCACAAAAAGATTTCCCTGGTGCATATGACAGCTCATGCACTGGCTGGTCGGGATGGAGCGCGTGAACTGGTGGTTGATCGGATGGCCGCGCTCGTCCTTGCGGATGGCCTTGTCGGCGGTGAAGCTCAAGCCCTGATTGCCGTATTTCGCATACCAGCCGGAATCGGCCGGCGAACGGTCGTTGGCATAAACAACGTGACACGCCGTGCAGCCGCTGTTGCGATAGTCGCCGGGATGATTGTTCGAGCCCATGAAATCCAGCAGCGGATCATTCAGCCGCGTTTTTTGCAGGTTCAGAAAAACCGGATCGGTGCGGAGCAAGGTGCCGAGGCCGCGCTCGCTCAACCGGCGCGCCGGCTTGCCCGGTTCCTCGAAAGGATCGGGATTGCCAAGCTGCAACGGCTCCTCGCCGCCGCGCTCGAAGATGCGAAGAATATTGCTCGGCTGCGAAATTTCAAAGCGGGGCAGCGGATCGAGGAAGGGCAAGATCCCCCAGCGATCGGTCATCGCCGCCGTGACCGGCACCGGACTTTCCAGCCGCAACGGCACGCCGTCCGCGCCGTAGGCCTGGCCGAAGCGGTAATTTTTCGCCGGGTACGCGCCGTTGTTGTAGAGCGCCGCGCCCCAGAGCATCGCGCCGTGCCGCATCATGCTGTGGCTGACATCGCTCACAATCTGCCCGTGGCACAGGCCGCAGGTTTCCTGCGCGACGCGCAAATCTCCCGGATTCACAAACTTGATGAACTCGCGCGACTCGTGATTGAGCAGCACCGACGAATCGTTCGGATTCGCCGAGCTTTCCCAGAAGACCGGGTTGCGCGGCGCGACGTGCGCCTGGTGTTGCGTGAGGCCGGGTGTGGGATTGCCGCCATGGCAATCGGTGCAGCCGAGCACGACATTGGGCGATGCGTGCATCGGCTCGACCCCGGCGTGGCAATCGAGGCAGCCGCGCGATTTCTTGTCGGCGACGGCCTGCGACTGGTCAATCAAGTTTGGTTGCGGAAGTGAGTGGGTGGCGTCCGGCGGCAAATCCTTCGGCACGGAAATCGCCGGGCCAGAGCCAGGCGGATTGTCCTGCGCGGGCAGCGACAACGCGGCGAGCAAAGGCAGAATGAGGAAACAAGAATGAAGAATTCCAAAAGGACGGCGTACCCGTACTGTTTCTTCATTCTTCATTCTGCACTCTTCACTCAACGAGAAGTTTGTCCGATTTATTTTCACGGCGCAAATTTTAGTAGGTGAACGTCACGGCGATCAGGCCGCTATACGGGAATTCCGCCGCGTTGCCGGAGCTTTGGCCGAAGCCGGGCACGTTCGCGCCGTTGTTCCCGTAAATGTCGCGGTAGCCCTGGCCCGGAATCAGGACGCCAAAGCCGGCGGACACGATGATGTTGTCCGTCAGAAACGGACGATACTGGAAACCGACGCTCAAGTCCTCGCCGATTTCAGCGCTTTGCTGGGCCGTTTGCAACGCGGTTTCAACCGGCGCGGTCTCCGCAAGCAGAATGTAATTCGCGTTGAAGAACGAGCGCAGTTTCGGCGTCAGCTCAAATTCCGCGCCGACGCCGAAAATATACGCGCCGGGATTCACGAAATTCGCCTGGCCCCCGGTCTTGCTCGTGCGCAGGTCGGGCACGAGGCTATTGGCGTTTTTCAGGTTCACCATCGTGCCGCCGAGGTTGAGGCCCTGCTGGGACCAGAAGCTGAACGGCCCGCCGGTGAAGTTCGGGTTGTCCACGATCGTGTCGAAGCCGGTGCCTTTGCCGTCGGTCGGATTGCCGTCGCCGGATGCGTAAAAAAACGACGCCTTGTAGCGCGCCCAATCGCGGTCGTAGGAAATCTCCAGCGCGGCCATCTGCGCGTTGATGGTCACCGGCCTGCCCGCGAGGTCGTTGAAATCGTCACGCCCGAACGCCTGATAAAACTGATGCGAGACATTGAAGCGCCCGATATGACCGTCGCCGCCCCAGCCGACATAATAGGCGTTCACGTCATGCGCCTGCACCGTGCCGATGGGTTCGGGGCGGACGAGATTGCCGTTGTCATCGTAATGCGTGCCACCGAAATCGTTGTTCGCGAGAAAACTCCATTCCGCCGTGTAGCCCGGCCAGATGAAATCCTGCCGGTAAAGATTGGCGATGGAAACGACCTGGTTGCGGTTGTTAAAAGTGTTCAACCCCGAGTCCGTGTCCTTCTCGCGCAGGTCAAACACGGCGAGGTTGTATTGGTAAAGGTTGTCATTCAAGTCGCCAAAGAGGCGGATGCCGGAATTGATGTCGTTGAAAATAAATCCGCGAAAGTCCGCGTTGAACGGCTGGTTGCCGATGCGCACCGAGCAAAAGTCATAGGTGTCCGACAAATCCGCCAGGTGCACCTCGACGAAGGCCTGTTGCAGCGCCCAAAACGTCTCCGTCCGGTCCGTGCCCTGCGCGGGATTTGGCGAGACGACGCCGTTTTCCTGAGTGTCGAGATAGTTCACGTTGAACACCGGCTGAACTTTCACCGCCCAGTCCACCGGCCGGAACGCGGTGTCGCCCTGAAACAGGTTCACCGTGAAGGCCAGGTTGTTTTGGATGCTGATCTGCTCGCCCTCGCCGTAAAACGCATATTCGCCGGGGTTCGCCGTGCTCACGCCGCTGCCCGTCGGCACGCGCTTGACTTCCGTGACCGTCTCCGACGACGCCGTGAGGTCGAGAAAAATGTCCTGCCCGATGACCGGCACGTCGCCCTTCAGCACACTCTGCCGGTAGGGATCCCACAGCATGGGATTCGGTGTTTCGTAAGGCTGCTCGATGACGCCGCTTGTGTAGCGCTGCCACGGCACGAACCCGATCCGCCAGCGGTCGGGCACCGGCGCGGTGTTCGTGGGATAATCCATTTTGCCCGGCGAATAGCGCGGCACGCCGAAGTCCTGATAAATCTTCAGTTCGCGCCGCACGTCCTGACGTGGCAGGGCCAGTCCGTTCGTCAGCGGCTCGGAGCCGTAGCGGCGCAATTCCGGCGCGGGCGGCTCCAGCAGTTCCCCGATGCGGACATCCTCGCGCGGCAGCAGCAGGTCCGGCGGGATCGCCGGCGGCGTGAACGCCGGCGGCGCGGCCGGCTCATGGAACAGCGCGGCCGGCAGATTCGTCGCCGGTTTCAGGCTCGCGCCGGGATCCGGGTTGAACTGCGGCTGCGGTGCGGAATTGGTGCTGACGGTCACGCGCCGCACCCAGCGGAAATCCGTCTGCGGCGGCTCCGGCAGTTGCAGCGCATTCGGGTCGGGATTGAAAACGTCCGGCGGCGCCGGCGGTGTGTTGGTGCTGACGGCCTGGTGGGGCTTGAGCGCATCATCGGCCAACGCGGCCATGGACAATCCGGCCACCAGTCCGGCGCAAACGAGCCGCTGGGATAAACTCTGATGTGCCGCTGGTTCGGGCCGCCGCATTTCCTCCATGAGAATTTGTTTATTTTTAGAAAGCAAGCGCTTATCCTCGCCGTGGTGAGACGAGTTTTTCCAATTTTGTTTTTTGCCCTGCTGGCCGCGCTGCCCGCGCCCGCGCAACTCACCCTGGCCGACGTCCAGACCGTGCTTGCGCAGGCCGTCTCCCGCGCCGCCGCGCTCACCAACTCGCCGCTGGCCACCAATGCCGTCGTCGCTGTCACCGACCGCGAAGGCTGGGTGCTCGGTGTCTGGTCGTTAAACCCCGGTGTCGCTACCGACGACCCGCTCGTCGCCGAGGCGATTGCCAAAGCCGGCACGGCGGCGTTTTTGAGCAGCGGCAACAATGCCTTCAGCTCGCGCACCGCCGGCTTCATCGTCCAGCAGCATTTTCCGCCGGGCATCCGCAACACGCCGCCCGGCCCGCTGGTGGGTGTAAATTTTTCGCAGCTCGGATTTTCCGACATCAACACCTTCAAGGCGCCCGGCAGCGTCATCAGCTACGGCAGTTCGCCCGGCCTCACGCTCGTCGCGCCGGCGCTACCCGTCACCGGCGGACTCGAAGGGACGCCCGGCGGCGTGCCGCTCTACCAAAACGGACAGCTCGTGGGCGGCATCGGCGTGGCCGGCAACGGCATCCCGCCCACCGAAATCACGCCCGCCATCATTGCCAATCCGGACAGCGATGAAGATGTCGCGCTCGCCGGCCAAATCGGATTCCAGCCGACCGGCGGGATTCTTGGCTCCAAGGTCTTCGTGGCCGGCATTCGGCTGGATTACATTGCCACCCAAACCCGCCCCGGCGCGGTGATTCCGTTCGGCAGCCTGCCGGGAATCAATGTTCCGCCTTACACGCCCATTGCCTCACCCGCGCCGTTTCCGTACCCGGTCGTCACCTTCGGCGGCGAAACCGGCGAACTGCGCCAGCCCATCATGGACGATCCTTCCGTCGTGCCGCTGCCGGACGGGGCCGCGCGGTTGTCCGCCGGGGAAGTGACCAACCTCATCACCGCCGCTGCGAACCGCTGCCGCACCACCCGCGCCGGAATCCGGCTGCCCGCCGGCCAGCCGGCGGAAGTGTTCATCACCGTCGTGAACAATCCGAACGAAAACGGCGTCGCGCCGGTGGTGCTCGGCACCTTTTGCACGGCGTCCGACGCCACGCGGTTCAGTTGGGACGTGGCGGTGCAGAAGGCCCGCACCGCCGTGTTGTATTCGTCGTCGAACCGCGCCTATTCCACGCGCACCGTCGGCTTTCTTGCGCAAAGCCTCTATCCGCCCGGCATGAACGGCACGCCGCCCGGCCCGTTTTTTGGCATGCAGGAAGAAGTTTCCATCATCACGCCGACGTCCGTCGTTGCGACCAATCCCGTGAATGGCGCGGTCTTCGATACCGCGACCCATGTGGATTCCGCCGCGCCAAACGGCATCACCATTTTCCCCGGTGGCTTTCCGCTCTATCGGAATGGCGTGCTCATCGGCGCGATTGGCGTAAGCGGCGACGGCGTGGACCAGGACGATTTGATTTCCGCAAGCGGCGCGGCCTTGTTTCTTGCGCCCGTTTCCATCCGCGCCGACCAAACAGTTTACCGTGGCACGCGGCTGCCGTTCGCAAAGTTTCCGCGTAACCCGGGACTATGAGCCGTCCAACGCGTTGGATTATTTCACGTCCATTTTCCAAATGCCGTGCCAACTTGCCGGCGGATGCGCGATGAGTTCAGCGCAGCGGACGGATAAGGTGGTGCTCGGGCCGTCGGAAAACTCCTGAACCAATGCGGCAAATTGTTTTCGCGCCTCGGCGAAACGGCCAAAATGGTATTCGTCGAATGCTTTCCTGTATCGGGCGCAAACTGCCGCGAAATCCGGCGAAGTGCAAGGGTTCTCGCACTCGAACAGCTCCACCGGCTCGCTCTTGCCCTTGACAATGACGCGGTCAATCAGCCGGTACGGCCCTTGGACGCTGAATTGCGCGAAAGCGTCGCGCGTCACCAGCATCCGTGTGCCGTAGTATTTGGTGAGCGACTCGACGCGCGCGGCCTCGTTCACCGTGTCGCCGACGAGGCCGTAGTCCAGTCGCAGCGCGGAACCCTTGTTGCCCACCAGCACGCCGCCACCGTGCAACGCCACGCCGTAGCCGAACAGTTTTTGCACCTCCGGCGGCAGCGTGGCGCGCAGCTCTTCCATCGCGCGGATGAGTTTCACGGCGGCGCGGCTGGCGCGGTCGGCGGCGTCCGGCTGTTTTTGCGGCGCACCCCAGTAGCTCAAAAACTGGTCGCCGAGGAAATGTTCAAGGTTGCCCTCCTCGCCCATGATTGCGCCGGTCTGCGCCTCGAACACGCGGTTGAGCAGATCAAACATCCCGTTCGGGCCGAGCGCCTCGGCGAGCGGCGTGGAGTTGCGGAGATCGGTCAGCAGCAGGATGACATTGGCGCGGCGCGGTTGCATGGAGCCGGGGTCGGCCAGCACGGCGTCGAGCACGCGCGGTGAAAAATACAGGCCCATGGTGTGCCGCAGCTTCATGCGCTCCAGCCGCTCGACGACAAAATCATAAACCAGCGCAGCCAGGCCGACGACCGCCAGCACCAGCAGCGGATGCACGATGGGAATGATCAGATTCAGATGGTCGAATGACATTTTTGCAGCGAGAACGACGGCACCACCGAGGACGAAGATGGCCAGCAGCCGCTTGACCGGTGCGCGCACGAACTGGCAGAGCGCGGCGGCCAGCAGCCCGGCCAGCACGACGATCAAGGCGCTGGCGGCCGGCGGCGAGGCGCGGAGAAATTCGCCCTGCAGCGCGGCATTGATGATTTGCAGGTGGATCTCCGGGCCGGCCATCTCGTCGCGGAACGGCGTGCGGTGGTAGTCCTGAAAGATGTTCGCCATCGGGCCGATGAGGACGAGCTTGCCGCGAAAGGCCCCGCCGCCGGCAAAGTTGTGCTGCCAGAGTTTCGGCGTCAGCACGTCGGCGATGGAAATGACCGGCCACATCCCCGGCGGACCAGTGTAACGGATGGCCGTCCGGCCGGGCCGGGCGGGGATTTTTCCCGGTTCGCCGAATTTTTCCAGCGCGCGGGCGTCGAGCGAATCAACGACGGCGGAAGGCGCGGCATTCACGGCATCGTCCAGCTCGTGGTTGGTGGCGCTGAAACGGGCGCGGCGGAAAACGTCGTCATCATCCGGCCAGATGTTGACGTAGCCGACGCGCGGGTCGAGCGCGCTCGGTTTGCCTGGCACATCGGGGATGACGGAGGGACTCGGCGCAGTGAGATGCGTCAGAACACCACGGTCGGTCTCCACCGGGCTGAAGTTGCTGCCGATGACGACGCGGTCGCCGAATTTGTCCAGCGCGGCGCGCAACTCCGGATCGCCGTCGGTTTCCGCGCCAAAAACCAGGTCAATCACGATGGTCCTGGCCCCGGCATCGGCAAGCTGTCCGATGAGCGCGGCCCAGACATTTCGCGACCAGGGAAAACGTCCGCGCAGTTCGCCAAGCACGGGGTTGTTGGTGGTGTCGCCGGGAAAAATCACGTCGTCGTAGCTGGGCCGGTCAATGCCGATGAGGACGAGGTTGGTGTTGGCGGGCGTGAACCGACCGGTGCGCGCAAAGAAGTCCTGGAAATAATTGTCCGCGTCCTTGAGGGGGGCGTCCAGCGATTCCGGGCCGAGATAATTCAGCGCCAGGGCGGCGAACGTCATGCACGCGCACAAGCCGGTGATGACGGCAGCTCGGCGTTGACCGGGGTGGCTGAAATTGTTGGCTGGCATCATTTCTTTGATGATTTGACTTCCCGGTGCCGGTGGCGTAAAACGAAATAAGATTAGGCGGATTCCATCATGAAAACAATGCTTCTTATCACGGCCCTGACGGTGGCGTGCCGTTTTTCGGGCGCGGCGGCGCCATTGACGGAAAGCATCTTCACGGAAATCATCAACGAGGTGAACACCCTGGCCGCCGACGGCAACGCGACCCCGGCGAAAATGGACGAGGTGCTGAAGGCGCCGGAACGCGTCCGCACCGGCCCGCAGTCGCGCGCGGAACTCACCGCGCCGGACCAGACAATCACGCGCGTCGGCGCCAACACCGTGTTTTCCTACGCCGACAGTGGCCGCTCGCTGAATCTGGAACAGGGCAACCTGCTGTTTCACGCGCCGAAAGGCCTCGGCGGCGGCACCATCAAGTCCGGCGGCGCGGCGGCGGCGGTGCTAGGCACCACCCTGATTGTTTCGGCGACGTCGGGCGGCGGATTCAAGGTGATTTTGCTGGAAGGCAGGGGCCGGGTGACGCTGCCGAACGGCAGTTCCGCGATGCTCAAGGCGGGCCAGTTGGTATTCGTTTTGCCGGGCGGGAAATTAAGTCCCGTGTTGAACATCAACCTCGGCAAGCTTGTGGACGGCTCGCTGCTGGTAAAGGGCTTTTCGCACGCGCTTTCCTCGATGCCGCTCATCTTCGCGGCCGTTCAGGACCAGAATTCCAAGCTCAAATCCGGGTCCGCGACGGACACGGGACTGACGCCCGGCCATTACTTGAATCCACCCATTCCTGGCAACGGCGTCGACACCCTGCCGCCGGGCACCTATCAGATAGCCGTGCCGCAACCGCTCTCGCCGAGCCAATATAACAACGCGGTTTCCGGCCCCCCCGGCTCCAAACCCGGCGCCCCGGGCGGCACCGGTGGACGCGGCATTGTGATCACCACCGGCCCCACCGGCTAAAACTTTTAGCCCATGCGAACCCAGAGATCGTTTTTGAAAGCCGGCCTGACGATCGGTGCGTCATTTGCCTGCCTGCCCGCCGTCCTGGCCCAAATACCAAACGCCTACCAACAGGTGGACACGCTGGATCAGCAACGCCAGCTTCAACAATCCGCACAGGCCCTGGACACCAACAGTGTCCCCGCCCTCTATGACAGCGAAACCAGCGACGTCGGCCCGCAATCGGTCCTGCAGCTGAACCCGCGCCGGACCTGGATTCAGGCTTACGCCGACGCGCAGTTTTTTTACACGGACAACGTGTTCCTTGCCGATGGCAACAAGCAGGACGCCAATGTGCTGGTCAGCACCGTCATGGCGGCGCTGGCGCCAACGCCGTATAATTTTGAGGATGGCCAGCTCGCGCCTCGCCTCGGCTACCAATACCAGTGGTTCAACTATGATTTGATTGGCTCCAGCAGCCTGCTCATCGTCAACAACCATTTCCTTGGCAGTCCGGGCGGACTGGACACGTTTGATTTCAATGTTTCGACGGTCTTTGCCGACGTGAGTTGGCGGCGGCAAAACTGGCAGTTCACGCTGGGCACGGATTTTCGCCAGTTGCTTTACTTCGGCAGCGCCGATGAATTTTACCAGGAATGGGTTCCGCGCTGGTCGGTGAGCCGCGATTGGAGCCTCACCTCCACCACCGCCATTTCCGTCGGCTATCAGGGCGATTATCGCGTGACGGACACCGCCGGTCCGGTGCCGGTGGGTTTTGGCACGGACTACAATGACCGCACCGACCAGGGCGTTTATGTCGTGGGAAGCTGGCGCCTGTGCCGCCACGCCATTTTGCAGCCCTATTACAGCTTTCTATACACGCACTACACACGCATTGCCCGCGACGATTTTCTGAATTCGTTCGGCCTCACGCTGTATTGTCCGCTGACGGAAAACATCACGCTGCGCGGATTTGTCGGTTACGATGACTTCAACACCGACGGATTTTACGCCCAGAATTACAATCAACTCGCCGCCGGCGGCGGGCTGAACCTGTCCGTCCGGTTTTAAACCGGCTTAACGCGCCGCGATTTGAGGTTTGTGGTAAGTGTGGCACTCCGCGCAGGCACTGGCCACGCCGCCCTGCGGACTATGGCAGACGGCGCAGGTTTCCTTCGGCGGCAAAAGGATGTCCGCCGTGTTTTGGCTGTGAACCGCGTCATGGCATTGCGCGCAGGAAATCCCGGCGTGCTTCGCGTGGTTGAACCTCGCCTGCGCCAGCCAGCGCTCCGGCATCATCGGCCTGGTGATTTGCGGCGAACCGGTGTTTGAAGCCTTCACCTCGTGGCAATAGGCGCAGCCGGGGAAAATCGCGCGCGTGGCGCCGCTCAAGGTTCCCATGCTCGCCTCCGGCCCGGACGTCGCCGTGCTGAAAAATATCCGCCGCTCCAGATCCTCGCCGCTGCTGAACTGCGCCCGAAGGCCCGCGAGTTTCTTTTCCACAAAACCAGTCGGATCCGGCGCGCTCCCCTTCTCCGCGAGGTTCAAATACTGCTTCGGCAAACTTCGTAAAAAAGCCGACACAAATTCCGCGCTGCCGTGCGGCAGTTGCAACTGCGGCGTCTCCGGGTCGAATTGCAGCGAATGGCAGACGCGGCAGCTTTGCTCAAACTCAACCGGCCGCATGTACGCGCCCGCCGCATCCGGCTGATGGCAAAACGCGCAGTCCAGTTTTTGACCGCCCGGCAGCTTCGGAATCGCCGAACCGGTCAGGTGCAGTTCGTGATCAAACCTCAAAGTGTCCGGGTCGCGCATTTTTTCCGTGAGGAAACGAAACTGCGGATGGTCCGTCGCAAAATGATGAATGACCGGCACCGTGCGTGAAACCGCCATGATTGCCGCGTCCCCGTGGCAAAAATCGCAGTTCGCATCGGTTGTCGCCGCCATCACCGCGCCGCGGTGTTCCGCATGGCAGAACGAGCAGGAAACCGCCGGCGCGTCCGGCTGGTGAAAATTTTTACCGGCATGACATTTCAGACATGAATCATCAATTGCCGTCGGCTCCGCCCGACTTGTGGTCGCCAGTTTCTTCAAACCGAAAAGTCCCGGCTCGGCGTGCAGCGCGGCGTTCACCATGCCGTCCGGACCGGAATTGCCGGCGACATGGCACGCACCGCAGCTTGAGTTTAACTGATTCGTTGCCGCCATCACCGCGAAA
>Ga0181522_10000318_pt1 | contig 37569 bp, 27 predicted proteins | sample PEATcosm2014_Bin_27_FD_121103 | JGI IMG/M metagenome (GOLD analysis project Ga0181522, IMG submission 121103) | Peatland microbial communities from MTU Mesocosm Facility, Houghton, MI, USA - PEATcosm2014_Bin05_10_metaG | ecosystem: Environmental > Terrestrial > Soil > Wetlands > Peat | place...
CCGTCAACTCGGCATGGAACCGCTCATCGAAGTCCACACCACCGGGGAGCTGGATCGCGCACTGGCCGCCGAAGCTCGCATCATTGGCGTCAACAACCGCGACCTGCGCACCCTGGACGTTCGCCTCGAAACCTCGCTCGACCTGATCAGCCTCATTCCGGATCAATGCATCGCTGTCGCCGAGTCGGGCCTCTCTACCAATGCCGATCTTGTCCGTCTGCGCAACGCAGGTTTCGATGCTTTCCTGATTGGCGAGCATCTCATGCGCGCCGAAGATCCGGCATCCGCTCTCACGAATCTCCTGGGCGCCGCGCCGGCTGCGGAATAAGCCAGATGGTGCGCATAAAAATCTGTGGCATAACCAACTGGCGAGACGCAAAAGCCGCGTGTGATTTCGGAGCCACGGCGCTTGGATTTAACTTTTACGAAAAAAGTCCACGTGTCGTCTCTCCGGCGCAAGCCTGGACGATCATTTCTCGACAGCCGAAGACCGTGGAATCTGTCGGAGTCTTTGTGAACTGGTCCGCCGAAGCAATCATCGCTTTGGGCCATGCGGTACGCCTCGATGCCGCCCAGTTGCACGGCGACGAGGTTCCTGCCGTGGTGCGAGACTGCGCCGGGCATTTCCGAGTGACGAAAGCATTGCGGGTTGGCCCTGATTTCCAGCTCCAGAAGCTGCGGTCTTACCCGGAAGCCTCGGCATTCTTGTTCGACGCGGCGCGAACAGGCCAATATGGCGGTACTGGAAAACGCGCCGACTGGACCATCGCGCGTCGTGCCGCAAAATCGCACCGTATCATTCTTGCAGGGGGCCTGACGCCGGAAAATGTGGCCGAAGCGATTCGCTTGGTCCAGCCGTATGCTGTGGACGTAGCCAGCGGCGTAGAATCGCGGCCGGGCAAGAAAGATCACGGCAAGCTGCGCGCATTTTTCGCGGAAGTGGAGCGCGCCAATGTGCAGCTGAAGAAACAAGCGAAATCGCGAACGCAATTGTAGGAGACGATCTTTAGATCGGTTCCTGGCCAAAGCGAGACAAAAAGCCTTTACCCATGAGCTCACAGATCGTCAATCCTGCCGCTGTCCCCGGACGCTTCGGACCCTATGGCGGCCGCTACGTTCCCGAAACGCTCATGGTCCCTCTGTTCGAACTGGAGCGCGCCTACGAAACGGCGAAATCCGACGCCGCATTCCAGGCTCGATTCCACGACCTGCTCAAAAATTTCGCCGGCCGCCCCACGCCGCTGCAATTCGCATCGCGCCTGACCGCGCATCTCGGCGGCCCGCGTATCTATCTCAAGCGCGAAGACCTGCTCCACACCGGCGCGCACAAAATCAACAACGCCATCGGCCAGGGCCTGCTCGCCGTAAAAATGGGCAAACCTCGCATCATCGCCGAAACCGGCGCAGGCCAGCATGGCGTGGCCTCCGCCACCGTCGCCGCGCATCTCGGCCTTGAATGCGTGGTCTACATGGGCACCGAAGACATGGCTCGCCAAGCCCTGAACGTCTCACGCATGCGCATGCTCGGCACGCAGGTTGTCGGTGTCGAAGCCGGCAGCCGCACGCTCAAGGACGCCATCAACGAAGCCATGCGCGACTGGGTCACCAACATCCGCACGACGCACTATCTTCTCGGCTCCGTTCTCGGCGCGCATCCGTATCCCACGATGGTCCGCGATTTTCAATCGGTCATCGGCCGCGAAGCCCGCGAGCAAATTCTCGCCACCGAAAAGCGCCTCCCCACGCATCTCTACGCCTGCGTAGGCGGCGGTTCGAACGCCATTGGTCTGTTCCATGCTTTTCTCCGCGACGCCTCGGTGAAGATGGTGGGCATCGAAGCCGGCGGCCGCGGCACCGAACTGGGCGAACACGCCGCGCGTCTCGGCGCCCCGCAAGGCTATACGGGTGCCCGCCCCGGCGTTCTCCAAGGTACGTACACCTACGTCCTGCAAAACGCCGACGGTCAGATCGCCGCCACGCATTCCATCTCCGCCGGCCTGGACTATCCCGCAATTGGTCCCGAGCACGCTTGGCTCGCGGACGAGCATCGCGCCGAATACGCCGCCATCTCTGACGTTGCTGCCCTGGCCGCCGCCAGACTGCTAGCGCGCACCGAAGGCATCATCCCGGCCCTCGAATCCGCCCACGCCGTCGCCGGCTTGATCGAGCGCGCCCCGCGCATGAACAAAGACGACCTGGTCGTCCTCAATCTCTCTGGCCGCGGCGACAAGGACATGGACACCTACTCGCGCCTGCTCTAATCTTTATTCTTTCTCAGCGCGCCCCAAATAATGACCGTGTCCCCTCCCAACCCGACCCGCATCTCGCAGCGCTTCGCCGAACTTCGCGCGTCCGGCGAACTCGGCATCATCGCCTACATCACTGCAGGCGACCCGTCGCTCGACGCCACGCTGAAATTCGTCCAGGCGCTGGCGGAAGCAGGCGCCGATGTCATTGAACTCGGCATTCCGTTCAGCGATCCGCTCGCCGATGGCCCCACAATCCAACGCGCCTCCGAGCGCGCCCTGAACGCGGGCACAACGCTGGCCAGCGTCATCGAGCTCGTCCGCCGCATCCGTCAGTCGAAACCTCCGGCCCGCGAAGTTCCGCTCATCCTGTTCGGCTACTACAATCCGATCTTGCAAATGGGCGTGGAAAAATTCGCCGCCGCAGCATCCGCCGCCGGAGCCGACGGCGTGTTGGTCACCGACCTCACGCCCGAAGAATCCGCAGACTACCGCCGCATCCTGGCCACCCATCATCTCGACACTGTTTTTCTAGGTGCTCCCACGTCCACCGATGAGCGCCTGGCCACCATCGCCGCAGTCACGTCGGGTTTTCTCTATTTAATCTCGCGCACCGGCGTAACCGGAGCAAAAGACGCGCTTCCGGACGAACTCCCGGCGCTAGTGCGCCGCGCCCGTGCCATAACAAATCTTCCTGTCGCGGTAGGTTTCGGCATCTCGCTGCCTGGTCACGTCTCCGTGCTGGGCGGTCTGGCCGACGCCGCCGTGATCGGCTCCGCCCTGGTCGCGGAAATCGAAAACGCAAATTCGGTCGAAGCCGCCGCATCCGCCCTGGCCGCCCGCATCCGCCCGCTGAAACAAGCCGCCCGCCACGGGCTGTCCCGCCGCGAGGTCGTCCAATGACGGTTTTTGTGATTGCGAGGGAAACCGTGGTGTCTTCTTCTTCCTCTCCACTGGTCACTCGCCACGCGCCACTTCCTCCTCGTATCGGGGTGGCTCCATGACCTTGAGTGATTGGCGCCGCCGCATCGATGAAATCGACCGCAAACTCGTCGAACTTCTCAACGAGCGCTCGCATTGCGCTCTCGAAATCGGCAAACTCAAGCAAGCCCAGAATCTCCCGCTCTATCAACCCGATCGCGAGCGCGAAGTCCTGGAAAATGCCGAGCGCGCCAATCCCGGCCCGCTCTCCGACGCCGCCATCCGCCGCCTTTTCGAGCGCATCATCGACGAAGCCCGCAGCGCCGAACGCGAAGCCATGCATTCCAGCGAGGATTCACCAAGGCGAGATCCCTCGCCAAAAGATGTGTAGGCGAAAAGGCTGTAGCCGCGCGGGTCAAAACAGCCGGGTTTCGATGCAATGGGTGCCCAGCGCTTGGGAACAACGCGCCTTTTCTAGGGGCGCAGGGATGCTGCGCCCCTAGCATCACGAACTTTGATTTCAGCAACCTTTGAGCTTTCTTCCGCGAACCGGAAACGAAGGGAACCACCGAACGCCATGGTCATCGTCATGCAAGAAGGCGCGTCAGACGCCCAAATCCAGCACGTCATCGATCGCCTGATCGCCAGCGGCTTCAACGTTCACCGCTCCACCGGCGAATCCCACACCGTTCTGGGTGCCGTTGGCGTCCATCGCGATTTCGATCACCGCGACTTCGAACTCCTCGACGGCGTCCGCGAGGTGATGCGTATCACGCAACCCTTCAAACTCGCTAGCCGCCAATTCAGGCCCGAAGGTACGATCATCCACCTGGGCCGAGGTGTAAACATAGGCGGCAACGACGTAGTCATCGCCGCAGGCCCCTGCTCGGTGGAATCGAGAGACCAAATCCTCTCCGTAGCCGAAAGCGTAGCCGAAGCCGGCGCAAAAATCCTCCGCGCAGGCGCCTTCAAGCCGCGCACCTCCCCCTACGCTTTTCAAGGCATGGGCGAAGAGGGTCTTAAGCTAATGAAGGAAGCCGCCGAAAAATTCCAGCTCTTCACCGTCAGCGAAGTCATGGATCCGTCGCAAGTCCAGATGATGAGCGGCTACGTAGACATCTTCCAGGTCGGCGCTCGCAACATGCAGAACTACTACCTGCTCCGCGCCCTGGGCGAAGTTCGCAAACCCGTCCTGCTAAAACGCGGCATGTCCGCCACCATGGAAGAACTCCTCCTGAGCGCCGAATATATCCTCGCCGGCGGCAACTACGACGTAATCCTCTGCGAACGCGGCATCCGCACCTTCGAAACCTACACCCGCAACACCTTCGACATCGCCGCCATCCCGGTAATCAAAAAGCTCTCGCATCTCCCCATGTTTGGCGACCCCAGCCACGGCACCGGCCGGCGCGACAAAGTCCCTCCCATGGCTCGAGCCGCCGTAGCCGCGGGCGCCGACGGCCTGCTGATCGAAGTCCACAACGATCCCGACCACGCCCTCTCCGACGGCGCCCAATCCCTCGACCCATCCCAATTCGCCAAGCTAATGATCGAGCTCCGCATGATCGCCCCAGCCATCGGCCGCCGCATCGCGTAACCCCATGATCCCGACCGCAAACACAAAATTGTCCTCGCGAACAAAGCGCGCCGGCTACGCTCGGGAAGGTTCTGCAACGCGAGGGATCGGCGCTTACCTATGACCCCCCACCTCATCCAGCGCGTCTCCATCCTGGGCACCGGCCTGATCGGCGGCTCCTTCGCCCTGGCCCTCCGCAAATACGCCACCGACCTGCACATCACCGGCTGGGATCGCCCCGCCGTTGCCCGCTCGGTCCAATCCAGCGGCGCCTTCGATGAAACTTTCTCCGGCGACATGGCCCCGGCACTGCAAACCGCCGACCTGATCTACATCGCTCTTCCCATCGGCGTGACCATCGATCTTCTCCCCGATCTGGCTCGCTCCGCTCCACGTCGCGCTCTCATCACCGACGCCTGCAGCACCAAGCTGCGCATCACCCAAGCCGCCGAAGAACTCTTCGCCGCCCGTCCGGCCCCGCTGTTCCTTCCAGGCCATCCCATGGCGGGCCGGGAACTAGCAGGCTTTGTCCACGCCGACGCCGACCTGTTCAAGGACGCCGCCTACGCCATCATCGGCGAATCCACCGCTCCCCGCGACCCCCGCATCAACGCTTTCCTAAAACTGGTCGAAAAGATCGGCGCCCGCCCCCTCTGGCTGGGTGCCCAGCAACACGACTACGCCGTAGGGCTGGCCTCCCACCTCCCGCAACTGGTGGCTGTCGCGCTGGGCGCGTTCCTCTACGATCGCCTGGATGAAAACGGCCTGCCTATAACGGTAGCTGGTCCCGGCCTGCGCGACACGCTGCGCCTGGCCGGCAGCCCCTACTCCACCTGGCGTGACATCGTCCTGACAAACCGCGAAGTACTCTCCGCTGCCCTGGACTTGCTTGCCCAGCGCATCGACGACATCCGCGAGCGCCTCAACTCCCGCGAACTCGAAGCCGACTTCGACGCCGCCAACGAACTCTACAAGCTCCTCCGCAGCCTCTAGTCTTCCCTGGCTTCTACGGATAGCGTCAAATGCTGCGTGCGGGGCGGAGCGACCAAATGGTTCTCACGTTTTCTGTAGCTGACGACGGCTGCGCAAGTCTTATGTGCATTTCTGTAGGTATCGACGCCAGAAACAGGCAGGGGGCGGGATGACCACGTTCTAACGAAAACTCTTCGCATTTCCGGCCACTGGCCGGTGGCTACTGTCCGCCAGGCCGCTTTCTGAAGTAGACTTCCCCAGGCCTTTCCGGAGCGCTTCGTGGACAAACGCATCCCGTCAGCCGACGCCGCCATTGAAAATCTCCGCGACGGCGCCACCATCCTCATGGGTGGCTTCGGCCTGTGTGGCATCCCGGAAAATCTGATCGCCGCTGTCCGTCGCCAAGGCACCAAGGATTTGACCATTGTCAGCAACAACGCCGGCGTCGACCAGTTCGGCATCGGCCTGCTGCTCCAGCAACGCCAGGTCAAAAAGATGGTTTCCACCTACGTTGGTGAGAACAAATTGTTTGAACAACTGGTGGCCTGCGGGGAATTACAGTTGGAGTTGAACCCGCAAGGCACGTTCGCCGAGCGCATCCGCGCCGGCGGCGCAGGCATCCCCGCCTTTTATACGCCAACCGGTTACGGCACGATGGTCGCCGAAGGAAAAGAAACTCGCGAGTTCGACGGCCGGCAGTGTGTCCTCGAGCGCGGCATCCGCGGCGACTTCGCCTTCGTCAAAGCCTGGAAAGGCGATCGCTGGGGAAATCTCATCTACCGCAAAACGGCTCGCAACTTCAACCCCGTGATGGCGACGGCCGCGGATTACGTCATTGCCGAGGTGGAGGAGCTGGTGGAGTTGGGCGAACTCGATCCTGACAACGTCCACACGCCGGGCATCTACGTGAACGCGATATTCCAGGGCCAAGGATACGAAAAGCGTATCGAGCGCCGAACGACGAGGACCTAAGTGGTCGCCGGTAACAACCATGCGTCAAGGCATCCGTGTGCGTATGGTTGTTTTTGTGCCTGGGGCTCGCCGCGTATAAGGTATGGACGGGAAGACCGAAGGCGCAGAACTTTATGCCCTCTCGCCGTGCGCGCCAAACAAAGCCAGCGCGGATTTCGTTTTACGTTCGGAGGGAAGATCGTGATGGCTGTTTTGTTGGCAGGCAACGCGAGTTACCACGCTGTTCCCGATCCCTGGTAATCCAGAGGACTGCAGATCAAATTTATGCTGACCGACGAACAAAAACGCGAACGGATCGCACGGCGCATTTCTCTTGAATTGCGCGACGGCTACTACGTCAACCTCGGGATCGGCATGCCCACGCTGGTCGCCAACTACGTGCCCAAAGGCATGGAAGTAATCCTGCAGTCGGAAAATGGCATGCTCGGCGTCGGCCCCTACCCGCTCGATTCCGAAGTCGATCCCGACCTGATCAACGCCGGCAAAGAAACGGTTAGCGAACTCCGCGGCACCTGTTATTTTTCCTCCGCTGATTCGTTCGCCATGATCCGCGGCGGCCACGTCGATCTCACCGTTCTCGGGGCGTTGCAAGTCGATGAAAAGGGAACGCTCGCGAACTGGGCGATCCCAGGGAAGATGCTGAAAGGCATGGGCGGCGCGATGGATCTTGTTGCCGGCGCAAAACGCGTCTTCGTGACCATGGAGCATGCGACGCGCGACAACAAGCCCAAAATTCTGAAGAAGTGTTCGCTGCCGCTGACCGGCGTCGAGGTCGTTGACCATATCGTGACCGAACTTGCCTGGATGGATGTCACGCCGGAAGGTCTCGTTCTCCGCGAACTCGCGCCCGACGCGACACTCGAGCAGGTCCAGTCGTTGACCGAACCCAGGCTGATCGTTGCGCGCGGCGGCCCGGTTGGCATGCCCGTGGCCTGAGCATCGAAGGGCGTGTCCCGGACTCAGCTGAACGCCGATGGATCTGCAAAAGGCAAAATCGAAAACATCGCGCCGGCCAGCACTTCCGCGAGTCGCCGATGAGATGAAGGAATGGTCCGCGATGATGGCACACGAGTTGCACAGCTGGCCTCACGTCAAATCCCGGCCGATGTTCGGGATGCTCGGCTTCTATCGAAAGGCCAAGGTTTTCGCATTTCTGCCGGTGACACGAGGAATCGGCGCGCCCAATGCAGTCCTTTTCAAAATGAAATCGGTGCCGCCGGCATTGTTGCGCCGCATGGACGAGGAACCTCGCCTCGCTACGCGCAGAACGATACGGGCCAGGGGCTGGCACTCTTTTGCCGTCAACCGAGCGGAGGATTTGCGTGAAGCGTTGTGGTGGATGAGCCAGGCCTACGAACTGGCGAAGTAGGTCGCGTCGTACCCTACGGCGCGGACGGATGACGCGTAATCGTAAAGGAATAGTGCACGGCGGAGCCGATGGCAAAAACGGTGACGACGTCGACAAGCACGTTGTGAAGCAATCGCGAATGCAAGGTCGGAAACGCCGCCGTCAGGACCACGGTAAACACCAGCGTGATCTCGAAACACGTGTTGAGTTTGCCGAAAATGCTCGGCGGAAACGGGCGATACCCCGAAATCAGGAGAATCACGACGGCTACGATCAAAATCAGAATGTCGCGGCTCAAAACGATGATGGTCAGCCACCATGCGAGCCTGGTCTTGTAGGCGAGAATCACGAACGAAGAGGAAAGCAGCAGTTTGTCGGCGATGGGATCGAGATAGGCGCCCAGCGAGGACCGCTGATTGAGCTTGCGCGCCAGCAGACCGTCGATACCGTCGCTCAAGCCCGCGACCACCAGCACCAGCAGACCCCAGCGATAGTGCTGGTACGCGATCAGGCTGAGGAAAATCGGCAGAAAGCCGAGCCGCAGTAAGGTGATTTGATTGGGTACAGTAAAGATCCGCCCTTGCATTGGGCATTGAGGATAACGCAGATCAGGCGAACTGGGCCAGATAGTCGATCAATCGACGGCCAATTTTTCGGCTGAAGAGTTCGTCCATCGATGGAATCGAACCGGAAGGTTCATCGAGGGTGATGCGTTCGATGCGCGTCATGGGAAAAAACAGGGTGGGCACGCCCACGCGTTCGGTGTCCGGCTCATTGATTTGCCGGATGAAATGGTCGAAAGAGTTCAGATCGATGCCCCGCAGCGTGATGCCGGCGGTGTGGATGGCCAGCAGCTCGCCCCAGATTTTTTCCTTGGGGGTGTGAAGGCTGACGACAACGATCGAGTGCGGTTCCATAGGCAGCTGCTGTGTTTTTCCCTGAAGATCAGGGTACCGCATTCCGCAGACCGGACCAAGATCGCGTGCCGGACGGTGCGGAAAGAGTTGACAGTGGCCGCCGCCGTGGGAGCGGGAGCGATCAGGAGCCTGGCAACGGGTCCCGGTAATGGAGAATCATCAAAACGAAACACGAAACCACAACCACGGCTGCGATCCATCCCAGCGCGTACGCGGTGCGCCGCTCCCGCTCATTCATCGGCTGGCGATCCGCAAAAATGCGGCCGAGCAGAAAGCCTGCCGCCAACCCGCCGCCGTGCGCCCAATTGTCGATGCCGGACATCAGCAGGCCAAATACGAAAATCGAAACGACCCAGGAAATCAGTCTCGAACGCAGTTGCTGCATCTGCGAGCCGCCCCGTTTGGTGGTGATGGCGATCATCACGCCGATCAGTCCCAGGATCGGCGCGCTCGCGCCCAGCGAGTTGTGCCCGCTGAAGGCACTGGCGACAAACCCGGCGATGCCCGTGGCCGTGTACAGGAACAGATATCGCGCCGAGCCGTACACTTCTTCGACCACGGGGCCGATGTCCATCAGCACCATCATATTGAAGCCGATGTGAATCAGCCCGCCGTGCAGGTACATGGCGGTCACCAGGCGATACCACTCGTGCATGATGAAAATGGAATAGGGATTACTCGCGCCCAGGCGGTAGGCTGCTTCGCCTCCCATGCCCCACAGAATGGCGAGGCCGCCGCCCTGGCCTGCTGCCGCCATGGCCATGAACTCCACGCCGAACATCAGAAGATTCATGATCAGCAATCCTGTGGTCACCGGAGCGTGGCCGCCGAACAATCCGGACAACCCCTTGCTGATCGCGGCCATGGAAAACTTCAGGTTGGTGCCGCACTGATGGCAGCGCGTGGCGCTGATTCCCACCAGCGATCCGCAAGCCGGGCAAATCTTGGGGCGCGGCTGCTGGTTGCCGCCGCCGAAAAGCCCGCGGAGCGAGTTCTTCCATCGCTCCAGGCGGTATTGCCACTGATAGGGAAGCGCCAACAGTCCTCCTTGCAGCGTGCACGCAGCGTTCTATAATACAGAAATACCGCTCATACTTCTGGCGGGCGCACAAATCGCGGGCAGACGCAAACATTGCAGGTAAAAAATGGACAATTTTGAAGAAATCGGCAAGCGCATCGATGCGGAGATGGAACGCCTTCGGCGCTACGTGGACGAGGAAATAGCGCCGGAGACCGAGCGGCGTACCGCGTCGTTCCTGCGCGATGTTTCCGGCAAGCTCGATGAGTTTGCCGCGAAGCTTGAGGCCCGCTTGTCGCGGCGAACGTCACCGCCCCCTCCGCCCGATCCGCAGCCATGATCGCGGTCACGAGCGTGGCATACCCTTGAGAATGGCTCGAACCATGGTGCGCGGGGGGCGAGCGCAGGTTGGTTTGTGCGGAAAAACCGCCGCGCTCGGCGGACTCCGCCCGGCGCTAGATTCGCCCTATTTGCCGAACCCGCGCCGCACCTTTCCCTCCGCGGGACGGTCGCGAAACCAAACCCGCCTTTTTGGGTTCGCATCGATTGTTCTGGCGGCGATTTTTCTGACGGGCTGCGCGGCGCGGCAGCCAAGTGCCAATCGGTCGCCCGCGCCGCCCGTTCAGCCCGGACCGGAACCTCCCGCGGAAGCGAACAGCGGCGCCGGCGCTCCGCCTGTGAATCCTGCTTCCGGTGTTCCCTTCGAAGAGGGAAAAGCTTCCTGGTATGGCGCTCCTTTTCACGGCCGCCGGGCGTCGGACGGCGAGATCTACGACATGAACAAGCTCACCGCGGCGCATCGCACGCTGCCGTTCAACACCATGGTGCGCGTGACGAACACTGCCAATGGAAAATCGACGACGGTGCGCATCACCGACCGCGGCCCGTTCGTCGACAATCGCATCATCGATCTGTCGTATGCGGCGGCCAAGGAAATCGGTTCGATCGGGCCCGGCGTCGTTCCCGTGCGCCTTGATATTTTATCGGCGATCGATCCGACCGCAGGATTCTTCACCGTGCAGATCGGGGCGTTCCGCGAGCGCGCCAATGCCGAACGGTTGCGCGACCGTTTGAGCACTTCGTATTCCCCGGTGGCCATCCAATCGTTCGATTCTCCCAGTGGCTCATACTATCGCGTGCACGTCGGCAAGGTTTCGGGCCAGAATGCGGCGAAGAAGCTGGGCGAGGAACTGCATCAACGCGAAGGCGTGACGCCGTTGATCTTTCGCGTGGACACGAACGCGCCGGGAGGAGGGAATCGGTGAGCGGGGACTGCTTGTTTTGTAAGATCGCGGCGAAGAAGATTCCTTCGAAGATTGTTTACGAAGACGATGACGTTGTTGCGTTTGAAGATATCGGGCCGCAAGCGCCGACACACATTCTGATTATCCCGCGAAAGCATTTTGCGTCCTTGAATGAGGCCGCGGGGGAAGACGCCGCAGTGATCGGGAAAATGCATCTGGTGGCGGCGGATTTGGCGCGCAAAATGAAATTGCTGGATGGATACCGCACGGTCGCGAACAGCGGACGCGGAGCCGGGCAGACGGTGTTTCATTTGCATTTACATCTGCTTGGCGGACGAGAGTTTAGTTGGCCGCCCGGATAGCTTTGGGCGGCTGGAGCGAGGGTCTGCTGACTTGCGGGGCGAAAGCCTCGATCGTGAACTTCTTTACGTCCGAGCTAAGGCTCCGATCCTAACGAAAAAGTCAGAGCGAAGACGCCCGTCGGGAGATTGGCGTTCCTGGGGGCCTCGGCTTCGCCCGCCTACCCGTTGTCGGGCGCCGTCTATGCGCGCCCAGATGGCTGTGCCCTGACTGAGCACAGCCAAGAGCAGCGGTGCCGCTTACTGCGGCGTCAGGGTTATGTCGTCAAAGGAGATGGAGTACCCGGAACTGGCGGCGTCCTTGCCGGTTACGGTGAATTTGAAGGCGTAGTTTCCCGCGGCGGCAAAGTTGAAGTTGCCCAGGTCGAGGATGACATAGGTGCCCGCGCTGGTGTTCTGGTATTCGTCTTGAGGCGAGCCTACGGCGGCGCCGTTGATGGTGAGTTGCCAGACGCCGCGGGTGTTGAGGTCCTTTGCCGAAACCTTCACGTCGTACGTTCCTGGGGTCACTACGTCGACGGTGAGGGTGACGTTGTCTCCCACGGCGGTGGCGTCCAGGATCGTGCCGTTGGTGTCGGGGAAGCCCGCGTACGCGAAGGTGCGGAAGGTGGGGCCGGAGCTGACGGCCGGCAAGTTGGCCGTTTCATAGATCACCGGGTTCTGCGTCGCGGTGAACGAATTGGTATAGGTCCAGGTGAGGATCTCTTGTTGAGCGGTCTCGCCCCCGGTGCCGCCGGTGAATCCGATGAAGGCGGTATTGCCGCCAACCGTCGACGGAATGTTGATGGGCCACGAGGCGGTGAAGGTGTCGGTCGGAGTGGTGGTGTCGGTGATGGTCAGCGTGAGCGTGGTGCCGTCGTAGTTCATGTGGGCGTGCAGGACGTCGCCGCTGTGGAGATTGACGCCGCCGCCGAGTGTGGTGGCGGGCATGGTGGGCGATGCGCCGTCGGTATATAAGCCGGTGGAGTTGGCGCCCTCGCCGTCGTTGCTGTACAGGTCGAACTTGATGGCCACGCTGGTGGCGATGCCCCCCGTGCCGCCGGGCGCGTCCGGACCGTAGCCCAGGCCGCCGCCGGATGGGCCCAGGGCGGTGACGCCGGCATTCTGAATGGTGAAGGTGAAGCCGTCGGCGTTCGGGGTGGTCAGCTGGAATGTGAAATCGTTGGTGAAGGTTTGGATGTTGACCAGGGTGGTCCAGAACGCGCTGGCGGATTCGTTTTCCGCCGTGGTGTCGGTCAGTTGCAAGTGCGTTCCGTCGAGCTTGGTGTGTCCGTTGAATTGCAGGCCTGTCGTGGTGAAGCCGGAGCCGAAGTTCACTCCGCTGGTAGCGCCGCCGCCGGCATTGATGGTGATGACCGAAACCGCGGTGGAACTGGTGGTAAAGCCGGTTTTGGTGGCGATGGCCTGGACGGTGGTGGTGGTTCCGACGACGAAGGGGGCGGTGTACTGCGTGGAACCCGTGGTAGTCGGAGCTGTGCCGTTGGTGGTGTAGAAGATTGTGGCGCCGGGGTCGGAGATGCTGACGGTTTGCGCGGAGGTATAGGTGCCGGTGGCCGGAGTGATGACCGGAGTTGGAGCCGGCGAAAGCGCGGAAATCACATACGCGGCGCTGCTGGTGGGGCTGGTGGAGAAGCCGGGAGCGGTCGCAAGGGCCGTGATGGTTTCGCTGGAGGCGACCGAAATCGGAGTCGCGGAAGAGTATTGGAACGTGCTGCCTCCGGCGGTGGTGGCGGGGGTGGTGTTGTTCAGCGTGTAGAAAATGGTGGAGCCGGCTGTCGAGTCGGTAAGCGATACGGTTTGCGTTCCCGAGTAGGTGCCTGCGGCGAGACTAAACAGTGGCGCGGCGGCAGGCTGGATGGTGGTACCGGAGGTGCTGTAGGTCCAGGTGATGATTTCTTGCTGCGCGGTTTCGCCACCGGTGCCGCCGGTGAAGCCAACGAATGCAGTGTTGCCGCCAACTGTGGACGGAATGTTGATGGGCCACGAGGTGGTGAAAGTGTCGGCCGGAGCGGTGGTGTCGGTGATGGTCAAGGTCAGCGTGGTGCCGTTGTACGTCAACTGCGCCGCCATGATGTCGCCGCTATGGAGATTGACGCCGCCGCCGAGTGTGGTGGCGGGCGTGGTGGGCGATGCGCCGTCCGTGTATAGGCCGGTGGAGTTGGTGCCCTCACCCTCGTTGTCGAACAGATCGAACTTGACAGCCACGCTGGTGGGAACGCCGGGAGTGCCGCCGGTGGTATCCGGGCCGTAGCCAAGTCCGCCGCCGGCGGGCCCCAGGGCCGTAATGCCGGCATTCTGAATGGTGAAGGTGAAGCCGTCGGCGTTCGCGCTGGTCAACTGGAACGTGAAGTTGGTGGTGAACGCTTGCACGTTGACCGGCGTGGTCGAGAAGGCGCTGGCGGATTCATTCTCCGCAGAAGTGTCGGTGAGCTGCAGGTGCGTTCCGTCGAGCTTGGTGTGTCCGTTGAATTGCAATCCGGCGGCCGAGAATCCCGAGGCGAAGTTGATCGCGGGAGAACCGCCGCCGGTGTTGATGGTGATGACCGACTGCGCCGTGGCGCTGGTGCTGAAGCCGGTTTCGGTGGCGATGGCTTGGACGGTCGTAGTGGCCCCGACGACGAACGGCGCGGTGTACTGCGTGGAACCCGTGGTCGGAGCGGTGCCGTTGGTGGTGTAGAAGATTGTTGCGCCGGGATCGGAAATGCTGACGGTTTGCGATGACGTATAGGTGCCGGTAGCCGGAGTGATTACCGGCGTGGGCGCCAAGGGCAGAGTGGCGTTGATGACGTACGCGGCGCTGCGGGTCGGGCTGGTGGTGAAGCCCGGAGCGGTCGCGAGAGCGGTAATGGTCTCGGAAGCGGCGACCGAGAGCGGAGTGGAATATTGGAAGGTGTTGCCACCGGCCGTGGTCGTGGGAGTGGTGTTGTTCAGGGTGTAGAAAATGGAGCTGCCCGGAGTGGTATCCGTGATGATGACGGACTGGGCCGCGGTGTAGGTGCCGGCGACGGGACTGAAAATCGGTGCGGTGGCGGGCTGGGGCGCGGTGCCGGTGCTGACAAAGTTCCAGGTTTCGATCTTCTGGCTGGCGCTTTCGCCGCCGGTGCCACCGGTGAAGCCAACAAAGGCAGTGTTGCTGCCAACGATCGCGGGAATGTTGACGGTCCAGCTGGTGGTGTAGGTCGCATCGGTCACGCCGTCGGTAATGGTCATGGTCAGGGTCGTACCGTTGTAGACCATTTGTACGGAGAAGGTATCGCCGCTGTGGAGATCGATGCCGGTGGTGCTCAGGTCCGTGAAAGGAGTGGTTGGGGAGGCGCCATCGGTGTACAGCCCGGTGGAGTCATCGCCTTCGCCATTGTTGTTGTAGAGATCAAACTTGATGGCCACGCTGCTGGGAATGCCTCCAGTACCTCCAGGCGAGTCCGGACCATAACCCAAGCCGCCGCCAACGGGTCCCAGCGCGGTCAAACCGGAATTCTGGATCGTGAACGTGAAGCCGTCGGCGTCGGCGTTGCTCAATTGGAAGGTGAAATTGTTGGTGAAGTTCTGGATGTTCACAGGAGTGTTGTACCAGGCGCTGCCGGCTTCATCGGTGAGGCCGTCGGTGAGTTGCAGACGCTCGTCATCCAGGTCCGTGCTGCCGTTGAAGGTCATCGTGTTTGTCGCGGTGCTGAAACCGTCCGGGAAGCTGATCCCGGTTCCCGAGCCGATGGCATACGAGGCGCTGGCTTGCGGGCTGGTGCTGAGACCCGGGGAAGTGGCAATGGCGTCCAGTGTTTCGGACTGAGCGACGGTGACGGTGGCGGTTCCCGAGAATGGAGTCGATGAGGTGGTGGCGGGGGCGTTGATGGCGTAGTAGATCGTCGGAGTCTTGGAAGCGTCGGAAATGGTCACGGTTTGAGTGGAAGCGTAGGAGCCAGGCACCGGGGAGAACGTGGGCATGAGAGTTTGTGTCTGCAGCGTGTACGTTTCGCTGGTGGCGGTACTTTGCAGATAGCCCGGAGCGCTGGCGATGGCGGAGATCGTTTCCGTGGTGCTGACGGAAATAGGGCCTGTGTAAGGAGTGGAGCTGGTGGTGGCGGTGCCCGTGGTCGAATAGAAAATGGATGAGCCGGGAGTGCTATCCGTGATCATGACAGAAATGGTACCCGTGAACGTTTCGGCGCCGGGCGTGACGCTGGGAGCCGCAGCTTGCGGCGAGCCGTTGAGCAGGCCGAAGACACTCAACTGGTTGGTGGCACCGACGTAGACCTTGCCGTTGATGACCGTGGGAACGACGAACTTGACCGCCCCTCCGGGATTGTCGCGAGTCGAGTTGGTTTGCGAGTTGTAGAGAGTGGTGGAGACATTGGTGGCATCGTAGGCACGCAGGTACTCGGATCCAGCGGAGGAATAGGCGTCGGACTGGACGGTCCACACGATCGGACTGGAAGTGCCGTTGGAGGTGATGACCGGGGTCGGGCTCGGAAACCCGGCCTCCTGTGCGCCCTTGTTGGTAGGAGTTGTGGAAATCTTCCCGGCGCTAAGCGGAAACGATTTGAGATTGTCGTTTGTGCCCCAGATGTAGACCGTGTTGTTGCCGAATGCCGGCATGCCCCACAGCCCGCCTGCTTCGAAGTTCTGGTTGGTTTGGCCGGAATTGTTGACGGGGATTTCCTCGACGATGTTGTCCGTCGAGGTGCTGTAGCCGCCCATGCTATCGCGGTCGACGACCGAGATTCTTCCTTCTTTGCCCAACTGCACAAGAAGGTGGGTGTGGCCGCCGCTGGTCTGGTCGGGAAGAAGAAGAACACCGCCGGAGGCGACGTCGCGATCTTCGGAATTGAGCGTGGCCTGGTTGAGCGGGGTGAAGTCGTCGGCGACGGTCATGACCCCGTTGTTCAGGTGCAGGCGAACGATGCTGTCGCCGTAGTCCATCGTATTGGTGTAGGGAGTGCTGGCGTCAAAGGTGCCGTTGCCGGTGGCGACGAACAGACGCCCGCCGGGGCTCGCGCCCGTGGGGTTGTCGTTGTCAGCGGCCAGGCCCGAACCGCCCATCCAGACGCCGGCACCGATTCCGTTCGCGGACGCGCACCACACGCTGGTTTGCTGCAGAGTTGCGGCGTTGTACGCCAGGATCCAACCGTGCCAGGGGCCATTGTCGCCGTGGGAGCCGAATCCGATGTAGACGATGCCGTTTAGGAGGAGCAAGCCTGGGCGATTGTTTTCCCACTTGGTATCAAAATTCAGGGTCCCGCCGGAGCTGCCGTTACCGTTGCCGGACACGGTGCCGGACAGCGCGACGGGTCCGCCGAATTTTTCGTTGCCGCTGGTGATGTCGAGGGCGTGCAGGCGCTGCACGTAGTTGCCGCCTTCAAGGGAGGCGCTAACGAGGTACATGGTGTTGGTGGAAGGATCGATGACCGGCGTTCCCGTGACCCCCACCAGGGGATTGATGTCGCCGGTGCTCAGATCGCCGTTGGGGACGGCGGTCGCGCCGCTGGCTGCGCCGTGGGCAGAGTCGAGAAGCGTGATCTGCCAGAGCGGAGTGGCGTCGGTGCCCCCGTTGTTGTCGGCGTCGAAGGCGTAAACGCTGTCGTTTTCGGTGGCGACGAAGACGATGTTGTGCGCGCCTTTGCCGGAGACCGTGATGTTCGCCATGTAGAGAGGCTGGGCGTAGATTTGCGCGTCGACGGATTGCGAGAAGAGTCTGCCGAAGGAGGTGGTGTTTACGTTTGCCGTGGTGAGGATGGTTTCGTTGGGGTTGGAGCCGGAGCGCAAGTTGTCGTAGTGCTGGGTGGTTACGCTTTGCGCTGACGCGCTGCCCGAGGACAGCAGCAGCGAGATGCACGCGAGCAGAGTCCTGAACGCGAAACGCTCTCTGCGACGGATCTCTGTGAAGCCGTTGCCGACCCCGGCACACGCGTGCTGAAAATGGACCATGACCGGGCTACCCCCCGTGATTTTCGCCATTCGTTCTGAACGGATCCGTCCTGGTTCGTGTCGGGGACGGACACGAAGCCCGCGCAGCCACTCATTAGTAAACGTAACTCTCAGCGGGGCTGGACCGGGGCGTGACGCGGGGCCGTACGTCGCGTCGATCCGCGACAGCGTGCGCGAGTATACCTGCGGTGGGGGAGGGCGCTCAAGACCAAAAAAGGGCCGTATAGTACTCCGGTATGAATTTGGTTCGTAACTGCCACGTAACTGCCCGGCCAGCGGCGGTGGGTTGCGGACCGGTCGAAGGTTTGGCCGATCGCAGCGGTACGCTAAGATATGGCGGGTTTCTGCGGAGGGTTCATGTGGCGAGCGAATCAAGGGTTGATTTTGGGGAACATCGTTGGACTTGTTCTTGGCTGGATAAGCCCGATTGTGGTCGGTGCGCAGGTTCCAGGGAAATCGGGAGCGAGGGGCCAGCAAGCGGTGGCGGAGAGAGGGCTCAGCGTGGACCGAATCTACAGCGAGCCGAGCCTGAGCGGCCACCCGACGGCCGGGATCGCCTGGGCTCCGGACGGCAAGCACCTAAGCTTTTTCAAAGAATTGGCCGCGGGGGCGGGCAAAGGGGAGAGGAAACAGCTGTGGTCGATGGACGCGTCCTCGGGTGAGAGCCGTGTGCTGGTTTCCGCGGAGAAGCTGGAGGGCGCCCTGCCTGCGGAGGCGGAAAATGCGACGCAGGCAACCGGACTCGGACGCCACGCCCCCGCGCAATATCAGTGGGCGCCGGACGGGGGCGCGCTGCTGTTCCAGGGCGCAACCTCGCTTGCCTGGTTTGATCTGAAAACCCAGAGCGCGCGGCCGCTGGTCTCGGGCAAGGAAGCGATCGCCGATCCGAAAATCTCGCCCAACGGACGGTATGTGAGCTTTGTGCGCGATCACAATATTTGGCTGGTTGGCGTCGCGGATGGGAAACAGCGCGCGTTCACGCGGGGAGGCACGGAAGAAATCCGCAAGGGCGAGCTCGATTGGGTCTATCCGGAAGAACTGGACCTTACCACGGCGTACTGGTGGGCGCCGGATTCGTCGGCGATTGCCTATTTGGAAATGGACGAGCGGAAAGTTACGCAATATCCGCTGGCGGACTTCGCGTCGTTCACCGGAGAGGCGGACGAGGAACGTTATCCCGTTGCCGGGGGAAACAACCCGATCGTGCGGGTTTTTGCAGGAAAGGTGGATGGAGGCGAGCCGCGTTTGATGGATACGGGTGGGAATACGGATGTTTACATTCCGCGCGTGAATTGGCTGGTCGATTCCAGGCACGTGTCGATACAGCGGATGAACCGTCCGCAGACGGTGATCGAGCTCTTGATTGCCGATGCAAATTCGGGCAAGGCGCGGGTGATTTTGACCGACAAAGATTTGTATTGGATCAATGTCAGCGACGATCTGAGATTTCTGAAGGATGGCAAGCGCTTCCTGTGGTCGAGCGAGCGTTCGGGGTACCGGCACATATATTTGTATGATCTGGGAGGAAGTCAGCTGGCGCAGGTGACCCAAGGGAACTGGGAAGTTTTCGCGGTGGATGGCGTGGACGAAGCCAAAGGACTGGTTTACTTCACGGCGGCGGAGCACTCGCCGCTCGAACGGCACTTGTATCGCGCGGCGCTCGATGGCTCCGGATTCGAGCGCATCACCAGGGAGGACGGCACGCACGGCGTCGATCTCGCGCCCGGCGCTGCGGCTTTTGTCGATTCCTATTCCAACAGCATGAACCCGCCACGGCAGGATCTGGTGCGGATGGATGGATCGCGCATCGCCGCACTGAACGAAAATAAAATCGCGGAACTCGCGGATTTGCACTTGTCTCCGTTGGAGTTTGTTTCCGTGCGATCGCATGACGGCATTCCGTTGAACGCCATGATGATCAAGCCGCCGGACTTCGATGCGGCGAAGAAATATCCGGTGCTGGTTTACACCTATGGGGGGCCCCACGTGCAGGTGGTGCTGAATGCATGGGGAGGGTCAACGTTTTTGTGGCACCAACTGATGGCCCGGAAGGGCTACATCATTTTCGCGCTGGACAATCGAGGCTCTGCGGGGCGCGGCCACCTGTTCGAGGAGCCGATTCATTTCCGCTTTGGAGCGCAGGAACTATCTGATCAGCGCGACGGCGCAGCCTATTTGAAGTCGCTGCCTTATGTGGATGCGAATCGCATCGGCATCTGGGGATGGAGTTATGGCGGGCACATGACACTGCACGCCCTTTTCGAGGACCCGCAGGATTTCAAAGTGGGCTTTGCGGGCGGACCGGTGACCGATTGGCACTATTACGACACCATCTATACGGAACGATACATCGGCTTGTTGCCGCAGAACGAAGAAAGCTACCAGGAATCCTCGCCCATCGAGAATGCGGCAAAACTCCAGGGCAAGCTGCTCATCGCGCATGGAACCGGCGACGACAACGTGCACTACGCCAACACGCTCTCGCTTGTCAACGTGATGATCGAAGCGGGGAAGTATGTCGAGGTCATGGCTTTTCCCGGCCGCGGACACGGCGCAAGCGACCCGGCTGCACGCCGGGTGTTGATGAACCGCGTCACCCAGTTCTTCCTGGATAATTTGTAGAAAAACCTACCTGCTGCCTAGTTCTTGGGTTTGTCCTTGTCGGGATCCTTGATCTCGGTGGCCGGACCGATCTTGATGGAAGCACCGAACCGTTTGTAGTTCGCGTAACGCACGGTCATGCGCATGTGGATGGCGCCGGTGCTGAAGTGCAGTTCGTCGTCGGAACGGGTGTAGGTCGGGAACCAGTAGTGCCCTTCGATGTTTTCGCGGAAGGTTTCAAAGCGCGGAAAGATGTTCTCGTTGCCTCTCTTGATGATGTCCGGAACCGCTTTTCCGTCGGACTTCACGATGTTCAGATCGCGGTCGTCCACCCAGATGCGTCCCTGGAAGTAACGCTGATTCTTTTCGATCTTCTTGGGCTTCACGTCAAAAACATAGGTGCTGAGTTCGTCCAGGTTTTCGCGGCCGACGTAGTTGACGTCATACTTCGGTAGCTCGTCGGAGGTGAGTACGAACGGCTGGACGTGCTCGAGGTCGTCGAGATCCTGCTGCGAAAGCGAGATGCGTTGCAAGGTGGGGGGTGGGGCGGAGACGACTTTTTCGTAGCGCTTGCCTTCGGGGGTGAACAAAATGTCGCTGGTCATGCGGTACTCGCCGTCGGGCCGGTTGTCGTAGTCGATGGTCTGCACGACGAAGGTCTGCGTGTAGGTGTAGTTGTCGCGTTCCTTTTTGAATTCCAGCTCGCGTGCGCCGAATTTCTGAATGATCTGGTCAACCGGAATGTCGGGTGGCTTGGTCGAAATATCGGAGGGATCGCTCTTGGGCGCGGCTGCCGGCACGGTGTTCACCGTCTGTTGTGGGAATTGGGCCGCGAGTGGCAAGCACGCGAGCGGAGCGGTGAGGATCAGCGTGCAGAAAATGGTTCGCTTGTAAAATGTCGCCATTTTCGTGGATGTGAGATTGGACATGGGATGGTCTCCTCGCGGGGGTAGCAGGTTCCTACAATTGGACCTTTATGATAGCACCGGGGTTGCCTGCGAGCATTGCTCCGCAGACCGAACCAGGGGTGGCGCGCGCCGGGAATTCACTTCACCTCGAGAGAGGAATGGGAATCAGATCGATTCAACGATCTCGACGTTGCCGGCCTTGCGCAGGATTTCCACTATAACGGCGTGACCGTCTCGGCGAACCAGGAAATCAGCAGTGGCGTCGCCTACGCGGAGATTCTCTACGCGCACTTCGGTCAAGTTCGAAGGCAAGCTCGGTTTGGTGAAGCAAATCTGACGCTCCGGACCGCGCACGCTCAAGCCCAGGCACGCCTGCAGGAGCATATAAACCGATCCCGCGGCCCATGCTTGAGGCGAGCAAGCGACGGGATACAGAGTGGGTCCGCTCGTGTCCGGCCGCTTGTGGAAACCGCAGAACAGTTCGGGCAGACGATGCAGCTCCACTTGATAACTGGCTTCATGCATGCCTTCGACAATTCTGGCAACGTGTTCTTGCAAGCCGTACGACGAGAATCCAGCGGCTATCAGGGCATTGTCGTGGGGCCAAACCGAGCCGTTGTGATAGGACATGGGGTTGTAGCGCGACTCGCAGGCCGCGACGGTGCGAACGCCCCAGCCACAGAAGGAATGCTCGCTCATCAGCGAGGCAGCGGTGGCTTCGGCATGAGCGCTGCTGGCGATCTTGCAGAACAGCGCGTGTCCGGCGTTCGAAGCGCGCACCTGGCATTGTTTCTGGTGCCCGTCGAGCGCCAGCGCGTACATGCCCAGCTCTGCGCACCAAAACGCTTCCTCGAATTTTTGCCGCAGCTTCTCCGCCGCGGCGTCCAGGCTGTCTGCGAACTCCGGCTCGTGCAAAGCGCGAGCGAGCAATGCACCGGCACGTTTGGCCGCGTAGGCATAGCCCTGCACTTCGCACAGTGCTATGGGCGGTTCAGCCAGGGTTCCGTCCGCATGGAAGACCGAATCATTCGAATCTTTCCAGCCCTGCTGGACTAATCCCTTGGACGATTGCTGTTTGTACTGTACAAAACCGGTTCGGTCAGCGTCGCCGTACGTATCGATCCATTGCAAAGCCCGCTTGACGTGCTCCCAGATCTCCTTCACCAGCGACACATTGCCGGTGCGCTGGAGATAAGCGCCGGCAAGCATGACAAACAGCGGTGTGGAATCGACGCTGCCATAATATCGCCCAAAAGGAACTTCCTTGGTCGCGGCCATCTCGCCGCGGCGCATCTCGTGGAGGATTTTGCCCGGCTCGGCGTCTTGCTCGGGCAGTTCCTCGGTGGCTTGTGTTTCCGCCAGATATTTCAGGACGCTTTCGGCCATCCGCGGCGAGGTCCAGAGGCATTCGAGGGCGGTGATGATCCCGTCGCGGCCGAACACCGTGCTGAACCAGGGCACGCCTGCATACGGATAGGGGCCTTCCGGATTGTTTTCCATCAGCATCCGAAGATCGGCCGAAGAGCGATTGAGCCAAGCGTTGAAACTCTCGCTGGAAGTCGTGATGTGGCACTGTTCGCTGCGGGCCTGTTCGGATTCGCGGGTAAGCGACCGGTACGCCGTCTGGAAGGAAACCACGCCATCGGTGCTGGCGTTGCGCTGACAGGCAACGGTGCTGTAGATCGAGGTTTCCTGTTTGGGTTCTAGCGCAATGCGAAACAGGGCCTCGCGCGAGGTGAGAGACGTCGGAAGCGGGAAGAATTCGAGGCGCGTGCGGCGAAATACGCCATCCAGGCCCTTGTACGCGAGTATCGCCGCGCTTTGGTCGAAATGGTCCGGCAGGCGTTCACCTTTTCGCTGGCGCTTGGTGCCCCGCACTTCAAAAATGTCCGCGAAGTCCGCGTCGAATTGAAACAGCAGGGAGAGCCGCACGGGCTCCAGGCCGTAGTTGAGAATGCGAAGGTGTTCGTAGTGGGTGGCCGGTCCTAGAAACTGCGAACGGAAAATGTGCACGGTGCCGCGCGGCAAGCTGTCGTCGGTATTCAGCGCCGTGTCAACATTGGTTACATCGACGGACAGAAAAGCGTTGTCTTCGCGAACGGTCGAGCCGAGCAGCAGCGGCTGCTGCTGGTTCAGCCGCAGCGTGAAACGCGAGAGGTGGCGGCTCTCGGCGTGGAACAGTCCAAACTGCGAGAATCCCAGATCTTCGATGTCCCCGTAGCGATTGAGAACCGCAAAGGTGTCGCCGCATTTGAGCACGCGGGTGCGGTCGTCCACTAATGCAGAGGATGCGCGGACGTAATACTCGTCGGCAACCCGGACAATGTCCGTCAATACAGAAGACCTTCCTATTGCGTGAGAAACGTGTCGACCCCGGGCGCTTCCACGGAGAGCGAGCGAATACTCAACAACGACTCGTAGAGCTTAACGTAATCCTTGGCCATCCTCGACCCGGTAAAGCGCATCTCGAAGGCTTGCCGGCAGGCAGTACGGTCCAAATCGCCCGCGCGAACCACCGCCTTGACGGCATCCTCGATGTTATCCACGATGAAGCCGCTGGTGCCGTGGGTAATGAGTTCTGGAACCGATCCACAATTGAAGGCGATCGTGGGGGTGCCGCAAGCCATCGATTCGATCACCGTCAGGCCGAACGGCTCGGGCCAGTCAATGGGAAACAGATAGGCATAGGCATTACCCAGAAAATCGGACTTTTGGGCTTCGGTGATCTCGCCGATGTATTCGATGTTGGGATTGTCGAGCATGGGTTTGATTCGCGACTCGAAATATTCGCGGTCGACACGGTCGATCTTGGCGGCGATCTTCAACGGCATGCCCACCTTCAGCGCGATCTCAATGGCCCGGTCGACGCGCTTTTCCGGCGAAATGCGGCCAAGAAATGCCAGGTATTTTCCGCCACCGTCTCCGAGCGACAGATGACCCGCTGGCAAGCCGTGATAAATGTTGCCCACCCAGTTCGCGAAGGGCAGCGGTTTGCGCTGCGCTCGCGAAATGGAAACCACCGGCATGTCGGGATACTTATGGTAGAGCGGAGGCAGATCGCTAAGGTCCAGCCGTCCATGCAAGGTCGTCAACTGCGGGATTCCGGTGACGCGCGAAATGGGGAAGTGGAGATAGTCGATGTGGAAATGGATGATGTCAAATTCTTCCGCGCGCGCGAACAGTTGTTCCAGCATCACGTAGTGATGCGCCAGCTGGTCGATACAATCCGGGTTCAGGCGCAGGGCTTTCGGGCAGCAGGGAACAAGCCGCGCTTTGGTTTTCGAGTCGCCGCTGGCGAACAGCGTGACATCGTGACCAAGATCGACCAACTCCTCGGTCAGGTAGGACACCACGCGTTCGGTGCCGCCGTAGAGCTTGGGAGGGACGCTCTCATACAGGGGTGAAACCTGAGCGATTCGCAGCTGGGTTTTAGGCCGTATCGTCATAATACCACTGAGGATACAGTCCGGGGCCATCCTTGGATATAGGGCGAAATGCTGAGACGTGTAAGGTATATCCCCTACTACGCCATAGTTGCGAATCTAGCGTCGGCACGCCAAGGCAGCCGATTCTGGCCCTCCCTTGCTCGATTTCGAAGAACGTCAGGGGGTGATGATGTCTTTTCGCCGAGGCTTGACCTGTACCGCCGCCAGGCTCGAAGCGTCCCAGCCGCCGCCCAGCGCCTTTACCAGGAGCACGCTGGCAACCAGCCGCTGACCTTGAATGACCGCAAGCTGCTGCTCGTTCGACAGCAGATTTTGTTGCGCGGTGACGACGTCGAGATAGTTCACCAGCCCCCCCGAATAGCGATTGGTGGAGATATCCAGCGCGCGCCGCGCCGCCTCCACGGTTGCTTGCTGCTCTTGTTGCGCCTGACTTAGTACGCCCACCGCGGTCAGCTCGTCCTGCACTTCCTGGAAGGCCCCCAAAACAGTCTGCCGATAGCTGGCCACGTTCGCGTCGTATCCAGCCCGCGCGTATTGCACCTGGGCGCGGCGCGCGCCGCCCGTGAAAATGTCCTCGGCTACGTTGGCGCCCAGCGCCCAGAAGATGCTCTGCGTGTTCACCAACGACGTGATCGCGGCGGTCTGCCAGCCAGTCTGGCCGAATAGATCAAGCGAAGGGTAATAGGCTGCTTTCGCGACGCCGATTTGCGCGTTCGCCGATGCCATCAGACGCTCCGCTTCGGCGACATCGGGACGCCGTTCGAGCACATCGGACGGAATTCCGGCGTTTAGCGGCGGAGGCTCGCCCCGGAGTTCCCGGGGTGCCAGGTGAAAATCAGGCGCCGCACGGCCGGCGAGAACAGCGATGGCATCTTCGAACTGCTTGCGCTGCTGCAGCAGCAAAGTGGCTTGTGTGCGCGTCGCATTCAGGAGCGTTTCTTCCTGCGCCACGTCCAGGCCCGACGCGACGCCCCCCTGGTGCCGTGAATTCACAAGGTCCAGCCCTTTTTGCAGCGATTCTACGGTTCGCCGCAAAATGCCAATTTCGGAGTCGAGTTGCCGCAAGTTGAAATAATCGCCCGCGAGCTGCGAGGTGACCAGCAAACGGACATTTTCCAGATCCGCCGCGTTCGCCTGATACGCTGCTTCCGCCGCTTCCATGCTTCGCCGCCGTCGTCCAAAAATATCGACCTCGTAATTCACGGTGAACGGAATCTGGTAGATGTTTTGCGTGACCGGGCCGGTCACCGGGATGGAGCTGTTGGGTGGCCGGTTCCCGGACAACCGTTCGCGCTCAATTCCTGGCCCGGTGGAGAGGGTGGGAAAAAGCGTCGCGACCTGAATGGCCGCGGTGGCGCGAGCTTGTTCCAGATGCGCGATGGAGATTTTGAGCGTCTGATTTTCGGCCAGAGCTTGTTTTTCCAGACCATTCAGGTCCTGGTCGCCGAAAACGGCCCACCACTCGCCCTTCGGCAGGCTGTCTTTAGGCGCACTTTCCCGCCAGGGGTCGGCAACGTCCCAGGTCTGCGGCACGGTCGCCGCGGGACGCTTGTAGTTCGGTCCGACGGTGCAACCACTCGACAGCACGACGGACCACAGAAAAGCGTGCGTCAGAGGCGAACGCGGGAACGTGGCGAGAACGCGCCGGAATTCCCAGCGTGGTTCGGTCCTTCGTCGCATTACGGCTTGTTTCCGTTGGGTACGGTATTCGCGTGCGAGCCCGGGTCGGGATTGCCGCTCGGTGATGCGCTGCCACTGCCCTGCGGTCCGCCGCCTTGCGCGGGTTGGCCCCCGGATGCGGGTGGGGCGACTTGTTTGACGTTGACCTGAAGTCCCTCGTCGAGTGAATCCGGAGGGTTCAGCACGATCCAATCGCTCGACTTGAGCCCTTGCAGGACTTCCAGCGCGGTGCCGTAGTCGCGGCCAATCGTGAGCGGCTGCAAATGCGTCTTGTGATTTTCATCCACCAGCACGGCCCGCAATCCTTCCGAGCGGAACAGTAAGGCGTTTACAGGCACCTGCAAACGCTCGCCGGTTACTTTGATCAGCAGATGGACTTGCGCATAGCCGCCCGGCAACAATTGGCCGTCCTTGTTGGGAACGTCTACTTCGGTGTTCAAGGTGCGGCTGGCCAGGTCGATGGCGTCGGCCGTTCGAACGACCTTGCCCTGAAACTGTTGGCCCGGGTACTGCGACAACTCGAGATAAGCACCCAGGCCGGAGTGAATCGTCGCGGAGTAAACCTCCGGCACGCTGACGTATGCGCGAATAGGGTCGGTTTGCGCCAGAAAAAACAGTTCCTGGGCCGTTCCCCCGTTTCCCGCATTGATCAAATTACCGATGTCCACGTTGCGGCGGGTGATCACCCCACTAAACGGTGCGTAAACGTGCTTAAACGATTCGAGTTCTTCAAGACGCCGTACGTTGGCTTCGGCAGATTGGCTGGTGGCCTTCTTTGCTGCGTAGTCGCCTACAGCATTGTCGACTTCTTGCTTCGACACGCCGTCGGTCTTGATCAGCTCTTGGTACCGGGCCGCCGTAATCCTGGAAAGGTCTTCGTTGGCTTTGGATGTTTGCAGCTCGGCGCGAGCCTGCGAAAGCTGTTGATCGACTTCGGGGGTGTCAATATCCGCCAGCAACTCCCCCTGACGCACGCGGCTGCCAATGTCGTGGTACCACTTCTTCAGGTATCCATTGGTACGCGCGTAAATCGGCGACTCCACAAAGGCTTGCGTTGTGGAGGGCAGAACCAAATCTTCTTGTCCAGGTTCGCGGGTCGGATGCACCACCGAAACCGTCGGCACCGCCAATTTCTCGGTTTCGTTTGCCAGTGCCCGATACTGCGTTCGCCGCTGCAGCAGCGTAAAAGCGCCCAGAATCAGCAGTGCGAGTACGCACACCACGAGAAACACGAACAGGCGGCTCTTGTTCTCCGGCGTTGTGGCCGGAGTATATTCCTCGTACCTAGGTTCCACCTGGGGCTTGATCTCCGTTGGGGTCATTCGCTGCTCCGCATACTATAAGTCTTTTCGCCATCAAACGGTGGCTGGCGTCATCTCCGAATCGCCGGTGCTTGAGCGCTTGCGTTCGCGCCGCCCGTGAATAATCGAAAAGACGCAGGGCACGAAAAATAGTGTCGCGAACGTCGCGAACAAAAGGCCGCCGATTACCGCGCGTCCGAGCGGGGCGTTCTGTTCGCCGCCTTCGCCGAGTCCGATGGCCATCGGCACCATGCCGATGATCATGGCCAGTGCCGTCATGACCACCGGACGCATGCGCACAAAACCCGCCTCGAGCGCCGCGTCTCGCGCGGTTTTTCCTTCGTTCAATTGCTCCCGTGCGAAGGAAACCATCAGAATGCTGTTCGACGTGGCCACCCCGACGCTCATGATCGCGCCCGTCAGCGATGGAACGCTCAGCGTGGTGCGCGTCATCAGCAACATCCAGCAGATTCCGGCCAAAGCCCCCGGCAGCGCGGTAATAATGATGAAGGGGTCCAGCCACGACTGGAAGTTGACCACGATCAGCAGATACACCAGCGCGATCGCCCCGATCAGACCGAACGCCAGCCCTTCAAACGAACTCTTCATGGTTTGCACTTGGCCGCGGATCACGATGTGACTTCCCCTGGGCAACTGCGGCTCGACATCATGCACCAACTTCGCGACGTCGTCAGAAACTCCGCCAAGATCGCGGCCGTTCACCGCCGCATAGACGTTGATCATCGGCTGCACGTTGTAATGGGAAACCACGGCTGGACGCGTCGTCGTCGTGGTGGTGGTCAGGTTGCCGATAATCTGCGAACCAACCCCTGGCGTGCTGGCGTTCACCGGCGTATTCTGCAGCGCTTGCCAGCTGTCCACCCGGTATTGCGGTGTCTGTACCGCAACGTTGTAGCTCACACCGTTCTTGGGGTCCAGCCAGAAGGCCGGCGCGGTCTGGAAGCTCGAGCTCAGCGAGACCAGTAAGTTCGAGGCAACGTCCTTGGCCTGCAGACCTACGGTCTGCAGCCTGGTTCGGTCCATATCCATGCGCAAAGTCGGTTCATCGAAGGCCTGCTGGACGTGCACGTCCACCGCGCCGGGGATATGCCGCATCCGGCCGGCCAGCTTCTGGGCCACCGCAAAATTTCCGACCTGGTTGTTTCCCATGACCGCTACGTCAATCGGAGCCGGCGATCCGAAGTTCAAAATCTGCGTGACGATATCGGCGGGCTGGAAGAAGAACTGGACTCCAGGGAAGTCCTGCGGGAGCCGCTCGCGAAACTCGTTGATGTATTCGCTGGTCGGACGCCCGCGCTTTTCGTTGAGCTGAACAAGGATCTCGCCGTCGGCCGTGCCGTAAGTGCCCGAATTGCTGTAGCTCAGGTTGATTCCGCTGTAAGGCACGCCGAGATTGTCCAGGACTGTATCTAGTTCCTTCGCCGGAATGGTCTGCCGAATCACGCCGTCGATCTGGTCGGCGAGGCGCGCGGTCTCTTCAATCCTCAAGCCGGTACGCGCCCGGAAATGCAGGCGGATCTGGCCAGCGTCTACCTTCGGAAAAAAGTCCCTGCCCAACACGAAAATCAGACCGCCCGACAAGACGCAGAACGTCAGAAAACAAGCGGAAAACAGAACGGATCTTTCGAGAGCAAAACCCAGAGCGTGCCGGTAGCCTTCCCGGAATCTCTCGAAGTTGTGCTCGAACACCTGCTGATAGCGGCGGAAAAATCCCTGTTTCTCGCCCCGATGCTCCTCGGGAATGTATTCGTCCTCCGAGCTCAACAGATACATCGCCATGGTCGGCACGATCGTCCGCGACCACATGTAGGACGCCAGCATGGCAAAGGAAACGGCTTCGGCGAGCGGCACGAACAAGTACCGGGCCACGCCGGACAGGAAAAACATGGGAAGGAACACGATGCAAATGCAAAGAGTGGATACCAGCGCAGGCACCGCGATCTGTTGTGCGCCGTCCAGAATCGCCTGGACGGTTTCCTTGCCCATGGCCAGGTTGCGATTGATGTTTTCAATCTCGACCGTGGCGTCGTCCACCAGGATGCCCACGGCCAGCGCCAGGCCGCCAAGGGTCATGATGTTGATGGTCTCGTGCAGCGCGCTCAGCAACAGAATACTGACCAGGATGGAAAGGGGAATCGACGTAGCGATAATCAGCGTGCTCTTCCAGTTTCCGAGGAAAAGCAGGATCATGATGGCCGTGAGACACGCCGCGATCAAAGCTTCCCGGATCACGCCCTGAATGGAGGCCCGCACGTACAGGGATTGATCGAAGAACATCGTGACATGCAGGCCCGGCGGCAACGACCCGGAGTAGTCCTGCAGCGTTTGCTTGACGCGCGTCACGATGTCCAGCGTCGAGGCGCTGCCGGTCTTGTAGGTGGACATCAGCACGCCGCGGTGTCCGTTCACCAGTACGGTGTTTGTCTGGGGAGAGAAGCCGTCCCGAACGTGAGCGACCTCCCGCATGTAGATCGTTGCCCCATTGACCGTCTTGACGGGCAGATCGTTCAATCCGGCGATGGTTTGCGGGCTGCCGTTCATCTCGACCGTGTACTCCAGCGTTCCCAGTTTTGCGCTGCCCGTGGGCAGGATCAGATTCTGGGCGTTGACGGCGTTTACGATATCCACGGGTGAAAGCCCCTTGGACTGCAGCGCCTGGGAATCGATATCGACCGAAACCAGTCGTTGTTTCCCCCCATAGGGGAAGGGAAGCGCCGCCCCCTGCACGGTGGCTAACTGGGTGCGGATAAAATTGTTTCCGTAGTCGAAAATCGCCTGCTCGCTGAGGGTGTCGCTGGTCAGCCCGATCTGAATGACCGGAACCGTGGACGCCGAAAAAATCGCCACCAGCGGCGGCGTGGTCCCCGGCGGCATGGTAAACAGAATGGTTTGTACAATGGCGGTCGTTTGCGCCAGCGCCGTCTGGATGTTCGCCGTGGGCTGGAAAAAGATCTTTACGATCGACGTTCCGCTGAGGGATTGTGACTCGATGTGTTCGACGTCGTTTACCAGCGTGGTTACCGCGCGCTCGGAGTTGGAAGTGATACGCTGTTCCATCTCCTGAGGCTCGAGCCCCTGATACTTCCAGACCAGGCTGATAACCGGGATGTTGATGTCCGGAAAAATGTCGGTTGGCGTGCGCAACAGCACTACCGGCGTCAGCAGCACAATGACCAGCGCCATCACGATAAACGTGTACGGTCTAGAGAGTGCTAATCGGACAATCCACATATTTTTTCAGTTCCGGTGACACAATCCGCAGGCGCCGCCCAAGGTCTTGATCCCGGTCAATTTGATGGGATACCTGTATTCTTAGATTCGCCGACGCATTTATATGGGTACGCCGCCCCTTTTGAGGCCCGAGTTCCCGGTTTCGCCAGCAACGCTTTGGTCGGGCCAGACTCCCCCCGGGTAACACGGGTTGGCAATCCCCGCGCCAATTGGATGCCCCCCGGCAATTCCAGCAAATCCCACTCTCCCAGACACTTGCAAGGAAAATAGCGCTTCATTGCCTAGCGTCATCCCTCGAGTTGGATGCCCACATTTTGACGCTTGTTACATTATGGGCGCGTGGGCGCTGTTTGACGGTCAGGCCACGAAGGAGTTCAAAACAGCGGAATAACCCACTTCCCTTGGTGAACGAGGAAGACGCGGCGTCCCCGTGGAATTCGTGGATCGAGTTTTTCGAGCCATGGCGGCCGCATCGGCGTGCCGCTGGTCGAGCGGAAAAGGACTCGTTACGCTAGTCCCGGAAGATGAAATTCATGCGCAAGCCGCACACTTCAACCACATCCCCATCCTTCAATCGCAACGGCCCGGTGATCGGCGCCCCGTTCACCACCGGCACCTTGTCCCCCGGCCCAACGTAATATCCGTCATCGCGTTGATTGACCTGTGCCGCCAGTTGCGGCTTAAACCAGCCCCTCAATTTCACGGTTGCCATCTTGGACTTGCCAATCACCGTGAGCTTGTTGGTAAGCACATATTCCTTTTGATCGGTTTTCCCGCTCAGCACCACGAGCGTGGGCACCTTCAGCCGGCTGGCTGCAAACTGCGTACGCTCGCCCATGGCGGCGGCCTGCTGCAGCATGTCGCGTCGCGCCTTCGTGTCCAGCACCATTGTTTCGTTGATGCGCGGAGCGACGGCCCCCTTCTTTGCGGTGTCTTCGAGCGTGGTCGTGTCGCCCGAGGCGTCCACCTTGATGTGGTGCTTTCCGACCCAGATGGAGTCGCCATCGTGCAGCGTGGCCCGCTCTACGCGCAGGTCGTTCACAAACGTCCCGTTGAGGCTGTCCAAGTCTTCCACCACCAACCGTCCGGCCTCCACGTACACGCGCGCGTGATAGTTGGATACCGCCAGGTTGTCGACGGGCAAGTCGTTGTCCGGCGAGCGCCCAATGCCCACAGGGCGGGTGCCAATGGGCACCTGTTTTACCAGTCTGTTCTCAAACATCAATGTGAGCTTCGCCATTTTACTTTCCTCCTGCCGAGCCATTCTTTCGTATTGCTCTACGGGGCCCGCGGCGCAGCCAGGAGAACCATCCCCTGGACGGTCCGCCGATATGCACCACCACAGCCGTTACGTTGTCCGCGCCGCCTTGCTCGTTTGCCAATAGCACAAGCCGATCCGCTGCCTTGGCCGGATCGGGTTCCGCCTGCAGCGTCCCTGCGATCTCTGGCTCGGTGACCATGCGCGTCAATCCATCCGAGCAAAGGAGCAACACGTCATTGGCAAACAGCACGTGCTCCTCGGAGTCCACTTCTATCTCAGGGTGCGCACCAAGCGCTCGCAAGAGCACGCTCTGCATTTCGCTGCGTTCGGCTTCGGCCGGCGTCAGGATGCCGCGGCGCACCTGCTCGGCCACCAGGGAGTGATCGCTGGTCAGCTGCTGCAAGGTGCCGCTGCGCACAAGATAAGCCCGGCTGTCGCCAACATGCGCAATACTGAGCCTGGTCCCATCGATCCACGCCGCGGTCACCGTCGCTCCCATCCCTCGTTGCTCGGGATGCGCTTGCGCGGAATCGTAAATACTCTTGTTGGCCAGGTGTACTGCGCTCGCCAGCCGCTTGGTTTTCTCGCTCCAGTTTGCGGGCATATCGCCGAAGACGGTCATTGCCGGATCGTTTTCCGTCTCCTGGCAATGCCTTACGACCGTCTCCACCGCCAAGGCGCTGGCGACTTCCCCGTGTGCTTCGCCGCCCATGCCATCCGACAGCACAAACAGATTCAGCGGCTCCACGATCCGGAAGCAATCCTCATTGTTCGTGCGGACGCGCCCCACATTCGTCACGCCGCCGCTTACAATTTCCACCGAGGCTCCTCCGGCTTTCTTGTGGGCTACCGTCACTCTGCCCACACCCATGCCTGGCAACCTGCTCCCACGCTAGCAGACCCCGCAACCCCGCGGTAGACACTGAACCCTACTGATTACTCACCTTTTGGCTACAGGTCTCACGCCACCCCGGCGCGGTCTCCCAGGTTGCCAGAGCGCAGCACTCCTGCGCTCCCGCTTGCCCCGGTTGGTGAGCAATGGCGAGCAATGGCCCCTGACGTAATACCTTCCATTTTTCGCTACAATCCAAACATGTCCCGGCGCCGCACTCCCGCTGTGCTCGCGTTTCTCTGCGTCGTGGCGGCATTTATTGGCCTCTCCGCCGCGGCGCAACAACCTCCGCCCCCCGCCTCCGCAGCCCGCATTCTCCTGCTCCCGCGCAAAATCGTTTCCGGCGAACACGCCACGCTTGCGGTCCTCGATCTAAACGGCCGTCTCACTCCCGGCGCGCGCGTGGACTTTTCCAATGGCGACCGCGTTACCACGGACGCGACGGGTCGTGCACTATTTGTGGCGCCATTGAATCCAGGCCTAATTTCCGCGGTTCTCTTGGGGCACCCTGGTCGCGTCTATACCACCATCCTGGCTCCCGCCGAAGCCGCCTCGTCTTCCATCGAAATTTCCGCCGCGCCGCGCGTCGCCTCCCTGAGCGATCGCTTCGAACTCTCAGGCCTTTCCTTCTGCGGCGATGCCGACGCCAACAAAGTCACCATCGCCGGTCTCCTCGCTCTGGTCCTGGCCTCCTCGCCAACCTCGCTTGTCGTTCTGCCTCCCTCTGAGCTCGACCCCGGCGACGCATCGGTCGTCGTCAGTTGCGGCAAAAACGATTCCCCGCGTTTCTCGATCCGCTTCGTCGAGCTGACGCTGGAAGCCAATTCTTCGCCGCTCGCGCCAGGCGACCATCGCACTCTAACCGTCCGCGTCCGCGGCAGCACCGGGAAGATCGCTCTCGAGGCCCACAATCTCTCACCGGATGTCGCCGAAATGACCGGCGGAAATCCCGCACGAATCTCCAGCAGCGGCGGAGAGAACAACACCGCACAGTTTCAACTCACAGGAAAGCAGCGCGGCAGCTTTGTCGTCTCCATCCGCTTGCTCCCCACGCAAGCTGCTCCGCGTCCTTGACAACGCTGCCTGGGCGGTTTGCCGCAGACCATCCACGTTTGCTGAAGGTGCGGTTTTACGCGTGTTCGGACCAGTGGTTAACCCACCGACTAGCGCGCCGCCAGTTCGCCCTTGGAGAATTTCTTGGCCAACAATTCGAGCGCGCGGTCGAGGGTCTGCCGCTTTTTCCAGAAATCCTTCCACAAATCGCCGGCATCCCTGATTCGCTCATCAAAATTCCTCAGCGTCCACGTGTCCGGGGCACTATTTTTACTGAGTTCCTCGGGCGCGAGAGGCGTGGAGACCGGAGCCTGGGGCTCTGCCCTGACCGAATAGGCGCACGCCAGCGGTTTGCCATTCGCGTTCTGCAACGCGTCGATCAGGATGTGGCCCTTGGGCCGCTTGCTTACCGTTCGCTCGAACGTGGTGAGCTTTGGATTCTCAGCCGCCACCAGGCGCCCGACAACTTCCGCGAAGGTGCGTGTCTGTTCGTAGGTGTACCGCGGTTCCAGCGGGACGAAGATGTGGAATCCTGACGCTCCCGATGTCTTCAGGAAACATTGCATGCGGATCGAGTGCAGCATCGCATGAATTTCTCGGGCGACGTGCATCACCGCTGAAAATGGCGTTCCGGGCGTCGGATCCAGATCGAAGAAAACGTAATCCGGTCGGTCTTGACTCTCCGCGCGACTCGACCAGGGGTTGTGATCGATGCAGCCTAGATTGGTCAGGTACAGGAGCGCCGCACGCGTATTCGCAAGGATGTACTGCATCTCGCCGCCGCGTTCCTCGGACTGGACCGTCGCCGTGTCGATCCAGTCCGGCAAAAACGATGGCGCTTCTTTCTGGAAAAACGCTTTGCCGCCAACGCCATCCGGATACCGCCGCAAGACCATGGGCCGGTCCTTCAAGAAAGGCAGAATGTATTCCGCCATGCGGTAGTAATAAGCCAGCAGGTCGCGCTTCCTGAGACCCACTTCCCGGAAATAAATCTTGTTCAGGTGCGTCAAGTGAACCCGATGCCCGTCCGATTCCACGTCCATCGTTTCCAAGCGGCCAGTCCTTAGTTCTTTTTCTTGATCGCTCGACATCTTTGCCGAGGCTCTAGCGCCCGCGCTCCCGGCCCGAGCGTTGTCCCCCTGGTAGCGCCGGCCCGCCGGCGGTGCGGGTTCGTTCCGTTCTGCAATCGCAGAGACACTCTCCGGCTCGGCTGTTTCCGATTCCCTGGCCTCGACTGCAAGGGACTTGCTGGTCGTTCTGACCTTTACCCTTCCTTTCTTTGCCGGTCCTTTCTGGCCGGCCTTGGTTTCCGGTTCTTCCGATGCCGTTTCTTCGGTTGTCGCAGGCTTCGCATCCTCGAACCCGCAGTCCTGCGCGGTACGATCGTTTCGCAAGGACAGGAACACCGGCGCGCGCAGGTGTTCGTCCATGGTCCAGTTTGCATACTTCACCCGCGCCACCAGTTCCGGTCTGACCCAATCCACTTTTTCGCGAAGCGCCGGCGCCTGGGCAAAAGGACACGTGGAGGTCCGCAATTCCTCGAGCCGGTCGAAAATCGACTGTTGTTTTCCTTCGTCAAATCCGGTTCCCACGCTGCCGATAAACTTCAACTCGCGCTGCTCATAAAGCCCCAGCACCAAGGCTCCAAAATATTTCCGGCTTCCGCGCCCCTCCGTATAACCGGCGATGACCGCGTCCAATTCGTTCACGATCTTCAACTTGAGCCACGAAGAGCTGCGCGTGCCGGAATACGTGCTGTCTCTGATCTTTGCGATAATTCCTTCCAGACCTTTCCCGCGGGCGGCCTCAAACAGCGCTTCGCCTTTCTCTTCAATGTGCTCCGAATAATGAACTCTCTGGTTGCCGGCCAAAACCTTTTGCAACAGTTCTTTGCGTTCCACCAGCGGAGACTTTCGCAAGTCGTAGCCGTCGGCATACATCAAATCGAATGCGTAATAGTCCAGCGGCACCGACTGCATCAACTTTTGCGAGGGGTTCTGGACGCCCAGCCGGTTCTGCAGCTTGTGAAAATTGCTCCGGCCGTCTTGGTCGAGCGTTACGATCTCTCCGTCCACAATGGCATTCTTGACGCGAAACTTTGCCGCCAGGTCCCGGAACTCCGGATACTCGCTGGTCACATCTCGCCCCGATCGCGCCCACAGCGTCGTCCGCCCCTGTTTAATCTCAGCGATGGCGCGAACTCCGTCCCATTTGATTTCAAAAACCCAATGGGGATCGGAGAACGCTTTCTCTTTCAATTCCGCCAGCGTCGGGCGAACACCTCCCGGCATTTTCGGCATCGGCGCTTCGACTGCGCCGGTCAGCTCGGAGGGGTCCACGGTGCGTCGTTCGTGCGATGCCGGACGGCCTTCGGCGATGTCCTCCAGCGTTCGCCCGCTCACCACCGATTCCGCGTGCTGCTCGGCGTCCCATTTCGCATCCGCGAAGGAATCGCGATGCTTGATCAGCAGCCATTCATTTTTCGTTCCGGGCTTGCGCAATCGCACGATCACGAAGCTTCCGCGCAATTTCTCGCCGTTGAGCGTAAATTTCAATTCGCCCCGCGCCAGTTGGTCGCGCGTACTCAAATCTCCTTCCGGCGCATAGGTTCCCTGGTCCCAGACAATGACCTGGCCGCCGCCGTACTCGCCCTTAGGAATCGACCCTTCGAACTTTCGGTACTCGAACGGATGATCTTCCACTTGCACGGCAAGCCGCTTGTCGCCGGGATTCATCGACGGCCCTTTGGGCACGGCCCACGATTTCAAAACGCCGTCAACTTCCAGTCGCAAGTCATAGTGCAGCCGCGTAGCGGCGTGCTTCTGCACCACAAAAACGCGATCGCCGGACCCGCGAACACCGCCTGCGGGTTCCGAGGTCTTGTCGAAGTGCCGTTTCTTCCGATATTCGTTGAGCATGCAGCTGGCCGGCCACAAACAACCGCCGATTGGATGCAGCCATGGTGTGGCGGGTCTTTAGAACCGTCAACTGCAAAGAAAAAAGCCGCTGGCGGCCAGTGCCGCCAGCGGCTTCACATCCTTCCGGTTCAGACAAACCGCGCTTCAGCGCGGTTTGTGTTCTTCGTTGCGTTCCTGCGCCGGTTTATCGGTGCGGGCATTGTGCTTGTCCCGGTTGATGTCGCGGCTTGCTTGATTCTGCTGGTGGTTGACTTTCGCCTTCTCCTGCGGCGTCAGTTTGCCGCCGTTCGCCGCGCGGTCGTTGTGCACTTCGTTGTTGATCCGCGCTTCCTTATTCTCCAAGTGGCTGGTTTCGCCCGGGGTCAGTTGGCCGGACTTCACGCCCTGTGCGATGCGCGCCTGCTGATTACCTTCGCGGGCGTTTACGCGGCTCATCGCCGCTGTCGCCGGCCGGCCGTGATTTTCGGACGCGAAATTCGCGCGGTTGGTGCTGGCCATATGCTGGTGCGAAATCTGCGCCGCCGTCGGTTGAACGTGCGGTTCACGGCTGGCGGCCATCTCCGCCGGGCTTGGCTGCGCGGCGATCCCGCCCGGTCCGCCGTTGAAGGCCACATGGCTGGTGTTGTTCACGATGACAGTCTTGTTGACGTAGACGTTGCGCACCACGGTGGTGTTCACGTTCACCACGGCGGTGTTGTACGCGAAGCGTCCACCGCGCCATTCGCCGCCGACAAATCCGACGCCGCCATACCCAAATCCGTA
>Ga0181522_10000320_pt1 | contig 37530 bp, 35 predicted proteins | sample PEATcosm2014_Bin_27_FD_121103 | JGI IMG/M metagenome (GOLD analysis project Ga0181522, IMG submission 121103) | Peatland microbial communities from MTU Mesocosm Facility, Houghton, MI, USA - PEATcosm2014_Bin05_10_metaG | ecosystem: Environmental > Terrestrial > Soil > Wetlands > Peat | place...
CGCCGCGCCGACCCTGCGCCGGCCAGGCGAGACTTTGCCGACCGGCGATGATTCTAACGGCGCCAAGTTACCTTCTCCCCTTCCGTCGCAGCCGCCATCGAATAACGCGCGGACCCAGAATCCGAGCGCATTTTCATCCTGAGATTGTCGGACTTTCGTCTGTGCGGATATCCAAAAGCGCAGCATTATTCATGAATATTACAGGCGTAAATCTGGGGTTCATTCATTGCTTTGCACACTAGTCGCAAAACTTTGCACTTGTTAATCACCGAACGTCCAAACTCTGCGCCCAGAGCGAATTTTGCTTGACTTTCCTGTAAAGTGGAATAGGATTCTCCGGCGGGCGTGAAGTGCTTTTTTTCGTTCGCTTCAGTCTGCTGGATTCAATCCAAAATGTTGTCAACTCCCAGGAGGAATAACAAGTGAAGAAGAATCTTTTCGCTGTAATGTTGGTTGCAGTATTCTCTCTCTCCGCCATGGCGGCCAGCGGTACGCACCTCACCGCCAGCAAAGCCGGCAGCGCTTCGGCTTCGCGCTCAACCGCCCCGGTATGGGGTCTTCCTTCCGTTCCCGCCACGATCATTTTCTACGGCGGCGACATCAATGTGAACGATCCTAACGCTCAGGGTTTCGCCAACGGCGCGACCGAAGTCGTTAACTCTGCTCAGACCTACGCGGCAGTGAAGGCTCCCACGGGCAGCAGAGTTGTCGTCAGCGGCACCTTCGGCAACAACTCCGCATTCTTCGGCTACTTCGACGGCAAAGGCACCTACGACATCCGCACTGGCGTTACCGATGGCAACGGCGGATCCTCGTTGGTTCACGGCACCGCAACCGAGACGGAAGTTGCTACTGGACGCGATCCCTTCGGCTTGATCGAGTACACCACTTCGATCAGCTTCCCCCGCAACCTGACCGCCACTGCCGGAACGACCTACTGGGTCAACGAAAATCCGCAGTGCCTCAGCAACCCGAACTGCGCCGACGGCGAGTTCTATTACCTGAGCAACACGACCCAGGAAACCAACAGCGTCAACGGTTCTGCCCAGGTCGCCAGCCAGCTCTATCTGAACTCGAACTACTTCGGATACACCTTCACCAACTGGTGCGATTCTTCCCTCGGCCAGGATGCGGAACAGTGCGCTCGCGCTTCCTTCGGCTTGACTCACTAAACGAAGGCGTAAGCGTTTTGTAGTTTGTTTGAGGAAAGCCCGGGGCAACCTGGGCTTTCTTCTTTTAGGACATCGGGCGACAAGCCTCCCCACCGGATTTTTCTCCAACTCAATTATTTTGGCTCTAACTGGGCGAATTGGTACGATCCTCGCTCGGTCAGAATAAGGAGCAGTGCGCTCTTGCCTCGTTCGGTTTAACCAGATAGCAAAGCAGTCATTGATTTGGCTCGTGGCGAATCCTCAGGATATGGCTTCGCCACCTTGCTTTCTGTGTCTATGCTAGGCTATTGATATTGATATTGATATTGATATTGATAATGCCTGTTGTCCTCCGAAGGAACTTCCAAATGTTGCGTTATGGATTGATTTGCATGGTTTTGGCCTCTTGCGTCTGGGCGCAAAGCGGTGAAACACCGTCATCACCAACTCCCGATCACTCCCCCTCCCAAGCTGCCGCGCCGAAGCTTCCGGAGCCCCAGGAATTTCCCGCGGACAAAGTGCCGCAGGATGCGGTGATCGTTACCATCACTGGAGTTTGCCAGCACCCGGAGGCCGCCAAGACCCCCGCCGACTGCAAAACCACATTCACCCGCGCCGAATTCGAGAAAATTGTGGACGCCCTTAAACCCCACGCCCCTCAAAGCGCCCGCCGGATGCTGGCGACGACTTATGCGCAATCTTTAATTCGGGAGCAGAAGGGGCTGGAAATGGGCCTGGACAAGACCGCCGATTTCACCAACCGGCTCGAGGTCAACCGCTTGCTGATCAGTCATGAAGCTCTGGACGATGCCCAGAAGCAGCAGGCTTGGGATAACGTCACCGACAAAGAAATCGAGGACTATTACAAGCAAAACCCCGCTGAGTTTGTGGAGGTCGACGTCCTCCGGGTTTTTGTCCCCTGGTTCGAGCCTGATGAAAACAAGAAGCTGCCGGAGGCCGAGAGAGAAAAGCAGAATCTCGCTTGGCAGAGCAAATTGAAGGAAGAAGCCGAAAAGCTACGGACGCGCGCGCTGGCCGGCGAAGACTTTATGGTGCTGCAAAAAGAAGCCTACAAATTTACCGACGTTAGTTCACCGGTCACGGAGCAAGTGATTACGCTTCTGCGCACCCGTAGGTTCATGCTCGACAACGCCCTGATGCCAATGATGGACTTGCAACCGGGCCAAGTCTCACAGATTGTGCCGGAGGACAACGGCTATTACATCTTCAAGTGCACACGCAGGCAAGCGCTGCCTCTTAATGAGTGGACCAGGCGTGAAATACGCGGGAGATTTCGTGATCGGCGCATCGCCGAAGACCAGACGAACCTCAAGAAACTGGCGGACAGTTCCGCCATTTACAACGAGAGCTATTTTGGCCCCAAGCCGCCGCCGGAGCCGCAAAACGACGCGCCGCCCTATGACGTTATGCCGGGGTGGAAAAAGAACCCATAGCTTGTCCTACTTGCCGAAGTAAGTTTCGTCGAGCGTGATGGTCGACGCCTTCATGGTTGTATCCATCTCGTCGTGGATGCGTTCATCCGCGATTTGTTTACGAATGGCGTCCCGCACCTCGGCTAATGGCAAAACTCGCTTTTCCCCAATTTTATAAACCATGTATCCACGCCGGTCCGGGAGCAGGCCCGAAACTTCTCCCGGCTTAAGCTCCATCACCGAACGCTGGGCGGCTGGCAAATCTGTACCGCGAACCTTGCCCAAATGATTGGGCGGCGCTTGTCCACTGACTAAGGCAATCTGAAAAGCCTCCGCCTGGAGTTGCACCATATCGTCACCCGACGCCGCACGTTGCCTTAACCGTTCCGCCGTTGCCTTCATGAGAACTTCGGAGTCATGGACGCGTTTTTCTTTTTCGTCGTCGCTCATTGTGGCCGGGGGATCGGGCAATTGCTGTATTCCCGGCACCAACATTGCCGTGAGGTCGGCTTCCACATAAAGATCGGGATTTTGTTGGTAGTACTCTTCGATCTGCTTGTCAGATACATTCATCGCCGCCTGGTGGAGCGCCACTCCCAGCTCTTGCGCCATGGCTTGCGCATAAGCGATTCGCGTCCGCAACTCAAATGTCGGGCCACTCGTCACTCCCTGGTCGCGTGCTTGTTCGTCTGCCACCAGCGCTTCGACGTAGCTTTCCGCGAATTTGCGTCGACCGCTGACTGGCAAATTCGGCTGCACCGTCTGGACCATCGCTTCAAATTGACCCCGGGTAATTACCTTCTTGCAATCCGGGCCTGGTTTTTGGTTTGCGGGATGGTCGCACACTCCCTTTATCGTGATGACAGCCGTATCCGGTGCAACGTTTGCCGGTCCGGATGACGCAGCCTGCGAGGGACTGGACTGACAAAACACAACGGTGCTCAGCAAAAGAATAGCTAGTGTGTATCTGGCCATAGTCTTAATCTTAGGAATTCCTGTTGAAGAATGTTTCAAGGCAAGACGTAACCAAATTTTATCATGTTCGCTCATGCGGATCCGCGCCCGAAGCTACGCTTTACAGACAGTGTCGCAGTGTCGGAGTGCCGGGGTCGAGCCGAGATGCATCCTTCGGGGCACTTGACTTCATCCCGCTAAACGCAGCAAATCGGCGGCAACGCAATCCGTTGCGTGGCGCGCCACTTCACCTTCAACCAGATAATCCCCGAGGATCGGTTCTACGCCCAGTGCTTTCACGGCCTCAAGGTCGGCGACGAGCTCCGTTGCCCCTTCTCGCGCATATCGCTTTTTGAGTTCGTCCGAGGCGGGTGTCCGGTTAATCAATGCATAATCAAAAATCTTCTGTTGCGCGTGATCATTCAGAGCCCGTATGTGGTCTGCGGCAGTGCGGCCAAGACTCTCATTCGCTTGCGTCATCAGATTGCAGATGTAGACTTTCCGGGCTGGCGATTTGGCGATGGCTTCGGCAATGCCTCGAACCAGCAAGTTCGGAATCAAGCTGGTGAAAAGCGACCCGGGCCCGATCGTGATCAAGTCTGCGCGGGCTATGGCTTCGAGGGTCTCCGGCAAAGGATCCACGTTTTTGGGAATGAGGCAAAGTTCACGAATCCGTCCTTTGCTCGCCGTAATCTGTGATTCGCCCCGCACCCGCGTGCCATCGTCCATAAGCGCTTCGAGTTCGACATTCGAAGCCGTTGCGGGATAAATTCGCCCGCGAGTCGCCAGAATTTCCGACGACAGACGCACAGCCTCGCTGAAATCGCCAGTCACGGATGTTAGGGCGGCCAGGAAAAGATTCCCAAAACTATGCCCCTCCAGACCTGAACCTCTCTCAAAACGGTGCTGAAAGAGCCGGGAGAGCATGGCATCGTCTTCGGACAATGCGACGATGCAATTGCGTATGTCGCCCGGCGGTAGCATGTTGAGATCTTTTCGCAGGCGCCCGCTGGAGCCGCCGTCGTCGCTGACCGTTACGACCGCGCTTAATTCGCTAATGCGGGGCGCGCAATCTGGTTGGGCCGTGGGCCACGAATCTGCCTGAAACTCGAAAAAAGGAGAGCCCTTACTCGCAGAGGCGACATATTTCTTCAAGCCTTTGAGCAAGGTGGAGAGGCCGGTTCCTCCGCCAATCGCAACCACACGCAATTCGTCAACGGTACCGGGTGCAAGCGAGGGCATTGCCGGTCGCAAAGAATCGGGCATGGAAATCTAGTTGTCCAGATCTCGCGAGTCCTTGAAATCCGAGCCTGGGTCGGGATACAGAAGCTCGGTGAAGCGTGGATCTTCCGCAAGATTCTGGAAGTCTGAATCGTTCCGCGCTTGAAAACGCAGCGCGGGATTGAAGCCAATGGCTTCTTGCAAGTGGCGCAGCGAATCTTCAACGCGGCCGGTCAGGCAATCCAGCGCGGCCAGTCCATACGCGACGTAATCGGCTGTGGGTGCCTGCTTGGCGAGTTTTTCCATGTGCTCGCGTGCGCTCACATAGTCTCCAACGTTAATCAGTGAGACTGCATAGTCATAATGCTCTTCGGTACTCTTGAACTGCACAACCGTCCGCTCCACCTGTAGGTTGCAGGCGTTCAGATGCACGGATGCCCGATCAGCCAGTTCGCGGCTGGGCCCGGTCAACACTTTTTGCAGGTGCGTTTTCGCCTTGTCAAACTTGTGTTCCTGCATGGCGCGCAGGCCGGCTTCATAGTTCTGCACCGCTTGCGTGTACCGGGGGTCTTCAACGTGTGCCTTCTTAGGTGTTGTCTTCTGTGCCATTTGTAAAATTCTTCCTGTGCTCTTCGTAAGCTCTCCTTCTTCGATCAAAAGCTGCGTACCTAATTGATGGAAGTCGCTGTCTGCAAATCTATCTGTTTCCATTCACCCTTGATGATGCCTTGCCGTATCTGCGCCGCGCTCTTGCCTTTCTTATATTGGGTGTAGGTGTAATACAACTCCTTCAGACAAGTGGAGCATTGGGCGCCATGCATGCCTTCAAAGCAGCTGTGCAGGCTATTGTGACCCATGCCGCGGTCGCAATAGCAGTAACAGGGCTCCTGATGCAGCACCGCCGGAATCTTTGCCGCCAGCTCATAGGCATGCGTCTGAAACGCATATTCTGCATTACCACCCCACAAGTCTTCTTTGCCCAAAATAGGGGGCAATTTTTCCCCTTTTGCGGGAGGGCCCGGATTGTAGGCGGGCACACGCGCGTCGTCTTGTGACGTGGCCCAAGGTGCGGATACGGCCAGCGTGACCAATGCGAGTAAGACGAGTTTTAAGCGGTGTTTGCGCATCAAATGATTACTGAACAGGCTTTCTCATTGTAACCTGAAATAGCGGGATGGCTCCACTGCGGCACCGGCAGACACCTGCGCGAGCATGCGTGAAAGTATAGAATCGCTATGATGTCTGATCCCGTAAACTCTGGAGAATTGGAACCCTCTAGTCCCGCTCCGGCGCCCCACTCCGCCGAGGCCGGCAAACCAGTTGTAAATCGCTCGCGCTCCTCGCTCTTGGCCGCATGGCTTCGCGACTTGATCATTTCGCTGGCCATCTCCTGCTTCATCATCATTTTCCTCTACCAACCGGTAAAGGTCGAAGGCACCAGCATGATGCCGTCGCTGGATGACCAGGAGCGCATTTTCGTCAATAAATTCGTCTATCGCTGGGAGCCGATTGAGCGCGGCGATATCGTCGTCTTTCGCTATCCCCGCGATACATCGAAAAGCTTTATAAAGCGGGTGATTGCCGTCGGAGGCGACCGGGTGCGCATTATTCACGGGCGCGTTTACGTGAATGAAGCGCCTCTTGAAGAGGATTACGTGCCGCAGGAATACGAAGACCTGCGTTCCTATCAGGAAATCATTGTGCCTCCCCATAGCTACTACGTGCTGGGAGATCACCGCAGCCTCTCGAACGACAGCCGCGATTTCGGCCCGGTTGGGGCCCAATATATCTATGGAAAAGCCGTTTTTGGCTACTGGCCGGTGGATAAACTCGGCCGGGTTCGCTAGCTCCGCTAGAGAAAATCGTCTTACAAGCGGAAGTAAGTATTGGCCGCGGGCCACATCCCTGTTAAAATCTATAAAATCCACTCCCCGGAGTCACAATGCAAGCAATCCTTGCGCTGGAAGACGGAAAAATCTTCCGAGGCAAAGGCTACGGAGCAAAGGGCGAATGTAAAGGGGAAGTAGTTTTTAATACTTCCATCACCGGCTATCAGGAAATCTTTACCGATCCTTCCTACACCGGGCAAATCGTAGTTCTCACCAATCCTGAAATCGGAAACTACGGCACCACCCCTGAGGACAACGAGTCGAACCGCCCCTATATCGAAGGCCTCATCGTGCGCGAATTTTCGCGCGTAAGTTCCAACTGGCGCTCCCAGGAAGTTGCCGAAGAATTTCTCGAGAAGTTCAATATTCCCGTTCTCGCTGACATTGACACGCGCGCCCTCGTTCGCCACCTGCGCGACAACGGCGTCATGCGCGGCGTTATCTCGACCATTGAGACCGATGCCGAAAAACTGGTTGCCAAATCGCGGTCATTCCCCAAAATGGATGGCATCGATCTCGCCAAAGTCGTCAGCACGAAACATACTTACGTTTGGGAAACCGGCGAGCGTTCGCACCTGCCCGACGAAGTCGTTGGGGTCAAAGATCAACCACCGCGGTTTCATGTGGTCGCTTACGACTTCGGCATCAAGCACAACATCATGCGCAAACTCCGCGCTGAGGGATGCAAAGTCACCGTAGTTCCAGCGGAGACCAAGCCCGAAGATGTGTTGGCGATGAAGCCGCAAGGAGTCTTCCTTTCGAACGGACCCGGCGATCCCGAGCCTTGCACCTATGCGGTGGATAGCATACGGCGCTTGATGGGGCGCGTCCCCATTTTCGGCATCTGCCTCGGCCATCAACTCACCGGAATCGCCCTTGGCGGTAAGACCTACAAGCTCAAGTTTGGCCACCATGGCGGAAATCATCCGGTGAAGCAGATGAACACCGGCAAAATTGAAATCACGGCTCATAACCACAACTTCGCCGTAGATCCCGACTCGCTCCCGCAAAGTGAAGTCGAGTTGACCCACATTGATTTGAATGACAACACGCTCGAAGGCCTGCGGCACAGGAACTTGCCGCTGTTCAGCGTGCAATATCACCCGGAAGCCGCGCCCGGCCCCCACGACTCGCATTATCTCTTCAAGGATTTCGTGAAGATGATGGAGGAGTGGAAGGGGTGAAAAAGATCTTTATTTTCGTTTGCGCAACTGCAATTGTGGCAAGTGCAAACACGTACGTGGCGGGACGCGGGATTCCGGCTTGTTCGTCATCTCCCAACTTGATTCTGACGATAATGGATTCGGGTAAAGTTGCCGGCGGTGTACGTGTCGACGTATATCGCGTGATCCCCAATGGTGAGCGAGTTTCTTGGTCGGGCCTGACTGGACCGGACGGCGTGGCAAAACCTTCAGCACTAACATCGGGCACTTACAGAATCTTCGCAGGCCAGGGCGAACATTCTGGAAATATGAGGCTGATAGTTGGCGAATTCGAAGGCACACCGACAACCTGCACTTTGAAACTACAGTCGTCTGCCGCGATTATGTCGACGACAGAGCCGGAGGAGGAGCCGAATTATCTTGCACTCAAGCAATTTAGCGGGATGGTCGTCGATGGTACGAACATGCCGATGCCACGCGTGATTGTTAGGGTCTTTCGACTGGGTCTGACTAATTATCTATCGGACAACTACCTGTGGGAGTTTCAGGCAGATAGTAAGGGGCAGTTTATTCGGCTTTTGGAAAAAGGCGACTATATGGCCACTTTTGATTACCAGGGCTTCAAAACACGCACTGTGGCCTTTCATCTTGGGTCCGACGGGTGGCCGGGTTTTCAGGTTTCATTAACGCCTGAACACGATCCTCCAGCAACCGAATGGGAAGGCGATCGCTAAAAAATTCAATGCCTAAACGAACTGACATACAAAAGATTCTGATTCTCGGCTCTGGCCCCATCATCATCGGCCAGTCGGCGGAGTTCGACTACTCCGGGACGCAAGCCTGCAAGGCTCTCAAGCAGGAAGGCTATGAAGTGATTCTGGCGAACTCGAACCCCGCCACGATCATGACCGATCCTGAGAGCGCCGACCGGACTTATATCGAGCCGTTGACGCCGGACTATCTCGAAGAAATTATTCGCGTTGAGCGCGAAATGTCTCCCAGCTCCGGCTTCGCCATTCTCCCAACCGTCGGTGGACAGACAGCCTTGAATCTTGCCATCGATCTCGCGGACTCCGGCATTCTCGAAAAATACAACGTGCAGTTGATCGGGGCGCAAATCAGCGCGATTAAGAAGGCCGAAGATCGCCTCTTTTTCAAAGATGCAATGCAGAAGATCGGCCTCGATGTTCCCAAGTCTGCGCTGGTGGGCAACTTGAAAGACGGGCTTGAGTTCGCGGGTAAAATCGGATTTCCCGTGATCATTAGGCCGTCATTCACTCTCGGCGGCAGCGGCGGAGGCATCGCCTACAACCGCGAAGAAATGAGCGAAGTGCTCTCCCGTGGCCTCGATTTCTCGCCTGTGCATGAAGCGCTTATTGAAGAATCCGTACTTGGCTGGAAAGAGTACGAATTGGAAGTGATGCGCGACACGAAAGACAACGTCATCATCATCTGCTCCATTGAAAATTTCGATCCGATGGGCGTGCATACGGGCGACTCCATTACAGTTGCGCCGGCGCAAACTCTGACCGATCGCGAGTATCAGATGATGCGCGACGCCTCGCTCGCCATCATTCGCGAGATCGGCGTCGAAACTGGTGGATCGAATATTCAATTTGGCATCGATCCCGTCAACGGTCGCATGGTCGTCATCGAAATGAACCCGCGCGTGTCACGGTCTTCCGCGCTCGCCTCGAAAGCCACGGGATTCCCCATCGCAAAAATTGCCGCGAAGCTTGCAGTGGGCTACACGCTCGACGAAATTCCCAACGACATCACCAAGAAAACTCCAGCATGTTTCGAGCCGACGCTCGACTACGTCGTGGTAAAAATTCCGAAGTGGCAATTCGAGAAATTCCCCGGCGCCGATGAGAACTTGGGTCCGCAAATGAAGTCCGTCGGCGAGGTCATGGCAATCGGACGCACCTTTAAAGAAGCGCTGCTCAAAGGCGTCCGCGCCCTGGACACCGGCAAGAAGACCGGCTCAGAAAAAATCGAACCGAAAATCCTCACCCAGCGCCTGGTCACGCCGCATCCCGAGCGGCTTTCCTACGTTCGTTATGCCCTGCGTCAGGGGCACACCGTTAAGCAAGTCGCCAAAATGACCTCCATGGACCCGTGGTTCCTCTATCAACTCAAGGAAGTCAACGACATGCAGCTTGAGTTGGAGAAGCACCCGATGAGCTCAATCCCGACGGAAGTCTTGCGCGACGCCAAACGCATGGGCATTTCTGACGGGCGGCTGGCGGGCGTGTGGCGATTGGATGGCAAGGGTGCGCACGAGCAGGTTCGCCACCTCCGCAAAAAACATGGTGTGATGCCGGTTTACAAACGCGTAGACACCTGCGCCGCCGAATTCGAAAGCTTCACGCCCTACCTGTATTCGACGTACGAGGACGAAGACGAGGCCAAGCCGACCGACAAGAAGAAAGTCATCATTCTGGGAAGCGGGCCAAACCGCATCGGGCAGGGAATTGAGTTCGATTATTGCTGCTGCCATGCTGCCTTCGCCTTGCGCGACGATGGCTACGAGACGATCATGGTCAACTGCAATCCCGAAACCGTCTCGACCGACTACGACACCAGCGACCGTCTCTACTTTGAGCCTCTGACGTACGAGGACGTCATTGAGGTTTGCGAGCACGAAGCCTCGGGCGGCGCCGATGTGGGCGTGATCGTGCAATTTGGCGGGCAAACACCGCTGAATCTTTCGTTACCTCTTAAAGCCAGCGGCGTGAAGATTATTGGCACTTCGCCCGAATCGATCGACCTCGCCGAAGACCGCAAGAGGTTTAACAAGTTGCTTGAAGACCTTGAAATTCCGCAGGCGCCGGGCGTAATGGTGGGTTCGGTTGAAGAGGCGATTGCGGGCGCACGCAACGTTCACTATCCGGTGCTGGTGCGGCCTTCTTACGTGCTCGGTGGACGCGCCATGGTCATCGCTTACGACGAAGAGACCGTTGTGAAGTACATGAAAGAGGCGCAGCAGTATTCCCACGATCGCCCCATCTTGATCGATCACTTTCTTGAAGATGCTATCGAAGTCGACGTGGACGCGCTCTCCGACGGCGAAGACGTTGTTATCGGCGGCATCATGCAGCACATCGAAGAAGCGGGCATTCACTCCGGTGATTCGTCTTGCGTTCTGCCGGCGGTGGATATCCCAAAGCATCTTCTCGACCAGATGCGCGATTACACCTTCCGGCTGGCGCGCGCCCTGAATGTGATTGGCCTGATGAATATTCAATTCGCCATCCCTCGCGCCAGCGCTACCGGCGGAGGAGATAAAGTCTACGTTCTCGAAGTGAATCCTCGTGCTTCGCGCACCGTGCCCTATGTTTCCAAAGCGACTGGCGTGCCCATGGCGAAGATTGCCGCGCGATTGATGACCGGACGCAAGCTCCGCGAATTTTTGCCGGAGAACATCAAGAATAAATCTGACCTCGATACTGGCCGCTTCTTTTACGTCAAATCCCCGGTCTTTCCGTGGAACAAATTCCCCGGCGTGGACACAGTCCTGGGACCGGAGATGAAATCTACCGGCGAAGTCATGGGCGTGGCTGAGACTTTCGGTGAAGCCTTCGCCAAAGCACAAATCGCGGCGGGACAGAAGCTGCCGACGAGCGGGACGGTATTCATCAGCGTCACCGATCACGACAAGCCGCAGATCGTGGCCCTCGCGCGCAAGTTTGTCGACATGGGCTTTAAGCTCGTCGCCACGACCGGAACCGCCGATGTAATCGAAAACGGCGGCATGGACGTGGATCGCGTTTACAAAGTTAAAGAAGGCCGTCCGAACGTAGTCGATCTAATTAAGGGCGGAGGTGTCCAGCTCATCATCAACACGCCCACGGGACTTGAGCCTTGGTTCGACGAAAAAGCCATTCGCCGTGCCGCAGTGAATGCGCGCATCGCTTCGATTACAACATTGTCCGCCGCTCGTGCCGCTGCGGAAGGTATCGCCGCGCTGCAAGTTGGCAAGGTCAACGTAAACGCACTGCAGAAGCTGCACGCGGAACGAGCCACGCAGGTCCGACGGTAGGCGCAGATGCTTCTTCAAGGTATTTTCCCTCCCATCACGACGCCGTTCTATCCCGATGGCAAGGTCTATTTCAAGAAGATCGAAGCCAATGTCGATCACTACTCCAAGACACCAGTTGCGGGAATCGTAGCTCTCGGCTCGACCGGCGAAGCTGTCATGCTGTCCAGCCAGGAGCAGCGCGACGTGCTGAAGTCGGTGCGCGCGGTCACCGCGCCTGAGAAAGTGCTGATCGCCGGAACCGGCGCTGAATCCGTGGTTGAGACGCTAAGCCTCACCGAATGCGCCGCTGAATTGGGCTACGACGTTGCCCTCGTTCGCACGCCGTTTTATTACAAGAAGCAAATGCAGCCCGCCAACATGCTGGCATTTTACCGGACGGTCGCAGACCGCTCGCCTTTGCCGATTCTTATCTATAGCGTTCCGCCCTTCACGGCATATGACATGCCCGCCGAATTGATCGTGGCACTGGCCGACCACCCCAACATCATTGGGATCAAAGAATCGAGCGGCAATGTCCAGAAAATTCGTGAGATGGTCGAGAAAACGAGACACATCAAACGCGCAGCGACGGTGACCGAAACCTTTGCGGCAGTGACGCCGAGAATGCTTTCGGCAAGCGAAAAATCTACCGATAAAAACGAGGGCGGGGAGTTAGTCACCATCGGCGGAGCTTCTAAGCCATCTTCTTCTGCCGTGAGCGTCGTCGGCAAGTTGAAGACGCGGCAAAAAGAAGTCGGCTTTCAGGTTCTAGTCGGCTCCGCACAAACTTTGCACCCATCCCTTCAAGCCGGAGCCTCTGGAGCTGTCCTTGCCTTCGCCGACCCTGCTCCAACCGCGTGCTACGAGATTTATGCGGCATGGAAAGAGGGCGACGACGAACTGGCGAAGCTTAAGCAGCAGCGCATTGCAAAAGCCGCTCAGCGCATCGTCGGCGAATTGGGCATTGCTGCCTTGAAATATGCCATGGACCTAAACGGATACTACGGCGGTCCTGCGCGTTTGCCACTCCTGCCCATTACCGCCGAGGTCAAAGCCGAGGTCGAAAGCCTGATGGCCGATATTCGCAATTAACATCTTCTCTACAGAGAGTGATGGCGGTTTCAGAACGTAAATATTAGAACGAACGTTCGAACTAGACGGACATCGAATCGGTGGTAGAATTAGAACGAACGTTCGAACTATTTTGGCCACTTATTCCATCCCGTCAGGCGACTCGATTTCTCCAGGGCACGACGCCGAAATAGCGCCATCTGAAACCCGTTTCGATCGCCGCCTCGCTCAAATTCTTGAACACGCGACCGAAGTCTTTTACCAGAAAGGCTACGACGGCGCGTCGATGCGCGACCTTTCGCGCGCTAGCGGCATTTCGCTCGCCGGAATGTACCACTATTTCCACTCCAAAGAGCGCTTGCTCTACCTGTTGCAGAAAGATACGTTCACGACGGTCATCGAACGCTTGCAACGCCGCCTCAAGACGATCAAGGATCCCGAGTTGCGCATTCGCGCTTTCATCTTCAACCATCTCGGCTATTTCCTGGCCAACCGTAAAGCCATGACTGTGTTGTCCCATGAAGATGAGGCGCTCCGCGATGACGAGTTCGTCACTGAAATCGCCGCACTTAAACGGGAGTATTACAAGATCTGCCTTGCCCTGCTTGACGACTATAAGCGCGCCAAACGACTACAATTTAATAGCCGCACCGCCGTGCTGAGTTTGTTCGGCATGATCAATTGGGTTTACACCTGGCACAGCACGCGGCACGATCCCGGAGCCGTCCGCCTGTCTCGCGAAATGGGCGATATGTTCCTGAGCGGCATCAGCGGCCAGTACAGGCAGCCGCGAAAACAGAAAACGATTTCGAACTGATTCGAATAATTTTGAACGAATAGCGAATTTCGACATACGAAAAAGGAGTTTCAAAGATGGCAACCACAATGCAACCCGAAGCTGGAACCAAGACGCTGGTGAACTATCGCACCGATCGCGGCGTCGCCGTGATTGAGATGTTCGATCCCCCGGCCAATACCTATACCTACGAAATGAACCGCCAGCTGGATGAAGCCATCCTCAAAGCGCGCATGGACAATGACGTTTACGTTCTGCTGCTGACCGGAGCCGGCGACAAGTTCTTCTCCGCGGGCGCGAACATCAAAATGCTTTCGAGCGTGGATCCGACTTTCAAGTATTACTTCTGCCTTCATGCCAACGAAATGCTTCTGCGGCTTGAGCACACCCCGAAATTGGTGATAGCTGCCATCAATGGCCATTGCGTAGGCGGCGGGCTGGAAATCGCCATGGCGGCTGACATTCGCATTGCGCGCAAAGACTCGGGAAAAATCGGCTTACCCGAAGTGAATCTCGGCGTGCTTCCCGGCACCGGCGGCACGCAACGTCTTTCGCGCATGGTCGGCAAAAGCAAAGCCATTGAGCTGATGGTCGTCGGCAATACGTTCTCTTTCGAAGAAGCGAAAGAAATGGGCATTATCAATGACATCTTCGAGCGCGAGAACTTCATGGAAAACGTCATGGAATACGCTCGCCAGTTCTGCCCGCCCAATAAAGCGGCGAAGGCTGTGGGACGCATCAAGCGTGCCGTGCAAACAGGTTGGGAGATCCCGATGGAGTCTGCATTGGCAGTGGAACGCGAAAACCAGCAGATTCTTTTCCAGAGCGAAGACGCCAAAGAAGGCCTGGCGGCTTACGTGGAGAAGCGGCCGGCGGAATTCAAGGCAAAGTGACAGCGTTTGCGCGGTGTGAGCGAAGCGGGAACTGCGCGCCGCCATCCCGAGCGCAACGAGGGATCTGAATCGAGATCAAGAGGAATTATTTATGCCGGGAAAAGTAGCAAAGATCGGAACATTCAGCGACTGGGTTGGCTTGTTTGACGATTGGCGCAAGGAAATTGGCGTGAATCATGACGACATCGCCAGCTTTAAATTCGATACGCTCTTCGGCGCAATCGACACCAACGAGATTGAATTCGGCCATTACAAGGGCCGCCCCAAATGGGAGAACCTGCGCCAGATGCCGACGCAGCAGATGCGCGACGCGCTAATGAATATGATTGTTTATCAGGGCGACACCGAATTTGCCAGCTGCGAACAACAGCGGAATCTCTTCCTGATGGCCCCGACTGATTACGACCGTCGCGCGCTTACCCGCGTCATGATCGAAGAAATGCGCCACGGCTGGCAGATGTGCGCCTTGTTGGTCGAGCACTTTGGCTACTCCGGCAAAGTAGAAGCGCAGAAGATGCTCGAACGCAGGGCGTTCGAGAACAAGCGCTTGCTGGGCGCGTTCAACGTAGACGTGGACAACTGGATGGACTTCTTCACTTATACCGACTTCGTTGACCGCGACGGCAAGTTCCAGTTGCAGATGCTGAAGTATTCGGCGTTTGCTCCGCTGGGCCGTTCGATGTCCTATATGCTTCGCGAGGAAGCGTTCCACATGGGCACCGGCAATGACGGACTGCGACGCATTGTGCAGGCAGGAGTAATTCCGGCGTGGCTGATTCAGAAATATCTCAACAAGTGGATTTCAAGTTCTTACGATCTATTCGGGACCGACCATTCTTCATCGGCTCACTGGGCCTACGTTTGGGGCATCAAGGGCCGCTACGACGAGCCAAAGAACGACACAGAGGCTTCGCTCGACGATCTGAATGATTACAATCGCTTGCTTTATCGCGACGAAGTTGCTGGCCTCGTCAACCGGCTGAATAGTGTTTTACGCGAAGGCGAGCCAAAACTGTACGCTCCGGACATCAAATTTAACCGCAACATCGGCAAGTGGGCCGGGCAGAAGTTCCATGCCCAGACTGGAGAACCCCTCGATGACAAAGCCTACGATGAGCATTTGAAAGAATACATGCCCAGCGAGGCCGACAAAAAGCTGCTGCTCGACATCATCGGAACGGAAAAGAAATGGATTGCTCCGAAAGAAGGCGCACGCGATCCGCTTTCCAGCATCGGCGAAGTCAGGAAGTCGGCGATTAATCTGTAACTGGAATCAAGAGCAGATTCCTCACCGCTTAAGCGGATTCGGAATGACAAGGTGGTTGGAGGGGTTACGGTGACGCAGCTTGCCGCTACTGAAACCAAGCGTATCGCGCTCGATATTCGCCCACCCGCCGCGTACATTACCCTGCACCATCCGCCCCTAAACGTCATTGACATTCCCCTGATGGATGAGTTGTCGTCCGCGCTGGCGGCAATCGAGGTGCGCGCAGATCTGTCTATTGTTGCCCTGCAGGGCTCGAGCGCAGCATTCTCCGCAGGTGTGGACGTAGGGGCACACACGCCGGAGAAAATTCAGGAAATGCTCACCAAATTCCATGCCATTGTGAGCACCCTCGTTACCAGCCGCAAAGTGACGCTCGCAGCGGTGCATGGCCATTGTCTCGGCGGGGGCGCGGAGCTAGCAATGGTCTGCGATATGGTCATTACGTCAGAAATAGCAATCTGGGGATTTCCGGAGATTAAGTTAGCGTGCTATCCACCGGTCGCGGTCACGGCGCTGGCATCGCTCATCGGGCACAAGCAGGCAGCCGACTTAATTCTCACCGGCCGAACCATTGACGGCAAAGAAGCCGCGCGAATCGGATTAGCTACTCGTGCAGTGCCAGATGACGAAGTCGATGCTGCTCTAAAAGAAAAAATTAATTGTTTTGCGAAATTAAGCCCAGCCGCATTGTCATTGACCAAGCAGGCCATCTATCACTGGAATGCGGCGCACTTTGATAAAGGCTTGGCGCGTGCGGAAAAGATATATCTGGAAGAGTTGATGAAAACGCATGATGCGCGAGAGGGAATCAGCGCGTTCCTGGAGAAGCGTCAGCCATCGTGGAAGGGCAAGTAATGGATTACGAAATTGATGCCACGTCGGTCAAGAATCTTTCTCTCGGCACATTCATTCTTCTCGACGTCCGCGAGCCGTGGGAGTTTCAGACCGCACAAATAGAAGGTTCGAAGCATATTCCCATGGGAGATATTCCCAGCCGCGCCCATCAGGAGCTCGATCCCGACGAGCATATCGTCGTTGTTTGCCATCACGGCGTGCGTTCATTAAGCGTGACCAATTGGTTGCGCCAGCAGGGATTCGACAAAGTTCAATCCATGCGCGGTGGAATTGACGCCTGGTCGCGACAGATTGACCCAAAAGTCCCGCTATACTGACAGCGTGATAACCGACTGCCACGTTCACATTCAGCCGATGGAGATGGTCAAGCCGGCCGCGCTTGAAATGATGAAGGCGCGCCGTCCGAATTACGACCTGATCGCAGAGTATTGCCGCTCGCCCAAGCTTTTCCTTAAGCATCTCGACGCTTCAGGCGTGGACCGGGCGGTGCTCATCAACTACGTGGCACCCGAAGTCATGGGATTTACCCCGGCGGTAAACCAGTTCATCGCGGATTACTGCAAAGAAGATCCCACACGATTGCTTTCTTGTGGCAGCCTTCATCCTAAGCACACGACCAATGTAATGGCGGATGTAGAGCAGCTTCTTCGACTCGGCATCCGCATGATAAAGATCCATCCGCCGCATCAGCTTCTTTATCCGAATGATTATCTGAAGGGCGTCAAAGAGCTGGAAATCATCTATCGCGCGGCCGAAGCCAATGGAATTCCAGTGATGTTTCATACCGGCACGTCCATATTCCCCGGTGCGCGAAATAAATATGGCGATCCCATGTATCTCGACGACGTTGCCGTCGATTTCCCCAAGCTGAAGATTCTGATGGCCCACGGCGGTCGGCCTTTGTGGATGGAGACTGCTTTCTTCCTGCTCCGGCGGCATCACAACATGTATTTGGACATAAGCGGCATTCCGCCAAGGAGTTTGCTCAAATATTTCCCGCGCCTGGGCGAGATTGCCCATAAAACACTTTTCGGCACGGATTGGCCTGGGCCGGGGGTGCCCGACATCAAGAAAAATCTGGATGATTTTCGCGCTTTAGAGCTCGGTGAAACTATCGAGAAGCAAATTCTGAGTCACACCGCGCTGACCATCTGGCCCGCGTAGCCTCTACCTCTCGTTCAGCAAGTGCCCCATCTTTTCTTTCTTTGTCTTTAGATATTCTTCGGCATGAAGTGTTGGCGCCACTTCGCAGGGCACACGTTCGACCACTTTTACTCCGCCCCGCTCCAGAGCGGCAACTTTCTCCGGATTATTCGAAAGCAAGCGCACTTCGCTCACGCCTAAATCCTTGAGAACTCCAGCCGGCATATCGAACCCTCGCTCATCGGCCTTGAAGCCCAGACGCTCGTTCGCTTGGACGGTATCCAAGCCCTCATCCTGCAAGGCGTACGCCTGCAATTTCGGCATCAGGCCGATGCCGCGGCCTTCCTGCTGCTCGTAAATCAGTATTCCGGCGCCGGCCTCGGCGATCATTTTCAGCGCCATTTCAAGCTGCTCGCGGCAGTCGCAGCGCAGCGAACCGAAAACGTCACCCGTCAGGCACTGGGAGTGAATTCGCACCAAAGGTGGTGCGGAATGAATATCGCCCGTTACTAAAGCCACCGCCTCCTCGGTACGCTGGTGGCCGTTTTCGCCGAAAACGCCTCTAAAACCAAATATCCGAAAGTGGCCCCAACGGGTGGGAAAGTCTGCGGATGCGACTTGTACTACCGGTATACCCATGAACCCATTATAAGTGCCCGATTTGCTCCACAAGTGATCCGGGTCATCCTGTTGCAGAGTGGCACTTGCTGGCTAGCTCTTGCGTGTCGTAACTCCACGCCCGTAACCAAGGCGTAATCTGGTGCATTTGCAGGATTTAGGAGACACTGATTGCACCGGTCGAGCTATGGGGCTGACACGAAAAACGCTGATTTCCGCCTTCACCCTCGTATGTGTGCATGCACTGTCACTGGCCACGCTCGGGGACAGCAAATGGGGCTCTTTTACGTCGGATACGGTGCAGCTTTTGCTCGGTATTATGCTCCTGGGCCTGTGCTGGAGGGCTGGCAAAAACTCGCAGAATCTGGCTCGCAATTTCTGGTTTCTTACCGGCCTGGCCTTTTCCATCTGGGTCGTCGCCCAGGCTGCGGGTACTTACGCCGACATCTTTCCCGTATCGAATTTCGTTCACTGGGCCATTAATCTGCTGTTTTGTTTCTGGTCGGTGCCGTTGGCGATGGCGTTGTTTCTCGATCCTGACAGCGAAGGCCGCGTGGATTTGCTGCTTATCCTCGACTTTGCGCAAAGCATCATTTTCTGCGTGGCGGCATATTTTTTCTTTTTTTACATGCCGCACAAAATCGATCCCGCGACGGATCTTTCCTATTCGGTATGGGCGCCTTATTTCACGGGGTACGGGATCATTACGGGCGCATTTCTTTTGCGGGCCCTGCTGACCCATTCCGTTGTGGTGCGCCGTTTGTTCGGCCCGATGGGAGCATTTCTCGCGGTTTCAGGAGTTGCTGACTGCCTTTACTATTACGGTCCGGGACGGGGACTCAAACCCGGCGCATGGTTCGACATTCTGTGGAGCGCTGTGTTGTTGATTCCCATTGCGCACGCGGCAACCTGGAAAATGCCCGCCGAGCCGGGCACAACAACCGTCACCGGGCGCGGCGTCGTGACCACGCAGCTGTTTCCGCTCTTGTTTCCTTTGCTGATACTGGGGATGTTCGAACGTGTCGCCAAGCTAAATCTAACGCTGGCTTCGTCCATCGTGCTGGCGTCATTTCTGTGTTCGAGCGCGAGGTTGCTGGTGACGCACTTGCGCCTTCTCAAGACGCAGGATGCCTTGCGGCGTGAGGCGTCGCACGACGGTCTTACCGGCCTTTGGAACCGCTCAGCCATTCTGGAAATACTATTGCGCGAATTGCAGCGCGCCGAGCGAAGCAAGGCTCCTGTGGGCGTGATCCTAGCGGATGCCGACCACTTTAAGCTGGTAAATGATTCGAACGGCCATGCAGCGGGGGATCGGGCCTTGCGGGTGATTGCAGCGCAACTGACCGGCACCATCCGGCCGTATGATTCCGCCGGACGATACGGCGGGGAAGAGTTTCTCATCGTTGCGCCCGGCTGTAGCGCCGCCGAGACCTTTGAATTGGCCGAGCGCATACGCAATGCGATTGGATCTTGCAGCGAGATCCCCATGGCCGGTGATCACAGGGTTACTTTGAGCCTGGGAATCGTGGCGAGTCAGGCCGGCGCCGAAGCGGAGTCTCTGCTTCAGGCCGCTGACAAAGCTCTCTATGAAGCCAAGCGCCTGGGCCGAAATCGCGTAGAGCCTCCGCTTGCTGCAGGGAGCAGTGGAGAAATGTCCCAGCTTTCCGCGCGAAGGCAAGATTAGCCCGCGATTACGCCGGGGAGTGGTAACGGGCGGGGCACCCTTCACCACGTCCCATAACGACGGCGAGCACGCTCTGGCAGTAACTTGATCAAAGCCATTCCTGCGAGAAATCCCCCAACGTGAGCCCATACGGCAACGCCTCCGGTCGCGCCAGTATTGCCAATGGAAGTGGCCGTTCCGCTGAGAAATTGAATGAGGAACCAATAGCCGAGGACGAGCCATGCCGGCAGATGGAAGAAGAAAATGGGAGGAAACCAAACTAGAACGCGCGCCTTTGGATAGAGGAGGAAATATGCGCCCATGACGCCCGCAATCGCGCCGCTCGCACCCAGCGCCGGCACGCGCGAGCCGGGATTCAGTGCAATATGCGTCAAAAAAGCAACAACGCCCGACGTGAGGTAAAACATGAGGTAAGGGAAGTGGCCCAAATAATCTTCAATATTGTCCCCGAAGATCCAAAGGACCCACATATTCCCGATGATGTGAAGCCAGGAAGCGTGCAGAAACATGGCCGTCAGGATGGGAACGAAGGCGCCGATTGGGTCGAAATGACCCGGAGCGAGATCGAAAGCAAAGCGCTGTGGCGCCACCCCGAATTGCCGCACGAGGGCGTCGAGCTGGCCTGAACTGCCCGCCATTAGTTCAAAGAAAAAAACCAACACGTTCAGGGCGATGAGAAAGTAGGTTACATAAGGCGTGCTGTACCGCGGTGTCTCGTCGCGAATGGGAATCATGCGGGTAGGCCGCCGGAACGTCTATTCTGATAACGTAGAGCGTGACTTCTTAAATTATCAAATTGCCGAGTTTTATTCTGCCATGAACGGTGTCCTGATCATTGACAAGCCCGCCGGAATGACCTCGCACGACGTGGTCAATCGCGTACGGCGCATCCTTGGAGAACGATCCGTAGGGCACCTGGGAACGCTCGACCCGATGGCAACGGGCGTTTTACCCCTCGTCGTAGGCAATTGGACGCGGCTGGCGCAATTCTATTTGAAGTCAGAAAAAACCTATGAGGGTGGCATTCGCTTCGGTTTTTCGACCGACACTTATGACGCAGAAGGACAAGCGAGCAGCTCACGGAGCGAAATCAGGCCAACGCTGGCTGAGGTGCGGGAGTGCGCGCTGAGATTCGTTGGAAATATCGAGCAGACGCCGCCACCGTTTTCAGCCAAGAAGATTGATGGCGTCCCGGCCTACAAGAAAGCCAGGAAAAAACAGGAAGTTGTACTTCAGCCAGTTCAGGTTGAGGTCCAAGAATTCGAAATTGTTGCTCTCGAAGATGACTGCGCCTTTTTTCGCGCCCACGTCGCTTCGGGAACGTACATTCGATCGATAGCACACGATATGGGTGAAATGCTGGGGTGTGGGGCGCATCTCGCCTCGCTGCGGCGGACGTGCGTCAAGGAGTTCACGCTCGCCGAGGCGCATTCGCTGGATGAAGTACAAGGCTGCGGCGAAGGCAGATGGGGCGAGGATATGTTTATTCATCCCAGAAAATTGCTGCCGGAGATGCCCTCGATATCGGTAACGGAAGAAGCCGTCAGCCATATTCGCTGCGGACGCACGGTAAATCTGCCCGAACTCTCGCGCGCGAAGAGAGTGAAGGTCTTTCGGGGACAGAAGGACCTGATTTGTATCGCGACACGGGTTGCGGGTACTCTCTTTCATCCGGGAATCGTATTTCTGCAAGAAGAAGAAATGCTGGCTCGCACTTCGGGTTAATCCGCATCGGCTGCTGGAATCGCCTGTTCCGTGTCCTATCACAGCCACTCGCTGTCTGCGAATAAACGCCGCAGTATATACTTATAAATATGGCAATCCTTAAGAACATCGGCGCTATTGCCAAGGGCATGAGCATAACCTTCATGGAGATGTTTCAGCCCACGCAGGTGGAGAATTATCCCGACGGCAAGGGCCCGCTGCGCGGCGCAAAGTTCCAGGAGCGTTTCCGTGGCGTACATGTGCTGCAGCGTGACGAAAATGGCCTGGAAAAATGCGTGGCCTGTTTTCTGTGCGCGGCCAATTGCCCTTCGAATTGCATCTACATCGAAGCGGCAGAGAACACGGCAGAAAATCGAGTCAGTGGCGCCGAGCGCTATGCCAAGGTTTACAACATTGACTACAACCGCTGCATTTTCTGCGGATATTGCGTAGAAGCGTGCCCGACCGATGCGATTACACACGGTCATGGATTTGAGCTCGCGACATTCAACGCCAGCAACCTGGTTTACCGCAAAGAGCAGATGCTGGCCCCCATGCCAGCACACATGGGAGCAAATGCGGTATTCAATCAGGCCGAAGTCAATGAGGGAGCTCCGGCGGTCCCGGTGCAGGGAGTTTAGCTTCAACGAGGGGATTAGAAATTGACGCCGGTCCTGAAGACATGGACCGGCTTTCGTGTATCTGCCTGTGACTAAAAGTTCATGAAAACGTTTCTCCAACTCGCGAAAGAGCGCGTCGTGGTCTACGACGGCGCCATGGGAACGAATATCCAAAAGCGCAATCCCACGCTCGACGATTATTGGGGAAAAGAGAATTGCAGCGAAGTTCTTTCGCTAAGCCGTCCAGATATTATTCGCGATATTCACGCAGATTTTTTCCGGGTCGGTTGCGATGTGGTCGAAACCAACACTTTTGGCGGCACGCGCCTTGTTCTGCGCGAGTTCGATCTTGAAGACAAAGTGAAAGAGATTAACCTGGCCGCGGTTAAACTCGCACGGGAGAGCGCGCAGCAGCTCTCCACGCCAGACCATCCCCGGTTTGTTGCGGGATCGATAGGGCCTACAACCAAGCTGCCGTCGCTCGGTCATGTGGGCTTTGACGAGATGCTGGCGTCCTACGAAGAACAGGCTCTGGCGCTCATTGAAGGCGGCGTGGATATTCTGCTCATCGAAACGGCGCAGGATTTGTTACAAGCCAAAATTGCCGCCATCGGCGTGATCGAGGCGATGAAACGGGCCGGCAAACGGCTGCCTGTGCAGGTTCAGGTTACGTTGCAGGAATCAGGAACGATGCTTCTGGGCACGGAGATTGGGGCCGCTCTCACCGCGCTCGAACCGCTCGAGATTGATGCCATCGGGCTGAATTGCGCCACGGGCCCGGCGGAAATGAACGATGCTGTCCGCTATTTGGGCATCAATTCCACAAAACTGATTTCTGTTTTGCCCAATGCGGGCCTGCCGCAGAACGAGGGTGGGCATGCGGTTTATAAGCTGAAACCGGAAGAGCTGGCGCGATACCATAAGCGCTTTGTTGAAGAATATGGCGTCCGCATCGTAGGCGGTTGTTGCGGCACAACGCCCGAACATCTCAAGGCCGTTGTGGATGCCGTTGCAGGCATTGAGCCAGCAAAACGCGAGGTCAAGTATCTGGCGGCGGCCTCGAGCGCATACACGATGGTGCCGCTCGATCTCGACCCCAAACCGCTGATTGTGGCCGAGGAGCTCAACACTACTACGCGGGTTGAGCATTTCCGCAATCTGGTGCGTGGCAAGAAATACGACGAGATTCTCGCTCTGGCGAAGAAGTTGGTGAATGAAGGCTCGCACATGCTGGACTTGTGCTGCGCCATCGTGGGCGAGGACGAGAAGGACTACATCACTTCCATATTGGAAAAGGTCGCCACGCGCGTGCCGGCGCCAATTCTTGTCGATTCGACGGAAGCAGACGTTGTGGAAGAGGCACTGAAACGCATTCCCGGCAAAGCCATCATCAATTCCATCAACCTGGAGGATGGCGAGAAGAGGACATCGAAAGTTCTGCCGATGGCGAAGCGCTACGGCGCGGCCGTTATCGCACTGACAATCGATGAAGACGGCATGGCGCTTACGGCTGAGAAGAAAGTGGCCATTGCCAAACGCATTCACAAGCTGGCGACGGAAAAGTATGGACTGCATCCGCAGGATTTGATTTTCGATGCGTTGACCTTGCCGATTTCAACGGGGCAGGAAGATTACCGCACGGCTGGAATGGAAACGCTAGCAGCCGTTAAGCGCATCAAGCAGGAGTTGCCGGAAGTAAAGACGATTCTGGGCGTAAGCAATATTTCGTTCGGGCTGGACACGTATTCGCGGCGCGTATTGAACTCGGTGTTCATGCATGAGGCGGTGGACAATGGTCTCGATATGGCCATTGTTAACTACAGCAAAATCTATCCGCTATATAAGATTCCTCACGAAGAAGTCGAACTGGCGCGCAAGCTGATTTACCGCGACGAGTCGGCCGGAGATCCACTGCAAATCTACATGCAGCATTTTGCCGGCACAAAGGGCAAAGCGCAGGCGCAGACCGCAGCCCACGTAGAAACGTTGTCAGTCGACGACAAATTGAAGTACGCCATCATCAATGGCGAAAAGGCCGTGGGGGATGGTGCGCATAAGAAGTCGCTGGATGAACTTCTGGAAGAGGCGCTGCAAGATTATTCGCCGCTCGAATTGATTAATACGGTGCTGCTTGACGGTATGCGGACGGTGGGAGAGTTATTCGGCGCGCGCAAAATGCAATTGCCTTCGGTGCTCGACTCGGCGGCGGTCATGAAAGCCGCGGTTGCATATCTTGAACCGAAGATGGAGAAGAAAGCCGGATCGCAGAAGGGAACCATCGTTCTGGCGACGGTGAAGGGCGACGTTCACGATATTGGCAAGAATCTGGTGGATATTATTCTCACCAATAATGGTTTCAAAGTCGTGAATCTGGGGATCAAGCAGGCGGGCGACACGATTATTAAATCTGCCCTAGAGCACAAGGCCGACGCGATTGGCTTGAGCGGCTTGCTGGTGAAGTCCACGCTGGAAATGAAGTATGTGATTCAGGATTTACACCAGCAAAAGTTGGATTTTCCGGTGATTTGCGGTGGGGCAGCGCTGACGCGCAAGTACGTGGAAGATGACCTGCGCAAGGAGTATTCGAATGGCGTGTTCTACGCCGATGATGCTTTTGCGGGCCTCCACATCATGGAAGATTTGTCATCGGAGAACGGCAAACGAGCTGAGCGCATCGCCGAAGGACGGACGGTGAAGGAATATGCCAAAGCGGTTGCCGTGGACGAAGAGACCGGCCCCGTCTTTGCTGAGCGAAGCGCGGTGGTCTCGGATGCGCCGAACATCACGAACCCGCCGTTCTGGGGTGTGCGAGTAAGAAAAGATTTCGATCTACGGGAACTGTTTCCCTATATTAACGACACCGCCCTCTTCAAGAACCAGTGGCAATTGAAAACTGCGTCGCAGGAAGATTATTTGCGGTTGGTGGAGACCAAGTTCCGTCCCATCAAGAAGCAATTGGAAGAAGATGTGATTGCCAGCGGCCTCTTCGAGCCTAAAGTCGTGTACGGATATTTTCCGGCGCAAGGCGAGGGCAATGACATCGTTGTCTATGAACCGTATGAAGGCGCGCGTACGGGAGCGGGTGTGCAGGATGGGGCTTTGAAGGAGCTATTGCGATTTACTTTCCCGCGGCAAAAAGAAGGCCGCAGATTGTGCATCTCAGACTTCTTTGCGCGTAAGAACTCCGGCGTCATGGATGTGCTGGGCTTATCGCTGGTGACGATCGGTGACAAAGCCTCTGTCGAGACGCAAAGATTATTCGAGAGCGGGGAATACACACGCTATCTCTATTTGCATGGCCTGAGCGTTGAAACGGCCGAGGCGCTGGCGGAGTATTTGCATAAGAAAATGCGCGAGGAATTGGGAATTCAAGGCGAAGATTCGCCGCATATCCGCGATTTGTTTCATCAGAAATATCGAGGGTCACGGTATTCGTTTGGCTATCCGGCCTGCCCCAATCTTGAGGATCAGACGAAATTATTTGCGCTTTTAAAGCCGGAAGAGAACGTTGGCGTGAAGCTGACGACTGGCTTTCTTTTAGAGCCGGAGCAGTCCACTTCGGCGATTGTGGTGCACCATCCGGCGGCAAAGTATTTTGTGGTGTAATTCCTACCGGTACTTCAGCCAGACGTAGCCCATGACGTGCAGCACCAGAAATATGAATATGGTGATGCCGAGAATAACCAGCGCGGGCCTGGGCAGCGTAGACTTCATTCGTCTAATGTATCAAGATGAGGAGAGGCCTCACGGAGTTCTCGGCGGATAATATTTCTCAATCATTCGGCCAGTCATCAAGCCCCCTTCATATTCTGGAATGATCACTTCGTCCGCCCCAGAGTTTCGCATGGCCTGAGCGTACCGTTGCTGGCCAGCGCGCGTGATGATCTTTGCTTTCGGATTCATGGATTTTGCCGTGACCGTGATGTAGAGATTCGCAGCATCGTTATCAATTACCACGCAGACGCCGCGGGCGCGTGTGATTCCAGCGGTCTCCAGAATGTCATGGCGCTGCGCATCGCCCTGGATGACCATAAATCCCTCTTTGACCAACTCACGGTAGAGGCCGTCGTTGGTTTCGATGAGGACAAAGGGAATCTTGAGCCGCTTTAGTTGATCGACCACGGTGCGGCCCACCTGGCCGTATCCGCAGACAATGAAGTGATCACGTACCGTCTCGATATTGATGTCGTTCACCATAGACCTCCAAGCTTCCATGCCGTGGCGGCTGAATATGGTCGCCAGAACACGTTCTGCCACCCATACCTGAAACGCGAATACGACTAAGAGCACAAAAATCGCAAAGAACTTCGTGCTGTCGTGCACGTGGACGTAGTCAATCGCGTGCGGATTGAACATCCAAAAGAGCGCGTCCTGCCAGCGGAGCTCTTCGAGGTGCATGTAAACCCGCACGCAGAGCAGGGTAAAGCCGGCAAAGACCAAAACCGGCAGCGCCAAACGGCGCACAAAGAGTACGAGGACGCGGTTCATGGATTCGGCATGGTAACATCCGCTTTTGGGCGAAGAAAGGGATTTTACATAGCCGCCGATGCCCACAAAAATCCTTCGCATAGTATTAGTGCAGGCGATGCTGCTATAAGGCGTTTGGACGCGGTCAAAGCAGCGAACATCATGATGACCCTATGAAACGTCGGTTTCTGCAAGCGGCGCTCGGCTTCCTGCTCTTCGCGGCGTTGGTCTATGCCGGCGATTATCTACGGTTGCGCGTCCTCATCTGGAGGCATGGCAACGCTTATGGCAGCGTGGTTGTGCAGCCTTATTACGCCATAGCCGAAAAGAACAACAAAGTTCAGTTTATTGGCGCGGATCCGCTGACGGTGCCATGCGTTCATTCACTTTTTCCGCATCTGGGAGACAACCCGTGCTGGTATGTGAGCCGCCACACGGATGAACGAATCGATGAGTGATGGGCGAGTTGAAATTCCTACGTCCGGCAACCCGCCAGTTAGAATAGAAATCCTATTCTTCGCATAGATCGAGATTGAGTCGCGAAAGGATTGCCTAGTGGTTGTTCTGGTCATTGGAGGGGCAGGATACATCGGCAGTCATGCAGCGCGTGCTTTGCGGCAGGCGGGGCATGACGTCATCATTTTCGACAATCTGAGCACCGGTTACGAATTTCTGGCCGATGGCTTTGAACTGATTCGGGGAGACGTGCTCGACGCTTCCGCTCTGTCACGGATCCTGCCACGGGTTGACGCGATTATGCACTTCGCCGCCCATGCCTACGTGGGAGAATCGGTCGCCAATCCGAGAAAGTACTTTCGCAATAATGTGGAGGGTGGGCTTTCGCTGCTCAATGCCGCGCTAGACGCCGGAGTGAAGAAAGTTATTTTTTCCTCAACCTGCGCGGTTTATGGCGAGACGGCAAGCGTTCCGATCAAAGAAGATACTCCACGCCAGCCGGTAAATTCCTATGGGGTTTCTAAATTGTTCTTCGAACAGGCGCTAGAGGCATACGATCGCGCCTACGGTTTTCGCTACGCCAGCCTGCGCTACTTCAACGCGGCTGGGGCGGACGAGAGTGGCGAGATTGGCGAATTGCACGACCCGGAAACTCACCTGATTCCGCTGGCGCTGAGTGCGGCGGTTGGCGCCGGGCCGCAGCTGAAAATCTTCGGCAATGACTATCCAACACCCGACGGAACCTGCATCCGTGACTACATTCACGTGAATGACCTGGCCAGCGCGCATGTGAAGGCGCTGGACCATCTGGCCGCCGGAAACGACAGCCTCGCGGTCAATATTGGTACCGGGCATGGCTATTCCGTGCAAGAAGTGATTTCGATGGTGGAGAGAGTCATTGGCAAGCCGGTGCCGCGCACCATGGGACCTCGCCGCGCCGGCGATCCGCCAAGGCTGGTTGCCGATTCGGAAAAGGCTGGGGCATTGCTGGGATGGAAGGCTACCCGCGGCCTGGACGACATTGTGTTGACGGCATGGAATTGGATGCAGCGAGCGGAAAAATTACGCGGTGGAGAAAGCGTCCAGAAGTATTAAGCAAAATATGGCGGAGAGGGTGGGATTTGAATCTTCGCCAATTCAAAACTTCCAATAAACTTGGGAAAATATCACTTTTCGCCAATGTTTACGCAGCTTTTGTAACGATTTTCAACCAACCGTTTCCAGTCGTTTCCAGCCGTCACAAGTCGAATAATACCGTGGAATGGGGTCTTTTTTGTAACATTTTGTAACACGGACTGAATGGCTATTTGTGCCTGCCCTATTGTGCGAGTCCCCAGCCCCAAGCCAAGTATCCCAAGACAAAGCAAGCAAGCGTGGAAAACCCCAGCGATTCAACTGTGGAGTACCACCATTTCGTGTAGCTGGTAACGTCTTGAGTGTATTCATCGTAGCGGTAGAGTACGAACGCACAGAACAGGACACCGTAGAAGATGCTCCACGCTAGGAGCGACTTCGCTATCACAATCAATAAGGCAGGCTTAGGAATTCGGTCGCCACCAAAAGCGATTGAAGCAGCAGCGACAGTTACGAGAAGCTGCGTTACCCCGATGTAATGTTTCAACATTGGTTCAAATGTGGCTGTCGCTGCAGCTATTGGAAATTTTCGTTTACCGTGATCGTTCTTTGCGCAGTCTTGAGGATCGAAATAGAAATAGCTTGAACCCTTGTGAGAGTGCCAAAACGACGCCCAAATAATCGCAAAAATAGACAATGCCACGAAAGTGACATCACTGAACGGCGACAGGAATTTGATCATGGAAAAAAGTTCGATAACAACTCCTTAAAGGCCAATCATCATTTGGCCGGGCGTCGTCGCTCTATTCGGTGTTATTTCTAGGAAACTATGAAAGGCCGGGTGTATGCAAAAACGCCTCACCCTGTCAGTTGTTTCGTCAGCAGTCTTGCGAGCCATAGCTTCCAGTTTTCGGAGGTCTTGCTCGTCATACAAGAACTCAAAACGATTTGGCGCGGTTTCAAAGCCAATAAAAGTTAAGCGCACGAGCCAGTCGATTACCATTTGTTTATCTGCTTCCATCATTCCAGAACGCACTATCCGGCTAGCGACATCGTGCTCCGTAATAAGCTCAGACGATTGAACGAAAAGCATAAGCAAGTCTTGTATCCTTGGGATTTTTACTAATGCTTCAACGATGAGCGAGTTAAGGGCAAAACGTGAATATTCGATTTCTCCAGAACGAATATCTTTTTCTTCGACTTTACTGTGGCCACGGTTTACCGCAAATTGCAATGAAGACTTTATGAGAAAAATCAGGTCGCGAGGTCGGGGGAGTATGCGGAGCGTTATGTATTCCCAAGTCGGGATTCCTCTCACTGTGGTAGAGAAATATCGCTCCCACACATCGGCGGCAGATACAACATCCGCACCCGACTTAAGAAATCTCTCTTCAATTATTCTCTTCAGAGGTTCTGTGTCATTCCATGCAATCAGACGTGCTGGTAATTTATCCCTCTCTTTGGCAAATTCGAGCATAGCTGCGTAAATATCACTTCGCAGGAACAAAGCGAAGAAGAGGTTTACCTTAGATAGGCCGGAAGCATTGCGACCGAACTCTTCTGCCACCCGCCTACTGACGCTGAGCAGACCAAATAGGAGGTCACTCAGAAGTGACAAGTCTCCATTCGGATTCCAAGCCTTATCGAGGTTGTCAACCAGGACTGCGACCTTCGATTTGTTTTGTAGAACGTCTCCCAGAAGCACGCGGAGCTTCGCTAACATTTCGTTGTGAAGCAATTCACTGATTTTCAAGCGCTGATCGGTCGCATCTGCGACGGATGCTTCGGACAGCCCGTGGAGTTTCCCCACGGTTGTTTCTAGACGAATCGAGAATTCTGGGGTAATTAACGAGCGATATTGATCCACAAATTCGCACAACGCCAATTCAGCGGAGGTTCGTACATAGTATGTGGCTTTTCCAAGCAGCTGGTCGTATGTGCTCTTGGCAAGCTCTGTGTATAGAAGAAATTTCCAAAAACTCTCGACTAAGTAGCCCTTTTCGGCCCGCGACAGCTCTTTTCGCAAAATAGTCAGCAAACCTTCGAGTTCATAGCCAACTGGTTTTATCGTGCAAACATGATTACGGGGATCAGACAGTAGCTGGTCGGTCAAAGCATAAAGAGTTGCTGTCTTGCCCGTACCCTTTCTCCCAACAACGATGGAGTATTTAGCATGCAAGGTCTCGGAATAGGTTGACGTTGTCACGTAATATTCGGGTAGCGAGTCGGATTCAAACTCTGCAACTGGCTCGCCGATGGTTATGTCGCGGATTTCCCTCCGAGCCTGTTCTTCGGTTCGATACTCAGCAACACGAGCTAATCTATTTTCGTACTGCTGAATCAGTGGTACCGACCAGTCCGCAAAGATACTCTCTGCTGCTGCGGCTGTGCTGTGTATCCGTAGCAGGTCGTGATAGTCCAGTGGCGAAGAGTAAGGCGCATGGGCCAGCATCAACAATGGCTTTCCCATTCCTAGTGCAAAACCCGAAACTAGCGCGTGCTTTGCATTGTGTAATTCCCAATCTGCATATTCAATGGAAAGTAAATGAGACACGACGGCATAAGCAGCCGTTACCTGCTGCGCATACCATGCGAGGGTCTGAAGGCGAACTTCTTGAGGATCATCAATAACGGAACGTATCGGCCCGGTTGAAACTCTTCTGGCGAGTCGCAGAGATGCCTCGGTGTTCACATCGCACCGTAAGTAAAGGAGAGCATCCTTTTTGCTCGGAGGCCCGGCAGAAGCCAAGAGCTCGTCAATAAGAATATTCCCGAGGTTTCTATAGGGCTCTTGTCGGTAGAATGCGGTTACGATTTCGTGACTGTTGCTATAAGACGCATATCCAACCGTAGTGAGCAACTCGAATCTCTCGAAGTCAGTTTTCGCACGTTCGATGTGAGAATCGAGAAGCAACCAAACCCGCTTTTTCTGAGCAATCGCGTAACCGAGTTCAAATAGAACATTTGGATTGAGCCCGGTAGCGTCAGCGATAAAGATGTCAGATTGTTTTATTTCATCGCAGACAGTGCCTATGACCAGACGACCGCCAATTTTCAGTTGTCTCCAACCAACAACGTCGACGACACCACCACTCCTAAGCTCTTCGATGGCTGTTTCTATAGATTCGGCTCTGTCCTGCGCAGATGATGGGTAGGCGACAAAACAGCGCACCTTTGGGTCTTTCACTTCGAGCTCGCAAGCAGCCTGCACGTTCTTAAGAAAACCTCGCTGGGATTGTACTCCGAAGTATCCTAAGTTTGCGGTAGTCTGGTCAATCTAGGAACCGTGTTAACCACCATGTTGGACGGATTCGTGCGAGGCGGATTTTCAAGTTAAGAGGCGACATGTAGAGAGCCGAATAAACCAATGGTTCTGGATAAGTCCTCAACTTCTCTAAAACTCCCTGCGTATAATTATTTCCATGACTACGCATTCTGCTTCCCCGTTAGAAATCGTAAAAATAGCCGAAGATTCTTACCACTTCATGCTGCGTGGAAAATATCGGCAGATTGATGAAACTGTTAATGGCTCCCAGTTGCTTGCCATGTTGGGTAGGGAATCGCTCGATTCAAATGGAACGCCAGTGGAACCGGATGAGATTTTGGAAGTGTTGGACTCTCTTCCTGTTACCAAAGGAATTGAGCTTTCCGTTATGGAACGAGTCGCTTAGGTTTTTCAAGGTTCCTCCATTTCCTCGTTAGGTATCAATCGACTCAAAGAATAGAACCTGCAACTCCAAGACTTGTTCTTCCCGGTCGGTTTGCAAACTTTTCATGAGCTTAACGTAATTGCCGACGTATTTTCTCCACTTATCGCAACACTGGCAAGGGCAGGGACTCAGCCAAGGCCCGCGCAGCGAGGATTTGACTGGTCGAAAGGGGTTTGGGTCGGCTGGGGCGTTTCATAAGTGCTGGGAGCCTTTGTGACCACCCTAACGGGCGATTGGGAGGCTACTGAGGCAGGCTAGCTCTGGTCTTTAGCTCGTCAACCAACCTCTGGGCAGAGTTGATCGTCTCCTTCTCACGGTTCTTTTCCCTCCTAGCCAGCCTGCGGTGGTCGATTGTCTCCCACAGAGAGTTCTTCGTCTTCGCGTCATAGATCGTCAGCACGAGTTGCGGGTCTATTATCTGCGTGCTGTGTACCTGCGTCGTTCCGTTGTAGGTGTTGTTTGTGCTCCAAACGCGGGTTCCGCCATGCTCCACATGATAGGAAATCTCAACTATAAGGTCAGCATCGTCCGGGGAGCCAACAATTTCGTACTTGCCCCAGTTCTTCATTTCTGAATAGAACGTGTCGTAGGCGAGGTCGCTGCCTCCACCGTTTGTTAGGAAAACCTTCTTCGCGTTCACAACGACCGAGGGCAAAGGCGCTGGCGGAATGCCGGGCAAGGAGGCTTTCCAGATTTACCTGAAGGGTGATTCTCAGTACGAACCGGATTTCGTGGTCGAGACCAAGGCCGCCAAGCTGATCTGCGAAATCAAGGCTACCAAAGACCTCGAAACCCCCGACGTGCAAAGCAAGGCGAAGGCTGCGGTCAAGTGGTGCGAACATGCGACGACTCACGAAAAGCAGGTTGGGGGCAAGCCGTGGGCCTACCTGCTGATCCCGCACGATGCCGTGAGCGAAGCAAAGACCATACGAGGGATGGCAGCGGCTTATAGGCAGATGTAAAATTCGATCCGCCAGACGCGCAATTGGTAGCGCCAATCAGGTTCAAGGTTGTGTCCACAAAGTGATGAAGACGAATCCTCAGATCGACGGCCTTCGCCAGATAATGACAGCTTGGAGTGATGCTGAACTGGAAGCATTTTTCATATGTGTACGCTCAGACGATTCAGTTGTGGCTTCGTCCAATCGAGAGACGCTTGTCTCACAATGCATTGAAGAATTATTTTGGGCTTTCAACTCAAAAACCAAGGCGATAGTTAGCTCCAATGCTGCCAAAGCAAAAATATCTGCCTACGATTACATGCCACAGGCGATGAAATCTCGTCTGCCCTCACCTTCAACAATGAAGGACTTGCACCAATATGCCACTGCCCTAAGTTATGAATTCCTGCTTCGAGAGTGTTGCAAGAAACTAAAGATTGAAAAGAGTGATTCCGAAAATGTCCTCCTGCTCGAAATATATCTCTACGAAAAGGTCACGATTCTTGCGGTGGCAGCGATGACAGCGGAACAACGACATGCATTCTTAACGAAAACGTTGATGCTGGACAATATATCGGTTGGATTTCCACGAACCGGGATTAAAGGCTCTGCCACGACTCTCGCAGCTCTCGGAGCAGCGCAGGCGTCAGGATTTGGAGTGTATTTAGGGGCGACAACCGCTCTTGGATTTGTCTCTCACGCCGTCGGAGTAACGTTGCCGTTTGCGGTCTATGCAGGAATGTCTTCGACTATCGCTTTTTTGATTGGCCCTCTCGGCTTCCTAGCAGCAGGAGCATGGCTCGGCTGGAGTTTTACTGCACCTGAATGGACTAGGATAACGAGAGGACTGCTGCACATAATCGCTATGCGTGGAAAGTATGAATACAATTCCCGGCAATCAGTCTTTAGCAATTTGTAAATTGCCAGTTGCCACACTTTGCGGCATTCGACGGTAATGAGAATTCAAAGGTTTATTCCCAAGAAGAGAAATGTCGGCACAATCAAATCGAAAGGGAACTCAGCCTTTCCAGCAACTTAACCAGCGCAAGCGTGTCCTGTCCGCAATAATCAAGGAGCGCCTTTCGCTTCGATTGGCGCTCGGCGTCGCTACAATCACCGCCGATCATCCCCTGCCAAGCCAGCCCAGCAGCCTGTCCGTTCGGTACTTCCATACCTTCATAGGTCATTTCCGGCACCAGCGCAGGAAGGACTGCCTTCAGAGAAAACGATCCTCCGAACGCCGGATGGTAGGCGTGCTTGCGGACCACTGGAAGCAAGTCCCACAGGCGGCTCTGAATGTCCCTGATACGCTGCGTGTATTCGGGCAGCCAACCCGCCAGTTCCCAAAGACGCTGAGACTCGAATTGCTCGTTGTAAACGACGATGCTCCCACGCTCACCCAGAGCCTCGCATAGCGAAGATATGAAGGCAGGCCGGGGATCGCCGCCGTCCAACGCCAAGAATTCGTAGTGCTCTGGCTCTGCTCCCGGTTGCCGCTGCACATGCACCGACCACTGAAAAGGCAGATGATCGTAGGGATGCATACCGCGAAATCTGGGGATTGCTGGGTTTACAGTCTCAAAATCCATGAAGTAAAGGGGGTATTTGAGAGATTCAAACTCGGCCTTCAGTTCTGCGCTGAACCATGGCTGCCCCGTTTGCATTGCCGTACAGACACGACGCTGGAACTCGCTTAACTCGAAATCAGCGGGTATGTCGTGAATGGATTCAATTCTCAGTTCCTGAAGCTGTTCCATTGCACTCGCGTGAAGCCGAGGTAGGTGGCCAACGTGATCGTTGGGGAGCGGGGGATTGCAGCGGTCGAAGAACTCACAAGTGACCGGGCTTGTGCAGTGCGGCCCGGTGCCAATTTCGGGAGGTTCCGGCATAGCGAGAACCTGAAACTGTGAGCGCAATTGCAGTTTAAGTTCTGGCTGGAAATCCTGGGCCCCTTGCGTGAGGTTCCTAAATAAAAACAAGTTGCGAGGATCAACGGCCTCCCCATTGAGCACGTACTCTCGATTGATGTGAGCCAGCCAAACTGACGCAAGCTTTATGCCTAAGCCAGAAAGCACATAGCTCTGTATTGCTACGTCTTCAAGATGACTCTCTTTTAGATTGCTGGCTGATTTGACCTCTACTAGACGCCAAAGGTCTCCCTTTCGACGCTGAAGGACATCCACCCTTACGAGGACTCCATCGTATTCGAATACGCCTTCGAAGATTGCCGGAACTTCGGGATTCGCGATTAGCTCGTTGGTTGTGCGAATCGCCTGCTCCAGCCCCGCAGCGCAAACCTCGATACCTCCGGGGAACAGTTGACGGGCCAGCAGACCAACTTCGCGCCCCTGCTCAAAGATGGCTTCACTGGCAGGATTGGCTTCCACTGCGAGTTCTGGTGCGTGCACTTGCCAGTAGAGGCGCTTAAGGCATTGCAGCCCAGCGACGAATTTAGATTTACTGATTTTCATCAATGTCAGACTGTGGTTTAAATGTTCTGCAATCAGTGAAGAAACCTAAGGCTTTCTAAGCCCACCCATCTAACAACCTGATCCAATTGACTTTAGTTTAGGCATAACGAGGATTCTTACCGGGGCATTCTAAATCACAAATTTATTGTCTGCTGTCGCGATGCTATTTAGATGAGTTGTCGCAGAGGCGTTGCAATCGGAGCCGATACTTGGTAGTGAGCCCCGTCGCCGACTCTATTGCTTTCGCCGCTTTACCCAATTCCTTCTCAATTCCGTCAAGGTCAATTAGTGTGCGCAAAATCTCGATACCCAGAGCGACATTTCTTTGCAGAAAATCTGGGCCTTCGGCTCGCATTTTATCGAACGCGGGTCTTAAAACTTCAAGGTCTCGGGGCAGCCACAATCGAGTCGTGCGAAGAATCCAAACCGCGTCCTCCTGCGCCCAACGGGACTCACGGTCAATCTGCCGAAGCTGTGACTCGTCCCTTGTGACCAATACTGCCACCGCACATCGACGTTCTTTGGCATCCCGAACCAGCTTCCTAACGTCAGCCTCCCCCACGGACAGCTTATCCTTATTGTCAATGAGCATCTGCGGTTCGGTGGGTGCACCGCTGGCGTCGCGGAACGATAGAAGATAGTCCCCATTTTTGGGCAGCTTTTCGCTGATGCGAATGCCCGGCCAACTCCGTGCCTCTTCTTCGAAGCTGATCTCCTCCAGTTTTCCTCGTCGAGTCGCTTTAGACATTTCACCTTCGAGCGCTTGGTTCCGCTCGCGAAGCTGGCCAACTTCCCTTAGGCAGTCTTCGACTCGGCGTGTGAGATCGTCCCTCTCGGACTTCGTCATCCTCAGTTCCTCGCCATAGCGCTCCCTGATCTCTGTGGTTCGCTTCGCGAGTTCGACCTCGAAACGCGACCACGAAGTCTGGCCTTCCCGGTCATGTTTGCTCTGCAGCAAGCGGAAAGCTTCCTCTGCGGACAACTGGGCGACACGGGCGAAATCTTTGACGCCGAGGCGATCCAAAATGTCGCTTCGTTTTAACTCGCCTTCTCCATGGCACAGAGGGCAATCAATAAACTCAGTCGGCAATTTAGATCGCATTGTCCTCATTTCCTTGTGGAATTGCGGTCGAAGCAGTAGGGAAGGGGTAAAGGTCTGGGGAATATGTGGCTTGTTACTTCTTGCGTCCGATTAGCAGGCCGGGATCAGAGGTGTTGGTCGAGACCAGTTTGGCGTGTACGTCGCGGGTTGTCCTAAGTTTTTCATTGGTGCGACCAATGACTTGATTGCTTCCGTCCCGCACAAGCGAAGACGTGTCGCTATACCCGGTGGTGACTGAGCCGATGATTTTGTTTTGTCCATTACGAACGAATCTTGTCTTAATTGACATGGTTTCTCCTTGGGAAGACGCGAGTGTGGATCGCTCCAAGTCCAATAGGCATTCACATCGAAAAGGGAACAATCCTGTCGTTTCAGCAAGAGTATACCGATAATCAAGAGTCTGAAATGACAAACTTCGGCCCCAAAGTCGGTATACGTATATATAAAGGAGGTCTTTTTGGGCCATCACCACGAGCTAGACATCGGAACACTAATTCGCACATACCATAGCCTGCTAGAAGCAGACGACGCGACGAGAGTAGTTGGTAGCCGTTGCCTTGCTGAGATATTAAGACAACGTTTGAGCGCTCTCTCCGACCGAGAAATAGGCCAACTATTCAGTCGCAATTCGACGTGCGTTTTATTATCTGAGTCCCGAGAGAACAATAGTGGATGAAGCACTACATCGACTTCTAAGGTCGAACGGTGGCTCCTTAGTCCCAGATGCCGACTGGGAAACTCTGAAAGCGCTTCAAGATACGTCCGTAATTCCCGATTAACATCAAAAGCTTTCCCCGCTTAACCCACATCACACTAAAAAGGAGAC
>Ga0181522_10000322_pt1 | contig 37449 bp, 28 predicted proteins | sample PEATcosm2014_Bin_27_FD_121103 | JGI IMG/M metagenome (GOLD analysis project Ga0181522, IMG submission 121103) | Peatland microbial communities from MTU Mesocosm Facility, Houghton, MI, USA - PEATcosm2014_Bin05_10_metaG | ecosystem: Environmental > Terrestrial > Soil > Wetlands > Peat | place...
CAAGCGTGCATTCCAAACATCGGAGAGTGGTGCGTTTCAAGCACCTTCCCATTTCCGAGATACATATGTACGCCACACGGCAGGCACGGATCGAAACTTCGCACGGCGCGCATGATGTCTATGCCTTTGAACTTGTCTGGGCCATTTTCTTCGAATATGGGTGTGTTCTGAACGGCATCCTCGTAAGGGCCCGGCGTTCCGTAAATATCACGCGGGTTTGCATTCCACGGCGTGGGCGGATACGGATGATAGTTGGCGATTTTTCCGTCGCGTATCACGACGTGATGCGACAACACGCCGCGCACCGCCTCGTGGAAGCCACAACCGATGGCGTCCTGCGGTACGCTGAACTCCGACCATGTCCGTGTTCTTCCGGCGTGCAATTCCGCCAGCGCCTGCTCGACAAAGTACAGGGCTGCCGAAGCGGCATAGACTTGGAAGTACGTACGGGCGCGATCGCGTTCGATGGCATTGCTCCACTTCGGAATCTTCCATTCGAACTCAACCTCGGGCAACGAAGTCGTTTTTGGCAAATACATTTTCACGCTGTGCCCGGTCGACTTGATGTAGCCGATGTCCACCAACCCAGCCAACGCTGTAGCCCAAAGACGCGCGATCGGCCCGCCGCCGGTATCCAGCGCCAGATGGTCGCCGGTGCGCTTGTCCAGCCACCGGGGTGACATGACCCACGTGTACTTTCCGGCGAAGTCGCGTTTCTGAGGCCTGGGGATGGTCGTCTGGTTCCAAGGGTGATTCTGGTCGACGGGATTGCCGAGCGGATCGTTCTTCACGAACTTCTCGCCGTTTTCCCAGCCATCGTAATAGGAACTGCCCAGAAGGATGCGAATGTTTAGGTTGATGTCGACCAGATCGGTGGTCACCAGCTTGCCGTCCACCACCACACCGGGCGTCACGTACATCGAACGGCCCCATTCCGTCATTTTCTTGTAGGAGTAATCGCAAACCGCCGGGTTATTGAACGATCCCCAGCACGCCAGCAATACCCGTCGGCGCCCCACCTCTTCGTACCCAGGCAGCGCGTCGTAGAAGAAGTCGAACAGGTCGTCGTGCAGCGGAACGACCTTCTTCATGAACTCCACGTACTTCATCAACCGCACCAGATAATCCGTGAAAAGCTGAATCGTCGGAACCGTGCCCACGCCTCCGGGATACAGCGTGGACGGGTGCACGTGGCGGCCTTCCATCAAGCAGAACATCTCCCGCGTCATCCGGCTCATTTGCAGGGCTTCGCGATAAAACGATCCCGTGAACGGATTGAGCGCTTTCATGATGTCCGCAATGGTGCGAAAACCGTGAAGATTGGAATGAGGAGCGGCCGTCTGTTCCGCCTTGCTGTACACCGAAGGATTGGTTTCCTTGACCATTTGCTCGCAGAAATCGACGCCGACCAGATTGTCTTGGAAGATGTTGTGATCGAACATGTATTCCGCGGCTTCGCCCAGGTTTACGATCCATTCGCCGAGGGCGGGCGGCCGGACGCCAAAGGCCATGTTTTGCGCATAGGTCGCACAGGTCGCGTGGTTGTCGCCGCAGATCCCGCAAATGCGACTGGTGATGAAGTGCGCGTCGCGCGGATCCTTGCCCTTCATAAAGATGCTGTAGCCTCGGAAGATGGATGACGTGCTGTGACACTCGGCGACTTGCCGGTTGTCGAAATCAATCTTCGTAAAGATTCCAAGGCTGCCAACGATCCGGGTAATCGGATCCCAATTCATCTCCACCAGCTTTCGCGAACCAGTAGGTGTTCCCTTTGACGCAGCTGTTATCGTTCCCATCTTCGCTCCTTGATCTTTGGGTGCTTCCAGCAGCTAGTACGCGCTGGGTCGATAGCCGGTAGTAAGTTCCGATCCACTGTGCCGCCACTTGGGTTCCTTGTTCACGGTTGCGTTGGTAAATGATCGTAATGACCGGATCGCTTTGCCGTAGATGCTGATGCTCGCGGCGGAAATCTTCGCCCCAGGCGGCTCATCCATGAATGGCATGAACTTGTCGGGGAATCCCGGCATCGTGCAGCCGATGCAGATGCCTCCAACATTCGGGCACCCTCCTATACCCGCCATCCATCCGCGTTTCGGTACGTTGCAATTGACAACAGGTCCCCAGCAGCCGAGTTTTACGATGCATTTCGGAGAACCATAGACCTCGGCGAAGTCGCCCTGTTCGTAGTAACCGGCACGGTCGCATCCGTCATGCACGGTCTTCCCGAACAACCAGGTCGGTCGCAGTTGGTCGTCGAGCGGTATCATCGGTGCCAGTCCGGCTACTTGGTAGAGAAGGTACAGCACCGTCTCCATGAAGTTGTCGGGCTGGACGGGGCAACCCGGAACGTTCACGATGGGCAGGCCCGCCTTCGATTTCCAATCCCACCCGAGATAGTCGGCCAAGCCCATTGCTCCGGTCGGGTTTCCCTGCATGGCATGAATTCCGCCGTAGGTAGCGCAGGTGCCGCAAGCAACCACCGCCAAAGCCTTGGGCGCCAGCCGATCGATCCACTCGTTGGTGGTAATGGGCTGGCCGCTCTGTGGATCCGTTCCCAGCGCCGCCCAATACCCTTCCTTCTTTATCTTCTCGTTAGGAATCGAACCTTCCACGACCAGAACGAAGGGTTCCAGCTTCCCCTGCCACGCTTGATACCAATACTTGAGAAAGTCATCTCCGTTTTCGTAGGCAAGCACGGGGTTGTGCAGATGCACTGCAGGCAGACCCGGGATCGCACCCAATAAAACGTCCTCGATGCTCGGTTGCATTGCCGCGGTGATGGAGACCGAGTCTCCGTCGCAACCGAGACCAGCGGTTATCCACAGAATGTGTACATCAGAGACCGGACTAGGTTTTTGTGTCTTTCGGCCGTACGGAACCGCATCGGGTGTCATTACAGTCTCCTTTTCGGGCTCGAGCGGAGTCGCCTACGGGACCCAGGAAATAGCTGGCCTGGCAGCGGAGAAGCTACTATGAAAAAGTTCGATCGTGAGAATTACAGTTACAGGGGGGCGCTACAATCGGGCATACGCGGAATTTCTCACCGGGGAACCTCGGGCGCGCTCATCAGGGAATCCCCGATCACATCTGGGAGTCCAAAATCCGGCCTAATAGCCGCTACTGAGATTCACCGTCCATTCGATGGCATGTTGAACAAGCTCCCGGGCGCTGCGCAAGGCTAGTTTTTCCTTGATGTGGGCTTGATAGGACTCAATGGTTTTTACGCTCAGGTGCAGTTGGTCGGCAATTTGCCGAGTTGTATGGCCTTCGCCAATCAGACGAAACACTTCCAGTTCGCGGTCGGTGAGATTCACCAGCGGAGAACTCTTGACCGGCGAGGTGCCGCGAACAAACTGCTGGAGCATCGTATTGGTTAGCCGTTCGCTCAGATAAACTTCTCCCTGAAGAATCCTTCGAATCGCAACCAATACTTTGTCCGTGGCTTCCTGCTTCATGATGTAGCCGTTTGCTCCGGCACGCATAGCGCGCTCGGCATAGATCGACTCGTCATGCATGGAGAGAATGAGCACGGGAAGATTCTGAGACTTCGTTCGAATTTCCTTGAGCACGTCCAGCCCGTCTGGACCGCTCAGGGAAATGTCCAACACGACGATGTCCGGATGAAGTGTTGCGACGGCATGAAAAGCGGTCTGCGACCCCTCGGCTTCTCCACAGACGGATAGATCGGTCTCGCGATCAATCAACAAGGCAAGTCCTTGCCGAACAATGGGGTGGTCGTCGATGAGCAACACTCGACTTTTTTTGTTTAGACTGATTGCGGGTTTGGTGGCCATGGAAAGTTGCTCCTATTCGACCCTGCGAATCGGAAATGTACACGTCACGGTTATCCCACGGTCTTCATTCGGCTGCACTTTCAGCGAGCCGCCCACCATGTCGGCACGATAGTTCATGATGCTTAGGCCCACCCCGGGGTGGCCTTCCTGGTTCTTCTGAAATCCATCGCCGTCGTCTCGAATTGTAAGCGTGCCTGTTCCGTTCTTGCCCGACAGGCTGACGACGATGTTTCGCGACTTTCCGTGACGAATCGCATTGTGGACCGCCTCTTGCGCAATACGATAAAGATGCGTCGCCAGATTTGCATCGCGAATACAGAGCGGGCTCGGACATTGGAAACGACATCGGATATGAAACAGTTCCTCCACGTCGCTCGCCCACCGCCTTAGAGCAGACATCAATCCCAACGGCTCCGCGGGTACGGGGTGCAGGCCCCGCGCAAGTTCCCGCGTATTGTCGATGGCCTGATTCACCATTCGTACGATCTTCGCCGCTTCCACCGCTTCAGGTAGCGACCTGTCGGACAGTTTCTCCTCCAGGACCTTGCTCATAAATGCGATGCCCGTGAGATGCTGTCCCAGACCATCATGCAAATCCTGAGCAATGCGCCGTTGCTCCCTGGCGCTGATTTCCAGGATGGCTTCCTCGAGCCCTTTGCGTTCCGTGATGTCGAAGCCGACGCCGTGGATGAACCAGGGGCGACCATCCTCGCGGCGAATCATCTTCGCCTCGCACTGAAACCAAAGAGTTTTTCCATCACGAGCGATGACGCGATAAGAAGATCGCAGCGGCCTGCCGGAAAGGAACATTTCGGCTGCCTCTACACTCCAGCGCATCTTGTCGTCGGGGTGAATCTGCTGATACCAGCGCACCGGGTCTTCCAACCATTCGCTCTGGGAAAACCCCAGTGCCGCTTCAATCTGCGGGCTGACGTAGGCTTCGCCGATCCCCTTGTCCAGGTATGCCATGAAAACGATCGCGGGAATTTGCTCGACCAAAGCGCGATACTTTGCTTCCATATTCAGCAAAGGCGCTTCGACCGCCGATCGCGAGTCAGTTTGTACCGCGGAACGATCGCTAGAAGTTATAGATTGCTGCAGAAACACTTCTGCCAATTCGTGCAGCGCTCTCTCCGCTTCCGAGAGATTCCCGGCTTCCCCATCCACTGAAGCGGTTTGCGAAGCGTCGCCTGCCCAGTTCACTTGGGTCACAAAAGCCATTTTCTCCACCTCTTGCGTCCATCTGAGCGCTAGACAAAGAATAGATTCCCCTGTCTGCTAATCGTGTTGCCTCGTCCGCACGCGTTCACTCCTTGGTACGCCGTCTCCAGGACGGCTCTTTGTTGAGCGACCCTTGCGTGAACCGGCGCAAGGCGTGAATCGCCCGGCCATAGGTCATCACCGCACTCGACGAAAGCAGCGAACCGGGCGGTTGATTCATGAACGGCATGAATTTATCCGGAAAGCCTGGCATCGTGCATCCGATGCAGATCCCGCCGACGTTGGGGCATCCGCCAATTCCTCCCATCCATCCGCGCTTGCCGACGTTGCATTGCACCACCGGGCCCCAGCATCCAAGCTTCACGATGCATGTCGGCGAACCATATTCCTCGGCGAACTGAGCTTGCTCGTAATATCCGCCGCGATCGCATCCCTCGTGTACGGTTGAGCCGAACAGCCAGGTGGGCCGTAAGGCGTCGTCCAGTGGAATCAGGGGCGCGCGTCCAGCGGCCATATTCAGGAGATAGAGAAGAACTTCGGTGAAATTATCGGGCTGGACCGGGCATCCCGGAACGCAGACGATGGGAATGTCCGCAAGCGACTTCCAATCCCATCCGAGATAATCGGGCAATCCCATGCATCCGGTGGGGTTTCCTTGCATCGCGTGAATTCCGCCGTAGGTGGCGCATGTTCCGGCGGCAACCACCGCCCACGCCTTTGGGGCCAGGCGGTCAATCCAATCACACGTGGTAATCGGCTGCCCGGATTTCGCATCCGTGCCGAAGCTGGCCCAGTATCCTTGTTCCTTGTTTTTTTCATCCGGAATGGAACCCTCGACCACCAGGATGAATTGGCCGCGTTTCCCTTCCGCTGCTTCCCGGAAAACTCGGACGAATTCGTCTCCGTTTTCATAAGCAAGAAAGGGATTGTGAAAGTTGATTCTTGGGATCCAGGGGAACGCGCCCAGGATGAGATCTTCGATGCTCGGTTGCGTCGCTGCGGTAACGGCGATGGTGTCCCCGTCGCAACCCAAGCCGGCAGTTATCCACAGTACGTCAATTTCCGGCACCGGAAGCGCTGCCAAACCGGTGCCTCGGCCTCTGGACGCAAGGAAGCTCATTTTTGTACGTGGTTACCGCGAACGGCGGAACAACGCGGATTCTAACCAATTCCCGCTGTTTCCGCCATGCATTGCGCAGGAGGATGCAGGAGGCTTCAGGAAACTTAGGCGGAAGGCGCGACTGGCGGCTTCGGGGCCGGGTCGACGGCCCCGTGAAACTACCTACATGGAACGAATCTTCATGTAGCGAATAAAGTCGGGAAGCAGTGACACCGCGGCAATCACTAGCACGGCGAGTACAACGCCTTCTATAACGGTTCTCGTGTTCATCGTGGCACTTCTCCTGTAGGCGTATTGCAAGCGTAGAGACTATAGCCCGGCCTGGTACAGATTCCCAACCACGGAGTTCGGGATTTTGTTCCGTGATGAAACGGCTCACAACCGATCGCGGATTTTGGTCGCGAACGGAAAACCACCTCGACCGACACCGGCGGCCGTCGAGACAGCAACCCGGCGGGAGCAGCCATTTCGCAAGCCGCCGCCGGGTTGTCCTGGACGATATGGAACGGTTGTCAGGCGCGCGCGCTCTTGGCCTTGCGACTCAGAGTGCCGTGCTCGGCTTCTTCCTCTTCTTCTCCGCCAGAACCCTTCGCTTCGACGTTGATCTCTTTCGAGAGCTCGGTTAGCTTCTGGTCCGTTTCCTTTTCTTCCTCGAGCGTCTCCTCCAGCAGGGCGTTGGCTTCTGATTCGCCAAGCAATTGCGCCCAAGCGCTGACGCAGCCGTACCCGGCGATTTCGTAGTGCTCGACACGCTGCGCGGCCGAGATCAGTCCCGCATCCTTCACTTCTTCGCTGAAGTCCTCATCCATCATCTCTTCGCCCTCTTTGACTAGACCAGCCATACCCGCGCATTTCTTTCCGGTGGGCTTCTCGCCTAGAGCGTCGAAGATTTCCTCGAGTCGCTCGACGTGACCCCGCGTTTGCTCGAGGTGCTCCTCGAACCCGGCGCGAAGTTTGTCCGAGCTGGCCGCTTTGGCAAGTTTCGGCAAAGCCTTAACCAGCTTATTCTCGGCGTCATATAGATCTCTCAATTCATCGATGTAAAGTTCCCTCAGTTCGCTTTGCTCCATTTGGTGATCCTTTCCTTTCCGTTAGAAATCGTCAGCCCTCGCCTTCGCTAGGCTGCATGCGACGTTACGGGCTGAGCGAAAACCAGTCCATACACGAATCGACCTATCTATGGAGTCGGTAAAAGCGTATGGAGGAGGACGGTGCGTTAGCGACCGTGCGAAAACGATCGGGTGAGGATGGGTAGAGTGCTTCCCCGATTGCAGCCACCAGCATTTTCTTGGCTCATGGGCGATGAGCACGTTTGCGCTGTCCCGCCAGCAGTCACAAGCGGGCGGTTTTAAATCCAATCGCGATCTGAAAGGCTGAGTTATGACCGGACACGGCCTAAAGGATATCCGCGTGCCAATTCTGGCGACGGACGGGTTCGAAGAAGTGATCGCTCCGAAAAGCGGCACCATCTATGGGATGAAGAGTGGCGAAACGCTACGGACGAACTTTAGTCGGTGTGCCAGGCCGGGGGTTCCCGTTTGTCCAGTAACGCCTCAGCGGCCCACGCCCCGAGGTAGACCGATAACGCGACTCCATGCCCGCTGTAGGCACCGAGCACGATGACCCGCTCACTGCGCGGGTGGCGGGCAAAAACGGGCCGCCATTGGTCCGCGATCAAAATTGGTCCACCCCAGCGATGACTGAACGCAACATTGGCCAGCGCCGGATGGAGTCTGGTTACTCGCTTCTCCAAGCCAGTGAGCATCGCGGCCGCGTCGCCCGAGCGAGTATCGATCGATTTCAGTTCCCGCCAATGCGAGACAGGTATCAATCCGCCGCCAAAGATGATCCGGTTGCCGCGCACGAGGCGTCCCCATAGATAGGGCAAATCGATGGTGTAGAACGGCTTGCCAGAAGCCAGCCCAAGCACAGTCAATTGCGCGTCGCTGAGGGGTTCGGTAGCCAAAGCGAGCGTCAGTTTGGGTTCCGCCCGCCCGGCTAGGTCGCTCAACTCGAGGGATTCCGAGTTCGTAGCAACAAGCGCACGCTGGGCACGGACTTGCCTCCCGCCGACCTCGAGGGCGAGTGGATCGGCAAAGTCCATGTGGTCAACCCGTGCACCCTCGAAAATGAGCGCTCCGCGATCCGCCGCGGCGCGCCCCAGACCACTCACAAGCTTGCCCGGATCAACTGTGCCGCCTGGGACTCCGCGAGCGACGCGCAGTTGTCCCGAATCGCTCCAGCAAATGGGTGACTCCCCGGTTTTTGTGGTCCGATCCAGCTCCCAGGCACCCGGAAGCATAAGTTCACACGTCACATGGAGCTGCTTGGTGATCCCGGAGAGTCCGGCCAAGACATCACCGAGCCCTGGAAGGTCGCCGGCGGCGGTTTCGCCCAACGTTAAGCCCCCTGTGTGGCCGCTCGAACGGGCACCGATGGTTTCCGCCTCAAAAACAGCCACGGTCTTTTCCGGGTTGAGACTGCGGATCGCAGCGGCGGCGGATAGCCCCGTGAAGCCGCCACCGATTATCGCAACGTCGACGGCCGTCGGGAGAGGGGCCGTTGGTGGGTGAAAATCGACGACCCAGGGAGTTTGTCCCCACGACGGCGCTTTGGAGGTGTTGGCCACGCTGTTACCCCTAGGATTTGCTTCTTATCTGATGTTGCTGCTCCGGCAACTGGTAAAAGATGCGCAGAACGGTCGGGATCGCCTTTTCCGTCCTAGCACTGGGCGCAAGCCGCCATGCGCTCGCTTGGATTTCGGCACTTAATCGGCTAGGAGGAATACCGAGCTTGACCTAAATAGAGACTTTACTCTCTATGCTAGAGTCCTTTGGCCCTAGAAAGTACAGTCCAACGGCAAGGTCCCGGGACCCCTGTGCCCGCCGACAGTCGGCCTCTTTACTTCCAGACCCCTGCGAGTAGATTTGATAAGACGGATGGGTGTTGCAGGTTAACAAGTTCACCCCATGCGCTGGTGGGAGGTCTCAGATGTTCGCGCGTCCAAGTTCATCGAGCCGCGTTGCGGAACGAAGAACCGCATTGCGTTATCCGTTGCGGCTTCCCGTCGTTTTTTCCTGGCAGGACGACACCGGGCGGGTCCACGGATGCGACGGGTACTGTCGCGACCTGGGTAGCCGCGGGATTTACGTTCAGGCAGAGCTGGTGCCGCCGTTAGGGGTGTCTGTCGAGATGAACGTTTTTCTGCCCCGGCCGGAGCATTCGGCCAGACCGTCGGAGATTCACGCCATTGGTAGGGTGGTCCGATCGGAGCTCCGGGCTCCAGCGTCCGAAAACTGCGGATTCGCGGCGATGAATCACACCACACGTTTGCGGGAAACGCGCAACCAGAAGCCTGACCTGGAAGAGTCCGCGTTGGACGAAATCGGACTCGAAGGAGCTGGAGACGACGGCGGAAGGACAAGCGAATGAGTGTCCTGGCTGCGGTGACGCGCCTACAAGCTTTCGGAAAATGGGAGTGCGCCTGGTAAATGGTACTGCCGGACCATCTCGATGAGACGGACGTAACCCCTTCCCCAGAAGGTACTTCGGTACTGCGATGGAAGGACGTGAGGTCCATTGGCCGAAAGGACAGGTGCTGGCAAGATTGTGCTGTCAAGCTTACCCTGCCGTCAGTTGATGTTTGCGCTTTGCAGACGCGCGGATCTTACTGAAGGAACGGCCAGATCCGGCGCTCGCAAGGCACCGGTTGGCCGATCAGTAGGCGGGTTTAAGGGGCAAATGGGACTCAAAGGGCGGTAGCTTGCCTCGCAGCACGATGAGCCGACTCTGATGAATGATCATAAATGTGACCTGGAGTCCGAGCCTCACGAGTGCGCTGAAGAATCTGATCCTTGCGACACGGCTCGGCCATTGGAACCTGAGCAACTCCAACCGAGCTTAGGGGTTGAAGCTGGGGTTGAAGATGGGGTTGAAGATACTGTCGCGGCGGTGGCTCTTGCCCCTTGGTACGCTCTGCGGGTGCGTCCTAATCATGAAAAACCCGTGGCAGCGGCGCTTCGAGGTAAGGGACTTCAAGAGTTTCTGCCATTGGTGCAGCGCCGCAGGCAGTGGTCTGACCGCGTGAAGGTGATGGATCTCCCGCTTTTCCCGGGCTATTTATTCTGCCGCTTGAATCTGCAAGAGCGCATGCCGCTGCTGACCACTCCTGGGTTTCTGTACCTGGTCGGCGTCGGCAAGAATCCCGAGCCTGTGGATGAAAGCGAGATTGCGGCGATACAATGCGTCTTGTGCTCGGGTCTGACAGTTACGCCATGGCCATCTCTAATGGTCGGCCAGCGAGTACAATTAAGGCGTGGACCTTTGCGCGGGTTGGAAGGCGTCTTGACGAAGATCGCTAATCAGCATCGGATGTATGTGTCGGTTACGCTTCTGAAGCGATCGATCTCGGTCGAAGTAGCGCCTGAATGGATTCATCCCATCGATGCGGCCAAGAATTCGGCGCCAAATTCGAATTTCTCATTGGAAGCCTAGTTTCCGGGCCGTGCACCGAAGCAAGGATTATGAGGTCAGCGAGTGACAACCGAAATGAATACAGAGAAGAGGGAGCGGAGAGGAGGGTCGATGACTACTCTAAGAGGCTTGTCGATCGGCCTGGCGATTCTTTTTCTGGCCGTCGATAGCACGGGACAGGCGACTTCACCGGCGGCGACGAACTCTCAGAACGCAAGCTGCGACAGCCAGGTTCGCTCGACATATCTGCTCGGCCCGGAAGACGAACTCCAGATATCAGGTCCGGAGTTGGATGAACTGTCAAACAAAACGGTGCGGGTCGACGGTGAAGGCGATCTGCAGGTGCCACTTGTCGGCCGTGTCCACGTCGCCGGATTGACGGTGCAACAAGCCGAGCAAGAGTTGAACAAGAGGCTCACCACATACATCAAGCACCCGCAGGCTGCGGTCGACGTTAAAGAGTTGCGCAGCCAGCCCGCTTCCATTCTTGGAGCGGTCAATTCTCCTGGTGTACACCAGGTAGAGGGACACAAGACGCTGCTCGAGATGATCTCTCTGGCTGGAGGCGTACGGCCGGACGCGGGTTACAGCATTCGAATCACGCGGCAACTGGAGTGGGGCTGCATTCCGTTGCCGGGAGCGACGTTAGACGCCTCCGGGCGCTTCACGGTCGCGCAAGTGAATCTGCAGGACATCATGGATGCGAAGACCCCGCAGGAAAACATACAGATCTTCCCCCATGACGTCATCTCGGTGCCCAAAGCCGAGCTGGTATACGTGACGGGCGACGTGAAAAAATCGGGTGGATACATTTTGGGCGAGCGGCAAACCATGTCGGTGCTGCAAGCGGTTTCGCTTGCCGAAGGTTTGGGACCGGCGCCCGACCCTCGACACGCAAAGATTCTGCGGTTGAATCCCGGCCAGGACCAGCGAACGGAAATTCCTGTGGACTTGAAAAAGATCTTGCAGGGAAAAGGCGGAGATGTCCCGCTGCAGGGCAACGATATCCTTTTTGTCCCCGATAGTACGGGTAAGAAAGTGGCACTGCGGGTCATGGAAGCAGCGATATCGACCGGTACGGGTCTCGCGATTTATCGCCCGTGAAGACCGTTCAAGGGAACAGAACGCAGAGCAACAGAAGGCGATCTAGGGAGCTGTCAATTTTGAGCCGCAGGGCGGAACGGCAGGTAATAAATGTCTAAGCATTTCGATCGAGTGAATAACCGGACGCGAGCCGTCCAATTGAGCACGTATACGGATAATCGGCCCGCGGTCTACAGGGCGGATGAGCCGGTTCACGCGGATAACGGGGAAACGCAAGCTTATGACAGCTTGCTCGGTTATTGGCACATCCTCGTTCGGAACAAAGTCACGCTATTGTGCTTCGCCCTAGCAGGACTGGCCGTGGCCGTTCTATTCAGCTTGCTGCAGACGCCGATCTACCGAGCGCGGACCTCATTGGAAATTCAGGACTTTAATTCGGAGTTTATGGATCTAAAAAACGTGGATCCGACCAATTCCGGGCCGGGGGCTGCCACGGACTCGTATTTTCAGACCCAGATCAAGATCTTACAGAGCGATTCCCTGCTCGAACGTGTGGCCAACAAGATTGACCTCCAGCAAGAGCCGCCGACAAGCGGTTGGGGTGCGTTCGCGTCGCGCGTGCAGCGGATGTTGGGTTTCCCGGAGTCCAAACAAGAACCAAACAAAGACGCCTTTGTCGCGCAAGCCCGGGGCAATCTGACCGTCCGCGCTTCCGGCCAAACGCGACTTGTGGAAGTGATGTATGACTCGGAAGATCCTAAGTTTGCCGCGCTGTTTGCCAATACTTTGGTTTCCGAATTCATCGAACAAAGTCAGGAAATGCGTTGGAAGTCGAGCCAACGGACGGGTGAGTGGCTGACAGGCCATTTGAGCCAGATGAAGAGTGACCTGGAGAAATCCGAAGCGCAACTGCAGGCCTACGCGCGCTCTTCCGGCCTGACCATGACCGACAAGGAAAATGTCACCGAAGGCAGACTCAAGGAACTTCAGGATGAGTTGGACAAAGCGCAGGCCGATCGCGTGGACAAGCAAGCGAAATTCGAAGAGGCGAAGAGCAAACCGGCGGAATCGCTGCCGGAAACAATCGACGACCCCACGTTGCGCGAATATCGTCTCAAGTTGACGGATTTGCAGCGGCAACTCGTGGAACTCAGCGCCACGCTGACACCGGAACATTACAAGGTTCAACGGGTACAGGCGCAGATCAACGAGTTGCAAAGCGCTCTCGAAAAGCAGCGCACAAACGTGCTGCGCCGCGTTGGCAACGAATATGCCGCCGCAGCCCGTCGTGAGAAATTGTTGCAGCAGTCGTATATCGAACAGCAAAAGACCGTTGCCAATCAATCCGACAAGGCTATTCACTACGACACGCTGCGTAGAGAGGTGGAATCAAGCCGGCAGCTCTATGACACGCTGCTGAACCGAGTCAAACAAGCATCGTTGGCGTCCGCGATGCGTGCGAGCAACGTTCTGGTCGTGGACGAGGCCAAACCACCCTTCCTGCCCGCCAAGCCGAACGTGCCGGTGAATTCGGCGCTGGGCTTGTTTTGCGGCATATTCCTGGGGTTGGGTTTCGTGGTCTTCCGCACGCGATTCGATCGCAGCATTCAAGCGCCTGGCGACATGCAGGTCTACCTGAACCTGCCGGAGCTCGGCGTCATTCCGATGGCGCAGGTTTGTGACACGCCCGCAGTTCGCAGTCAACGCGCGCTGAGCCCTGCCGATCCTTCCGATTGCCTGGAGCTGGTGACCTGGAAGCACAAACCGTCGGCGGTAGCGGAATCTTTCCGAGCCATGCTGACTTCTATTTTGCTGCCCGGGCAAAACTCCGAAGGGCCTCAAGTGCTCGTGGTCACCAGCCCCGGCCCGGCAGAGGGCAAGACAACCGTGGCCAGCAACCTCAGCATCGCCATCGCGGAAATGGGACGTCGAGTACTGCTGATCGACGGCGATCTCCGTCAGCCGAAATTGCACAAGATTTTCGGATCCGCAAACACGCGTGGCGTAAGCGACGTGCTTTTGTCCGAGGCTCCGCTAGAAACCGTTCCACTGTCGCAACTGGTGGTGGAAACGCGTGTTGCGGGTGTGTCCCTGCTTCCTAGTGGCACTCGCACGACGAACATTTCACAACTGCTCCACTCGCCTCGTGTTGAGGCACTCATGTCGCGGATGCGCACCGAATTCGACATGATCATCATTGATGCGCCACCGATGATGCATTTGGCTGACGCGCGATTGCTCGGAGGCCTTTCCGACGGGGTGATTCTCGTGGTCCGCGCCGGTCACACCATGCGCGAGGCTGCTTTGATTGCCACGCAACGCTTGTCCGAAGACGGCACGCGAATCCTGGGCACGGTGCTAAATAGCTGGGATCCTCGTAAAACCCCGGGCCGCACGTATGGTTACGGTTATGGCTACGGGTACGGATATGGTTATGGCCAGACCGCCGACGCCAAACATCCTCCAACACCGAACGCCTGACGCAGGACTCGGAATCGTCCTGAGCTAAGGCTTAGCAAAAACGGGTGATTTCCCCACAATGATCTCTGGGAGAGGACGAAGGCAGGAAATGCCAGGCACGGCCAGGGGTGTAATTCGTACCAAGGGACTGGTTGCGCCCGAAAAGGGGCGGCTGCTCATTTCTGTTGCGTTTGGCTTGCTTTTCCTTTTCGTGGCCGCCATTCCGCTCGAAAATGCGCTGGTCCTCCCCGGCGTTGGGACATTTGGTCGGCTAGTGGGCCTGGCGGCATTTTCCGTTGGGATACTGGCGGTGGCGGAACGCGGTAAGGTCAGGCCACCGTCGCCGGTGCATCTCGTGATGCTGGCATTCATGATCTGGGCGAGCCTCAGCTACTTCTGGACGGTGGCCCCCGACGCCACGGTGGAGGAGGTTCTAAGCTACTTCCAGTTTTTTGCCATGATCTGGCTGATCTGGGAGCTGGCCCCGCTGCCCCGCCAACGTGTGAACTTGATGCAAGCCTATCTCCTGGGGACCGGCGTTTCCGCGATAGCTGCACTCCTGCATGTTGGTGCCGCGGTCGGGGAGACGCGCAATTCCACGTTCAACATGAACCCAAACGACATCGGATTACGTCTGGCTTTGAGCGTTCCCATGGCGTTGTATTTGGCGGCGTCGGAAAAGCAAGACTTTCGCGTGTGGCTGTACCGCCTGCAGATGGTCTTAGCGGTTTGTGCGCTGTTCATGACAGCATCGCGGGGCGCCCTCATCGCGCTCTGCGGAGCCCTTTTGATCATTCCCTTGACGTTCCGCAAGTGGACGTTCCGCCAGAAAGCGGTTATGGGCGTTGTGGTGGTGGCGGCGGCAATGACGGCGGTGGCCATGGTGCCTGCCTCTACCTGGGAGCGCATGGGCACGACCGGATCGGAAATTAGTTCCGGGACAATGGACGCCCGGACGGTGATCTGGCGCGCCGGCATCGATGTCTTCTCAGAGCATCCTTTCATCGGAGTAGGAGCCGGAGCTTTTCCCACCGCCATTGAACGAAACGTGGTGACGGCGTGGGTGGCTCACAATACCTTCCTGTCGATATTGGTGGAACTGGGCGTTGTCGGATTTGCAATCTTTGTTTTGCTGCTGGTGATGCTGGTTTATTCGGCGTTGAAGCTGCCTGTGCTCGGGCGCAGTCTCTGGCTGGTGATGCTGCTGACCTGGGGTTTGGGCGCGGCGGCGATGACGTGGGAAAACACCAAGCCGACATGGTTGCTTTTCGGCTTGATGGCGGCGGATGCCGCTGCCGTCCAGATCGCAGCCGCGAAACGCTACTCCCCTGCGCGCGTCTTCAATTCCGCGGCGGCGGGGCAGGCGGCTCTAACCCCTGCGCGATCGAGAATGCTTCGTGAGTTGCACGCGAAAATGCAAAAGGCTGGACTAGAAAAGCCCGGCGCACAAACCTGGGGGCGCCGATGAGCTCAGTGTCCGACCCCGTAGCTTCACTTCAATCTGGCCCGGCAGGGCCGCCACTTACCGGCGGCGAGCTCCAGCCGGAATTGAGCGAAGGAAACCGAATGAATTCCGCGGAATCCGCAGGTCTTTCGAGCGCATCGGTGAAGACGCCGATGCTTGGCGCTTCTCTGCGCTGGAATTTCAGCTGGACCTTTGTCGGCAATATTATTTATTCCGCTTGCCAGTGGGGCATGCTGGTCGTGCTTGCAAAGATCGGGAACCCGGAAATGGTTGGGCAGTACGGGCTAGCGATGGCGGTCGCCACACCGATCCTTGCTTTGTCGAGCCTGCAGCTCAGAGCGGTGCTGACAACGGACGTTCGGGAACGCGTGCCGTTCGGCGAGTATTTGGGGTTTCGGCTAGCCACAACGGTTTTATCACTGATCATCATCAGCGTGATTCCTTTCGTGATGCATTACCGCCGGGAATCAACGCTCGTGGTTCTGATCATCGGCCTCGGTCAGGCGCTCGAGACGCTCAGCGATCTGTATTACGGGCGAATGCAGTTTTACGATCACATGGACCGGATTGCCAAGTCCATGATCATGCGGGCGCTGCTTGGGTTGGGAGCGCTCGGTACGATCGTGTACCTCACCAAGAGCGTGGTTTGGGGAGCCCTGGGCCTGGTCCTGGCACGCGCCGTAGTCCTGGTTGGATACGACATCAGCAAGCGCACGCAACTGTTGCCGCGTCATGTGGACGGAGAGGAAGCCGGGCAGCTTCTCAATTCGGAAAACGGGACCCTGCGTCCCCGTTGGAATCTAAGCACGCAAACAGAATTGTTTCGCACCTCGATTACGCTCGGCGTAATCGCAATGCTGGTTTCGCTGCTTCCCAATGTTCCGCGATATTTCATTCAGGGATCGCTCGGGGAGCGGGCCCTCGGAATCTTCACAGCCACGGCCTTCCTGGTTTCGTCGGGCAGCTTGATCGTAAACGCACTCGGACAATCGGCTTTTGTGAGACTCGCCAAACATTACGGAGCTGGAGATGTCGCGGGTTTCAACTCCCTTTTGCTAAAGCTCGTGGGAATCGCCGGAATTTTGGGCTTGGGAGGCATTGGTGTCGCGGTATTTTTCGGGCACATGTTGCTGACCTTGCTCTACCGGCCCGAATATGCCGAACACAGCAACGTGCTGATCGCCATGATGGTCGGAGGCGCCATTACTTACGTGGCGGGCCTGATGGCTTCGGCGGTAACTGCAGCGCGATGCTTTGCCCGCCAAATACCAGTGCTGGCCACCGCCGTCGGCGCCGCCGCGCTTTCGAGCTGGCTTCTGGTCCCAGCCCACGGGCTTTTGGGGGCGGCCTTCTCGGTCATTATCACTTCGACGACACTCGGGGCCGGCGAGGTGGTGCTGCTGTGGCACGTGCTCAGCAATGTCAACCGGCCGGTAGCGGCGCAGGCCTGAAGGCCACCACGCCATCCGAACGGCCTTTGATTCCGCAAGATTTGCCAGGAAGGATTCCGGAACGCATGAATCAAAACCTACTCGAACTCGAGAGCCACTTTTCCTTCGGCGAGAACTGGGCGCAATACGCCGAGAAAATTGACGAAAGAAGGATTGAGGAAGCGGAGAAATCCCTGATTCGGCTGGTGGGCCGCGAATCGATCGCGGGAGGCACGTTCCTGGACATCGGCTGCGGCTCGGGGCTGTTTTCCCTGGCGGCGGTCCGACTGGGTTGCCGGCGCCTTCTGGCGGTGGATTTGGACCCCAACAGCGTGCAGACCACGCGCAAGACGCTGGAGCGCTACGCTCCTTCGGACGCAAACTGGGATTGCCAGCGAAGAAGTGTATTCGACCTGGACCCTAGCAAAATGGGCACCTTCGACATCGTCTATTCGTGGGGCGTGTTGCATCACACCGGCGACATGTATAAAGCCATTACCAAGGCTGCTGCCATGGTCGGCACGCGAGGGACTCTGGCACTTGCGTTGTACGGGAAGACGCCTTTCTGCGGTATGTGGCGGATCGAGAAGAGAATCTATTCCCGATCTCCAAGGTTTGTCCAGCGCGCGATTGAAATCGTATATCGCGCCGTAGTTAGCGCGCGGCTGGCCCTTAAAGGGGAAAGCCTCAAGAAACGCGAGGAGACCTATTTTCAGCAGCGCGGGATGGATATGTACCACGATACCCGGGATTGGCTTGGCGGCTATCCCTACGAGTCGATTTCCCCGCGCGAGGCCATGACCTATATGCAAACGTTGGGGTTCGAACCAATCAGATCCTTCGTTTGTCCGAGTATTGGCCTCCTGGGCGCCGGGTGTGACGAGTACTCGTTCACAAAGTCGGGCCCTGAAAAACTTTAAGCAAGTTCTGAGCGGAACACCCCTGTTTTGATCGATTCTGGAATGAAGGTTGCGATTGCGAGCATATCGACTGCGGCGAGAACGTACTGCATGCGCGCAGCCATTGGAGCCAGCTTGATAGCAATGGGCAGCCTGGTGCCATGCCGAGCGCAAAAGCCAGCTTTTCCGGAAGCACAGGGCGGCGGGGCCGCTTCGGTCGGAGGACGCGGGGGTGTCGTCAAAGAAGTGACGAGCCTGGAGGACTCGGGCGCCGGCAGCTTTCGTGCCTGCATTGAGGCCAAGGGTCCGCGGACGTGCATCTTCCGCGTTGCCGGACTCATTACGCAGCACTCGGATCTCACCGTCACTAACCCGTTCCTCACCATTGCCGGGCAAACGGCGCCAGGCGAAATCATCCTCGGCGGGCCGGGAAACAAAGGATTCACGTTGCGGGTCTCCACGCATGACGTCGTGATCCGGTACATCACAATCAGTCCGGACGACTTCCTGACACTCTCAGGTCCGTCAACTGGCACGGTTGGGTTCGGCGTAATAAACGGCAACAACTACAACATCATCCTCGATCATGTGAGCTCCCGCTGGGCCGGGAACAAATTATGGATCACGGGAAGCAATTACGTAGGCCCGAACCGCTCCATCACGACATCTTGGAGCTTATTTTACGAGCCTCATGCGGGGCATCCTGTAGGTCCGGGCACGGCCGGTAATCCGGTCGGGTGTCCTAATTCCGCGCCGGACGCTTCGTTGGCGAATCCCTGTTTTAGCTCGCTCGAAACGGACATCGATTTTCATCACAACATGTTTGTCAATATCAGCCACCGAATCCCGGAGACCGACAACAAATCGGTACGCTGGGTAAACAACCTGACGTTCAATTGGGCGTTTTACGCATTCGCCGGCCTCGGCGGTGAGGCTCTGGACATCGTCGGCAACAAGTGGGTCCGCGGCAATCTGAATTCTTCCGCCCAGGCGCACGAAATTCACGTGACAGAAAAAAGTCCGGAAGTCCTCGGCAACCCTTCCGTATTCGTTGCAGGTAATGTAGGTCCGAATCAATCTGATCCTGATGGCGACCAATACTTGATGGTGTCGCGCATCAGTGGAGAAAACGGCCACGAGAATGGACCGATACCGGACATCTGGAAGCGAACGGCGCCGCTGCCTGCAACGGATTTTCCCATCATCGCGGATCCCGCTGCGGGCCTGGACGCGATCCTCTTGCCCACCGTAGGCAATTCGCAACATCTCGATTGCAACGGGCGCTGGCTCAGCCACCGCGATGATGCCGACACGCGGATCATCGAACAATACCAATCCAAAGGGCCCGGAGGGTTTTGGCCCAACGGCATTACAGCAACGGGTAAAGCGGCGCTTCCACTGCCAACGCCGGCACCGCAATGGCAAGATCGGCCGGTGGTGAATGGTGAAGCTTGTGCGGAATCACTCCATGACGGAATCCCGGATCAGTGGAAGAAATTGCAAGGTTTGAGCACAACGAAACGCGAACTTTACAAGTCTGTGTCGCCCGACGGTTACACCGTTTTGGAACACTATCTGAACGCTACCCCCATAAAGCCGGTTCACGACAAGAACGGGAAGCGCCCGTGAAAATCCTATTTCTAGTGCGCCAGCTGAATATCGGCGGCGCCGAACGTCAATTGGTGATCGTCGCGAACGAGTTGGCCTCCCGTGGACATGAGGTGGTGATCGCCTCGTTCTATCCTGGGGGCATTCTCTCAAAGCAATTGGACTCCAAGCGAGTTCGTTTGATCTCCCTTGAAAAGCGCTCGCGCTGGGATCTGTTGTCCCTATACCTAAAGGTCCTGCGCGTCATCGGGCAAGAGCGACCGGATATTTTGCACGGCTGGATGCACACGCAAAACGTCATCGCCACCATGTTTCGGATTTTTCATCCAAAGGTCAAACTCTTCTGGTGCGTGCGGAGTTCCAACCTCGAGACCGTTCTTGACCGCGTCGAGACCATGTTGGTCTGGCTGCAAGCCCGGTTGTCGAACTTTGCCGACTGCATCGTCGTGAATTCCATTGCCGGCATGGAGCACGCCGCCTCGGCAGGCATCGATCGGAAGAAGATGGTATTCATTCCCAATGGCATCGACACCAACGCATTCTATCCAGCTGAAGCGGAAGGCAAACGGGTCCGCGCAGAGTGGGGTATTGGCGAGGGCGAAAAAATAATTGGCAAGGTCGCGCGATTCGACCCCATCAAAAATCACCCTATGTTCCTGAAAGCCGCGGCGCGCATTGCGGCAGAGCGACCTGACGTGCGCTTTGTATGCATCGGGCACGGGGACGCTTCCTATTTGAAACAACTGCAGGACTTGACACACGCTCTGGGCATTCAAGACAAAGTTCAATGGCTGAAGGCTCGTCCGGACGTGCGGGCGGTATACAACGCGCTCGATATTTTTTGCTCCACCTCTTCTAGCGAGGGCTTCCCCAACGTGATTGGGGAAGCGATGGCGTGCGCGCGGAACTGCGTGGTTACCGACGTGGGAGATTCCAAGTTGGTGGTGGGAAGAACCGGAATCTCGGTCCCGGCAGATGACCTGGAAGCGCTGGTAGCGGCCCTGCGGGAGACGTTGGACAGCAACGCCTTGAACCTGCGAGCCCGCCAGCGCATTCTGGAGAATTTCACGGTCGCCCATCTCGGCGACAAGACCGAACAGGTGCTCATTCAGTCCCTGGAGCGCGACCGCAAGCGCATGGCGCCATCACTGAGGCGCGTGGAAGAAGTGCACCCACCGATCGACGCGTGATTTTTTATGTTTTTAATGTAATGTAACAACCCCCACGCAGGGCGGAGCCAGTTAGAACGGTAGTCGGGAGATAGTTCGTATGTGCGGAATAACCGGATTTCTGGATACGAGGCAGAGCAGAGGGCACGAAGAGCTTGCGGCTACGGTGTGCCGCATGGCGACCAGCTTGCGCCATCGCGGCCCGGAAGACGAAGGTATCTGGGTCGATCCGGCCAGCGGAATCGCGTTCGGCCATCGGCGCTTGTCGATTATCGACCTGTCCCCGGCTGGACATCAGCCGATGCACTCGTCTTGCGGGCGCTATGTCATCACCTTTAACGGGGAGATATACAATTTCAAGGCCCTTACAGAAGAGCTTAGGGCCCTTGGGCAGGCCTTCCGCGGACATTCGGACACGGAGGTTATGCTCGCTGCGATTGCTCACTGGGGTGTCGAACCCGCGCTGAAGAAGTTCAACGGCATGTTCGCGTTCGCGTTGTGGGACCGGCAGGAGAGAACGCTGTATTTGTCACGCGACCGCGCGGGCGAGAAACCGCTGTACTACGGCTGGGCTGGTCACACACTTCTTTTCGGCTCTGAGCTGAAAGCCTTCCATCAGCATCCCGATTTTCGGGGCGAGATTGACCGGGGAGCGCTCACTGTCTATCTCCGCCACAATTACATTCCCGCACCTCACTCCATTTATAAAGGCATTTACAAGCTGCCGGCCGGAACCTTGCTGACGATTCGGGGTTTCGGCAGTGATGCTTGCCCCAAACCGTTCTGGTCGGCAAAGCGCGCCGCGGAAGACGGGCTGAGTAATCCGTTTGTCGGTAGCGATGCAGAGGCGGTCGACCAACTCGATACTCTGCTGAACGACGCCGTCAGCATGCGCATGGAAGCGGATGTGCCGCTGGGTGCGTTTTTGTCGGGCGGAATCGATTCGTCGCTGGTTGTCGCTATCATGCAGGCCAACAGCAGCAGGCCTGTGAAAACATTCACGATTGGGTTTGACAACTCCGATTTTAACGAAGCTGAATCCGCAAAGGCTGTAGCGCAGCATCTGGGAACGGATCATACCGAGTTGTATGTCACTCCCGAAGAAGCGATGGGCGTGATCCCGCGGCTTCCTGCTTTGTATGACGAGCCATTCGCCGACTCTTCGCAAATCCCAACATTCTTGGTCTCGCAACTCGCGCGCCGCAAGGTCACAGTCAGCCTCTCGGGTGACGGCGGAGACGAGCTGTTCGGCGGTTATAACACCTATCTCTGGGGCCGAAGCGTTCAACAAAACATCGGTTGGATGCCCAAGGCCTTGAAGACGGGGCTGGCAAAATCGCTGAACCCACTGTCGCGATTCGACTGGAACGCAGTCCTGGCCGGAACTGAATCCTTCCTTCCCCAAAGCCTGCGGCGCAAGGATCTAAACAAGGTTTTGCAGAAACTCGCTGGAATTCTAAAGGTGAATCAACGTGAAGCGCTGTACTGGGTCCTCTGCTCTTACTGGATGGAGCCGGCTTCGGTGGTTGTCGGCGGGAAAGAACCTCTGACATCTCTCACCGATCCGAGCAAGTGGGCTCAGATCAAGGAATTCATGCTCGTCATGATGTACCTTGACACGCTGATGTACTTGCCCGACGACATTCTGGTCAAGGTCGATCGCGCCTCCATGGGCGTCAGCCTGGAATCGCGCGTTCCGCTACTCGATCACCGTGTGATCGAGTTTGCTTGGAGGCTGCCGCTGGCCATGAAGGTCAAAGGAAATACCGGCAAGCGTCCGCTCCGCCACTTGCTCCACCGTTACGTTCCCAAGGAACTCGTCGAGCGGCCAAAACAGGGGTTCGGCGTGCCCATTCACGAATGGTTGCGGGGGCCAATGCGTCCGTGGGCTGAAGAACTGCTGAGTGAGTCGCGATTGAGGCACGAGGGATTCTTCTTCGCGGCCCCGATTCGTCAGAAATGGTCGGAACACGTAAGCGGTCGGCGCAACTGGCAAGCGCAGATGTGGGGCGTGCTCATGTTCCAGGCCTGGCTTGAAGAGCACAAGACCCTGATCTCCACCAAAGCAGATAACGTCGTTTTGGATACGCAAGTTGCGGGCATCCCCACTCGCATGACCGGATCGCAGGAGATCCAGCCGAGCACAACATAACGTACCTGTTTTTCGCATTCGACTCGATACCGGACGCTGTGCTGGTAACCGACTCAAAGAAAAAAGGCGGGGCTCGAAGATGAGTGTCAAGTTCTTGCTGCGATTCGACGACATGTGCCCGACAATCAATTGGCCAGTCTGGCAAAAACTCGAAGACGTCATGATTGAAGAAGGCGTTCGGCCGATTTTATCGGTCATCCCTGACAATCAGGACCCGACTCTTCACGAGGGCCAACCAGACGAGCGCTTTTGGGAGAAGGTTCGCGCGTGGCAAGCGCGCGGATGGACCATCGGCCTGCACGGATACCAGCATCGTTACGTCAGCAAGAACGCCGGCATCGTCGGGTTGAAACCCTACAGCGAGTTTGCCGGCGTTCCCTTGGCGGAACAGCAGGCCAAGCTGAAACAAGCACTGCAGATCTTTGCCCGCGAAGGAGTGCGAGCCGATTGTTGGGTCGCGCCGGCACATTCCTTTGACGAAAATACGGTCCAGACCCTGGTGAGCTTGGGTGTCCGCACCATCAGCGACGGGCTCGCTCTGTATCCCCACCGCGATTCCCAAAATGTGATGTGGGTTCCACAACAGCTGTGGAGGTTCCGCGCGGTGCCGTTCGGAGTGTGGACCGTGTGTATTCACTCCAAAGACGATCTTTACCTCGACTCCGAACATTTCCGGCGATGCGTCCGCGAATACAAGCATTCCATCACCAGCCTTCCCGCCATGGCGGAAGCCTACGGGCGCCGGAAAAGTAGCTGGACGGATCGCGTTTTTGGCGAGCTATGGCATCTGGCGATTCGCGCCAAGGTAGCGCTGGCGGCGAGAAACTCCCCGGCGAGCGCATCGGCTCTTGAGGCGAATGCCGATGCCGAAGCCAGGCAGCGGCTCAAAGCGGCTCTGTAAGGTCACGTTGTGCCATTGTCACCGGCCCTCAACATGCATCGGAATGCCGTGCTGAAATCATTCGACATAAACCGGGAACCTCGCCGAAAACCCGACTTCGGCGCACTGGTTATTTCGCTCGACTTTGAGCTGCACTGGGGCGTTCGGGACAAGTGCGCTCCGAACGGACCTTACCGCGAAAACCTTCTTGGCGCTCGCAAGGCCATTCCGATGATCCTCGATTTGTTCGAGGAGTTCGAAGTCGCGGCCACTTGGGCAACCGTCGGATTTCTCTTCGCGGAGTCGCGCCGTGAGCGGGAACAGTTCTATCCCGCCATTCGTCCGCAATATGTCGATACACGTCTCGATCCGTATTCGGAGCCGACCGGTGAAAACGAGGACGATGATCCTCTGCACTACGCGGCGAGCCTGATTGCTCAGATTGCGAAGCGCCCAAAACAGGAAATCGCCACGCATACGTTTTCGCACTATTGCTGCCAGGAGCCCGGCGAGACACGTGCGGCCTTCGCCGCGGACTTGGCCAGCGCGGTCGCCATAGCGCAACGCCGCGGACTCAACCTCGGTTCGATCGTGTTCCCTCGCAACCAGTTTCGGCCGGGTTACGAGGATCTGCTGAAGGAAGCTGGCGTGGTTTGCTATCGCGGAAACGAGCCGCATTGGATGTACCGGCCGCGCCCGCGTAGCCAGGAAACGCTGGCCGTTCGCGCGCCACGGCTTCTGGACCATTACGTCTCTCTCTCCGGATCGAAGGTTGTTCGCTGGGATGAGGTTCTGCAACCGAATGGACTTTGCGATGTCCGTTCAAGCATGTTCCTGCGGCCCTATTCGAGGCAGCGGAAGAGTTTTGAATCCATTCGCTTCCGCCGCATCGCTGGCGGTATCCGGGCAGCCGCCGAGCAGCGCGGGATCTTCCATCTCTGGTGGCACCCTCACAATTTCGGCGCCGACACCGCCGAGAATTTGGAATTCCTCCGGAGCGTCCTGGAAGTTTTCGCAAGCTGCCGCCAGACCCACAGCATGAAATCGCTCAACATGGCCGAAGTGGCGTCGTTGGTGTACGGCGCGGACGAAGCCCAGGAAATGTCATCGGAAGATTCGAACACCACGTCCGCGTGGGAGCAGGTATTGTGATTCGCGTAACGCACATCATCGCGGGACTAGACTCGGACGGCGCGGAAAAGATGCTGCACCGCCTGATCGCCGGCATGGATTCCAGTCGCTTCGAGAACGAAGTGATATCCCTGACCGATTTGGGGCCTATGGCTCGGCAGATCGAGACCTGTGGCGTGCGCGTGCGCGCGCTGGGAATGAAGCGCGGCAGCGCCAATCCTTTCTATCTGTTGAGGCTGGCGGCATGGCTGCGGAAATCGCAACCGCACGTCATTCAGACCTGGATGTACCATGCCGACCTGATCGGCGGACTTGCGGCAAGGCTTGCGGGGCGTTCCGGTGTTGTTTGGAATATCCGTCACAGCGAATTGCATCCGGAAACCGACAAGCGTTCCACCCTCTGGACCGGCCGGGCGTGCGCCCGCCTGTCGCGGCAGTTGCCCAGGCGAATCGTTTGCTGCTCGGAAACCTCGCGGAAGTTCCACTCGAAGTTCGGTTATGCAGCAGATCGAATGCAAGTCATTCTCAACGGTTTTGACTTGCATCGTTTCAGATCCAATCCCAAACAACGCGCCGAGATTCGTGAAGCGTTGGGCATTTCGCAATTGGCGCCCGTTATCGGCTTGATTGCTCGCAAACACCCGGTTAAAGACCATCGGAATTTCATGCAGGCGGCCGGCCTCCTGCATCGTGAATTCCCCGAAGTCCAGTTTGTGCTGTGCGGCGAAGGCGTTACGTTCTCCGATCCGGAACTCCTGGCCTGGGCTCGGTCCGCTGGAATTCAGGACGTCTGCCATCTGCTTGGACAACGCGACGATGTTCCACGGATCCTCAATGCATTCGACGTTGCGACATCCTCCTCCTCGGGAGAAGCGTTTCCCAACGCGGTGGCCGAAGCCATGGCCTGTGGCGTGCCGTGCGTGGTCACCGATGTTGGAGATTCTGGTTTTATCGTGGGCGAAACGGGTCGCGTCGTGGCCCCCAGGGACCCGTCGGCCCTGGCACAGGGTTGGAAGGTGTTGTTGGAGGCAGGTTCAGAGGTTCGGAGGGATCTCGGGTTTGCCGCGCGGGAACGCGTCGAACAAAACTTCGGGCTGGCGGCGGTGATTGGCCAATACCAAGACTTGTATACTCAGGTCTTCCAAGAAACCTCGGCGAAAGGTCCCAGCCGCGCTCGCAGCGTAACCGAACGTTCCCATCAAACTTCGAACGCGGGATCGAGAAATTCCCTGCATCCTCGAGCCCGGGTGCTATTCGTCGACAACGACGTCAACTCGTTCTTCTCGTACCGCATCGAGATGGCCCGAGCCACCCGGGATGCCGGCTTCGAAGTTCACATCGCGGCTCCCGAAGGAAAAGCGGCAGAAACTCTCTTGAATGAGGGTTTTCGTTTTCACGCCGTACCCATGACGCGGAGCGGCTTGCACCCATGGAAGGAATTGGCGACGATCGCCGCTTTGTTCCGGCTGTATCGAAGGCTCCGGCCTGACCTTGTGCACCACCTCCGCCTGAAACCCGTTCTTTACGGGGGGCTGGCCGCCTATGGCGCGCGGGTTCCCGCCGTGGCGGGATTGCTTACCGGTTTGGGCTACGTGTTCATCGCCGAGACTCGCAAAGCGGTGGTGATTCGCAAGCTCGTGACGCTGAGCTGCAAGGTGGCGTTCCGCCACGCCAATCAGCGCATCATTTTTCAGAACCCGGACGACCAGCTGGTTTTCGTTCAGAACAAAATTCTGCCAGCACGCCAGACCGTGCTGATTAAAGGCTCCGGGGTCGACGTCAATGAATATCTGCCCACACCGGAGCGCGGTGGCGTGCCTGTGGTGGTGCTTGCTTCGCGAATGCTGCGGGATAAGGGTGTCGATGAATTTGTGGAAGCCGCGCGCAACCTTGGAGCCGTGCGTGTGACTGCCCGTTTCGTGCTCGTCGGTGAGACCGACCCGGGCAACCCGACCGCGATCACCGCCGAACAACTGCGGCAGTGGGCCGACAGTGGTGTGGTCGAATGGTGGGGTCACCAGGCCAACATGAAGGACGTGCTGGCACAGGCGCACGTCGTTTGCCTTCCTTCCCTGCGCGAAGGGGTACCGAAAGTTTTGATCGAAGCAGCCGCCTGCGGACGCGCGATCGTAACCACGGACGCTCCGGGCTGCCGCGAAATCGTGCGTAACGGCGAAAATGGCCTGCTCGTGCCCGTGCGCGATAGTCGCGCGCTGGCCGAAGCCCTTCGCTTGCTGATCGAAAACGCCCCGCTTCGTGCCAGTATGGGTCTCAAGGGGCGCGATATCGCCGTACAGGAATTCTCGATCGAACGCGTGGTGCGGGAAACGCTGGGAGTCTATCGCGACCTGCTCGCGAACGGTTCCCGGAGTTCCCGCGAACTCAACGTGGTGGAGCAACAGGCAAGATGAGCGCGCAAGCCACTACCTTCTCGGATATCCTCAAGCGCGGCTTCGACTTTCTTGTCGCGATGGCAGCCCTGCTCCTGCTGTCCCCGGTCTTGCTGGTCGTCGCACTGATTATCAAAGTCGGGTCTCCTGGACCCGTCCTCTATCGCGGAGTACGCATCGGACGGCAGGGAAAAGCGTTCCGCATTTACAAATTTCGAACGATGGTGATCGACGCCGAGAAACTAGGTGGATCGGCAACTGCCGAAGACGACCCAAGAATCACGCCGATCGGCAAGTTTCTCCGGCGCCACAAACTGGATGAACTTCCGCAATTTCTGAACGTTCTGGTCGGCGACATGAGCATGGTCGGCCCTCGCCCGGAAGTACAGAAGTACGTGGACATGTATACCTTGGAGGAGCGCGCAATTTTGGAACTACGGCCGGGGATCACCGACTGGGCATCTATCTGGAATTCGAATGAAGCCGCGGTACTGGAAGGCAGTAAAGACCCGGAGAAGACGTACGAAGAATTGATTCGGCCAACAAAACTGACTCTTCAGCTGTTTTATGCCCGTAATCATTCTCCCGGCACCGACATCAAGATCCTGTGCCATACATTCTGTAAATTGCTGGTTGAGGATTGGACTCCGCGCGAACTGGTCCCCTACGGCAAGGTCCGCCAATACAAGATGATCTCATCAGCTTCCAACGCAGTAGCTCAACGCGGCAGCCAGGAAACGCTTTAGCAATTCATCTTCAAATACTTGCAGAATTTACACGGGTAGCCCCGCCTGCGTTTTTCTGCGACCACATCAAAAGGAGAACTCATGTCACCGAGTGAAAGACGGGGAGAGAATGACCTGCCTGCAATTCACGGAGGTCGCGCTCTCTTCTCTCAGCGCTTCCGCTTCATACGGCCCTCGCTTCCGTCGCTCGACACCGTGATGGGGACTTATCGCGCGGCATACGAAAATGGCTTGATCACCAACGCCGACGTCGTCGGAAGGTTCGAGGCGGCTGTCGCCGAGCGCCTCGAAGTGAAACATTGCGTCGCCGTATCGAGTTGCACGAGCGGCCTCATGATGGTGCTTCGGGCCCTCGGACTCACCGGTGAAATCATCATTCCAAGTTTCACTTTCTTTGCCACTGGGCACGCCGCCCGCTGGAACGGCCTGACGCCGGTCTTCGCCGACTGCCTGCCAGACACCTGGAACGTCGATCCCTCGGACGTCGAGCGCAAGATCACCGAGCGTACGACTGCTCTGCTGATCGTGCACCTGTACGGCAACCCGGCCAACGTCGAGGCCCTCTCGCAAATTGCGAAACGCCACAACCTCAAGCTGATCTTCGACGGCGCCCACGCTTTTGGCAGCCAATATCGCGGCCGCCCCATCGGGCAGTTCGGCGACGCCGAAGTCTTCTCTCTGTCTCCGACCAAGCTGTTGGTCGCTGGAGAAGGCGGCCTGGTCACCACCAACGACGCCACCTTGGCAAAAGCCATACGCGGAATGCGCAACTATGGCGACACCGGCTCCTACGACCCGGAATGGCTGGGTATGAATGCGCGCATGTCCGAGTTCAACGCCGCGCTAGGCCTCGCTGGCCTGCCTGACGTTGACGAACGCGTGCGCCGCAGAAACCAGGTTGCCAAGATGTACACCGAGCAGCTCGCCTCCCTGCCGGGACTTCGCTTCCAGTCCGTGCATCCGAGTGATGTGAACACCTACAAGGACTATTCGATCCATGTCACGCCACGCGAATTCGGCATGACTCGCGACGAGCTCGCCGAAGGGCTGCTGGCGGAAAATATCGAAACCAAGAAATATTTCTATCCGCCAATGCATATGCAGAAGCTCTACAAGTCTTTCCACGATGCCAAACGGAGCGATCTGAAGACCACCGAAGAGGTCACCGGCGGAATTCTCAGCTTGCCCATCTACGAATCGCTTCCGGACTCCACCATCGAAACCGTCTCGCGCGCAATTCACCGGTTGGCCCAGTCAGCCGTCACACGTAAGGAAGTATCACTCTCGGGGAGGCAGTAATGTTGACGTCCGTTCGAAACTTCAAAACATCGCAAGCCCTGCCGCGCATGTTGGCCGATTTCGCTCTGGTCCAGGTCTGCATGATCATGGCGCTCGGTATTCCGGTGGTTTTCCTTCTTTCGCGCGGCGATTCGACCGCCGCCACCGCGCGTCTTGAGGAAGCCCTTTCTTACTACGTTCCTTACTTCCTGTGCATCTCGGTCGTGTTCCCACTGGTATTTCTGCTGAACGGCTTCTACACGCGTTCACGCGCGTACAGCGGCCGCTACAAGATGGTTGTCGTGATGCGCGGCGCGGGGATAGGCATTCTGACCCTCCTCGCCGTCAACTATCTGTTCTTCCGCAGCAACCTTGTTCCTCGCCTTGCGCTGCTGTTCTTCGCGGTCCTCACGGTGCTAGCGCTTTCGCTGAGCCGGTTGGCCAAGGCCTTGCTCACCGAGCGTTATGAAATCCGCGCGCGGGACAACCAGAACACCGAAGGCACCGTTCTGGTGCTCGGCGGCGCTGGATATATTGGATCGAGCCTGGTTCGAAAACTCCTCGAATCCGGCCGTAAAGTTCGCGTGGTGGACAGCCTGGTTTATGGCGATGAGCCACTGCGTGGCGTCTTCGGCCATCCCAACCTCGAAATGCGCATTGGCGACTGCCGCAACATTCAAGACATGGTGGCGGCTGTCCGCGGAGTCGATTCCATCATCGATCTCGCCGCGATCGTCGGCGATCCTGCCTGCGAACAAGACAAGCAAACCGCTCTCGAAATCAACTACGCGGCAACGCGCATGTTGATTGAAGTGGCCAAAGGCCACGGCATCCAGCGCTTCATCTTTGCCTCGAGCTGCAGCGTGTATGGCGCTACCGACGTGATGATGGACGAAAACTCCGCCGTCCGACCCATTTCTCTATATGGTCAGACCAAGCTCGACTCCGAGCACGCCCTGCTGCACGCGCGCTCCGAGACCTTCCACCCGACGATTCTTCGCTTGGCAACGGTTTTCGGGCTTTCCTATCGCCCGCGCTTTGACCTGGTTGTGAATCTCCTGATGGCCAAGGCCTACAACGAGGGCGTGATCACCATCTTCAACGGCGAACAGTGGCGCCCCTTTATTCACGTTCACGACGTGGCCGCGGGCATCATCCGCACTCTCAACGCTCCCCTGCCGATCGTAAGCGGCCAGATCTTCAACCTGGGCGACACCCGACTCAACTATACGCTCACGCAGGTTTCGCAGATGATTCTCAAGATGTTCCCCGAAACACGCGTGCAGCACATTGAGGACACCGATCGCCGCAACTATCGCGTTTCGTTCGACAAAATCCAGACTCAACTGGGTTTCACGGCTTCCTGGCAACTCGAAGACGGCATGCGCCAGCTGCGCCAGGCCTTCGAGGACAAGGAAATCACGGACTACACCGACACGCGCTACTACAACCAAAAATTCCTCAAGATCGCGGGCAGTCCGTCGCGCAACTTGCTCGACGAGCACCTGATGGCGGCTTTCGCCAGCGCCCCAAAAGGTCAAACTCCGTCCGAAAAAATCGTCGTGAACAAACCCAACGGGCACACCGAAACGATCCATCTGACCAAGGGAGCTGCCGGAGACTGATCCTCGGATTTCTGTAGGTTTAGAAGCGGTAGGCGTAGTCGGTATCGAGGTAGCTCAGCGGCCACAGCTCAGGGACGGGCTCCCCCGTCTTTTTGCTGGCGATGATATGCAGGGGACGGCGTCGCGGCGCAGCCACGAAATTCTTGCTGCGCAGCAGCGCGATCAAACTCTGGTCGAGCCGCGAGACCACAAACGAAAGTAGAAAGCCGTTAGCCTCGTACACGCGCCGGATGACGCTGGAAACAAGAATTTCCAGCTCTTTCTCGGCGTCTCCGCGGGACCAAACCGCGAACCGCCAAAAATCGGTGGAAGCTTTTTCTCTCCAGACCAGCGCCGCGGCTCGCGGCGTGGCTCCATCCGCGATGTAGCAGGTCTCAGAATCCAAAAAGGGACAATCGCCGACCTGCCATCGCAGGTATTCGAAATCGTACCGGGAATAAATGTCTCCGTGCTTCGCTGGTTCGAGCAGTTGGCCCAGGACTTGGGAGACTCCGGGTTCGACGATCACCGGCGCAGCCGCCAGCGGACGCGGCGGCCACCGCACAGGCATCCGGTTCACGAAACCAAAAGCATCCACGGGAAGCTTCGGCACCTTGCGCCGCGCGACACGCAGCATCGCACCTACGCGCAGCGGCAGATGAAAAACGATACCGGCGTCATTCACAGTCTTTGAGGAAAGCCGCGAAATGATGCGCTGGGTCGCGTCATTTCCTCCCAGCTGCGTCAGAAACTCATATTTTTCCTGCGCCTGCCGGATCAACAGAATTCCGATTCCGCGAGCCGTCGGATCCTGCACGGACCAGTCGCAGGTCCAGGCCGCATCAATGACGCGATCGGTCGCCGCCACCAAAAACGGAACCAGGCCAAGGAATCCGCCGATTTTTCCGTCTTTGACCCAGGCGTAGCCCCGCTCTCGGTTACGATTGAAGCGGGAATCAAAATACTTCCAGCGTACCGCTTCCGCAGCGTGGCCTTCTCGGCCGAGATATTCAATCAGCGAATCTGGATCAAGCGCACTTAACGGCTGGAACCGCGACGCCATATCCTGAAAATTATACAAGGAACGCAACTCTTTCAAACCACTATGGCCGAAATGACCATCCATCCCGCCTTCGACCTCAATGTCGAATCGAATGGCTCCGGTGCTCGTGCGGATCAGGCGCCGCCGGCGAGCCCAACATCCAAAACGAGATGGATCATCCCCACGTTGCTTTGCCTGCTATTCGTCGGCCAATGCGCATGGTTCATCAACACCCAATCTCTGACCAACGATGAGCCGCTCCACATCATCGCCGGCTTGGACGCGTGGAACCATCACCGCTTCGAACGCTGGAATGATCATCCTCCGCTGGTCTTCCTGTTGTGTACGCTCCCGCTGCTGTTGAGCCACGCCGACATTCACTATGTGGCCGATGCCCGCTACATGGATGGAATCACGCCCAGCCCGGAAACGGTGGCTTGGGGTGCGCGACCCATCATTGCCCTGCTAGGCGTCCTCCTCGGCGTGCTGTTATGGATCACCACAAGGCGTCTGTTCTCCGAGGGTGCGGCGAATTTTGCGCTGGCCTTCTTCGCCTTTTCCCCTTCCCTGATCGCCCACTTTTCCGTCTCGTGCAACGACGGCGCTGTGGCGTTGATCACCTTCGTCACTGCCATGCAGGTTGTGTATTGGCGGCGCACTCAGTCCTGGCCGCGAACGATCGCTCTTGGCTTCATTCTGGGCGCACTGATCGCTACCAAGTTCAGTACTCCACTTATCTTTGCAATCGCGCTGGCGCTCGTATTGATCTTGAAACCCCGTGGCGTGAGGTTTGACCCGCGCGAGTGGAACTGGCGGAAAGCGTTCGCGCTGGTCGGAATCGCCTTCCTCTTCGTGTGGGGAGTGTATTTCTTCCACTGGACGAAGGTGTCGGTGAAGAATGGCTTCGTGACGGTCACCTCGCCGAATCGCACCAAAGCCGCTACGGGAGACCTGCACCGCCCGCTGAACCTTACATTGTATATGCCCGCCGGCGAGTACCTGGAAGGCATGGCCCGCGTGGGCCGCCACCTGGACATCGGACACCCTAGCTTTTTTCTCGGACAGGTTTCCACCGACAAAGGGTGGAAAGCCTACTTTCCCGTGGTCGTGCTCCTGAAGTGGCCGATTGTAGTTCTCGCGCTCTTTCTGACGGCTGTGATCCTGGGACTGCTTAGGCGCATTCGCTTTCCTTCCGACTTGCTCCTGTTTTCGCTCTTTCCCGGGCTCTATTTCCTTACCGCCATTTTTTCCAAAGTTGACCTTGGGGAACGGCACATCCTCCTGGTCTATCCGTTCGCCCTTTTGTTCGTGGCATCTCTCTGGCAGTACGCGCGCCGGCGGCGTGCTGTAATGGCTCTGTTGCTCCTGCTGGTGGTCGTCAATGCTGCCGACGCTTTGCGGTACGCGCCCGGCTATCTTTCCTACTTCACGCCCTTCGTGAATCCCGCCACCAGCTATAGGCTTTTATCCGACAGCAATCTGGACTGGGGCCAGGGCTTGCTCGCGCTCCGCAAATATCAGGCCGAACACCCCAACGACCCTATTCACCTCGATTACTTCGGCACCATGGACCCTTCCCTCTATGGAATTCGCTATATTCCTTTGACTGCGAATGATCGCCCTTCGGGAACCGTGGTGGTCAGCGCAACCTATCTTTCGGGGCAGCTTTTGAAAGACCCGAATGCGTTCCACTGGCTTTTCCGATATCCGCGAGTAGCCATCCTCGACCATTCCCTGTACGTGTTCCGGGTCCCGATGGAAGAACACCAGGCAGAAAAGCAATAGGGTGACGCGATGGGCCAGCATGCGCGATCCTAGTCAAATATTGCCGAATCGTATGATCACTGAAATGTCTAAGCTTTCGCGTTTTGCCCTAATCCCCTACGTGTGCTTCTTCCTGCTGCTCTCGGCGTACGCCGTCTTGCAGCCGGAGTACACGTGGGACTTGCTCGGCTATATCGGCGCTTCGGTCGGCAGCACCGACGCCCGCACCATTCATGACGCCGCGTTCCACGCCATCCGGCCATTCGCGGAAAAAAAAGACATCCAGGCCGACAATCCTTACCGCGTAGACGTCGCAGCAAACCCCTATCACTTCGCGGAACAGCTCCCGTTCTATTCGATTAAACCGGTCTACATCGCCCTGATGAAGGGCGAACACCGCTTGGGAATGCCTTTTCCCAGGGCGGCGGTTGCCATTTCCGCTGTATCCAATTTCCTGCTGGCTTTGCTGTTGTGGTACTGGCTTTCCTCCTATCTCGCCGGCCTTCCGCTCGCCGCGTCCTGCACACTGATCATGCTTTCCCCTAATATTCTGGAGCTATCCAGATGGGCGACTCCCGATTGCCTGGCTACGTTTGTGGCTGCTCTCGGCTTGTACTTAGTCCTCGAGCGAAAACTGTATTTCTGGGGATGCTCGTTTCTAATTCTCGACATCTGGGTTCGCACGGACGTGTTGGTGCTGGCTGGAATCGTCTTCCTGGTTCTACTGCTTCGCAGCAAACTCGACTTCGCGCAATTCGCCGCGCTCTCCCTCTTGAGCCTGGGCAGCTATTTCACCATAAACCATTTTGCCGGCAACTACGGCTGGCCGGCATTGTTCTACAACTCATTCCTTGGCGGGCTGAGCGCGCCTGGCGAAACGATTGTACATTTCTCGACCTCCGCCTACGTCCACCAACTGGTCCGCGGCGCCTATCTTTGGCTTATCTCCGGGAGTTTTGCTCTGTACCTGCTACTGGGCGGCCTCGCAATCTGGCTCAATCGCGCGCCACTCTACTCCGAGCTGATCGTAGCGGTTTTGGCGGCGCGGGCAGTCAGCTACGCACTTTATCCGAACGGAGATCAGCGCTACACGGCTGTGCTTTTTGTGGCGATTCCCGCGGCTCTGGTCATCGCCGTTCGCTTGTCGGTGCTCCGCCGTTCCACGTCGGTTCCGCTGCCTTCAGGCGAGTCTTCGCTAAACACCGCTTCGCCTTCCCAGCTTCGCCCGGATCCCGCGACAACCGGAGCCATCGCGCGCTAGAGAAGATTTCCCACCCTTCAGGTTCACACCCTGAGGCCAGGAAGAATGCTATGAGCTATCCCTACGTTTTTACGGTGTTCACACCAACGTACAACCGTGCCCAAACGCTGCCCCGGGTCTACGAAAGTCTTCTCCTTCAGACTTTTCGTGATTTTGAATGGCTGATTGTCGACGATGGCTCGAGTGATCACACCAGACAATTGGTGGAAGGCTGGCAGGCGGCGTCAAAGCTTCCCATACGCTACGTGTATCAGCAGAACCAGGGCAAATCTGCGGCCCTGAACCGCGGTGTTCAGGAAGCTCAAGGGGAATTGTTCCTGACCCTGGACTCCGATGACGCTTGCGTCCCGCGGGCGTTGGAACGATTTAAGCATTATTGGGACAGCATTCCCGCCTTCGAGAAACCCAAATTCTCTGCGGTTACGGCCTTGTGCCAGTACCAGGATGGCAGAGTTGCAGGCGACAAATTCCCACGAGATATTCTGGACTCCGACACCATCGAGGTCACTTTACGGTACAAGGTTTCGGGCGATAAGTGGGGCTTCCAGCGGACCGATGTTCTAAAGCAATTCCCGTTTGCCGTCGGGAGCGAGGCGAAATTTGTTCCTGAGAGCTTGACTTGGTACGCCCTGTCACGCAAATATAAAACTCGGTACGTCAACGAAGTTCTGCTGACTATCTTTTTCGATGAAGCCAGCGGCGAACACCTAACCTCGCTGAACCCCAGAACGATGGCTGGGCGCCTGATTTTTCACAGCTACATGCTGAATGAACTTATATCGTGGCTGTATATCTCACCGTCGAGTGTCGTTCGGTCGGCGATCAACTTCAGTCGCTATTCTTTCGGTTTGGGAAAAGGCCCCGTATCGCAACTGAAAGATTTACACTCGTTCACAGCTCAGTTCTTAGTGGCGCTGTCACAGCCGCTTGGTTTCGTGATGGCCGTAAGAGACAGGCGAAGCTTTTAGAGACAATCTTTCGACCACTTCGGAATTCCATTCGACGGCCCTGCGAAAGACGACATGAGCAGTGAGTATCTGTTCACGGTCTTTACTCCTTCTTTCAATCGGGCGCGAACGCTTTCGCGCGTTTACCAGAGTCTCCAGCGGCAAACCTGCCGCAATTTCGAATGGCTCGTCGTGGACGACGGCTCGACCGATGGTACCCGCGCGCTGATTACCCAGTGGCAAGCTGAATCCAATTTCCCCATCCGCTACATTTTCCAGGAAAACCAGGGCAAGCCAGCGGCTTTCAATCACGGCGTGCAGGCAGCTCGCGGCGAGCTATTCCTGACCCTGGATTCGGATGACGAATGCGTCCCCGAAGCGCTCGAACGCTTCAAGCATCATTGGGATAGCATTCCCGCGACGGAAAAAGAGAGGTTCTCCGCCGTGACGGTCTTGTGCCAAGACCAAAACGGAAAGCTGATGGGCGACAAATTTCCGAAGGACATCCTGGACTCGGACACCATCGAGGTAACTTTCAAATTTGGGGTCACTGGCGAGAAATGGGGTTTCCAGCGGACCGATGTGCTCAAGCAGTTTCCGTTTCCTTCAGGTCCGAGCGCCAAGTTCATTTCGGAAAGCCTGGTCTGGTACGCGCTGTCGCGCAAATACAAAACGCGATACGTGAACGAAGTGCTGCGAATTTATCACGTGGACGACGGGGCCACGGACCACCTATCGACCCTGAGCCCGAATGTGCTTTCCGGCCGAGCGTATCTTCATCGCTTTGTCTTGAACGAGTTGATCGATTGGCTGTATCGCACGCCGCGAAGTTTATTTCGTTCCGCAATCAACTTTAGCCGCTACTCGTTCGGACTCGGAATAGGACCATCGTCCCAAATCAAGGAACTGCGCTCCGCAACAGCAAGACTCCTGGTAGCAGCGTCCATGCCAGTTGGATTCGTGATGTCCGTGCTCGATAAGCGGAAAACTTAGAGAAGCCTGCCTGGTTTCTCGTCGGCCGCGCGGCTCTGGGCAGTACCATCGGCGTCACCGACGATTCTTCGGCTTGAGCTGCTGGGGGTGTTGCTGTCTTCAGCCCTCGGGAGACCCACCGCACATTTGAGGAAACAAGCGTTTGGCTCATTTCCCCAAAGGGGAGACTCAAGTCGTCCCTTGGCCTTACTGGCCGCTCAAATAGTTCTCCAGCCAGGTATAGCCGTTAGGCGCGATTTCGTTATACAGGTTTGGATCGGTGGTACTCAGGCCCTTCAGGACCTTCCACTGATCCGGGATGCCATCGTGCTGCGATTCCTGGCAAGCGGTGAAATTGGTCACCGGATTGTCTTGCCAGTCCGATGTCGGTGTATTCGACGAAGTCAGCGCCGACCCGGAGAAAGTTACGGCATTCGGCCAGAATCCGCCGCTTCCTCCGTTCTCATACTGGCTGACGATGCGCTGATCCGCTGCATCGCGGTGCGACACCCAGTTCCCGTTGCAGTCCAGGTGCTGCGAATTACCCACCGTCGCCAGCAAGATGTTGTCCAGGCTGGTGGCCGGGTCCGGAACGATGG
>Ga0181522_10000323_pt1 | contig 37425 bp, 28 predicted proteins | sample PEATcosm2014_Bin_27_FD_121103 | JGI IMG/M metagenome (GOLD analysis project Ga0181522, IMG submission 121103) | Peatland microbial communities from MTU Mesocosm Facility, Houghton, MI, USA - PEATcosm2014_Bin05_10_metaG | ecosystem: Environmental > Terrestrial > Soil > Wetlands > Peat | place...
CAAATTCGGCAGATCGCATTGCGCCAGTTTTTCCAGGCATGGCAGCAGCTTTTCGTCCGCGAACTTGTGCAGCACCACCAGCCGTTCACCCTTTTTTTCGTCCGGCAGGCCGGTGACGACAAACGTCTGCTCGGTGGCGCCGGCCAGCTCGTGCAACTTTTCCTCCACCTTGATGTGGGGCACCATCTCGCCGCCGATCTTGCTGAAACGGCTTAACCGGTCGGTGATTTGCAGGAAGCCATCCTCGTCGAGCGCCGCCACGTCGCCGGTCGTGTACCAGCCGTCACGCAATACCTCCGCCGTTTTTTCGGGTTTGCCCAGGTAGCCCTGCATCACATTCGGTCCGCGCACGAGCAGCAGTCCGGGCTGGCCGAGCGGCACGGATGTTCCGGTTTGCGGATTTTCGACATCCACCACCCGCACGCAAACCCCGGGCAGGGGATGGCCGATTTTCCCACGCTTCACGCCGACCTGATGAAAGCCGGCGGACCGGAAATCCGGCGTGTTCACCGCCACCACGGGCGCGCATTCCGTGCAGCCGTAGCCTTCCATCGGCCGGATGCCGAAATGTTCCTCGAACGCCGCGGCCAGCCGGTCGGGCAGTTTTTCCGCACCGGTCATCACCAGGCACAGGCTGCCGAAATCCGCCGGCGCACAGCCGCGCAGGTAAATCTGCAGGAACGTCGGCGTCGCCAGGAGGAAGGTGACCGCGTAGTTCCTCACCAGCGGGCCGATGGCCCGGGCGTCAAGGGGATTCGGGTGAAACACGACGCCGACACCAAGCGCAGCGGGCAAACACAACGTGCCGGTAAAACCAAAGGAATGGAAAAACGGCAGGATGCCGAGAATGCAGTCGCGTTTGTCGAGACCGAACACCTGTTCCAATTGCGCGATGTTCGAACCGATATTGTAATGGCTCAACATGACGCCTTTCGGGTCGCCGGTGCTGCCGCTGGAAAAAATGACCGTGGCCAGGTCGTCCAGGGATTTGCGTCTGCCGGCTGCCGGCTGCGGATTTGAAGACAGCGCGCGTTCCAGCAAGCCGGCGGGCAGGAACTTCGCCATCAACCACGCGGAAATTTTCCCGGCGAAGGTGGGTTTTGCCGCGAGGTCCTCGATAAAAACGGTTTCGCCAGGCACGGTCAGCTTCAACTTTTCCAGAAATGTCCGCGATGTAATGACCGTTTTGAGCTCGCACTGGCGGATGCACGAAGCCAGGACCTCCGGGGATACGGTATAATTCAAATTCACCGGCACTTTGCCCATCAGCAACGCGGAGTAATTCACCAGGGCACCTGGCACGGACGGAGGCAGGAGAATGCCGACCATATTTTGACCGGCCCAGGTCTTTTTAAGCCGCCGCGCAAGAAAGACGACCTTCGACAGCGCCGAACCAAAGGTTACTTTCGGAGTCTGCACATCAGCCAGCGCAAACCGGTGCGGATGCCGCCGGGCGGTCCGGACAAACTGCCGCGAAAGTGTTTTCATCCGGTCCCGGCGCTGCTCCCACGCGGAAGCGAGCAGTTCCTGGACGGCCTGCCGCGCCTCGAATGCCGTCGCGTTTGGCGGCAGCGGTTTGCCAAAACTCACCGTCACCGGATGAGGAATATGCGATGGCAATTGCCACACGAAGCGCCCCTGCTTGAAGCTCGACGGGCTGCCCAACACCCCGTCAAGCGCCACCGGCACGATGGGCGCATCCAGGTCCTTCATGATGAGTTCCATGCCCCGTTGAAACGGCAGCAACTGGCCGATGCGGGTGATTTGTCCCTCGGCAAAAATGCAGACCACGTCGCCATTCCGGATCGCTTCGCTGGCAGTCTGGAGCGACCGGATCATCTCCCGCGGCCGCTGTCCGGATGAAATCGGGATGATGCCGAGGATGCGCGCACCCCAGTTGACCCAGGGTTTTTCATAAATTTCCTTCAGCATCAGGAAGCGGACCGGCCGGTCGGTAGAGGCGATGAGCAACAGCGCGTCCACCCATGAAACGTGGTTGCAGACGAACAGCGCACCGCCCTTGGCCGGGATGTTATCGCGTCCAGCAATGCGGATGCGATAGAGCGAATGCGTGGCGCACCACAGCAGAAAACGCAGCAGCGAATCCGGCAGCAGCCAGACAAGGTAAAGCGTGCTCGCGAAGGTCGCCCCGCCGATGAGCAGGAAAATCGCGGGTGGCGACAGGTTCAGCGTAATTTTGAGCAGATAAAAAACACCCGTGGCGAGCAGAATCCCGACCCAGGACAGCAGGCTCGCCGCCGCCAACACACCGCCTTTTTGCTCGCGCGCCGGGCGGTGTTGCAGGAGAGCCGAGATGGGCACGATGTAAAATCCAGCGAACAGCGCCAGCAATCCCAGATTCAGCGCCACCGCGCCAAACGAAAGCCCGTGCCGCCCCAGCAAAACGCTGAAGAGGGTCAGCCCGATGGAGCCGAGCGGGATGAGTCCGTATTCAATCTTCCCACCGGACAGGTAACCTGCCGCAAAGCTGCCCAGTCCAATGCCGATGAGCGTGGCGTCCTGCAAATAGCTGCTCCAGGTGGGATTGTTGATGTGCAGTTCGTCGGTGGTGTAAACGACGATGAGCAACTGAATGAGAGACGCGACGGCGAAGAAGTACGTGTTGCCCAGCAACGCCAACCACAACGTGCGGTCCCGCCGGATGACGCCGATTTGCCGCCACAAGTCGGCGAGAAAATTCACCTGGAACCTCCGCGCCGGGTCGGCGGCTGGCACGCGGGTGACACCGAGGCTGGTCATCAGCCCGCACACCGCCAGCGCAATCAAAATGACGCCTGACCATGCCGGCTGGGTGGAAAACGTCTTGCACAACCAGCCGCCCGCGACCGTGCCGCCGACAATGGCCAGGAACGTGCCCAGTTCCAGCACGCCGTTGCCCCACGATAATTTTTTCTCCGGCAGCAACTCCGGCAGCAACCCGTATTTCGACGGGCTGAAGATGGCACTGTGGATGCCCATCAGGAACACACAGGAAATTGTCAGGACAAGATGGTTGGTCGCCAGCCCCGTCAGCGCGAGCAGCATGACGAAAATCTCGAAGCATTTTACGCCGATGGTCACCGTCCGCTTGCTGAACCGGCTGGCGAAAAACCCGCCTGTCATCGAGAACAAGATAAAGGGCAGGGCGAACACAGCGCCGACGACGGTGACCAGCCGGTCGCGCTCCACGACGGAAAGGCCCAGGCCCATGACGATGAAGGTCACGAGCCATTTGAGCGCATTGTCGCTGAAGGCGCCTTGGAATTGCGTGACGATGAGCGCCCAGAAACCGCGCAGCCTCCCGTGTTCCGTGGGTTCCGAACCCTGCATTTCAGCTCCTGACCTGGCATCGTTCATGGGAATTTTTGAATGACGGAGGGAGCTTAACAAGCCGCAGCCCGAAGGCATAATTGAAAAACTTTATCCCGACATCGCTTGGGGCAATGGATAAGCAAAGCTTTGCATCCAACTCCCGCGCCTGACTGCAGATGCACCGGGAGACGGGCCAACTTTCAAAGATTTTTGAGCCATTTTTAGGCCCAAATAAATTTCACAAGTCTTTGATAATTGGTGGGTTAAACAAACTGCTTTCAGCGCCATTTGCAACCCGATGAGGTGAAGTTTTCTCAATATTTTGGCATGAACGGTGCTCTTTTTTATAAGTTCGGTAAGTGTGCTTTAAACCCGAGTCGAACCCGTAAAATATGATGATTTGCAGAAGCAGGCAGGTTGACAGTAATGAAATCAAATAGATCCATCCTGTTCGTTGAGGACGATGCCGTTGTATTGACAACGTATCGGAACCTGCTTCAGCGGGAAGGATTTCGCGTCGAGTCGGCCGGAGACGGCTTGGAGGCCCTCAAAGCCCTTTCCCAAGCCACGCCCGAGTTGATTGTGCTCGACTTGATGCTGCCCAAGTTTGACGGCGCGGATGTGTTAAAATTCATTCGTGCCGATCCCCGGTTAAAGACCATTCCGATCATCATATTTTCTAACGCTCAAGTGACCGACTTTACCGAGGATGCGATAACCAAACATCTTCGCAAAACGGATTGCACACCCTCCATTCTGCTGCAAACCATCCGGGAAATGCTGGCGGGCGGATCAGCCGACGGCGCCGATGACCCGAACGCAACCCAGGCAGAATCCGAGCCGGCGGCCAGATTACGCATGGCTGGCGGTGGTTCTGGCGAGGCGCAAACCGATGATGCGGCCCAGGCCGGGGCATCGTCCGAAGAATCCTCATCAAACAAAGTGCGACCGGATTTTCTGAAAGACGCGCCGGCGGAAATCGCGAAACTCCGCGAACTTTGCCTTGCCTACATAAAAGCACCTACTTCTACAGCCAAGTTGGATCCCTTGGCCAAAAGCGTCCAATCTCTGAGCGCCAACGCCGACAAGGCAGGTTGCACCCGCATCACTCTGCTGACAAAAGCCTTCGACATGTTGCTGGCCAAGATCGCGGCCAAACCGGCGCGGGTAACACCCTCCATTTTACAGACCCTGGCCGAGGCGGCGGATTGCCTGGGCATCTTGTTTAAGAGCGACGAAGCTGGTTCCGGCGACGTGGCACTCCGAGCCAAAGTTCTGGCCGTGGATGATGACACCGTTTGCAATCACGTGATCGTAAACACGTTGAAACGGGCCAACCTCGACATTACAAGTGTCGAAGACCCCTTCGAAGGCCTTAAACTACTGCAGGCCAATCACTACGATCTTGTGTTGCTGGATATTGACATGCCGAAGCTGACGGGCTTTGAAGTGTGTGAAAAGCTGCGTGCTTTGCCTCAATACAAGACAACGCCGGTTATTTTTGTAACTGCGCACAGTAATTTTGGTAATCGCACACAAGGGGTGCTCAGCGGCGGCAACTATTTCATCACCAAGCCAGTTGATCCATTGGAACTGGCTCTCAAGGTGACCATTCATCTGTTTAAGGCACAAGTGCAGCATGCCGGTGCCGCCCAACCGGAAGCCAAGCCCATCGCCAAACCGGAAGCCAGGCCGGAACTCAAACCAAAAGCCGCCGCGGCAGAGCCTGTCACCAAACCTCCAGTTCCGGTTCAAGCCAGCCAGCCAGCGAACAGCAACGGCAACGCCAATGGCAAGGCGAAAAGCGCCGATTCCGCCAACGTGGCACCGGCCAGGACTCAACCTCGAGCGGCCCCGGAAGTGGCGCTCAGCCAGGCGCCGCCAGCACCAAAACCCGCTCCACCACTGGTCCGACCGCCACCACCGGTGCTTAAATCCGCACCAGCGATCCCTGTCAATCCATCCAAGAGCAGCAATGGGAAAAGCACATTGCCAGCGCCGGCTCTCAGCGCAGCACCACCGATAGCGCCGCCCAGCCTGGCCCCAGCAGCCAAGCCTCGCGCAACCAATTTCTCGAAAGCGGTTACCCCCCTCAGTGTGGCACCAAGCCTCAGCGAAACTGGCACGCTGAATGTTACAAAACTGTCAGGCAGCAGAAATCGAAACAGCAATATGAACAACGAACAAGACGAAGCATTCGAAAAGGTCGTCGTCGCCGTCGTGCGAATCATCTTCGGTGATGATAACCTGACGGAAATGAACGTCCGTCTGGTGCGCATTGCACTGGAGCGATACAACGTCCATGAGGTCATAAACTCTCCTGTCGTAGCATAAAGGATTGTTCATGGATTTGTGCCGTCAATTCCGCCCGCGAGGGGAATGCGAAATGGATTGCACTCAATCGGAAGATTGGGGGCAATCGGCCTGCCGGCTTCATGGAGTCCGGAATATTTCTGCCTGCACCGCCTCCCGGCCAGTCTGAATTCCTTGGAACCCCATCCCTCCCGCCAATATATATATAACCGGTGTCCAGCCGACTTTCAGGTCATAATGGTGATCAGCGGTCTGTGCCTTTCATCGCCTCGGCGTAGGGCCTGCCGTTCACAAACACCTCCTTCACCCGCCCGCGACCGGACGCGGGGACGACCACCTGCGCGGTGAGCTTGCCGGCAGGATTGCCCGTGCCTTCGGCGACGTAATAGCGCTCCAGTCCGTATTCAACGTGGATGGAATTGGTTGCTGCATTCCACCGTGGCCAGGTGCTGTTGCCTTTCAACAAAACTTCATCTGCCGACGCCACAAACTCGTTGGTGCTCGCCCTGACCACGACGAAAAACTGATTCGTCGCCGGCGCGAGCGCAACGTAGATTTTCGTATGGTAGGGCAAATCCTTCATCACCGGCGGCGAAAAGAGGTTCGTCGGCACATCGCTGATATTATAATTGAGGATGAGATAATCACCCTGGAGCAAATCGCGCGGATCGACACGCGCCGTTTCCAGCAGGATGACCCGGCCGGTGGCGAGCGCGTGTTCCTGCAGGGCGACCGTGCCGAGCAACCAGGCACTTTGGAGCGCAAGCACGAGGATGAGCGGTTTGAGTTTCATGGCTGGTCTCCTTTTGCCGGCGGCATTTTGATTTGTTTCATCAGGCCGCGCCTTTTCGTTTCGAGATAAACGCCGAAGATCATCAGGAAAACACCCGAAATCAAAAACATCGCGCCGGTACGCGCCATGGACCCGAACAGGTCGCAGTAGGCAGCGATGATGTCGAGCGCAATGAAGACGACCCCGAGGTTGACGAGGAATGTCGAGCGTTCCTGGAGGCCAATCTGGATTTGCAGCAGGCAAAAGACAAACAGTGCCAGTGTCCCGCCGAGGTAGCTCCAGGATTCGCCCCAAACGGAGTGATGCGGCCCGTCACCCTGGTCAAATCGCCAGCAACCGAACCAGACCGTCGCCATGAAAACCATCATCGCCAACAGCGCCGCGAACCAGGTCCAGCGCCATTGGCTGGTAAGTGCGCGCAAATTTTTGATTCCGGCGGCGAGCAGCAAAAGCGCCATCAGGCCGAGCGCAGGGAAAAACCACTGGCGGATCTCGGGATTGTCCCAGTCAAAAAAATTCTTCCACGTCAGCGGATAGATGAAAATGAGAAACGCGAACAGGCCGAATTTTTCTGTCACCCCGGCAAATTCAGAAAACTTCGCCGCACGAAAGCAATAACCCGCGCCGAGATATACCAGCCCCAGCAGCGCATAGAGCAACACCTGCCGGTCCGACTCGCAATAAATCCATCCGCCGCGCTCGTTGACCTCAAGACCGAACCAGATTCCGAACGCAACCAGGAGCAAAACGTGCTGTGCTTTGGACCGCAACAGCCACGGCAGGGCCGCGATGCCAACCCACCAGAGCAGGAACGCGTTCGGCGGGCGCGAGACGATGTTGTAAATCTGGCCGATGAGAGCAATGTTGGCCAGGAACAGGCATGAGCCAATCCAGTGCAACGCCTCGCCGGTCTTTCGGTATTTCCCCTGCACCTCGCGCAGCCACCAGCCGCCCGCGTGGAAGCCGAGCATCAGCCCGAGGCCGGCCGCGATTTTCACGCCGCGCGGAATCTCGTTCCAGTGCGCGGCAATCAGCAGCGTGACTCCCGCCGCAATGAGCACGGCTCCGACCATGGAGACGATGGCGAGAAATTTGCCGCCACTGTCTTCCTTGAGTTGAAAGTGCCCGATGATCTTTTGCCGCTGCTCATCGGTGATGAGCCCCGCGTCATGAAGTTTCTGGATGTCGGCGTGTTTCATTTTGTCCTCCGAAGTTGCCGGATGTGAAGCCACGCCCGGCTGTCGGCATGAGTGATTGATATTGTTTCCGATGAAACCATAAGCAAGCTTTATTTTGGCAACTGCACGTTTTGGGTTCTCGCCGGCAAATCGACCCGCCGCGCATTGCTCCAGCGACGGCCGGTCGGGTGCGATGGTCAATGCCGGTCAAAGAATCGTTTTCAATCGGGCCCAGATTTCCAACTGCAATCATCGGCCCCAGAATATCCGACCTTGATACGGAAGGGTTAATCGATAAAACTTGAATCAGCATCGGCTGGCTCAATGAATGTTCATCATCTCGAACTTTTCTATTACGTCGCCCGGCACGGCGGCATCATGCCGGCGGTGCGGAGCATTCCCTACGGCATCCAGCAACCGGCGGTGAGCGCCCAGGTGGCCCAGCTCGAGGAGTTTCTCGGGGTGAAATTGTTTCACCGCCGGCCGTTTTCCCTGACCCCGGAGGGCGGCAAACTTTATGCATTCATCCAGCCGTTCTTTTCGAACCTCGACAAAATCGCAGGCGAATTTCAAGGCGGACAGGCGCGGCACATCCGGATCGGGGCCTCGACGATCATCCTCCGCGACCACGTTCCGCGGCTGCTGCAGGGCGTGCGCAAAAAGTTCCCCGGATTGAAGGTGTCCCTGCGCGAAGGCTTCCCGGCGCACCTGTTCGCGCTCCTCCAGCGGGACGAGATTGACCTGGGCATCACCTTGATGGAAAAAAAAAAACCGCCGGGGTTTCAATCATTGACGCTGCTGGAATTGCCGCTGGTGTTGCTCGTGGAAAAAAGCAGCCGGATCAAATCGGCCGAGGAGTTGTGGCAGCGTGACCGGATTGATGAATCGCTCATCTGCCTGCCGCCGGCGGAATCGCTGTCCAGGAATTTTCTCAGCCAGCTCAACCAGCTGGGGGTGGACTGGTTTCCCAGCATTGAAGCCAGCTCGACGGACCTGATTGAAACCTACGTCTCCAAGGGGCTCGGCATCGGCCTGTCGGTTGCGATTCCCAAAAAAATGCTGCCGGCCGGCGTGCGCGCCTTGCCGCTGCCGGGGTTCGCTCCGATCAAGATTGGCGCGATGTGGCAGGGACACGCGACCCCATTGTTGCAGGCCTTCATCGAGGAATCGAAGTTGCGGGCAAGGGAACTGGCCTGAGCGAGCCAAGGCAAGTTCCGAGACACCTCCCGCCCTAGGTCGGGACAACCCCAATGTTTTCGAGGGATTTTTCCATCCCTCCAACTTCGCATGGCAACGATTTCCAGACAGACCACGCGGACAGGCCCACTTGGCGCAGCAGTTGCTAAACCTTCTTCCAGTTCGAGTTGAATTGCTGTTCGCAATTCCGAAACAGGTAAAAACAACAAAGCAACACAACATGGCACTGCCATTTCTAAACGGTGTAACAAGGAAGAAGCGGGCCCAGATGATGGTGGTGGACCTGGGCGGCCGGACAACCAAGGCCGTCATTCTGGAACGGCGTGGCGAAGTTCTGGCCCTCACCCGTTTTGCTTTGATTGATGCGCCGATTTACGAAAAAAAAATCTCCGCGGAATTGCTCACCGAACATTTGCGCGCCGTCGCCCAGGCGCTCGGATCGCAGACCAAGCTGGTCACCCTGGCCATCGGTCTGGACGACACGGTGGTACGCCAGGTGGAATTGCCGCAGATCCCGGTGGACGACATGCGGCTGGTTTTGAAAAACAATACCAAGGGTTATTTGCAGCAGGACATGCCGAACCATGTTTTTGACTGTCACATTTTCCCGCCGAAATTACAGGGCAAAAATGTCGAGGCGCCCAAGGCGGGGACGATTCCCAAATTGAAAGTGCTGGTGGCGGGCATGAAGCAGCAGTTGGTTGACGACTTTCAGAAGGCGATCCGGGATGCCGGGCTGACCCCGGATCACATTGTGCCCGGCCTCATCGGACCGGTGAACGCCCTGGAGCTGGCCCTCCCCGAAGCGTTTGCCAACGAGTCGGTGGCGTTGGTCGATGTCGGCTTCAAACATTCCTCAGTGTGCGTGGTGGATCGCGGCGAACTGGTCTTGAGCCGCGTGGTCAACATCGGCGGCGATAAATTGACGACCGGGCTGGCCGAGGCCATGAACATCACCTATGCCGAAGCGGAAGGCATCAAGGTAGGCATGGCGCCGGAAGTCCAGTCCACGCTGGAATCCCAGGTGCAGCCGCTGGGCCGCGAACTGCGCGCCTCGCTTGACTTTTTTGAACACCAGCAGGACCGCCCCATCTCGCAAGTTTATATCACCGGCGGTTCAGCCCGGTCGGAGATGATTCTGCAAATGCTGCACGCGGAGTTGATTGCCGACTGCAAGGCGTGGAATCCGACGTCGTCGCTGCAACTGGCGCTGCCCGGACAACAGGCGGTGGAGATTGAAAACATTGGACCGCAATTGAGCGTGGCGATTGGCGTCGCGCTGGCGGCCTTTTAACGGATTTAAATTATGCCGATTCGCATCAACTTGTTGGCAGAGGCTCAGGCCGCGGAAGATTTGCGCCGTCGCGATCCGGTCAAACGCATGATTTTTTGCGCCGCGTTGATGGTGGCGCTGATGCTGGTCTGGAGCAGTTCGCTCCAGCTCAAAGCCATGCTCGCCAAAAAGGATGTGTCGGACCGGCTCACGGAGATTCAATCGCGCACCAACGAGTTCCAGCAGGTGCAGGCGGACCAGAAGAAAATGGCGGATGTAACCGGAAAGCTGGACGCGTTGAAAAAATTGACCACCAGCCGTTTTCTGCAGGGCAACCTGCTCAATGCCCTGCAACAGGTCAGTGTGTCCGGCGTGCAACTGACCCGGATAAAAGTGGATCAGGATTATTTTTATACGGCCGGAACAAAACCGCAGACGAATGGGGACCGGATCACCCGGGGATGGCCTGACACGGTGACGGAAAAAATCGTGGTTTCATTGGACGCACGGGATGCCAGCGCCAATCCGGGCGACCAGGTGAACAAATTCAAGGAGGCGGTCGCCGATGAGACCTACTTCAAAACGGCGCTGAACAAAACCAACGGGGTTCAATTGACCTATCTATCACCACCCCAGGTCGGAACGGATGGCAAATCGTTTGTGTTGTTCACCTTGCAATGCAATTTCCCGGAGAGCACCCGATGAAAAAAATATCCCAAGAAAAGCGCAATCAACTGATCATTGTCGCCGCTGCGACAGTAGCGGTATTGGGACTGATTTATTTTTTCCTGATCCAACCGCAGTACGACTCCCTGACCAAGATCGCCAGCGCCAAGAAAGCTGCCGACGCCAAACTGGTCAACATCAAGAGTACCATTACCAACGCCGGCACGGTGGCGAACAACCTGTCCGAAACGGCCTCCACCGTCACCCAAAGCGAAGAGGACATGGCCTCCGGCGATCTTTATTCCTGGACTTACGACACCGTCCGCCGTTTCAAGCAACCGTACCGGGTGGAGATTCCAGATGTCAGCCATCCGACAATCGGCGAAATGGATCTGCTGCCATCCTTCCCCTACAAGCAAATCCGATTTGGCATAACGGGGACGGCCTATTACCACGATTTGGGCAAGTTCATGTCCGACTTTGAAAATACGTTTCCGCATGCCCGGCTCGTTCATCTGGTCGTAGAACCCCTGCCCGGAGCGGACACCACCAACGAGAAACTTTCCTTCAGAATGGAAATCATTGCCCTGGTTAAATCCAACCCCTCCTGATTGAAATTCATATGAAACGGTGCATTATTTCCTGCAAAAGCGCGACGGTCGCCGGCCTCGCAGCATCACTGGTCATGGTGTGGCCGGTGGCAGCAGCCCCCGTCACGCAGCCTGCCGCACCTGACGTGATCCCGCGTTCCGTCTTCATCATTCCCACAAATCCGCAGGAAGGACGCGATCCATTTTACCCCAATTCCGCCCGGCCGTATGAGAATGCGCCGGCGGCCAAAAAAAGCGCCGGTGATGTCACGTCGCTGGTGTTAAGGGGTATTTCTGGCTCGCCGGATCATCGGCTGGCCATTATCAACAATCGCACCTTGGGCATCGGCGACGAACAGGACATGACCACCCCCCAAGGCCGGATTCATATTCGCTGCGTCGAAATCAGCACCAATTCGGTGGTGATTGAATCCGGCGGCCAGAACCACGAGTTGAAGTACGCCCCCAACCCTTGAATCCCAAAAATGGACGCGACCTACTTCATTTCTGACCAGCCCAGCTGCATAAACCATTTACACGCTGGATTGCATACTGGCATGAAACTTTCTTTCCACAACGGATGCAACAAAAGAGGCGACTGCCAAAAATAGCCGGACCTCACCAAAACATTTTACGGTTCATGTTTAACATAAAAACGAGTCGGAGCCGGATCGGAGATAAAAGTATGAAAACAAAAATACTGATCGCAACGCTGCTGGGATGCCTTGCATGGCAGCAGGGGGCACTGTCCCAAACTGATACCATTGCAACCAATCCAGCCAGCGCAGACGCGGTTGCCCCCGCAACCCAGCCGGCCGCCACTGCCGCCAGTCCGACAATGGCGCCAGCCGCCAGTACCAACGAGGCTCCGGCGGCGACTGCCGCCAATCCGCCAGCAGCGCCAGCTGCCAGCAGCACCGATGCGACGGCGGCGACTGCCGCCAATCCAGCAACGGCACCGGCCGCCAGCGCCACCGATACTGCTGCGGCTGTGACCAGCACCAATGACGCCGCCAGCGCGACCGGCACGAATGAAACTGCCAGCGCGGCCAGCAGCCAGCCAACGGCGCCTCCCACCATACCCTTGATACAATTTCAAGATGTGCCCATCACCACCGCCATCGAGAACCTGGCCCGCCAGGCGGGAATCAACTACCTGATTGATCCAAAAATCGGTTACGGTCAGCCTGACCAAAACGGGCAGATCAAACCCGAACCCACGCTGTCCATCCGGTGGGAAAATGTCACCGCCGAGCAAGCTCTCATGGCGTTGCTGGACAACTATGGTCTGCAACTCGTTGCCGACCGCAAGAGCCAGATTGCCCGCATCACCACCAAGGATCCTTCGGCACCCATCCCGCTGGTCACCCGCGTCATCCAGCTCAAATACGCCAGCACGTCAAACATGGTGGATTCGATCCAGGCTTCGCTCACGGACAAGCGCAGCAAGGTGTTGCCGGATGTCCGCACCAGCCAGCTGGTGATCGTGGCCACCGAGAACGAGCAGGAAGCGGCGGACGCGCTCATCAACGAACTCGACAAGCCCACCCGTCAGGTGCTGATTGAAACCAAACTGGTCCAGATTTCCAGCAATCCCACCACGGCGAAGGGTGTGAATTGGTCCGGCACGTTGGCGGCACAGAACGTTTCGTTTGGAAACGGCTTGATGCAACCCCAGGCGTCGGTTACCACCGCCAATCTTCCCGGCACTCCCACATCCACAACTTTCGGCGGACACACCACGACCACCACCCCCAGTTCCAGCGCGCAGACCGTGCTGAACATACTCCAGGGCGCCGGCGGCGTGTCTTGGAATACCGTCAGCGGTTTCACTCCGGGGATTGGGTTCCTGAACGCGGATGGCGCGCATGCCGTGCTCTCGTTCCTGAATTCATCCTATGATGCCCAGATCACTTCCACTCCCCGTGTCGTCACTTTGGACAACGAGATGGCCACGATTGAAGTCACCCGCAGCTACCCGATCATCAACCTGACTGGCGGAACCGCCAACAACTCCGGCAGTTCATCGATCACCTATTCCAACGTCGGAACCATCCTGCAGGTGACGCCGCGCATTTCCGCCAATGATTTCATCTGGCTGAGAGTGATCCCGGTCGTTTCCGACCATTTTGGCGATGTAACCGTCACCGTGGCGGGAGGCGCCGGCAGCACCTCGACCACGTACCCGGTTCCGTTGTTCGATTATCGCAAAGTGGATTCGCAGGTGATGATCCCCGATGGCAACACCCTGGTGATGGGTGGCCTGGTCAATGACAACCCGACGGCGGCTTACACCAAAGTACCGGTCCTGGGCGACATTCCCGGATTGGGATGGGCATTCCGCAGTGAGAGCAAATCCACGACCAAGGATAATTTGATCATTTTCATGACGCCCACGATCATCAAAAACAGCGATTATCAACAGTCTTCAACCGACTCGGCGAATTTTCTCAAATCCAAACCGGCGGTGATGAAATCCGGCATGAACCCAAACACGATTTGGGACGGTGCCGAACCGAAGGGTGACTGGAGCAATCCCGCCCCGGTTGCCGGCGAATTCAATAAACCCTGAGCCGCGTAAACCAATGTTCACCCCCCTGGTAAACCAATTGCCCGAGAGCGGTAAACAACAACCAATCTTTTTATGAGAAATTCAATTCTCAAGCGCGCGTCGCAAGCCTTCGGGCGAACGCATTTCGTCCGGCAGGCGTGGAGTATCACAGTAACGGGTGCGTTGCTGCTGGCCGCCACCGGCCTTTTTGCCGCCCCAACTGTAAGCTGGTTTAGCGGCGGCCCCAACACCGGCTACCCTTCGGGCGCCGGTTATGTGGACGGCGACATCACATTGGATGCGGAATATCACACGCCTTGTGGCCTGGCGATTGATAGCTCCGGCAACAACCTTTTTGTGGCCGACCGCGACAATAACGCGGTTCGTTGGCTCATGCTCGATCAAAATTGGACTTACAGCATTGGTTTTCTAAATCAAAACCTGCAGCCCATACCCGGCGTCTTCAACAAGCCAGTCGGAGTCGCGCTTAATCAGGCACAGAATCTCCTCTTTGTCCTCAACCGCGGAACTGGCGCCAACGGGAGCGTTTTGGAAATGCAAGTTGACCTTGCCGACGGCTTGATTACCACGCTGACCACCAACTTCACGACCATCACCAACGCCGGCGGCATCGCGGTGGACTCGCTCGACAACTTTTATGTGACGGCCAGCAACCAGGTATTCATGGTTACCCCCAGTGGTGTCAGCAACCTTGTGGCGACGGTCACCGCTCCTGGCGCTTCCCTGCAAGGCATTGTTTTCAAACAGAACGGCTTGTTGGCCGTTTGCGATTCCGGACGTAATGGTGTTTTGCTCATTGATCCCACCACCGGCATCGTTACCACCAACGCTGGATTTCATGGCCCGGGCGACTTCTTCAGCGCTAATAACATCGCTTCCAGTAACACAGCCAGATTCTTCCAGCCCACCGGCGTGGCCGAAACGGGTGACGGAACTCTGATCGTCACGGACTATGGCAACAGCCGGGTCAAGGCGGTATTGACGAGCGGTATCGTGACCAATCTTTATGGCGTTACGAACAGTGACTGGGTCTCGCCTTATCCGGGTTTCATGGACGGGACGGTCCAGGTGCCTGACCGGGTCGGAGGCGTGGCCGCGCGCCTGCCCAACGGGGTTGTCTTCGCATCCGACGGCAGTTTTTATGTGACGGAAGATTATTACCACATCATCCGTCATATTACGGGAGCCGGCCTGATTCCGATGCCGCAGCCGCCGCCGCCGCCGCCGCCGCCGCCGCCGCCGAGCATCGGTTGGTTTGATTACGAAGGAAACAATCAAACCGGCTTCTTCACCGTGCTCCATCCGGTCACGAGTGCCATCACATTTAACAATGACACGCTCCTCGCCATTAATCCGAACACAAATGGCGCCGCGACCTATTACATTGACGGCTCAGCTCCATTTGCCTCCGTTCCCAATTCGATGAACGGCAGCACCCCGCCGTTTTATCAAGATGGATTGACGTACGCACAGCCTCTGCCCGTGACGACCGTGCCGAACTTGGTGGTCAAAGCGGTCAATGTCAACGCCATTGGAGAAAGCAGCCCGGTGGTTACAGCCGAATTCATTTTCCAGGTTGCCAATCCAATCATTACTGGAAACAACGCCGCACAGTTTACCGTCAGCGACATCACGACCAACGTGTCCCTCTGGTATACCCTCGACGGCACCAGCCCAACCAACGCCCCGCCCAGCATCGGCCCGATCATACTGACCAATGGCGCTACGGCCACACTGTCCCTTAATGCAAGCACCAACGTTCTTTTTCAAGTCAGTGCCTTCCGCAGCGGTTATCAGCCAAGCGGAATTGCCGCACAATCTTTTTCACCGGCCAATTTTGTGCCCAACACCATCAGCTTTGGTTTCGCGTCGGGCGAGGCGTCCAGCGAGTTCATCGCGTCGCCAGGACAGACGTTTTATGCGCCGGTTACTTTGTCACCGTTGCCGAACACGACCATTTACAGTTTGCAGTTCAATCTGACGGTCACGAACGCCGGTCCCAACCCCGGTCCAGCCGTCGCCCCGGGCGCATACAATTTTGGATCCATGTTGTGGAAACCCGTGCCCGGCGACCTTACATTATTTGAAATTATTCCGCCATTAATGTATGTCACAAACCTGGTTAATCCACCACCGCCGGGACAAATTGTGACTTATGATGGAAACACAAACTTTGTGAGCCTGCTCACCGACAATCTGGCCGACAATCTGATCAGCGTGGGCTGGGTGGAACGTGCAGGAGCTACCAATCTTTACAATACGCTAAACCAGGACCTGATTCAATACTCGGCGGCGCATGACGATTTCTTCCTTCAATCCGGTGGAAAAGTAATACTGGGAGGCTTTAACTTCCAGGTACCTGTCAGCGCCGGCCCCGGGCAGAACTATCAAATCCAGATTGGCCGTCCCTCGGCTACTTCTGACGGCATTGGGGCGCCCGGTTCGTCTGTGTTCATCTACGCCCCCACCAACGGGTCACTCGGCGGCGGGATCGTCAATTCCATCAAGAATGTCACCATCGGCCAGATCAAATACCTCGTTGGCAATGTGTATCCGTTCCGTTGGTTTAATGCCGGCGACTTCGGAAATACGAACCTGCAAAATGCTGACGTGGAACAGGTATTTGAAGCGGTCGTTTATGGCCTTGGCAATCCACCGCCGGGCAGCGATTTCTTCGACGCCATGGATTCCTCCGGTGGGTTGGGCGTGTTCAACGCCGGCACCGGCTACTATACCTATTCGGGCCCGCTCTCCGTTGCGCAGAAGAACGCCTTGTTCAACGGCAACGACACGACCATCAATCAAATCCCCTTTGGCGATGGCGTGCTGGATGTGTCCGACGTGTATGTCACGTATCGCCGATCTTTGGATCCAACCCTGACGTGGTACAACCGTTTCTGGACCAATGGTGTCCGCGTTGCGGAAACCACGCCTAATATATTCAATCCCAGTGTGCTGATTAAGCCGTTGGGCGGCTTAAAGTCCCCTATCGTGCCGAACATTGCCAATTCTCCTGATTCCATCACCAACCAGCCCAAGGTTAATTTTGCCAGCACCGATTTTCTGGCCACACCAGGTCAGACCCTCCAGGTTCCCATCACGGCCAACATCTTTGGCAGTTACCCTCTGCGCCTGTTGATGCTGAACCTTACCGTGGTGCCGATTGATGGTTCGCCAGCACTGACAACGCCCGTAACCTTCTCGTATAACCCGGCGCTAGGCGCGCCTTGGACCACCGACCAGCATGGTAACGGCAATTATTCCGCCGTCTGGCTCAACAGTGGCATTGCCGGGCTTTCAAACAATGTGACCCTTGGCACCCTGACCGTCACCATCCCGACGAATGCCATCGGCTCGTCCGCCTATGCGATCCATTTTGATCATGCCTCCGCTTCGCCCAACGGCATTGCTTCGTTCCCGAAACAAACGCTCACCGGCTTGATCACCCTCTCGAACCGTTCCGGATCCTCATGGGGCGACGCCATCCCGGATTCATGGCGCCTCCGCTATTTCCTTACTTTGAACAACCTGCTGTCGGCGACGAATGCCGACGCCGATGGCGATGGCCTGAACAACCTCCAAGAATATATTGCGGGCACCGACCCGACGGATCCCACGTCCAATTTCAAGAACATCGGCACCGACCCGTCGGCGGCCACGCAACCTTCCGATTGTGTCGTCAGCTGGCCCAGTGTGAACGGCAAACAATATGTCATCGAGCGTTCCCCAAGCTTGAGCACGCCGGTCTGGACTTCCGTCGGTACCAATAGCGGCAACGGGACCATTATGGAATACCATGACACCTCGGGTGGTGGCGTCCGCTTCTACCGGGTGAGCGTGCAGTAAGTCGGACTTGTAAGCTCCTGAGACATTTCAACGGCGCGTTTTTAAAACGCGCCGTTTTTCTTTTCAAGCACCAGGCTTCTCGTCCGCCACTCGCTTCAGATAATCAAAGGAATAAATTCCTGAAGCATGCCCGTCGGCCCACACCGGTTGGACCGCATAACCGCCCACGGCCACGATGCGGACCAATTCAAAAGCCTTCGGGCTCAGCACTTTTTCCGGGTTCTTATAAACATGACCGAGGATGTCCACCTCGCCCTTGCATCCCGCGCACGGACAACACCGCCGCAGTTTCTCCAGCGCAATGAAATCCTCGCCGCCGTCATCCCATTTGACGGCCAGTTCGTTGCCGATTGGCTGAATGTCCACCGGTTTCATCAACGCGTTTTCAACAGCCGTTCAAATGCCGCCAGCGTTTCCGGGCTGACGTGGTGCTCAATGCCTTCGGCATCCATCTCGGCCACCTTGTCTGAAATGCCAAGCGAACGCAAAAACGTCACCACGGTCTTATGCCGCCGCCGGCACTCTTCGGCCAGTTTATGCCCGGCATCGGTAAGAAAAATGGCCCGGTAAGGCCGGGTATTCACATAACCCGCCTGCCGCAATCGCGCCAGCGTCCGGTTCACCGTCACATGGGTCACGCCCAGCCGGCGCGCCAGGTCCACCACCCGCGCTTCGCCCAATGAAACCGAAAGATCGGCGATGGTTTCGACATAGTCCTGCGTAATCTCCGCGGCGCGATCCCGCCGCGAGCGGCGGAAGATCTCGGCGTGTTGCCGAATGGACGGATGCGCCTCCGCCTTCCGGGCGGCGGACGGTAGGCGGGCAGCGCGTGGCATAACCCGGAGAGTGAATGTGAAGATGGTTTATTAGTCGAGGTTTTATTTTGTACCCCCGCCTACAAACCGGTTGACAGGCGGCCTTTTAAATTGTAACTAAGGCTACATATTTTGGCACAGGATAAGTTTCTGCCACTTTGCCCGATGGCCCACCTCGCCGCCGGCCGGCGGCGGGATCCGGCCGAAACTGGATTTATCGGCGAAATAATTGCAAACATTTCATGAGTCAACCCAAAGACGATGCCGAACCCGCGCCGGACACGGGCTGGCGCAAGCCGGCGGGGCAGGTTTCGCTCTCGGAAGTTCACCGCACCGTGCCTGTGCCGCCGGCCAGGGCCGGCTTCTGGCGGCAATGGATGGCCTTCTCCGGGCCGGCGATCCTCATCAGCGTTGGCTACATGGATCCCGGCAACTGGGGCACGGACCTCGCCGGCGGCGCGCAGTTCAAATACGGCCTGCTCTGGGTCGTGGCCGTGGCCAGCTTCATGGCCTTGATTCTGCAGGTCATTTCCGCGCGGCTCGGCATGGCCACCGGCAAGGATCTGGCGCAATGTTCCCGCGATTTTTATCCTCGATGGACGCGGGTGCCGAACTGGATCACCATGGAAATCGCCGTGTGCGCCACGGACCTGGCCGAGTCGCTGGGCAGCGCCGTCGCCCTGAATCTGCTCTTCCACATCCCGATTTTATGGGCGATTATCATCACCGCGTTTGACGTGCTGCTGCTGCTGTCGTTGCAGGGCATGGGCATGAGAATGATAGAGGCGGTGGTTGCGGTTTTCGTGCTGACCATCGGCGTGTGTTACGCCATTGAGATTTTTATTTTCCCGCAGACGCAGCCGGTCTTTTCCGAAATGGCCGGGGCGCTCGTGCGGCCGGACCTGCATCAGGCCGGGATGCTCGTGATTGCGGTCGGCATGATTGGCGCGACCGTGATGCCGCACAACCTTTACCTGCATTCGGCCCTGGTGCAGTCGCGCAATGTCGGGCGCGATGAAAATTCCATCCGCACCGCCATCAGGTTCAACACCATTGATTCCAGCGTCGCGCTGACCATTGCATTCTTCGTCAACGCGGCCATCCTCGTGCTGGCGGCGCTGGTTTTCTTCGGCAAGGAGAGCGTGGTCGTGGCGGGCGGACAGATCGTCACCTTCAATCCCGACAGCGACTGGATCCGCATTGCCTATCTGACACTGGCTCCGTTGCTGGGCACGGTGGCCGCCAGCACGCTGTTCGCCGTGGCGCTGCTCGCCAGCGGCCAGAGCAGCACCATCACCGGCACCCTGGCCGGACAGGTGGTGCTGGAAGGCTTCATGAACTGGCGCATCCGGCCATGGTTGCGCCGGATGATTTCACGCCTGCTGGCCGTGATCCCGGCCATCGTGATCATCGGCATTCGCGGCAACGGCAGTATCACCGACCTGGTGAACTTGAGCCAGGTCTACCTCTGCCTCGTCCTGCCATTCGCGATGTTTCCGCTGTTGCAATTCACCTCCTCACGCAAGATTATGGGCCAGTGGCGCAACGGCTGGTTCCTGCTGGTCCTGGGCTGGGGCAGCGTGATTGCGATTACCGGGATGGATATTTACAGCCTGCCGGATGCGCTCAAAGATGCCTGGCACGTCATCATCGGCAGATAAGTCAAGCAACGAACCTGAATCCGGATCCCATGTATAAAAGAATTCTCATCGCCCTCGAAAACAGCAACACGGATCACGTGATTCTTGACCACTTCAAGCCTTTCGCCCGACTCACGAAGGCGAAGTTGTTGCTGCTGCACGTCGCCGACGGCTGGGTGGCGCGCAATTTCAACCAGCTCAAACTGGCCGAGTCCGAGGAAATGAAAAACGACCGCGAGTATCTGGAAAAAATCGCCGGTCAGTTGCGCAGTGACGGATTTTCCGTGGACACCATGCTGGCGCTCGGCGATCCGCCGGCAGAAATCATCAAGGCCGCCGAAGGTGAACAATGCGACTTGATTGCGATGGCCGGACATGGTCACCGGCTGTTTGGCGACATTTTTTACGGCAGTACCATCACCCAGGTCCGGCATAAGACTTCAATTCCAATCCTCGTCGTCCGCGCGCCAAAAAAGTAGGGCCTGACGCAAGGAGGCTCATTCTCCTTGAACACCTTCCAAATTGATTCGAGCCTCGTTTCTCCGGCGCCTACAAATCGCCGAGGGTCCAATCCTTCGGCCGTTCGACCAGATGCAGCAGGTTCCCTTCGCCATCCTCAAAGAACAGGACTTGCCCACCGCCCGCCGCCGGCCGGACTTCTTCGTCAAACTTCACGCCCCGCTTGCTCAATTCGGCTTTCGCCGCGTCGAGGGAATCCACGCGCAACGCCACGTGTCGCCAGCCCGCCAGCTTGTTGTTGCCGCGTTCGGCCAGCGGCGCCTCCGCCGCGTAAATCTCCAGCCAGGCCCCGCCCAGCGCGATCAAGCAGACCGGCGGAGTCTGGCCGTTGTCCCAGACCGGTTGCGCACCCAGCACACGAATATACCAGTCTCTCAAGGCCACAGGGTTGGCAGCGGGAACGGCGATATGCTCGATGGAAACGTTCATGGTTTAATTTTTGCGCAGATTATGCAGATTGCTCAAGATTTGAAATCAAATCCGCGCCATTCACATCCTTCCGGGTTCAATTTCGAGTTCACTCACCGCCCCAATCGTCTATCATCCGCACACGATTTTTATGAACCCCGAAGCCATCCTCAAACAGCGGTTGATTTGCGTGGCGGTGATCGACCAGCCCGACGACGCCGTACCGCTTGCCGAAGCCCTGCTTGCCGGCGGATTGAACGTCATGGAAGTCACGTTCCGCACCAGCAGCGCCGCCGACTCGATTGCGCGAATTAGCAAGAGCCTGCCGACCGTCTCCATCGGAGCCGGCACGCTGCTCACCGCGGAACAGGTGCAACGTGCCGTGGATGCCGGCGCGCAATTCGGCGTATCCCCAGGCCTGAACGAAACGGTCCTGGCGGCAGCACACAAAAATAAAATACCGTTCTTCCCCGGGGTAATGACCCCCACGGAAGTGGGCCGTGCGCTCGATCTTGGCTGGAAACATCTGAAATTTTTTCCGGCGGAGGCAGCGGGCGGAGTGGCCATGCTCAAGGCACTCGCCGGGCCCTTCGCGCATACCAGCGTGAAATTCGTTCCCACCGGCGGTATCAACGCCGCCAACCTGCCGGATTACCTCAAGCTGGCGCAGGTCGCCGCCATCGGCGGCTCCTGGATGGCCGAGCGCAAGCTCATCACGGATAAAGCCTGGAACAAAATCACCGCACTGACCGCCGAGGCCATGAAAGTGATATCTGCATCACCAGTGAAAAGCTGATCTGTTGTGGAACTGGCTCAAGAAAATATCGGCTGAATCTACGATTGGCGATTTACGATTTGCGAGATTCCCGCAACCCACCAGACTCCGCGTAAATCGTATATTGTATATCGAAAATCAATTCCCCACGGTCACCTGCAACGGCTGGTCACGCCGCTCGGCAAACCGGCGTACGTAATCCTCCCACTGGACGTGGTTGGTGAAATCGCCGCTGCGGTCCCAGCACGCGCCGAAGTAATACGTCAGCGGCTGACCGACTTCGGCTTTCGTGATGGCAAGTTGGTTGCGGATGGGGGGATACCCCTCGTGCGTCGGCTGCGGTACTGAAGCGTGAACTGTTGCCTCGGGCAAACCTGGGTCGTCGTTCGTGAACTCCTGCACGCTGCCTTTCGCCAGGATGATGGCGTCGCCGATGATGCCTTTCGGCTTGTCTTCCGGCTGCCAGTAGGCCAGCCAGCCTTCGTCCTGATCGTGCGTGATGAATTCCTCACGATTGGTTGGGCACGCCCGCTCGGCAAGACCGACGCCAATCGTCAGGGGAGATTTGTCGTCGCTGCTGAACGTGCTCTGCGCCTTGGTGAACCACGAACCGGCGTCAATGCTGTACCGTTTGGTCTCGGAGACCTTCCGGCCGTTGCCTGCGTCCCAGGCGTCGTAGGTCAGCTCGAATTCCGACCGGATTGGGCCGGTGGTGATGAGCTTCCAATTGCGGTAATTGCTGGAGGTATGAAGTTTTTGGCCGTCCCAGATGCCGATACCGCCGCAGCCGCGGCTTTTGCCGACGCGGTAATCGTCCATCTCCTCGCCATTGTCCTCGTGATAATGCTTGGTGGCATACATCATGTCCACGATGAGGCCGCGGTTCTTTTTGATCCACACGTCCGGCCCGCTGCTGACAGTCCCCTCGGCCGGGATGAGCGCCAGGCCATAAGTCCGATGTGCAATGCGGTCACTTTCCCACGCGAAATCATCGAATCGTTCCGGCACATAACGCGCAAACGTCTTCACGATGGGCGGCGGCACGGCAGCCAGGACGGAGGCGTCAAGAATATAAAATTTCCGTGTCTCGCCCGGTGCGAGGTCAACCTGGAAAAGTAATTGGGCCGCAATTGGAGGCTCTTGGCCGGATTGAGAATAATATGGTTGTGAATCTAAAATTCGTGAAGAAAAGCTGTCCATCACGACAAAATTACTAAGGACGTTTGGCGGAGAAAACACGGTCGATTCAAATGTGAAAGCAACGGTTTCACAATCGCGGCGAAACGTTGCGGGATTGGCAACTTTGACCGCAACCGGTTTTGAATTTTCTACAACTGCCAGCCGATAAACCTCACTGCCTGCGAGCAAAAAAGCACCGACCCCGAATGGAGCGGTGGAATCGTCCGTGAATTTCTTCGGGTCACTGCCAACCGGCTGGACGTGCGTCAGTTTTCCATCGGCATTCACGCAGGCGACAAGCGCCGCCCACGCCTTGCGGACCGCGGGTTCAAATTTCGCAGGGTCGAGCAAACCTTGGTTTACTCCCCAAGCCAGGGCGTAGGCGTAAAAACCGGAGCCGCTGGTTTCCTTGAGCGGATAACTTTCCGGGTCGAGCAGGCTGGAACGCCAGAGTCCGTCCGGCTGCTGGCACGTCAGGATTTTTTCCGCCATGTCCTTGAACAATTGCTCGAAGCGCGGACGGTCCGGATGATTCATCGGCAGGTATTGCAGCATCCGGACGAGACCGGCCATCACCCAGCCGTTGCCACGACTCCAGAAAACTTTTTTCCCGTTCGCCTCGCGCTTCTGGAAATAGGTGCTGTCGCGGAAAAACAGGTGTTCATCCTTGTCATAAAGATAATCCGTCGTGCGCCACCAGTTCGTCACCGCAAAATCGAGATACCGCGGGTCGTCCGTGGCCGCGTACAGTCGCACCCACGCCGGCGGCCCCATAAACAGCGCATCGCACCACGACCAGTTTTCACGGGCCTTGGACTGCGGCTTCGTGAATTCAAGGCTTTGCACCTCGGACGGCTTGGCCAGAATGGCGTCAAATTTCTCGCGCATTGGCGCAATCATCCTGTTGTCGCGGTAAAGAAAATAGAGCTCGGCCCAGGTCTGGCCGACGCAATGATCGTCGGCATCGTACCGCGAGGATCCCAGCGTCCACTGGTTGGTTTCGCCGAGCGCCAGCATGGCGTCACGGAATCTGGCATCGCCGGAAATACCGGCCAGCGCCATAAAGCCGGCGTCGCCCGCAGCTTGAATCCAGCCGGTGGCCGCGTTGGTTGCAGGATTCGCCAGTTGCCAGTCGGCCACCTGCTGCATTGCGGTCAGCACCGGCAAGGGTTTGATTTCGGATGCAAGCCTGCCGGTCAGGGTATCTTGATGGAACCCGAACGCCCCCGTCGTCGTATCCTGCCGGCCCCCGGGAAATGTCTGCGTCTGTGCATGCAATTGGAAATGGCCGGCCAGAACGAGCATTGCCGCGCCAAACCCGGTTGAACAAACGGGATAATTTTTCATGGCGAAGAATTTTAACGTTTTTGCATAATCCCTGCCCTGGTCAGTTGTTGCACCTCAATTCCGGCCAGGATGAACGGCCCAACGCCCTTGAGGTCGTTGCTCACAATGGGCTCGCTGACGTAATAATCAAAGCTCCCATCCCGCACACGACCGTTGCCCAGCGACCCGCCCAGTCCGGCCACCGAGCAACATTGCGTCAACGACCATTTCCCGTCGCCTTCATTTTTGACCAGATTTTCAATGATGCCTTGGTAACCTTTCTCAATCACCGGTGCGTAAACGCGCGGCAGGTAACCGTGATTAACGCCCTTCGCCAACACATAAACGAACATGCTCGATACCGTCGCCTCCAGGTAATTGCCCTGGCGATCGCCCCGGTCCAGCACCTGGTACCACAGTCCAGTCTTTGGATCCTGATATTTCACCACCCCGCCGCACAATGTCTGGAGTGCAGCGATGATTTCCGGCCGGGCCGGATGGTTCGTCGGAAAATAATCCAGCACATCCACCAGGGCCATGGCATACCAGCCCATGGCGCGACCCCAGAAATTGGATGAGGTGCCAGTGGCCTGGTTCGCCCACGGTTGTTCCCGGCTTTCGTCCCACGCATGATAATACAAACCCGTCACCGGGTCATACGTGTGGGCCGCAACCAGCCGGATTTGCCTCGCGATATCGTCGTAATCGGAAACCGGCCCATCGAACAGTTTCGCGTACTCGGCATAAAACGGCTCACCCATGTACAGGCCGTCCAACCACATCTGGTGAGGATATTTTTGTTTGTGCCAGAATCCGCCGTCACTGGTGCGCGGTTGGGCCTCGAGCTGCTTCCGCAGCAGCGCGGCAGCCTTTTGATAACGCCCTGCGTGCGTGAGTTGCCAAAGGTCCAGCACCGTCCGTCCGGCGTTGACGTTGTCCAGGCTGAGGTCCTCGAATTTGTAAGTCCGGATTTTTCCGTCCGCCGTGATGAACGAGTCGATGGCACCCTCGGCGAATTCAACGTAACGCGGATCGTTGACCTTTCCATCCAGTTTGAGCAGCGACAGCGTGAACAGGCCGGCGGCATAATCCCACCTGGCCGCGCCGTCCTTCTTCCATTGCAAGCTGTCCCCGCGCCGCGCCATCTCTGAATCCGCCATCCGGACGGACCATTGCAACGCCGTTGCGCCGCCAAAATTTCGCGGCGGGGCTGGCGTCGTGCATGAGACGAACAGGAATGAAATGAAACTGAAAAATGAAAGATGCAGAAATGGACGCATCCATTGCCACGGCTTCTGCCTTCTGCCTTCTGCCTTCATCATTCGACCTTTTTAACGTGCCAGCCAGCCACCGTCCACATTCATGATTGTTCCATTCATGTAATCGGCGTCTTTCGACGCCAGGAACAGGATGGCCCCGGCGATGTCCTCCGGAGCGCCCCAGCGGCTCTCGGGGATGCGGTCAAGAATAGTTTTGCTGCGGACGGGATCTTCACGCAATGGCTTCGTGTTGTCGGTGGCAATGTAACCGGGAGCCACGGCATTGAAGTTCATGTGCTCCCGAGCCAGTTCATTGGCGAAGGCCTTGGTGATGCCGGCGATGCCGCTCTTGCTGGCGGTGTAACCTGGCACCAAAATACCGCCTTGGAACGACAACAAGGACGCGATGTTCACCACTTTGAGGCGCGCCCCGGGCGGGGATTTTTCGCGCCCGCCGGTGAGCCACCATTTGGCCACCGCCTGCGATAGAAAAAATGGTGCCGACAGGTTGATTTGGATGACGGCGTTCCAGTCGGCTTCCGGATGATCAACAATCGGCGCGCGTCTGATGATCCCGGCATTGTTCACCAGGATGTCTACGCGACCCGCTTCCCGTACGATTTTGGAAATCAGGTCGGCAGCGCCCGTTTGCGTGAGCTTGCCCAAATCCTCGGTCAAAGCCGTGACCTTCCCGCCGACGGCCTTCATCCTTGCGGTGATGTCCGCCGGATCGCTCACGCAAATGCTGACAACGTGTGCGCCTTCCTGCGCAAAGGCCAGCGCGATGGCCTGGCCAATCCCCCGGCAGGCCCCGGTGATGATGGCCACCTTGTTTTGAAAACGGCCGCGTGTTGCCTTTGCTTGCAATTCCGGTTCGCCCGTCAATTGCGCCCGGGGCTGTTCACCTGGTTTATGGTCTGCGTTCATGACTCGGGTTGGCTATCGCAAATCCGCCGGCTTCACGCCATCCATGTCGTCGAATACCTGGTTCTCGCCGGCCATGCCCCAGATGAACCTGTAATTCCCCGTGCCACAACCGCAATGAATGGACCAATCCGGCGACAGCGCCACTTCCTCATCATGCAAAAACAGGTGCCGTGTCTCTTGCGGCTCGCCCAAAAAATGCGTCAGCACATTTTCACCGAGGTCGAAGTAAAAATAAATCTCCGTGCGCCGCCAGTGCGTGTGCGGTGGAAACGAATTCCACACGCTGCCCCCGGCCAGTTCCGTAAACCCCATCACCAGCTGGCAGCTCTGGATGCCACCCGGGTGAATGTATTTGTAAATCGTCCGCTGATTCGCCGTGGCCGGCGAACCCAGCGGCACCGGGGGCGCATCCTTCGGCTTCATTGTCGCCGCCGGATGCGCCGCATGCGCCGGACAGCTCAGAAAATAAAATTTCGCCGGGTTCTTTGCATCGGCGCTCTCAAACGTTACCGACTGCGTGCCCATCGGCAGATAAAGGCAATCCAGCCGGTCGAGCAAAAACGCCCGGCCGTCCGCATGCACCGCCCCTGCCCCGCCCACGTTGATGGCGCCAAACTCGCGGCGTTCGAGGAAAAACGCGCGGCCGGTTTCCCGGTGATTCGGCAATGCCACCGGCTTGACCGGCATGATACCGCCGACCACCAGACGGTCGAGATCAGTGAATGCGCCGCGCAATTCGCCCGGCGCGAAAAGATCGGTGAGGAGAAAGGCGTCGCGCAGTTGCTGAGTGGACATGGGGATGACGTCCTGCGGACGCGGCATCCGGCGGATGGTGGGCTCGAACATGGCTACAGACTCGCAAAAACAGAATCGGCAGGCAAAACGAATTCGTTTCAATCCGCGGTGAACACGTCCGCTTCCCGCCATTTTCCGCTGCCCGGACGCAAATCCGGGCCCAAACCTGAAGTTCAACTTTCGGCAATCAACCCTTTGTTTGGGCTCGCTCCCGACCCCGGTTTGTGACAGCATCCGTCCATGGCCAGTTCCAAAAAGCTTACCCGCGCCGATGTCCACAAACAAATCGATGCCTTTCGCGGCATCGTCAAACAGAACCCCGGCGACAAACCATCGGCGGAACAATGGGCCGAATCCAAGCGCGCGGAAAAGGGATTGGGCGAACGAAAATTTCAGCGGCTGGCCGTTTCGAGCCGCAAATCCTGAAAGAACTCGACCCGAATTTTATTCCGGGCGACAAGGACACTTCAGGGTAAACCGCGGTTCAGCGTCGGCCGCGGTCACGGCTTCCAGATCATGTCGGCCACGGTGCGGCCGGCCGGAACGAACGGCAGCACGTGTTCGGTGTAAGGCACGATCACATCCAGCACATACGGCTCCTTCGCATCCAGCATCCGCTGGATGGCGGGGCGCAGGTCCTTTTTGAACATCACGCGCTCGCATTTAACGTTGAAGGAATTGCAGACGCGGACGTAATCCGGATAAATCTCCTCGCGTTTGTCAGGATCGCCGAGATAGGTATGGCCGCGGTTGCCGGCGTAGAATTTGTCCTCCCACTGCACCACCATGCCGAGATGCTGGTTGTTCAGGATGATGGCCTTGGCGTTGATTTTCTCGACGTGCGCGGTGGCCAGTTCCTGGATGTTCATGAGAAACGAGCCGTCGCCGTCAATGTCCACCACTTCCTTGTCCGGGTGCGCAACCTTGACGCCGAGCGCTGCCGGATAGCCATAGCCCATGGAGCCCAGCCCGCCGCTGGTGATGAACTGGCGCGGATGGCTGTATTTGTACCACTGTCCGGCCCACATCTGGTGCTGGCCCACGCCGGTGGTGATGATGGCTTCACCCTTGCTTAAATCGTACAACGCCTCGACGACCATCTGCTGCAGGATGATCTGGTCTTCATGATCCTTGAGATGGTCCTTCATGTGATCACTGCCGGCGATTTCCTGGGTGATGGTGTAGGCAAACGGCGCCTTCTTCTTCCACTCGGCGATCTGTTCGAGCCACGGGGCGTGCGGATTGTTGAGCGGCCGCTTGGCCAGCATCGCATTCAGCCGCGTCAGCGCGTCCTTGATGTCACCCACCACGGGAAGATTGGCGCGGCGGTTCTTGTTCAGCTCGGACGCGTCGATGTCGAGGTGAACGATCGTGCCGTGCTTGCAAAACTCCTCGAACTTGCCGGTCACGCGGTCGTCGAACCGCACGCCAAACGCGAGCAGCAGGTCCGCGCCATCCTTGAGCTTCACCATCGGCTCGCTGGGATCCTTGCGCTGTTTGTATTCGCCGCTGACCGCCCAGTTCGCGAAGGCCGCGCCATGCATCCCCAGCCACCGCATCGAGAGCGGGTGCGTTTCCGGAAAACCGCCGATGCCCATGATCGTCGTGGTCACGGGAATGTTCGTCGCCTCGGCAAATTTTTTCAATTCCGCCGCCGCGCCGCTGCTGATGATGCCCCCGCCGCAATAAATCACCGGGCGCTCGGCCTTTTCAATCAGCCCCATGATCTCGTTCAACGCCACTTCATCGGCGCGCAAATCCGGCTGATTGTATCCGCGCAGGCCCTGCTTGACCTGTTCGAGCGTCGGCCAGACGGGCTGGGTTTTGGCCTGCTGGATGTTTTTCGGCACATCAATCACCACCGGCCCGGGACGTCCGGATTGCGCGATGTAAAACGCCTCCTTCACAATCCGTGGAATGTCATTCACATCCGTGACCAGGTAGCTGTGTTTCACGATGGGCAGCGTCACGCCGATGATGTCGGTCTCCTGAAACGCGCCGCGGCCGATCATGTTCTGGTTGACCTGGCCGGTGATGGCGATGAGCGGGCAGGAATCCAGGTAGGCATCGGCGATGGCGGTGACGAGATTGGTCGCGCCAGGACCGCTGGTGCTCATGCACACGCCGGCCTTGCCGGTCGCGCGCGCGTAGCCTTCCGCCGCGAAACTGCCGCCCTGCTCGTGGCGCGGAAGGATGGTGCGGATTTTGGATTTCGTCAGCGACTGGTGGATTTCCATGCTCGCACCGCCGGGATAGGCAAAAATGACCTCCACGCCTTCGCGTTCGAGGGCTTCGACCAGAATGTCGCGTCCGGGCATGGTCGGGCCGACCTCGGCGCGCGCGGCGTTGGTTGTTTTCTTTGTTCCAGCGATTTCAGTTGTCTTGCTCATGGGCTCTTTCATTTGCGGCCGCCAGCGCAGGTTTTAAACAAAAAACCCACAGCCGTTTTGCAGCCGTGGGTTCTTGTTAAATTATGCCATTCAACAAGCGCCAACGGCGTCGGTAACTACGACGACGACCAGTGTGACGGCTTGTAGCGCGTTTTTCAACATTGCGGTTTTAGTTTAAATCCCTGAGGCACAGTGGTCAAGCCCTGTTTTGGCCGGTTCAGGCCCTTTTTTGCTCAACTTCGGCAATGTATTTGCGTGTGGCGGCAGGCAGGTCATGCCAGATTTTGATGGCAAGGAGGGTTCCGATGATGGCAAAGGGAATCACAAAGAGCGGCAACCACCGCCAGCTTTCCCCCTTGTTCACCAATAGAAAGCCGAGGCCGAATGATTGGATGCCGCTGCCCACGTAGGCAAAGCCGTTCACGATGCCCATGCTGGTCGCGGTCGCCTTGCGCCCGCCAAAATCCGTGGCCGCCGTCCCGGACATCAGTGAGGTAATGCCGATGGAAGCCATGACGATGAACACCGCCGTCCACCCCACCACAATGGGCTGGGTAAACAGAAACAGGGACATCAGCACCGCCATGATCAGGACGATGCCGCACAACAGGGCGGCGGGCGGTCCGCGGCGGGATTGAAACAGTTTGTCGGAAATCAAGCCGCCGGAAAACCCGCCAACAATTCCAAAGACGCAGGTATACCAACCCCAGTGCTGGGAGAAAAATTCGGCTCCCGGCTGTTTCACTTCATCGGCAAAAATGGTGTACCACTGGGTCATGCTGTAACGAAAGACCCCGCCCGTCAGTTCGACACAGGCAATCAACAGCATCAGCCGGCTGGTGAACACCTTTTTCAGCAGATCCAGCACGGTCAGTTCAATGTGCATCCGGCCGGACGAGGCGTCGTGCGTGTCGAAGTGCGGAAGTCCCGCCTCCTCCGGCGAATCCTTGATGAGCCACCAATCCAGCAGCACCCAGACGAGGAGAATGGCCGCTGGTATGTAAAACACCGCCCAGGTCGCGTCCAAGCGCAGTCCCGCGGGAACAAAAATACTGTGAAGCAGGCCGGAAGCATCCGCCTTCGTCTGCGTAATGATGGAGCCGCCCCAATCGAAGGCGAAATAAACGCCGATCGAAATCAGCGACCCGAAAATGGCGCCAAAAACACCGCGTTCGCGAACGTGGAACCAATAGGCCTTGACCTTGATGATGGACATCGAGCCGAAGCTCTGGAAATACATGTTGATCGCATAAAGCACCGAGAAACTGGCGACGAGGTTCACCTTTAGATTTTTGGCGACAATAAGCCAGGTCAGGACGCCGAGGGCGACATTGGCCAGCGATGCGCCGAGGGCGGAAATGATCATCCCCCATTTGCCGCCCAGCTTTTTATCGATGAGCGGGCCATTGACCAGGAATGACAACGCGTAAACACACGTACCCGTCCCGAAAATGATTCCGAGGTCTCCCTTGGACATCAACGTTCCCAGGGCCCCCTTGGCCACGATCAAGTTGTAACGTCCCATGCATAAAAATGCGTAGGTCATTCCCAGCGGAAACCAGTTGATGAAGCGGCGCAGCATGAACCAGCGTCCATGCTGCAGGGGATTGTTAAAGAAATAGACGACCACAATCGCCACCAGACAAAATGCAATCGTGGCCGGATACAGGTATGGTGGAATCATTGCTGCCGCCATGCAGCAAAACAGAGCGGCTGTCGCCGGTCAAAGAATTTCGTGCAACAAAAAAGCCGCGGAAAATATCCGCGGCCTTTGGCAAATTATTCTCTCGTTATCCGCCTATTCCGCCTTCTTTTCCTTCTTTTCGGCTTTCGCCGACTTGGGCGCCTTCTCCGTTTTTGCGGGCTTCTCACCTTTGGGCTTGGCTTCAGCGCTTTCAGTTTTTTCAGCCTTGGCATGTTTCTCGCCCTTGGGTCTGGCTTCGGCGGCTTCAAGCTTTCCGTCCTTTTCACCCTCGACGTGCCGGCCGCGCTTTTCGGTCCGGGGCTTTGCGTCCGTCGCCGCGGCAGTCGCCGGGGTGGTGACGGGCGTGAGGCTTTCGACGCGGACCTTCAGCGTGCCTTTGACCTCCGCGTGCAGATGCAGTTCGATTTCGTGATCGCCCAGGGTGCGAATCGGGTGTTCGAGGTGGATCTTTCGCTTGTCGAGCGTGATTTCGAATTGGTGCTTCAATTCATCGGCGATCACCCCGGCGGTCACCGAGCCGAACATTTTGCCGTCCTCGCCCGCCTTGACCTTGATCAGGCAGATGAGTTTGGCCACGCCCTTGGCGAGCTCGCTCATGGTGTTGAATTCGTGCGCTTCGCGGTCGGCGCGGCGCTGGCGCAGGGACTCGATCTGGCGTTTGTTGGCCTGCGTGAGCGGAACGGCGAGGCGTTGCGGAAAAAGGTAATTGCGGGCATAGCCGGCGGCGACCTTCACCTGGTCGGATTCAGCGCCGAGGCCGACGATGTTGTGCGTGAGAATGACTTCAGTCTTTGGCATATGAAAATGGGTGTGAGTTGAGGGTTGATGGTTGAGAGATGAAACATCTCCCAAACTTGAGATCAAAACGGAACGTCGTCTCCTTCCGGAGGACCGTCAGCCTCGCCGCCTTCGGGCGCCGGGGCTGAAGCCGTTGCCGCCGGGCGCGAAGCCCGCGGCGCTTCGGCCGCACCACCGCCGGCATCACCGCGATTCGAGTCAATGAACGAAAAACTTTCGAGGACGACCTTTAATTTGCTTTGTTTCTGCTTGGTGTTTTTGTCCTCCCAGGTGTCCTGCTTGAGTCGGCCCTCGACGAGCAGCGGCCGGCCTTTTTTCATGTATTGGGAGATGACCTCGGCCTGGCGCCCCCAGATATCGACATCGACGAAGGAGACCTCCTCCTTGGACTGGCCGTCCTCGCCCTTCCAAGTGCGGTTGACGGCCAGCGTGATGCGGGCGACCGCCGTGCCCTTGGGTGTGTAGCGCAACTCCGGGTCGCGGGTCAGATTCCCGGCGAGGATGACTTTGTTGAAGTTGGCCATGACGGACCTTTCGTTATTTGGCGGGCTTGGGTTCGGGCGCCAGGGTGAACAGCACGCGGAACACTTCCTCGTTGAGCGCGAACCTGGTGCGCAACTGCGAGATGATGGCCGACGAGCCGGTGAAAATCACGTTTGCGTAAAAGCCGGCGTTGTGCTTTTTGTCCGCCACGCGCGCAAAACTCTTTTTATCCATTTTTTGCACGGTTTCGACCTTGCCGCCGGCCGACTCGATTTCCGCGGAAATTTTGTCGAGCGCGTCTTTGACGCCCTCTTCCTTGCCCGCCAGATTTAGGATGAACAGACCTTCGTATCGTTTCACGATTTTTTTTCTTCGTTGGCGGAGTCCACGACTCCATTAAACTGGTTCATTGCTCTTTCAATTCCGGCTGCCAGCCAGCATTCCATCTGGTCGGCGGCACGGCCAAAAACCTTCTCCATCACCGCAGCCTCGACTGCGTCAAACCGCCCGAGCACATGGTTCGTGATTTCCCGCGTGCCATCCGCCCGGCCGATGCCGAGCCGCAACCGCGCAAATTCAACTGAACCCAGATGCTGCCCGATGGACTCAAGCCCGTGATGGCCACCGCTGCCACCATTCGAGCGCAGGCGAATCTCGCCCAGCGGCAAATCCGCGTCATCCACCGTCACCAGCAGCGCCGTCAGCGGCAACTGATAAAAATTGACCAGGGCGCCGACCGCCTCGCCGCTCAAATTCATGAACGTCTGCGGCTGGCAAAGCAAAACCCGGACACCGTTGCGTTCGGCCCGCGCGACGCGAGCATTGAATCTTCGTTCGGTCGCCCAGTCCGCCTGCCAGCGTTCGGCCAGCATTTCCACCAGCGTGAACCCCGCGTTGTGGCGCGTTTTCGCGTATTCCGCGCCGGGATTGCCCAGACCCACGATGAGATGCAAATTCTCCATGCGCGGCGCGGGCGCGGCGACCTTCGTAGATTGCCGGCAAAATTACTTCTTTTTCTCCGCCGGCGCCTTTTCGCCGGGTTTGGCGGCACCCTTTTCCGGAGCTGCGGCAGCGCCCTTCTCGGCGCCCTTGGCCGGGGCTTTTTCGCCGGGCTTGGCGGCGCCCTTTTCGCCCTTGGCCGGGGCTGCGCCTTCTTCGTCGCCTTCCTTCTTTTCCTTGATCATCTCGACATCGCCGGCGGCGGTCTCGCCTTCCGCCGTCGCCGCGGCTTCCTCTTCCTCCGTGCGCGGCATGGCGACGGAAATGACCGAAATATGTTTGTCGCCGAGAATCTCGACACCCGCAGGTGCTTTGATGTCGCCGAGATGAATGGATTTGCCCAGTTCGAGATGACTGACGTCCACGATCAACTGCTCCGGCAAATCCTTGGGCAGGGCGCGCACCTTGACCTTGAACACCACGTGTTCGAGCACGCCGCCGCTATTTTTAACGCCGGCGGCCTCGCCGGAGGTTTCCAGCGGCACCATGATGACGACCTTCTCGTTCTCGGTCACTTCATGGAAATCCACATGGAGCACGTCACCTTCCAGCGGGTGGTGCTGGATTTCCTGAACCAGCGCAAGGCGCCTGGCCCGCGCGTCGCTTTCGACGGACAGGTCCACCAGGAGATTTTCCGAGGCGGAATGGTGGATGAGGTCGCCAAATTCCTTGGCGCTCAGTTCGATGTTTTGCGCTTTGGCCTGCTGGCCATAAATGACGGCGGGCACCCGCCCGGCGGCACGCAATTTCCTGGCCCCGTTCCGACGCGACTGCGTCCGGGGATACGCTTTTAACGGCACTGATTTCATCTTTAAATAAATTGTTTGGCGCTAACTGGTGCGCCCGCCTTTGAATTCAAACAGCGAATTCACCGACGAATTGCTGTGAATCCGTTTGATGGCTTCGCCCAACAGCCCGGCCACTGACAACGTGGTAATCTTCACACCGTCAATTGCAGGGCGTTGGACTGTATCAGTTGTAATCAATTCGTCAATCACCGATTTTCGCAATCTTTCGATGCCCACATCGTTCAAAATGGCATGGGAAACACAGGCCAGTATCTTTTTCGCCCCTTTTTTCTTCAATAACGCCGAGGCCTGGGTCAACGTCCCCGCCGTTTCCGTCAAATCATCCACCAGCAGCACGTTCTTGCCCTTGATTTCACCGATGACCGCCATGGATTCAACCTCCGTCGCGCTTTTGCGGCGCTTGGCCACGATCGCCAGACCGCCCCCCAAAACCTGCGAATACGCGTGCGCCATTTTCAGCCCGCCGACATCCGGGCTGACGACGACGAGGTCGGTGAGGTTTTTTTTCTTCAGATACTCATACATCACGGGCGCGGCGTAGAGGTGGTCCACCGGAATGTCGAAGAAACCCTGGATTTGCTGCGCGTGCAGGTCCATGGCGAGAATACGGCTGGCGCCGGCGGCCACGAGCAGGTTGGCCACGAGTTTGGCGGTGATGGGCACGCGGGGCTGGTCCTTGCGATCCTGGCGCGCGTAACCGTAAAACGGCAGCACCGCCGTGATGCGCGTCGCGCTCGCCCGCCGGACTGCGTCAATCATGATGAACAGCTCCATCAGATTGTGGTTGGTGGGCGGCGACGTGGGCTGGACAATGAACACGTCCTCGCCGCGCACGTTCTCTTCAATTTTTACGAACGTCTCGCCATCTGGAAACGGCTGGACGGTGCACTTGCCGAGTTCGCTGCCGATGGATTTGCAGATGGCCCGGGCCAGAGGTTCGTTTGCAGTGCCGCTGAAAATTTTCACGAGTTAATATGTTTCTGGTTAAAATGAAAAAAACCGCCGCAGTCGGCGGATGAAATTGTGGAGGGACTGTAACAACCAACGCACTCGAAGCAAGTGTCAATTTTTAAAAACCATCGGCGAGCCGGCACCGGATTCGTCCTCCGGCAAATGGCGCGCCCGATGGATGGAGATGCTTTTGGCCGGTTGATTGCGGTTCAATCGGCACCGTGGGCGGTTTGCTTCCGCCACTTATTGAAGGCTAAAATCGCCGTAATCGGTCACCGGCGGATCCGCCTGGGCGTCATAAAACGTCACAAAGAAGCTGCCGACGCCCTGGCCAGTAAAAGTGATCTGGATATAATCCACGCTGCCAGCCAGCACGCCACCGTTGTAAGTCAACACCAGCATGCCACCCGCCGGGCTGTACGGTGTGAAAACATAGGTGCCCGACGAGACACCGGGGTTGCTGGAACCCGTCTCAGTCTGGCTGAACGTCCCGTCCCCGTTGTACGTTACCACGTCAACGACCCCTTCGGCATTCGTTGTAGAAATCGTCCGTCCGATCAATGAGGTTGGGATCCAGTTGGTCGGCGGAGTCCAGAAGCTCATAACCGCTAGCGTATTGCTCCCGCTGCCGTCCTGGTTGGTCAACACGCAGAAATTCGGCGCGATAAATGTCAAAGTCACGGGGCCAACGGTATTGGTTGACGTTGGCGGTCCGGTATAGACCAGACTTAACTGGGCGCTGTTCGTGCTCAACCGGGTGTAAGTGTAAGTTCCCACGCCATTGGCGTAGTTGGTGTCCGCCGAATCCTGGCTGAACGTGGCCATTCCAAAACCCATCTCAAACGTGCCATCCGGCTGGTCCACCTGCACCGCCAGACCTGCCAGTGAATCCGGCGCATTCCCGGCCGGTGACTGCGAGAGCAGTGCAAATATTCCTGACTCCGCCGTTGGCGCATTGCTGGAACCGACATAGGAAGTGTTGGCAAAGATGCCGTAATTGGTCGCATCAAAGGTAAGCTGCAGGTAGTTCGTTTCCTGCGGCAGAATCTCCGTCACCAGCGCTCCCACCGGGCTGTATTGCTTGAACGTGTAAGTCCCGTTTTGAACCTGGCCGGCACCATTGGTGATGGCGAGCGTGCTGTTGCCAAACGCCACCGCGGTCTGTTCTCCGCCGGCAATCAGCGCCGACTTCTTCCCGTTCAACGACACCGCAGCCCAATTGGGAACCGTCCAGAAACTGATCGTGCCGGTGTTCCCCGCATTGTCCAGGTTGCTGAAGGCGCACGAATTGTTGGTCACAAATGTCAGCAGCACGACGTTCGAGGAACCGGCTAAACTGGGTGGAGCGGCATAGGTGAGTGACACCTTGGCCGTGTTCGCCGACACCTTCTGGTAGCTGTAGTTGCCCACGCCATTGGCATAGTTGGTATTGCCGGAATTCTGGCTGAAGGTGCCGCTGCCAAAACAAAGGTAGAAGGTGCCGCCGCCATCCTCATTCACGGCCCCCATCCATCCGGAGATTGAAGTCGGCGATGAATCATACACAAAACTGACGTTGTTGGTCGACGAGCGGTTCCCGCTGGTATCCACCGCATAAGCCAGAATCGAGTTCGATCCAGGCGTCAGCGTGACATTCGCCGTCCAGTTTTTCCACCCATTGACCGTCGTCGCCGTGGTCCAGCTCGATCCGTTCAACGAGTAATACACCGCTCCTACGGCCACATTGTCACTGGCCAGCCCTGTCACCACGAACGCCGCGCTGGTGAAATGCGAGTTCATCCCCGGGGTCGTGATGGAAATGGCCGGCTTGGTCACATCCACAAAATTCGCCGTGAAGATCAGATTCGACGCCATGTTGAACGACAACGTCGCACGATTGGTCACCACGGTACTGGTTGCACCTGTCC
>Ga0181522_10000324_pt1 | contig 37374 bp, 25 predicted proteins | sample PEATcosm2014_Bin_27_FD_121103 | JGI IMG/M metagenome (GOLD analysis project Ga0181522, IMG submission 121103) | Peatland microbial communities from MTU Mesocosm Facility, Houghton, MI, USA - PEATcosm2014_Bin05_10_metaG | ecosystem: Environmental > Terrestrial > Soil > Wetlands > Peat | place...
CCGCCATTTTCGCTGGATGCGCGACGGCCGCTCGCCGTTCGCGATCCTGGAAACCATGCTCTCCACAATATTGGCCTACTGGGTTGTTCCGGCCACGCTGCTCCTGTTCTGGCTGCGTTATCTGGTGCGCCAGGATTTCCGGGGAACGTTGCTGCATTCGCTTTTGCTGACTCTTTCGGTGGGCGCGGCCACGTGCCTGCCTTCCATCGTTTCCAAATTCCTGCAGCCCGGCGAATTGCGCCATCACAAAACCAAGAACCTCCTGCGGCTGGCGTTTCTGACCCTGCGCGCGGCCCTGGCCACCGGCTGCGTGATGCTGCTTTTCTCCCTCGGTGTGAATCGCGGTCTTCCCTCCGATCGGGACATCGCTCCGCAGCATTCCACCGCGGACATCCGCCGCTGGGCTGCGAACGTGCTGCAATCCATCGGTTACCGCCCGTACGCGGATCTGACCGAAGCCTCGCTTTCCTCTCCGCCACCCAATGGCGATTGGAGCGAGCAGGGAATCGCCCAGATAGAGGGCGCGCGCCTCAATCAAATCAATATGCGCTTTGCCCGAGCCTATCGCGCATTTCTTGTCAACGCCAAGCTCTGGCGCGCAAACCTCGAAGGTGCCTACCTCTCCGAAGCCGATCTGCGCGGCGCCAACCTTCGCGAAGCGAATTTGCGCGACGCGATCCTGGACCGCGCAAAAATCGGACACGCGCTGTTGGTTTCCTCGAACGCCACGGGCGCGAATCTTACAGGTGCCGACCTGCGGGCCGCCGACCTTTCCTACAGTGTTCTTGAGAACGCCCGGTTGTCGAACGCCAAGCTCGCCGGCGCGTCGCTCTACGCCGTCAACCTGCGCTACGCAGCGATGCTGCGCGCCGATCTGTCTCTCGCGGACTTGCGCGACACCAAGCTGGAGCAAAGCGTCCTCTCGTTCGCCAATCTGCAGCAAGCCGACCTGTCTTCGGCCAAATTGACCCAGGCCAATCTGAACGGAGCGCAACTCAAGGGGGCGATCCTGTTGGACGCCGACCTGAAATCCGCGGACCTGCAGGACGCCATATTGACCGGGGCGATCCTGCGCGATGCCGACCTTCATAGCGCGGTGCTCTCGGGCGCCGACCTGCGCGGGGCCAGCGGCCTGACCGCCGCCCAGATCTGCTCGTCACACTGGCATGGCGCCCTCCTCGATCCAGATATGCAGGCCGCCGTGCAGACCCAGTGCCCGCAGTAAGGAAGCTGCTCACGCGTGGCCGGTCTCGGAACGGAGGTTGGATGCACGGCCGCGTCGTGGCCGCCCGAACCTCATAAACCACAGAACACGAAAGTCAATATCACCCTGAAGCTGGACAAGAGGCTGGTTCGGGCCCTCCGCGTCGCGAACCCGTTGCTCGCTCCCCAACCCGACCCTGTTGTTTTCCGCAACACGCCGTATGCGTGTAAGCTGTCTGCCGCCAGCCGGGTTTGCTGGCCGCCAAATGGCAGAAGGAGAAATCGCGTGGAAGTTGTGGCGGGCGTGGATCTGGGCGGAACGGCAATCAACTATACGCTGGTGACCAAGGACGAGAAATTTCTGATCGAGGGGTTGTGCGAGCATCCGGCGCTTTCGACCCAGGGGCCGGAGGTGTGTCTGCAGCAAATCGAAGATGGGCTGAGCATCGCGGCCAAGCTCGCGGATGTGGAGCTGGTGGACATCGTGGCGGTTGGGCTGGACACGCCGGGCCCGGCGAGCGCATCAGGCATGTTGAGTGCGAAGGGTTCGACGAACTTCGTGCATCCGAACTGGGCCGGATTCGATATTCGCGAGGGCCTGGCGCGGAAGCTGGGGAAGCCGGTTACGTACCTGAACGACGGGAACGCGGGCGCGTTGTGGGGGCACTTCACGATTTTCGGAGCAAACAGCAAAGAGACGTCGGTCTCCATCGTGATCGGGACCGGGCTGGGCGGCGGAATCATCATCGACGGAAATGTGGTGAAAGGCCGAAGTGGATTTGGTGGCGAATTGGGGCACGTCCTTATTCCCTACCAGAGCATCCGGGGAATCCCGGGAATGCAGCCCGAATGCAATTGCGGGCGCGTGGGCGATCTGGAATCGGTGTGCTCGCTGACGGCGATTGCGAAGACATTCCTGCCGTATTTTCTGGAGAAATATCCCGGGCACGAGCTTGGAAAAATGGGGGATCTGAAGCGGGCGTCGAAACTCGTGCGCGGAATGGCGGACCAGGGCGACGCGATGTGCCGCGAAATTTTCCGCGTGCAAGCGCACGGGATCGGAATCTTTCTGGATGAGATGGTGAATACATTTGATCCGGACGCGATGATCATTGGCGGAGGGGCGCTGGAGGCCAGCGCCGACTTCCAGAAGTGGTTCATCGATGAAGTTCGCATCGGAATGCCGGCGCAGCGCGAGGAGCAGGCGGATATTCCCATTTATGTGATGCCGAATGGCGATACGGCGGGCGCGCGGGGCGCGGCGATCGAGGCGTTGAAACTGGCACGGACCAGCGGCCTGGCATGAGGGCCTGCGCCGTGGGGATCTCCGTATTCCTCAGTTTAGGATCTCTTGTGCATGCGCAGACAAACCCGCAGGCATCAAGCGCGGCTCACCAGGAGACTCGAGTGGCGGAACACGCAAGGGGAACGTTTGAAGTAAAGCTGACGCCGCAAGCACCGGAGGACAAAGACGACCCGAGCCTGGGCCGCTATACAGTCGACAAACAATTCCATGGCGAACTCGAAGCCACCAGCAAGGGGCAGATGTTGACGGCCGGGACGGCGGTGAAAGGGTCCGCGGGTTACGTGGCGATCGAGAAGGTCACCGGAACGCTGCGCGGGCGTAGCGGGAGCTTCGTATTGCAGCACCTGGGCACCATGACGCAAGGTGCACCGCAATTGTCGGTGACCGTGGTGCCGGATTCCGGAACGGGGGAATTGACGGGTCTGACCGGCAGGATGAATATCATCATCGCGGACGGGAAACACTCGTACGAGTTCGAGTACACGATTCCATAGTCGTGAACTATCGACGAGGTTGGCGAGCGCGAACGTTGGTGAGTGGAAATGGAAAAGGAAAGTGCTTTCTCGATCGATGCAAAACGCTCCGCCATGCTGAGCATGGATCTGCAGTCCGGCGTCGTATCCGTCTACGTAAAGGAAGTCGAATTTATTCCGCGGGTCACCGCAGTGCTGGAGCGGGCGCGTGCCGCTGGTCTTGCCATCATTCATGTGAAAGTCGGCTTCCGTCCGGACGTTCCGGAGGCGAACCCCAGAAACCTGTTTCTGAGTGCTATTAAGGCTTCCCCGCGGCACCAGCAGTTTTTTCAAGGAACAAGCGGTGCGATCCATCCCGCGCTGGCTCCGGCTTCCGGCGATTTGGTGGTTACCAAGAGCCGCATCAGCGCATTTGCCGGCACCGATCTCGATCTGCTCCTGCGCGCTCGGGATATCGAGACGCTGATCCTGTTCGGCATAGCCACCAGCGGCGTGGTGCTGGCGACCTTTCTAGCTGCGTTCGACGCCGACTATCGCCTGATCGTCATCAAAGATTGCTGCGCGGATCTCGATCAGGAATTCCATACCTGCCTGGTAGACAAGTACTTTCCCCGTCTGGCGGCAGTCGTCACGGCTGGCGAATTTCAGCAGGCGCTGGCGTCGCAAGCACACTGATCGTTCTCGGGAGCGATCCTCGAGGCCGCGAATGATCGTTGCGAGCTGACCTACGTGGGATTGTTCAGCGGCCACGACACCTGGCCGCCGCGGTGGTAGGCCAGATTGGCGATGTGCCCGGCACGCGCTGCGGCAACTCCCGTTTCGACCGGCGCGTTTGGCTCTTTGCGGCTCCGGATGCAATCAAAAAAATTCTGCATGTGAGGGATCGTGCCGTCGCGGAAGCTGTCGGCCCTGAGAACCGGATTGTTTTTGTCCGGAACGCCTTCATGATAGACGCCGAACCCGCTTCGGTTGATCTTCAGGGTAGCTTCTGTTCCGCGGAAATCCAGCCCGCCGTCGTCGATCGACGAGCCCATCATGCCCTCATAGACAACATCGAATCCCGGATAACGAAGAGCCGCCTGAACGGTATCGGGACAATCCCACTGTTCGAAAATATATTTGTCGCCAAGCATCTGCGCATTTCGTGGCTGGTCGGATTTCATCGCCCAGTGCACGACGTCGATCCAGTGCGTGAAAAGATCGGTCATCGCGCCGCCGCCAAAGTTCCAATACCAGCGCCAGAGGTAGAATTTGTCTTCGCTGAAGGGCTGATCGGGAGCGCCCCCGAGCCACTGCTTCCAGTCAAGCGCCTGTGTGTCGACGGCCTTGCGCGTGCCGGGCGCCAGATAGTTCTGCCACCAATAGGTCCTCACCTGCGGCACGCGCCCGAGGCTGCCGCCCTGAATGAGATCGACGGCGTCGCGAAAATGGCTCCAACTGCGCTGCTGCATGCCGCATTGCAATATTTGCTTGCCCGAGCGCACCGCACGCGTCAGTGTCGCGCCTTCCTCGAACCTATGAGTGACCGGTTTTTCCAGATAAACGTCTTTGCCCGCCGCCAGGGCGTCGACGGCCATGCGCACATGCCAATGGTCGGGAGCGGCAATAAGCACGGCGTCCAAGGGCTGCTCCAGAATCTCGTGATAGTTCCCATGAGTGGTCGCGGTGCCGTTCGAGCGTTGCTTGACGGCGTCGCGGCGCGGCCCGTAGACGTCGCTCACGGCCACGATCTGGTAGTTGCCGACCCGGTCGGCGGCGTTGAGCAAGTCGCCCATGCGGCCGCCGGCGCCGATCACTCCGACGCGCAGGGTGTCGTTGGCGCCGAGGACTCGTGTGGACGCCAGGGCGGTCAGCCCGCCGGCAATGATAAAACTGCGGCGATCAAGTCGATAGGACATAGGGAGCATCTTAACGGGTCGCGGTCAACGAGGAAAGTGGTAGCACTGCGCGATTGCCGGTCTGCCTTTGGTTTGTGTTTGATGTAGACTCCGATGGTTGTGGTTGGCGCGTAGCCATGCGCCGGTGAATCGTCCTCAGGGAAACGCGCCGTTGGACGCGAGGAGTGTTCATGAATCGACGTGATTTGCTACGTGCGGGTGTTCTTACCGGGGCTGCAGCGGCGTTGCGGCCTGCGCGGTCGGCGGCGCAGAGTACGGCGACACAAAATCCGGCGCAGGGCTCCGAGCTGACGCCAGCGCAACGCGGTGTGGACGCCTCGAAAGACCTCGCCGCACCAGGATGGAAGCCGCTTTTCCTCGATGAGCACCAGAACGAAACGCTGATCGTGCTCAGCGATTTGATTATCCCCGCCACGGACACTGCTGGGGCGAAGGAAGCTCTGGTGAACCGCTACATCGACCTCGTGCTAGCCGCCGAGACGCACGAAAATCAAAAAGCGTTCCTGAACAGTCTCGGCTATTTGGATGGCGAAAGCATGCGGCGCTACAAAGCGGCGTTTCGCTACCTGTCGCGCGAAGATCAGGACGATTTGTTGTACGCGCTGGCGTACCCGAACGGCGGCAGTGAGTGGACTGGCGAACCCTTGAATGATCCGGGCCACACGCATTTTGAACAATTGAAAACGCGCATCGGCATCGCCTATTACAACTCGCAGATCGGCGCACGCGAACTCGGCTGGGACGGCAATTTCACGCACGGCGTCTATCAAGGCTGCAATCATCCCGAAGGGAATCATCAATGACCTGGAATACCATCGAGCAGGATCCTCTGCAGCAAACGTACGATGCCGTGGTGGTGGGTTCGGGCGCCACGGGCGGCTGGGCCGCCAAGCAACTGGCGGAGTCCGGGCTGAAAGTCGCTTTGCTCGAAGCGGGCCGCGCGGTCAGCCCAACGGAGTTCACCGAGCATACCCCCGCGTATCAGCTCAAGTACCGCGATCACTCGCCGGAAATCGCGCGTACCCGGCCTATTCAAAAACAATGCTACGCGTGCATGGAATACAACTACGAATGGTTTGTGAACGACCTCGAAAACCCTTACAGCACGCCGCCCGACAAGCCGTTTACCTGGCAGCGACTGCGCGTGCTGGGAGGGCGATCGCTGGTCTGGGGACGCCAGAGCTACCGACTGAGCGACAACGATTTCAAAGCGGCGAGTCGCGACGGGTATGACGTTGACTGGCCGATCTCCTACGCCGATCTCGCGCCCTACTACGACATCGTGGAGAAGTATGTGGGCATTACCGGCGCGGCGGAGGGCAACGAGATGTTGCCCGATGGGCAATTCCTGCCCCCGATGAAGATGAGTTGCGGCGAAGTTCTGCTGAGAGACCGTGCGAAAGCCAAGTTTGGACGCACGGTCACGATCGGACGCGCGGCGGTTCTGACGCAAAATCACAATGGACGCCTGGCTTGTCACTACTGCGGGCCTTGCGAACGCGGCTGCCGCACGTTTTCCTATTTCAGCAGTCCGTTTACCACCGTTGCCGATGCGCAGAATTCCGGCAACTGCACGCTCATCACCAACGCAGTGGTGAGCCACGTAAACATGGACAACGCGAGGAACAAAGCCAGCGGCGTAACCTATGTCGATCGCTTGACGCGCCAGGTGAAGGAGGTCCGCGGAAAGTCAGTGATTCTCTGCGCGCAGGCACTGGAGTCCACGCGTATCTTGCTCAACTCTTCCACGCGCGAATATCCCAGAGGCCTGGCGAACTCCAGCGGCGCCCTCGGTCATTACTTGATGGACCATGTGGTCGGTGGCGGCGCGTCGGGTCATCTGCCCGATGTCAAGGTTCGTCCCGATGCCAACGAGCCGCAACGCCCCAACGGGATTTACGTTCCTCGTTTCCGGAATACTCCTTCCAGCAAGAAGCATTCGCAGTTTATCCGCGGCTATGGCTACCAGGGCGAGGGCGGCGCCGAATTCAACTTCGGCGCCGAAGGCTACGGGACCTCGTTCAAGGGAGCCGTGAAACAAGGCGTTTACTCGCTCGGCCTAGGGGCTTTCGGGGAATCCCTGGCGCGATGGGACAACTACATCGAGATTGATAGCAGCCTCAAGGACGCTTGGGGGATTCCCGCGCTACGCATTGTCATGAGCCACGGCGACAACGAAGCCGCGCTGATGGACGATGCCGCAGCCCAAGCCGCAGAAATGCTGGAAGCCTCAGGCGCGAAAGATATCAGGGTACAAGCGCACGTCGAGATGCCGGGCATGGCCATCCACGAGCTAGGCACCGCGCGCATGGGAGACGATCCCAAAAAGTTCGTGCTCAACGCGTTTAATCAAACCCACGACGTGAAAAATCTTTTCGTGATGGACGGCGCCAGCTTCGTCTCGTCGGCGTGCCAAAACCCCACGCTGACGATGATGGCAATCACCGTCCGCGCCTGCGCGCACCTGACCGAACGCTTCAAAAAGGGCGAAGTCTAGGGTCTTGCGTCGGGATCCCACACGCTCACGCCAGCATCCCATAAGCCGCACAAAATGAACGGTTTACGAGCTAAATGGCGCCGCGAAGCGTGGACCGTCCATGCTTACTTTCCTCTCTCCCCCTGGATTTCGCCCGCGCGGATCCGGCTGAGGTAACTCGTGTCGAGGGCTTTGTGTCGTTACCCATGGCCATCGGTCCGGGAGCTTTCTGACTGGCGCCACAGGAGCACCAGACCTGCGGCTGCTAGAGGATCTCAGGATAATAGACAATCACGTACAAATCGTTTTCGAGGAGATTGGTACCCTCGAAGCCGTTTCCAAAAGAAAAATTCCACTCGAACCCGTCGGCCGGCCCTTGGCTCTGGCAACGGGATGTGGCGGTTTCCGCTTCGCACGCCCAGTAGAGATAAGGCTGAATATCGTGGAAGGGGCCAATCTTGACATCCGGCACGGCAACCACCGACTCGCCCCGGCGTAGTCCCAACTGTTTGTAAAACAACACGCCCATGGCGCTACCCGTGCAGTCGAAGCCGGTCGTGCCTTTCAAGCTGCAGGATGGATCGGGTGTCCCGGTCTCCGGCATTTGCCAATTCTTTTGGCCGAGGTAACCGCGGCCTCCGACGGCTTTGTTCATGGCGTCGATCCACCGGACCGCTGCCGCGTGTTCCATCGAGCCATCCGGGTTGATATCGGCAACGCCGAATGTTTGCTTGGCGGCTAAATTCGCATCCGCGAGCCAGGTGACGTGCGCAATCGGATCGTAGACGGTTTGTCGGTCGGGGTTGACCTGTAATCCTTCCCCAGCGGCGGGCGGCGTGCCCGGCAGCTTGCCTTTGATCAGTGCCAGCACGTAAAGATAATTCCGCCATACGTTGGCCCCTTGAAAACCTGCGTTGAACGAAAAACTCACAAATCCTTGCTTTGGATCAGCGGCCGGAGAACCTGACCAATACAAATAGGGTTGGAAATCGGTGAATGGCCCCACTGTATTCGTGGGTATTCGAACCGCGGTGTTCGGCTCGCGAAGACCCAACGATCCATAATAGAGAGAACCCAGCGCGCTGCCCGAACAATGGAATCCGAACGATTCGCCGTTGCGCCCCGTACGTGCGCAACTCGCGTCTTTTTCTGGCGCCGTCGGAAGCTGCCAATTGTGGTGACCCAGGTAACCCGCGCCGTGGTTGAAGCTGTTCATTGCGGCGACCCATCGGACCGCCGTCGCGTAATCCATCGATCCGCTCTTATTGATGCTGGAAACTCCGAAAGTTTGCTTGCCGGCCAGATTGGCGTCGGCAATCCAGGTGACCTTCAGATTGGGATCGTAGACGGTCTCGCCGTCGGCCGCGGAAACCAGCGGTACGCTCGCAGGCGCAGCGACCGCAGCGGTGTCTTTTCCTTCGCGACATGCGCTCACTACGTGCGGGTCGATCGTCGGCAGAGGTCTCGACGCCGTCTTGGGCTGCGCTGTTCCTTGCACGATGGGTTGGAAGCAATCCATCAACAGCCCGTTGCGAGCTCCGCCGCCCAGAACGAAGCCCGCATTCTTGCATGCGGCTTTGATCTGGTCGCACCAGGCTCGATCGGCTCGCACCCGGTTTTCAGCGAAGCCCAGGTCTAGGCCGAACAAAATCACCACAACGATCCCTACGCGGATGAGGGTGCGCTGGAAGGAATCCATCGAAATCCCCCGAGTTCGCAAAGTTCGGCTCAGAACAATACCTCAGTTTCTTAGGGCCACTAGGCTTGTTCGCCGAAGAGTTTGATGTCGGCCGGGCCTTCTTGCACCGGCGCCCGGGCTCGGCCTTGCACTTGTTCGCGGATTTGCTCGACGATGTCGGGATTGGCTAGCGTGGTGATGTCGCCGGTGTCCATGTGATTGGAGATGGCGGCCAGGACGCGACGCATGATTTTGCCCGAACGCGTCTTCGGCATGTCGGGGACGATGTGGATGGTTTTTGGCCGGGCGATTTTGCCGATCATCGTTTCGATGGTTGAGGTGACCTGGTCCTGTATTTTTTTGGAAGCGATGACGCCGGGCTTCAGGGAGATGTACACGACCGGGACGCGGCCTTTTACGTCGTCTACGGCGGGCACTACAGCGGCTTCGGCAATTTCCGGGATGCTCAGGCAGGCGGACTCGACTTCTTTTGTGCCTAGGCGGTGGCCTGCTACGTTGATGACGTCGTCGACGCGGCCAAGGATGCGGAAGTAGCCATCTGCGGGAAGCACGGCGCCGTCGGCCGCGTAGTAGGGCCAGTCGCGCCAATCTTTGCTTTCCGGATCCTTGCAGTATTTCTTGTAGTACTGATTGACGAACCGTTCGGGGCTGCCCCAGATCGTCTGCATGATGCCGGGCCACGGATTGCGGATGCAGATGTTGCCCGCGGAATGGGTGCCGGGCTTCACTTCTTTTCCTGTTTCATCCCAGATGATCGGATAAATCCCCAGGGCCGGCGGGCCTGCACTGCCCGGCTTCATGGGGTCGAGCGCGGGCTTGGTGCTGCAAAGGAAACCCCCGGTTTCGGTTTGCCACCAGGTATCGACGATGACGGCTTCGCCCTTGCCCACGACTTCGTGATACCAGCGCCAGACGTCGGGTTCGATGGGTTCGCCTACCGTGGTCATGTGCTTGAAGTGGTAGTGGTACTTCTTGGGTTCGTCACCTCCGGCTTTGCGGAGCATGCGGATGGCAGTGGGCGAGGTGTGGAAAATGTTGACGTCCAGGCGTTCGGCGATGCGCCATGGGCGGCCCGCGTCCGGATACTGCGGGACGCCTTCGTAGAGGATGCTGGTCGCAGCGAGAGCGAGTGGGCCGTAAACGATGTAGGAATGCCCGGTGATCCAGCCGATGTCGGCCATGCACCAGTAGACGTCTTCAGGGTGAATATCCTGGTAGTACTTTGAAGTGCCGGCCACGTAGGCGAGGTAGCCGCCGGTGCGGTGCTGGCAGCCTTTGGGCTTGCCCGTAGTGCCGCTGGTGTACATCAGGAAGAGCGGGGCTTCGGAGTCGAGAGAGACCGGATCGACAATGTGGTTGTGATAGTCGTGGAGAACGTCTTCGATGAAGTAGTCGCGCCCCATGATCATGGGCGATTCCGAGCGGAAATGGCCGGGATAGCGCTTCCAGACTAAAACCTTTTCGATGTGCTGCCCCTCTTTCGCGGCGGTTTCCACGGCGATGTCGGCGTTACCTTTGTGGTCGATCCATTTTCCATTGCGGTGGTAGCCGTCGGCGTAGATCAGGACGCGGCTGCCGGAATCAGCCGCGCGCAGTCCGCAGGCTTCACCGCTGAATCCGCCGAAGACGACCGAGTGGACCACACCCAGGCGGGCGCACGCGAGCATCGTGATGGGAAGCTCGGGAATCATGGGCATGTGGATGGTGACCCGGTCGCCGGTTTTAAGTCCGGCAAAGTCGCGGAGGGCGGCGGCAACTTCGTTCACGCGGCGATAGAGCTCCTGATAGGTGATGACGGTGGCGGCTTCGCGTTCCGGTTCGGGGACGAAAATGAATGCGGCTTTGTTCTTGTGTTTGGCCAGGTGGCGATCGACGCAGTTGAAGCAGGCGTTGAGCTTGCCGCCCACGAACCATTTCCAGAAGGGCGGGTTGCTGGTGTCGAGCGTGGTGTGCCAGTAGTGATCCCAATGGAGGAGTTTGGCATATTCGCCGAAGCATTCCGGGAAGTTCTCTTCATTGAAGCGGGCAACGAAAGCGGGATCGTTGAGATTGGCCTGGCCGATGAATTTGGCGGGAGGGTAAAACAGTTTTTCTTCCCTCCAGTGGACGGCGATCTGGGCTTCGTTGTCTTTAGGGGAGGGTAGCTCTTGCGGCCGGGATGCGGAGCGTTTTGGCGCTGGTTTTTGCTTGGGTTTTTTGCTGTGGGATTTGGCCACGTGGGCGCTCCGTTGCGATTGTTTTGGGAGATTATTTTAGCCTGAAGATAATGCTACTCAGGAACCAGCGGCGTCAACGTGGGTATCCGAGTAAGGTCCGCACGTAACGCGATTTGGTTGCCGAAAATCGGGCCCACTCTTCGGAACCGAGAGAAGTACTGCTTCCCTCCAAGTTGGCAGGACGCTGGATGGGCCGCTCGTTTAGCGCATGCCGCCGACTTCGTCCCAGATTTTGGTGCCATGAGTTTCTTTCAGGAGGATGCTGCCGAAGACCAGGGTGATGGCGGCTACGATCATGGGGTAGTAGAGGCCGGCGTAGATGTTGCCGGTGGCGGCACAGACCGATAAGCCGATCAAGGGGAGCAGCCCACCGAAGACGCCGTTGCCTATGTGGTAGGGCAAGGAGAGCGATGTATAGCGAATTTTCGCCGGGAAGGCCTCGACCAGGTACGCGGCGATGGGGCCGTAGATCATGCAGACGTAGATCACCTGGATGAAGACGAGGAGGACCAGTTTCGGAACATTGGGGGCGGGCGCTTCTTTGGCGGGGACTTGCGTGCCCGTCGCGGGGTCGCTGGTCAGGGGCGTCAAGGCAATGGCGCCGGTAACCTTGTTTCGCGTGGAGTGCAAGCCGTTGACGTTGTTGCCTGCCGCCACCTGCATGGACTTGTAGATGGGAATGTAGGTAACGATCGAGATGAGGCAGGCGGCCATCATCAGCCATTTGCGTCCGATCTTATCCGAGAGAGAGCCAAAGACGGTGAAGAACGGCATGGCGCAGAGCAAGGCGATGGCGACGATGATGTTGGAAGTCTTGGCGTTCACCTTGAGCACGGTCTGTAGATAGAAGAGCGCGTAAAACTGACCGGTGTACCAGATCACGCCCTGGCCTGCAGTGGCGCCGAACAGGGAAATCAGGACGCGCTTCAAGTTGTCCCACTTGCCGAAGGCGTCTTTCAGCGGCTGGACGGAAGTCATTCCGGCCGTTTTGATCTGCGCGAAGATGGGAGATTCCTTCATCTTCAGGCGGATGTAGAGCGAAATGGTGACGAGGATAATGGAAATCAGGAAGGGAATGCGCCAGCCCCAGTCGGCGAAGTCGGCCTTGGACATGTAGTTTTGCGTGGTGAGGATGACGATCAGGGAGACAAAGAGGCCGAGCGTGGCGGTGATCTGAATGAAGCTGGTGTAGAAGCCGCGCTTGCCATCGGGGACGTGCTCGGCGACGTAGACCGTGGCGCCGCCATACTCGCCGCCTAGAGCAAGACCTTGGAGGACGCGAATCAGCAGCAGCGTGACGGGAGCGAACCAGCCGGCGGTCTTGTAGGTGGGCAGCAGGCCGATTACGGCGGTGGCCCCGCCCATGATGGATAGGGTGACCAAAAAGGCGTACTTGCGGCCGACCAGGTCGCCGATGCGTCCGAAGAACAGCGCGCCGAAGGGGCGAACCAGGAATCCCACGGCGAAGGTGGCCAGGTAGGCGATGTAAGCGAAGGTGTCGTTGCCGGGCGGATAAAATTTGGGGGATAGGATGGCCGCGAGGCTGCCGAAAATATAGAAGTCGTACCACTCGATCATGGTGCCGACGGCAGAGGCGAGAATGACGCGCCAGATACTGTAGTCGGCCGTGCTCGGCACTGCGATGGCGTCTGCGCGACTGGCCATGGTTCCTCCTGGGAATTCTGCATCGCTTCGGATCAGACTCAGCCCGGCTCGATCGGGGCTCAAGCATGGAAGCGCGATCGAGCCTTAGCTCCAACGGCGAGCAAAAACCACGAACCCTTATCTCAGGAATGTTACTGTCGTGTTAAGGCGGCGGCGCTCCCGGTCTTAAAAGGTTTGCCGACGCAACATCCACTTCTCGTCGCACGTTCATACACGCGGCGGCAAATGTTGTCAAGAACCCCGGCAAGGGAATCTGCGGGCCAGTTGGACGTGCTGGCGCGCTACGCGGTGGAGCATCGCTGCGGATTCATGATACAAAGGCTCGCTTGGATACGCGACAAGCCATGTTCTTATTCGCTGCCGGGGCCTTGGGTGGCGCGATCAATGCCGTTGCCGGGGGCGGAAGTTTCATCGCCTTCCCAGCGCTGCTTTTTACTGGCGTGGCGCCGGTGGCGGCTAATGCCACGAACACTCTGGCGTTGTGGATTGGCGTTACGGCGAGCGGAGGAGCGTACCGAAAGCGGCTGAGCATTTCGCGGCGGGTGATGGTGCCGCTGATCGCGACAAGCGTGGTGGGCGGGCTGGCGGGTGCGGTGCTGCTGATCAAAACGCCGGCACAGACGTTTCTGCGCGTGCTGCCTTGGTTGCTGCTGGGAGCGACCCTGCTGTTTGCGTTTGGGAAGCATTTGACCGGCCGGATCGCGGCAGGAATTTCGCACGATTCGAGCAACCGGGCAGTGGCGGGCGCGTCGGTGTTCGAGTTGATCGTGTCGGTGTATGGCGGATATTTCGGCGGCGGCATCGGCATCATGAACCTGGCGATGCTTGCGGCGATGGGCATGACCGACATTCATGAGATGAACGCACTGAAGGTGGTGCTGGGCGGAGTGATCAATGGCGTGGCGACGGTTACGTTCGTGGTGACCGGAGCCATTGTTTGGCCGCAGGCGATCGTGATGACCCTCGGAGCGGTTGGCGGCGGTTATCTGTCGGCCCACTACGCGCAGAAGTTGCCCCCATCGTGGATCCGGGGTTTGGTGATTCTTGTCGGGGCCTCGATGACCATTTACTTCTTTGTACGCGCGTAGGCCCGGGTTTGATGGCCGGGTGTATACCGGTTGATGTTAGGGCGCAGCCGTTGAGGTTGAGATCTTTCGCCTGTCGTTATCGGATAGGCTCAAGATGACAACGGTTGGTAATGAGGGATGACTAGGTTTGGTGCTGAGCGGCCGCAGGTTGGCGTTTGTTGACGTTTTTGATGACCACCGGTCTCCGGGACCGGTTGCTAACCGATCTAAAGATAGGTGACGTGGACTTCGTTTTGTGGGCGCTGCACAATATTCAACGCTAACCGACATGGTCGATCTCGCCGCGACATTTGAAGAGAATGCGATGGAAGCCGCCGCCATGGTGTGGCGCTGCGAGCGCACACCGCTGGCCTTGCGGAAAGCGGTTGGATTGGCGGCGCACAAAGCGCGGGGTATTGTGCTGAGCGAGCCGGAATTTCTGGGGGAGCCGCTGATCGCGGGGTTGCGCGGGCTGGCCGGTTTCATCCCGCGGCCGGATGACGACCAGCTGGCGAGTGCCGATGCCGGCGTGACCGAAGCGTTTGCCGGGGTGGCGAGCACAGGATCGGTGTGCGTGGCGCTGGGCCGGCCGCTGGTGTCCGCGACCAGTCTGCTGATGCCGCTGAACATTATTCTGCTCGCCAAAGAACGCATCGTCGCGCGGCCCCGCGATCTTTTTGATCCGGACTGCCTGAAGGGCGAAGGGCTGAAGCGCAATCTGGTTTTTATTACCGGTCCCAGTGCGACGGCGGACATGGGACCGCTGGTACACGGGGTGCACGGCCCGCATCGGCTGCTGGTACTTTTGCTGGAGTGAGGCATGACGGAAAGCGAACAAAAACCGGCGGGTCGTAGCGTGTCCGTTGATTTGCCGCGCGACGTGGCGAACAAGAGCGACAAGGATCGACTGCTGCGCGCGATCCGCATGTCGCTGGACATCGAGAGCGCGACGGTTCGAACCAATACGCAGCTCTTTAACCGCGGCCGCTATCGGGCTGTTGCGGAATTTCCGGACTACGATGCGCTGAAGGACCAGGCCCGGCGGATCAAGGAAACCTCGATTGCCAACCTGCCGGAGCTGATACAAGCCCTCAAGAGTTCGGTTCGCGGACACGGCGGACATGTTTTTGTCGCCAGTACCGCCGAGGATGCCTGCCGATACATTCTGGATGTGTGCCACTGGCGGGCCGCGAAGATGGTGGTGAAAGGGAAGAGCATCACTTCGGAGGAGATCCACCTCAATCCTGTTCTGGAAGGCGATGGAATTGAAGTAGTCGAGAGCGACCTGGCGGAGTTTATTTTGCAGCTGGCGGATGAGCAGCCGTCGCACTTTCTTGCGCCAGCAGTGCACTACAGCCGCGAGCGCATCACCGCGCTGTTCAAGCGCAAGTTCAAAACCGATTTGCCGCTGGATAGCGGCGAGGAGTTGACACGATTCGCGCGCGAGCGTTTGCGCGATAAATTTTTGTATGCCGACGTCGGCGTTACCGGGGCGAATTTGATTGCCGCCGATACCGGCACGCTGATGCTGGTCGAAAGCGAAGGCAACATCCGGCTGGCGAGCTTTTTGCCGCCGGTGCACATCGCCATCGCGGGCGTGGAAAAAATCATAGCCACCCGGCAGGAGATGGCTCCGTTTCTGGATCTGCTTTCGGCTAGCGCCGTGGGGCAGAGAATGGCGGTGTACACCAGTTTTCTGAGCCCGCCACTGACCGACCCGGCGTTTGCCCTTCCGGGCAAACCGATCAAGCCGCGCGAATTCCATCTGGTGCTGATCGACAACGGGCGCATGCGCATGCGCGACGATCCGGTGTTCCGGGAAACGCTGTATTGCATTCGATGCAGCGCTTGCTTGAATTCCTGCGCCAACTTTCAGACTGTGGGTGGCCATGCGTTCGGTGGGGAATGCTATTCCGGCGGGATCGGCGGTTCCTGGGAAGCGGGGACAAGCAAGATCGAGAATGCGCGATTTTCGGAGCTTTGCACGGGTTGCACGCGATGCGTCAATCAGTGCCCGGTGCGGATCGACATACCCTGGCTGAACGAAAATCTGGGCGACCAGCTGAACCGCATCGAGGAAAGAACGCCGCTCGGCGATGCGCTCGGGTCCCTAACCGGCGCCGCGGCCGAGGACCGGAGCGCGCCGATCTCCAAGATGTTCTTCGGCAATTACCATTATTTCGCGAAATGGGGAACGCGTTTTGCCTCCATCTCGAACGCGTTTGCCGGTAGCGGGGAAGCGCCGAGCGCGGACGCCGATACCAAGGACGAGAAGGTAGGTACGACCCGCACGCTGATGGAGCGCTGGCTGGGCGTGGATCATCGCCGCGCACTGCCGGAGTTTCCGAAACAGACGCTGGTGCAGGCGGCGCGCCGGATGGAGGCGCCTTCGAGCAGGGGGCGCGAGACGAAGGTAGTGCTGTTTGCGGATGTTTTTACCAATTACGGGATGGCCAAGCGTGGCCTGGCGACCATCGAGGTTTTGCGGGCGCTTGGTGCCGACGTGGTGGTGAGCGAGTCGGTGCCGGAAGGTCGAGCGGCGTTGTCTCAGGGAATGATTGCCACCGCGAAACAGCACGCAAGACGCGCCACGACGGAATTGGATTCGCACGTCAGCGATGGCCGAGATATCGTGGTGGTCGAGCCGAGTTCGCTGTCTATGTTTCGGCGCGACCTCCACCACTTGGTGGACAGCAGGGAACGCTTCGAGAGATTTCGCTCCCGGACGTTTGAGCCTGTCGAGTACGTGGTGCGAATGCTGGCGAAATCGGGGCGGACGCCACAGCAAGTGTTCGACATTTCGAAATCCAAGGTTGGGTACCGGCTTTTTTTCCACCCGCACTGCCAGCAGAAAACAATTGGTTGCGCGGAACCCACGGTGGAGCTGTTGAGCGCGCTTGGCTTCGACCTAGTGACCTCGAACGTGGAATGTTGCGGGATGGCCGGAAGCTTCGGATATAAGAAGGATTTCTACGATCTCAGTATGGCCGTCGGCGCGGACCTTTTCGGGCAGGTTGTGCAGCAGGACCGCAACGGCGGTGCGCGACAGCTTATCGCCAGCGGAACGTCATGCACCGAGCAGCTGCACGCTGGATTTGAACGGACGGTGCTGCACCCGATTGAGCTTCTGGCGTCGCTGCTGGAGGTTCAAGAGTCTACGGCGAAGCTTGAAGAGGAAGACAAGGAACTTGAGTCGGACCTGGCATCGGTCAAGCGCGGGCGCAAAGAACTGTCCAAGAGCTGAATCGTGTGGACCACTGGGGTTTTGTGGCCGCTCCTCGCCAACGCGGACCGTAGTTGCAGCAGGCAGCCTGGATTTCCTGTGGCGATCACGTCCGCATGGAGCGGCGTGATGAGCCCGGCCTTGCGGTCGCCCAGTGCGTTCGCCGCGTCTGGTTGCACGAGATTGTAGATACCCGCGGAGCCACAGCAGATGGCTGACTCGGGAATTTCCGCCAGCTCCACTCCCGGAATGCCCAGCAAGAGTGATCTCGGCTGCAGGCGAATGCCCTGCGCGTGTTGCAGATGGCATGCGTCGTGATAGGCGACACGCAGCTTCAGCGAATTCCTTTTCGCGCGTGGTTCAAGCTCTCCAAGAAATTCAGTGATGTCCTTGCATTTCGAAGCGAATGCCCTTGCGCGGGTGCCGTACTGGGGGTCGTCGCGCAGGAGGTGGCCGTATTCCTTTACGTTTGAGCCGCATCCGGCCGCATTCGTGATAACGGTGTCAACGTTTACGCGCTCGAAGGCGTCAATCGTTTTTCGCGCCAGGACGACCGCGGCGGCTTCTTCTCCGGCGTGGAGGAGCAGTGCCCCGCAGCAGGGTTGATCTTGCGGGGCGACCACCTCGCAACCTTCGGCGGAAAGGACGCGGACGGTTGCGGCGTTTATCTGCGGAAGAAATTCGCGTTGAACGCAGCCGAGCAGCAGGCCGACACGCCGGCGTCTCGGGCCTTGGGCGGGAGTGAAGGCAGGGACAGAGTCGCCAGCGCCAACCTGTGGCATCAACGCTTCCATGGCGCGCAATTTTTTCGGAAAAAGATTCAGGATGCCGAAGCGGCGCAGTAGGGTCTGCGCGCCGGATTTTTGATAGGCGCGAAGCGGAAGGCGAAGCATCCGCAGGCGGTCCGGCCTTGTGAAGGTGCTGAAGATGAATCGGCGGTAGAGTTTTTCGGCGAACGATCGCTTGTGGTTGCGTTCGATTTGGGCGCGGGTGGCTTCGATCAGCTTGCCGTAATCGACCCCGGAAGGACACGCGGTCATGCAGGCCATGCAGCCAAGGCAGGAATCGAAATGGCTGACCCACTGCGGATTCATGTCGGACTTGCCCTCGCTGGCCAGGTTGATCAAGTAGATGCGTCCGCGCGGTGAATCCATTTCTTCGTTCCAGAGAACGTACGTCGGGCAGACCGGGAGACAAAACCCGCAATGGACGCACTGGTCGATGAGCCCCTGCGCGGGCGCATGATGGGAGTCGAAAGCGGTAATGGCGGGCGTCGGCGTTCGGTCTGCCATCAAATGCCCCCGACAAAGCGCCCGGGATTCAGCGTGTTCTTTGGATCGAACTGTTTCTTGACGGCACGCATAAGCGGCAGGGCGTCGCCGGGGTGGCCCCAGGCGTCGAGCGGGGGCATGGCGGAAGGACGATGCGCGATCATGAGGGAACCGCCCTGGGCTTCCAGTCTGGCGCGAAGCGACTGGAGAGCGCTGGCAAGTTCGGCCGGCGTGGCTTCAAAATATACGAAACCAATGCCCGTAGCTTGCACAACGGCCTGAAAATGAACTCGATTCGACGCGATCGTAGCGAGCGCTGCGTAGGATTCAGCAATGTGTGTCGGAAGAACCGAGATTTTTGCCAAGGCGGAATTCGATGTCTTGTCTTTGGCGGTGGAATAGAGTTCCTGGCGGGCGTTCCACACGGCGGGGCCTGGATCGATCACGGCTGCCGGCGCGAGAATGGTTTTGAGTTGCTCGATTTGGGCGCTCAAGCCTGCTTCGCTCGCTTCGAACAGAACATCGATTTGCGGTTGCATGGACTGGACAAAACGGATTTGCAGGGCGGAGTGCGCGAGTTTGGAATCTTGAATGGCGAGGACCAGGCGCTGCGCCTCTCGGACGTCCTGCGCCAGGCACGAGATCGTGCGCGACTGTTTCGGCATCGGATGGATGCGGAACGTGGCGCGGGTGATGACGCCGAGCGTGCCTAAGGCCCCGGTCACCAGCTTGGGAAGGTCGTAGCCCGCAACGTTCTTGACGACTTTTCCGCCGCTCTTTGCGAGCGTGCCGTCGGGTAAGGCCAGAGTTACTCCAATGATCAAATCGCGTAGCGAGCCGAAGCGAAGACGCAATACGCCGCTGTCGTTGGCGGAGACAACGCCGCCGACCGTGGCGCGGCTCGGCCACAACGGATCGAGCGCGAGGCGCTGGCCGAGTTGGGAGAGCGTGTCGCGCAATTGTTTGACGGTGCAGCCGGCTTCGACGGTGACCGTAAGATCGGAGCAGGCGTAATCGACGATAGCCCCGAGTCGCGCCGTCGAGAGGATGATGTCGGCGCGCTGCCCCGGATTGCCCCAGGCTAGTTTTGTGCCGCCGCCGCAGGGAATGACCGCCAGGCCTGACTCGTTGGCTAGTTTCAGGATTCTTGCCAGTTCTTGTTCGTTGGCGGGCTCCACCCGGAGCTTGGGTGGGATGGCGTTTTCATCTGAGGCGCGGATCCATGGATACAGACTGAAGTCTGCGCCACCGGAGTTGTCGGTTGCCTTCGCACTTTCGGAAATCTCGCGGGCGGGGTGGATGTGTTCGGGGCCCACGATGGCGCGTGCGGAGCTTTCGAATGCGGCGATTCCCGGGACCGCTCCGGAAAAAAGGCCGGCGTCCATCGTCAGAAGCGCTCCGCGATGCCAGCGGCTTCAAGGGGATGGGCTGCGTACTTGCCGGGTTTTTCGCCGCACAGGCGCGGCGTAGGAAAAATCTTGGTGGGATTCGAGAGTTGCAAGGGGTCGAAGGCGCAGCGCACGCGCTGCATGGTGGCCAGATCCGGCTCGCTGAACATTTTGGACATGGCAAGCTTCTTGTCTTCGCCGACGCCGTGTTCGCCGGTGATCGAGCCGCCCGCGGCGATGCAGATTTCGAGGATTTTGTAGGAGAGCGCTTCGGCTGCGGCTTGTTGTCCGTCGATTCGCCGATCGTACAGAACCAGGGGGTGCAGGTTGCCGTCGCCGGCGTGAAAAACGTTGGCGACGCGGACGCCGGCTTCTTTGCTGAGACGCTCGATCTCGCTCATGACTTGCGGCAGGGCGGTGCGAGGGATCACGCCGTCTTGCACGATATAATTCGGCGAAATGCGCCCCATCGCGGCGAAGGCTGCTTTGCGACCCTTCCAAACCAGGGCGCGCTCGACTTCGGACTGGGCGACGCGGATCTCCGAAGCGCTACGGTTGCGGCAAATTTCGTTCACGTGAGCCATCAAGTATTGGACTTCGGCGACCGGGCCGTCGAGTTCGACCAGCAGCAGTGCGCCGCAGTCGGGATAGTTCGCGTGCACGGCGGCTTCCGCGGCCCGGATCGCCAGGCGATCCATCATTTCGATGGCGGCGGGGAGCATGCCTGCGGCGATGATGTCGCTGACGGCGGCGCCCGCTTCATTCGTGGACGGGAAAGCGGCGAGCAGGGTGTGGACGCATTCCGGGCGCTTCACGATGCGCAGGATCACTTTTGTGGCAATGCCTAGCGTGCCTTCGGAACCGACGAAGACGCCGGCGAGATCATAGCCGGGAGCGTCCAGCGCTTTGGCGCCGAGATGCACGAGCGTCCCGTCGGGAAGCACAACTTCGAGCCCCAGGACATGCGTGGTGGTGAACCCATACTTCAGGCAATGGGCGCCGCCGGAATTTTCCGCGACGTTGCCGCCAATGCTGCAGACCGATTGCGACGAAGGGTCGGGGGCGTAGAAATATTCCTGCCCCAGGACGCGTCCGGTGATATCGAGATTGACGACTCCAGGTTCCGCCACGACCCGGGCGTTGGGCAAGTCGATCTCGAGAATGCGGTTCATGCGCGTCAGGCTGATAACCACGCCGTTTTCGACCGGAAGGGCGCCGCCGCTCAGGCCTGTTCCAGAGCCGCGGGCGACGAAGGGAATGCGTTCACGGTGACACACGCGCAGGATGGACTGGACTTGCTCGGTGGATTCGGGGAGCAACACGCCGAGGGGCATGACACGGAAATTCGTCAGCGCGTCGCATTCGTAGGTGTGGAGCTCTTCGGCGGAAGTAATCAGGCCGCGAGGACCGACAATAGCGCGCAGTTCTTGAACGATGCGGGCGTCCACGCTGGCCTTTCCGCGGCTGGGCGGCTGCTCCTCAAGTCCAATCCGAGGACAAAGAGAAGCTTGCCCCATCGCTTGGGGAAGGTCAAACCGCGAGAACGCAACTGGTCAATGCACGACGATCCATGTGTTTTTGGTCAATGAATGACCATCTTCGTAAACGGAAACACGTACGCCTGCAGGAACACGAGTACGCCCACCAGAGAGGCGAGCGCGACGCTGTGGAAGAACACGTACCGCAGGATGTCCCCTTCGTGGCCATACCATTCCGTTGCGGTGCTGGCTACGACGATGCTTTGCGCGTCGATCATCTTGCCCATCACGCCGCCGCAACTGTTCGCCGCGCACATCAATGTGGGCGACACGCCGACCTGGGCCGCGGATATTTTCTGCAGGCTCCCGAAGAGCACGTTGGAAGAAGTATCGGAGCCGGTAAGGGCCACGCCCAGCCAGCCTAGCAGCGTGCCGAAGAAGGGATACAGCATGCCGGTGCGGGCGAAGGCCAAGCCCATCGTCGCGTCCAGGCCCGAATAGCGGGTCATAAATCCAATCGACATCATGGCCGCGATGGTCAGCAGGGAAAAGCGGACCTTGTACAAGGTTTTGCCGTACTGCCGCAAAAGCTGGAGTGGGCCGAAGCCCATCAGAAAGCCGGAGAGAATGGCCGCGATTAAAATTCCCGTTCCGGAGGCCGATAGCCAGTTCAACTGAAAAACGGCGGCTTCCGCGGTCGGTTTCACGACGACAGGGGGCATGCGCAGAACCAGGTTGTGCAGGCCACTGACGGGAATCTTGAAAATGGAGATTTTGTCCAAGAAGATCTTCGCCGATGGCAATCCCCATATGAAGACAAGCACGCTCAGAATGGCCCACGGTATCCACGCCTTTACGACTTCGCCGGTGCGATATCCGTGTTTCCCTCTGGCGGCACGGTCTGTTTCATGCCCTTCCAGTCCCCAGATTTTCTTCGGATGCCACACCAACAGCAGCGTGGTGACCGCGGCCATCGAGCACACCGAGGCAATCACGTCAACCAGCCAAGGGCCGTGAAGGTTTGAAACCAAAAATTGTGGAATCGCGAAAAATACGCCGGCCACCAGCACCGCGGGCCAAACTTCGATCATTCCGCCGAAGCCTGCGAAAGTCCAAATCAGCCAGAATGGCACCAGCACGGAAAAGAACGGCAATATTCGCCCGGCCATGCTGCTGAGTTGCAGTAGATTCAATCCGCTCACGCCCTGGAGGGCGACCAGCGGCGTTCCGAGAGCCCCGAAAGCCACCGGAGCCGTGTTGGCGATCAGGGATAGACCTGAGGCTTGCAGTGGTTTGAAACCCATGCCGATCAGGATGGCCGCGGTCACCGCGACCGGCGCGCCAAATCCGGCCGCACCCTCGAAAAACGCACCGAAGGCAAAGGCAATCAACACCAGCTGCAGCCGGCGGTCCTGCGTGATGCCCATTAAACTTTCCTGCAAAATCTTGAAAAGCCCGGCCTCGCAGTTGAGGTCGTACATGAAAATCACGTTCAGGATGATCCAGCCGATCGGGAAAAGGCCGTAACACATTCCGTAGATCCCAGCCATCACCCCCATTTTCGCCGGCATTCCAAATACACCGACGGCAATCGCCAAGGAAGCCGCCAGACCGATCAACGCCGCAAAGTGCGCCTTGATCCGTAACAACGCCAAGGCTCCCAGCAGGACCAGTACCGGTATGGCCGCTACCAGCGTGGACAACCACCAACGGCCAAATGGATCATAGACTTGTGTCCAGGTCACAACGGCCCTCCCGGAGAGCAGAAATGTCGAAGCGGATTGCACGGACGATCTTGCGGAGATTGGATGAGCTACGCGTGGCTGTGCAGCATCCTTTTTCTCCCCAGAAGTCCTTAAAGTTTCCGATGCTGGATACTGTTTTGCTTCGACGATGTCAAGTGGTACGTCCACGCCTGTCCGATTGCGGCGTGACCGTTCCAGGGGGGCGCTCGCGGTAGAATGTGGAGCGCGCAGATCCCGCTTCCGGAGTTAAGCATCCGGGAAGACGCGACGCGGCTCCAGGCTATTGAAACTGCATATTTCCAAAGTGAATTATAGATTAGGTTAACCACGCGAATGAATTCGAGAGACGACATTTTCGGTGCGCTGCGGCGCTATTGGGGCTATGAATCGTTCCGTCCTTTGCAGGAGCGGATCGTCGGTAGCCTGCTGCATGGGCGCGATGCGTGCGTGGTGATGCCCACTGGAGGCGGTAAATCCCTGTGTTACCAATTACCGGCGGCCATGCTGGAGGGGCAAACTGTCGTCGTCGTTTCGCCGCTCATCGCGCTCATGCAGGACCAGATGGCACAGCTTACGCAAATGGGTATTGCCGCGGCGGTGCTCAACAGCTCGATGGCCGCGGACCAACAAGCGAGGATCGTGCGCCAGGCCGCCGCCGCAGAATTTCGGCTCCTGTATCTCTCGCCAGAGCGGCTGGCCCGCGCCGACACGGTGGAATGGCTCAAGCGCGTTCCGATCTCGTTGTTCGCGATTGACGAGGCGCATTGCATCTCCGAATGGGGCCACGAGTTCCGACCGGAGTACCGCCAGCTAAGCTCGCTGCGCAATCATTTTCCCGATCGGCCCATCGCCGCATTTACGGCCAGTGCGACCCGGCAGGTACGCCACGACATCATCGATCAGCTGCGGCTGCGAGACCCGGACAAATACATCGCCAGCTTTCACCGCCCCAATCTTCGTTACATCATCAGGGAATGTGAACCGCACACGCAGTCGGAGTTGTTGCTACGCGCTTTGCGAAATTACGGCGACAGCAACCTGATCGTTTACGCGCCGACCATCAAACGGGTCGAACAGACGGTGGACTTTCTGGAGAGCCAGGGAATTCCAGCCATTGCGTATCACGGCCAAATGGACAGCGACGCGCGGCGCCGCAACCAGGAGCGCTGGATGTCCGACGAGGTGCGCGTGCTGGTCGGCACGATCGCGTTCGGCCTCGGCATCAACAAAGCTGCGGTGCGCGCGGTTATCCATCTCTCCCTCCCGAAATCTGTCGAACAGTATTACCAGGAAGCCGGGCGCGCCGGGCGCGACGGTCTGCCGGCTGACTGCATCCTGCTCTGGCAGAAAAAAGATGTGGGCTTGCTGGCATATTTCATCCAACAACTGGTTGATGCAGCGGAAAAAGAACGTTCCTGGCAGCGCTATCACGTGGTTCGCCGCTTCGTCGAATCGGAAACCTGCCGGCATCTCCAGATATGCTCGCACTTCGGGGAAACCGCAAAATGGAAGTCGTGCGGAGCGTGCGACGTGTGCGGGGCCACTCCCGCGTGGCTGGCGGAGCCGGTTGGAGTTCAAAAAGCGAAGCGCCGGGCCGCGGCCGCTGTCGCGGGCTCGGGCCGTTCCCGCGACACCGGGGTTTCGGTCAAGGCATCGAGCACCATCCCGGATGCCGACCGCGATCTGCAGGAATACCTTCGCGAATGGCGCCGCACGATGGCTCGAGAGCGGGGCATCGCGGCATTCATCGTCATGCACGACACTTCTCTTACAGAACTGTGCCGCGTGAAACCCCGTTCGCTGTCCGAACTGAGACGCGTCCCGGGTTTCGGGGAGCGAAAAGCGGAACTGTACGGTCAAGAGATCCTCGATGCGCTGGGACGGTTTCGTAACGGAGCGAGGGCCGCGGAAACGCCCGTCAAGTCATCCCATCCCGCCGCTGAAACGCTGCGGTTACTGGAACAGGGACGCACTCTCGAAGAGGTCGCACAGATCCGCGGCCGGAAAGTGAGCACGGTGTCCTGCATGGTCGCCGAGCTGGTGGAAAGCGGAGAAGCGGATTTCAAACCGGGGTGGATTCCGGGCGACCATCGGGAAAAAATCGAGGAAGCCTGCGTTCGACTTGGTCTCGAACGCCTTAAGCCGCTGAAGGATGCGTTGCCGGAACAAATCACCTACGACGAAATCAAGCTGGTGGTGGCGCATCTGCGCCGGCGACAAGCTCAACCCTAGCGGCGATCCCTGGTTTAACAGATCATGCCGAGTCGATTCACTGCCCATGATGATGGCCGCGGCGGTTCTAGCCACCGGGTACCACGTTCGCTTGGCGCAGACGTACTATTCGTACTCCAGAGCCGGGTTCCAGTAAAATCGGTACTTCTCATCTATGGCTCGCCTACATTGCTGGATGGAACATAGCGATATCGAGCCAGTGGTTGTGGCACCTCGACGGAGAATTTCTCCTGCCAGTTCGACGATGCCTTGCGCGCCTCGCATCCGACGGGAATTGTTGGCGGAGCGAGCACATTCGAGCTGCGAACTCAGGAGTGATTGGAAGCTCCAATGCTCGTAATCATCGGAATGATTCTGCTGCTGACCTGGATCTTCGATCATGCCTTTCATTTGACCGCGGATTCGCTCATTAATTTGCTGTTGATCTTCGCGAGCATTTCCTTCGCGCTGGATTTCGTGCGCGAGGATAAGGTCATGGATCCACGTCCGGGATGGGATGCTCGTCCGCCTCGATCCAGTGGCGGCGCGATAGGGCGATGGCTGCGTCATCGCTTGAATCCCTTGGCTGTGCCAGCAGGAGCATCCTCGAGGAAACCGGTCGCCGCTCAAAAACGCCCCGCGTAAACTGACGCCACCGCGACCTTCTGCAGCTGGCAGATTCTGCCTTTTTGAACAATCGTAGCTGGACACTGTTCTGTTCGGAAATTCTACCAAAGACTCTGCTACACAAGGCTGCAGCGCAGCAGGGCTTTTGGCAGCAAACAAGTCCGTCCAGACGCGGCTGCGACAGTTGCCATCCCGCTTGGCAAATCGGTGCGCAGGCCTCCACAAGCGCTAGGGGCCGTGGCGCCGAATTTCCTTCGTGGGGAGCTCACTTCCTGATCTTGAACAGCGCGGCGATTCCCCGGCGATCAATAAGTTGCAGTCGATTGGGAAGAAAATGATCCAGGTTCGGCGCTCCCTCGACGTTGAGCACGAGAACGTAATCGAATTTCTCGCTCCAGTCCGTTAGGAACGGAAACCTCTTCAACACGATCGGTGGTATCTGTTGCGAGGCGGAGTCCAAGTACATGTAATTCACCGGCGGGCTGTCAACCGCCTGCAAGTCCCGAAAGGGCTCCTTAATCACGATAGGTTGTTTGCCCTCCTCCGCGAATATGTTGGGCCAAAAAGCGTGACGATCGAGGAGCACGAAGGACGCGAGATGCCAGTAGGTGGGCGTGAGTTCGGGCAAGCGACGGCTGATGGGCATCGACGCACACCAAGCCGGGGTGTCCGTGCAAACCACGTCCGCGGCCAACACGCGGCTTCCTGGGGTCACCGATTCGATCGCCTGGCGCACATCGTCCACATCGCGTTGCGAGTGCATCCACACGCTGGTGAGGAACGTGATTCGGGCCACAAACAGCGCACCGAACAAAACCCCTACGGCAACTCGTTTGCGGGACGCGAACATCTTCGGCATGAAGCCCGCGAATACCATGAAACCCATCATGACCGGCAAGCGAATATCCATGAAGTAGGTGCCCTTGATCGATCTGGGCATGACCACGTAGATAGCTAATAAAACTAAGAAGGCGATCAGCGCAGCGGCGGAGATTCGGGCGCGACGCTGCATGACGCAAAAAATCAAAAATGCGATCAAGGGAATGACCGTCAGTATGTCGAAAGCGGACGAGTAGTCGAGAAAAGGACCGAAGAAGTTGGCCACTTTCTGTGCCAGGTGCGGCCAACCCGCGGCATCCTGCACGTGTTGCAGCGGCGAGGAAAGGTAAAGAATCACGGGAACCAGTAGTGTGATTGCCAGAAGCGAAGCGCGCTTTACGGCGCGTCGGGGATCGGGCCGGGTCCGGAAATCGTGTCCGACCAGAACCGATAACTCGTACGATCCGATCAGCAGCGCATAAAAGCAAAATCCAAACATGTGGAAAAAGAACGCCAGGGTGGCCACGAGGGCGCCGGTCGCAATCATCGCGGCCGGGAATTTTTCCCGGTAATGGATCCATGCGGCCGCACCCCACAAGGCTATGCCGATGGCCAGCTCGAAGTTCATGAATCCCATCAAGAACAGGGCATTGAACGCCGCGAAGCCCGCGGCGATTTGCCAGAACGAGCGCCGCTGGAAATACGCGTAACTCAGCGCCACCGCTCCGCTTGTGGGCAGAAGAAGACACAAGGCCAGCATGATGCGTCCGGCCGTCAGCGGCGAAAACACGTGCATCAGTGCGGGGAGAAGCAGGTCCACGGCGATATTCGGAATGATTTGCCAATGGGCGGAAAACATCTGGTTGAGCACCGGATCGGACTGGCCAAAAGCCAGCAAGTAGCAGCGCGCCAGGTGATTCGGGTAATCGGTAAGCGGGGGCACCTCGGTGGTGAGAACCGGCACGATCAAGGCGGTGAGCATGAGCGCCAGGCTGGTCCACCATGTTACCGGGCGGTCCAACACGCTTTCGCGCGATACAGAGGCTAAGGCGTTATCGGGACCGGCGTAAGCCAACGCCACCTCGGAAGATTGCACGTCGAGCTTCGAATTCATTTGAAAACACTCATCTTCGGTTTTTTCGCAAAACGCGGGATTTCGTGCAGGCTGCGGGGAACAACGGCACGCGACGAGATGTATACTATCTCAGGAAGCTCCGATTCCATACCGGAAAGCCAGTATAGAACGCGCGGCAGAAGTGCATTTCGGAATTGGCGACACGAACAGGTCGAGGCCTGATGTTGTGAAGGGAGCGCCCCGAATATTGCCTGCGAACCGCAGTCTTGCGGTTCGAGAAGTCTGTTTTTTGCGCCTGCCCCGTTACCACCACGGGCCTAGCCGCCGTGGCCACCGGTGAGTTCGCGAACAATCGAGCTCACGAAGTTCTTGGCGTCGCCGAACAGCATCAGGGTCTTGTCCAGATAGTAGAGCGGATTGTCGATTCCCGCGAAGCCAGCGGCCATGCTGCGCTTGATGACCATGACCGTGCGGGCCTTGTCCACATCCAAGATCGGCATGCCGTAGATCGGGCTGCTGGGGTCTGTGCGCGCGGCGGGATTGGTCACGTCGTTCGCGCCGATAATCAGGGCCACGTCGGTCTGAGGCAGGTCGCCATTGACCTGATCCATCTCCAGCAATCTGTCATACGGTATATCCGCTTCGGCCAGCAGCACGTTCATGTGACCCGGCATGCGGCCTGCGACAGGATGAATCCCGAACGTTACGTCGACGCCCTGCTTTGTCAGCGAATCGTAGAGTTCGCGGACTTTGTGCTGCGCTTGCGCGACGGCCATTCCGTAACCAGGAACGATCACCACTTTGTTGGCCGCGGCAAGGATTCCAGCCGCCTCTTCCGGCGTGGCCCCGCGCACGGGAGGAGCTTCTTTCGCCCCGGTTGCAGCGGCCTGGATTTGGCCAAAGCCGCCAAACAGGACGTTGGTGAACGAGCGGTTCATCGCTTTCGACATGATCACGGAAAGGATGAAACCGGAGGAACCATCGAGCGCGCCGGCGATGATCAGCAACTTGCTGTTCAGCACAAAGCCCATCGCGGCGGCGGAAAGTCCGGCGTACGAATTCAACAGAGAGATTACCGTCGGCATATCCGCGCCGCCGATGGGAATGACCAGCATCACGCCGAATATAAGAGGAATAATGATCATCGCGGGGAACAACCGCGTCTGGTCCGGATGAATCACCAGAATTACGGCGATGGCCACGGCGAGTCCGAGCATCGCCAGGTTGACGAAGTTTTGCCCTTTATATGTGATGGGCCGCTGCGGCAGCACTTCCTGAAGTTTTCCCGCTGCCATCAAACTGCCCGTGAATGTCAACGAGCCGAGTATGACTTCCATCGAAAGCACGGCCATCATGAACGGAGCGATATGGGGTGCGCGTAAATAAAATTCCGCGGTGCCCACCAGGGTGACGCACAAAGCGCCGAATGCATGGCTCAGTGCGGTTCGCTGCGGAACCGCGGTCATCTGCACTTTACCGAGCGGGATGCCGATGATCGTTCCCACTACCAGCCCGATGGCGATCAACTTGTAATCAATGATGCCGCGGTGCAGGAGCGTCCCGCCGACGGCCAGCGCCATGCCGGCCTCGCCCGCGAAGACGCCGCGGCGCGCGGTTGTCGGAGAACTGAGCCACTTCAGTGAAAGAATGAAAAGCGCGGTGGCAATCAGATACGTGATTTCGATCAGGGTGTCGACGCCCAGGAAGTTGTCCATTATTTTTTGGGCCCGCTGGATTTGAACATCTTCAGCATGCGGTCAGTGATGATGAACCCACCGACGACGTTGCTGGTAGCGGCGACGATCGCGATGGTTCCCAGGATCGCCGCGAGGTTGCTCTTGTGTTCGCCCGCCAGGATGATCGCTCCCACCACGGCAATGGCGTCCAGCGCATTCGTCAGCGACATCAACGGGGTGTGCAAAAGAGGTGACACACGCCGGATAACCTCGAATCCAATGAATGCCGCCAGCATGAAAACGTAAATGCCGGTAAGCAGGTCCAGCTTCATTTTTTCGCTTCCTCCTGTGCCGTCAGAGGTGGCAATAAGAAAAATTCCCGCAGTCGCGGGTTCACAACCTCGCCGCCCTGCGTGACCAGGGTTTCCCGGATGATGTCGTCTTTCATGTTGAGTTGCAATTTTCCTTCCTTTACCAGCAGCGTCAGGAACGTGGTCAAATTGCGCGCATACATCTGGCTGGCGTGATAGGGAAGGGAGCTGGCGAGGTTGAGCCACCCGATGATGGTGACTCCATGCTCGACAGCTATCTCGCCAGGACGCGTCAACTCGCAGTTGCCGCCGCGCTCCGCCGCCAGGTCGACAATCACCGAACCGGGCGCCATGCCCGCCACCATTTCCTTGGTGACCAGCGTGGGAGCCTTCTTTCCTGGGATCACCGCAGTGGTGATCACCACGTCGTGTCCCGCGATGACCTGTCCGAGCAGCTCGCGTTGCCGGCGATAAAAGCTTTCATCCTGCGCAGTCGCGTACCCACGCGCGTCCTGCGCGTCCTTGGCTTCGATAGCCAGTTCCACGAAGCGCGCGCCGAGGCTCTGTACCTGCTCTTTTACTGCGGGGCGCAGGTCGTAAGCCGAAACCACTGCGCCCAGACGACGGGCGGTAGCGATCGCTTGCAATCCTGCCACGCCAACGCCGAGGATCAGCACGCGCGCCGGAGTGATCGTTCCTGCGGCGGTCGTAAGCATGGGGAACAGTCTCGGCAACGTGTCCGCGGCAACCAGCACAGCCTTGTACCCCGCGACGGTGGACATCGCGGACAGCGCGTCCATGCTTTGGGCGCGAGTCGTTCGCGGTACGAGCTCCACGGAGAAGGATGTGACCCCTCTCGATGCGAGATCCCTGACGCTGGTCACATCGCCGAGTGGCCGCAGAAATCCGACGAGAATTTGATCGCGATGAAACAGCGGAAGGTCGGAGCTCCCGGTCCGGTCGTTGGCGCCGTGCGCCAGCACCTGGACGATGATGTCCGCCACGCGAAAAACCTCGGAACGCTGGGGGATAATCTTCGCGCCTTTAGCCGCGTATTCAGCGTCCGGGTAGCCGGCCTCAGCTCCCGCGCCCGCTTCCACGACAACCTCCATGCCCGCTTTTGTGAGGACGGCCAGCGCCGACGGCACCAGGGCGACGCGCCGCTCGCCCGGGAAGCTTTCTCGGGGTACACCAACAATCATTGAGGATCCTCCGACACCGTGCAAAACTGCACCAGAAAGCCGATCCTGAGCGTCAACCGCGCGGCATTGTACACCGGGTTGCTTGCCCAAACTTTGTTGACGTTGCGATTTTCCGCGCCGTTACACCGGAAGTGCGGGCCTTGCACGAAACTCCAGGGCGCGGCGGCGTCATCCGTTGGTCTCGATAGTCCCGGGTCGCTACTCGCCGGCTTCTTTGCCAGGAATGAAATAAACTTCTTCAAACAGCGAGCCTTTTGGCCAGCCTGCACGCGCCAGGATGCCCTGGCCGTTTTCGCACATACTCGGATGGCCGCAAAGATACCCGGTGGTGTTCTCCGGGCGCAGACCCCATTGGTCGGTGTATTTGCGGACCAGATCATCGACGCGGCCGGTTTCGCCTTTCCAGCCGGCATCTTCCCAGGGGCGGCTGATCGTTGCGACGTATTTGAACCAGGGTACTTCGGAAGCGATTTTGTCGAGTTCGTCGCGATAGCCAAATTCCCACGAGCGGCTGCCGCCCTGAATGCAAAATAGTTTGTGGTCTCCGGGCATAGCGCTGTTGCCGGATTTCCAGTCGCGATACAGAGTGCGCGCATAGCTGACAAACGGAGCAATGCCGGTGACTGTCGCGAGCAGCAGGTGATTGGTCCGCCCGCTGCGCAAGTCGAGGGTGAAGCGCCCCTTGGGGATCTTGCGGCACAGCAGCGTGTCGCCTTTTTGAAGCTTGTACAGATGCGGCGTCAGCTCGCCTTTAGGCACCAGCTCGATGAAAAACTCCAGGGCGCCTTCTTCATACGGTGACGACACAATGGAATACGCTCGCTCGATCCGTTTGTCCGCGTACTCGACGCCAAGCGTGGCGTATTGCCCCGCTTTGAATTGAAACGGTCCTCCAGGATCGACGCGCACCAGCCACAAATCTTCCGACAGGTCCTTCCGCTCGATCACGCGTGCCGTGAAGTGTTTGTCCGTGGGAAGAGCCATCTTCAATTTTCCTCCGGCGCCTTTCCGGCGCTCATCCTGCCGCGAGGCGCCAAGGGCCAGTTTCCGCAAGGTCGCACCGCGGACTTTCCTCGGCGTTCGGACAATTTCTCCGAGGGCAACCATGCTCAATTTAGCATTTCGGTATCGCGCATTGTACACCGGCTTTGCAGTTCGGAAGAGGAATTTGGTTCTTTTGGCGAGAGGAAAAAGAGAAAGTTTTGCGTTGCGGCCGAAAAAGAAACGCAGAGTCTCCGCGGATTACAGAGCCAGGGTTTCAAAGTAAGGAGCTTTGCTGCCAGCCTTTTTAGCTCCGGCAAGTGCCTGGTCAACACGTGCCAGGAACTGCTGGGGGCTGTCTCCGAGTTCGTATTGCTTCCAGGCGGCCGTGAAGGTCACCGGAACTTTCTGCCCGTTCCAATCCAGTTCAAATGGATGGAGACGTCCGAGGACGCGCTGCAACTGGTCGTTGGCACATTCCGGCAGCAGAATCATGAATTTATCGGCGTCCATGCGCACGGCCAAATCGGACCCACGAATCACGCGGCTCAGCCGCGTAGCAAAAGCCTTCAACGCTTGATCGCCGGTTTCTCGCGTGCTGAATTCGTTCAAATGGTTCAGGTCAAGCATCACCAGCGCCAGAGGGTGCCCCATGCGTTCCGAGCGAGAAACCTCGGCGGCCAGCCGTTGTTCCGCAAATCGCCGATTATACAGGCCTGTCAACGGGTCTATCATCGACAAGTTGCGAAGATTGTAGAACTGACCCTGCTTTTCCGTGAGTTGGCTGCGCAGTTGTTTGATCAGGATTTCCTGTCGGAGGGTGTACACGTTGAACAGCACGATCAGCGCGATCAAGCCGAAAATCGCCTCGGTAAGTCTGACTTTATAAAAGGGTTCTGCTCCTTGCCGGAGCGCGACCACTGACAGCGTGATGATCGCCGCAACCAGCAGCAGACTGACAAAAACCGAATAGCGACCCACCCACGAGTCGCGTTCTTGGAGGAGGGAAAGCTCCTCCGCCAATTCTTGTTCTCCGGGGTCTAGCGACGGAGGGATAGGAGCGGTATCTAAATCAGTCATAGAGATGCGAGGAGCTACTGGCTCCGTCGTTCCATCAAGATAGGCGGCGCAAGTGAGACCGTCAATGGGACTTTGGTCCCAGATTCCTGTCTTCGGCAGTTTCGCCCCGGTGCACAGGCGAAAGGGCGAAAGTTAGCGCGCCTGTAGCTGCCAATTCCCGCAAGGGGGCATGGTGTGTTTCTGGCCCTTGGAGAGCCGCAAAAACGCAGTTGAACTGATCGTCGAAGGCTGATTCGTACTCGCACAAAAAGCCTAAATGGCCGAGGCCAGTTGGACTGTAGCCGGGGTCTCGCACACAACTACGCAGTCACGCCCGGCTTTTTTAGCTTTATAAAGTGCTTGATCGGCAGAGGATATCAAATCTTCAGGATTGCTGCCGTGGATCGGAAACGAAGCAATTCCAGCTGAAATCGTGACAGTTCCCAGGAATTGGCCGTGATGGTGTAGATCGAGGGCGCCGATGGAATGGCGCACGCTTTCTGTACACACCCGGGCGCCCTGGCTGTCGGAATCGGCCACAATGAGTGCGAATTCTTCTCCACCGTAGCGGCAAGCCAGATCCCCCGCACGTATTCGGGTTTTAAATACGCTAGCGACCTCCCGAAGCAACATATCCCCAGCCTGATGGCCGAACGTGTCGTTGAACTGTTTAAAGTGATCCACATCGATCATTACTAGGGCGACGGGACGATGCAATCGTCCCGCGCGACTCAGTTCTCGATTTAATGACTCCTCGAAATAGCGCCGATTAAACAATCCTGTAAGCGCATCACGAATGGACTGTCCACGCAGCATCTCACGAAGCTTAAGGTTAGCCAGAGACAGAGAGATTCGCTCCGAAACGGCGATGGCTCGCATCTGAAGATGTTCCCGCAGAACCATCCTCGTCTCTATCGGGGCGAGTGAACTCTTCTGATCCTCCAGGTAAAGGACTCCGAGCGTTTCGCCCTGCGCTACCAGAGGCACGCACAGATAATCGCCCGTCAGATTGGGGCGAACGTGAGAGCACTTCAGGGGTGAATTGGGATCGCCTCCGTCATAGGGCTTGCCAAGCCGTAAAGCCCAACAGTCGCCTGGATCGAACGCATCCTCGCTGGTGGAACAGCCGCTCCAAGTGGCGGCGTTTTCGATGAGGTTGCGCGAGGAGTTCGTCAAATAGAGGATTCCTGGACGGAACTCAAAGATGGGTGGTAAGACGCTTTCGGCGACCTTGCAGGCCTCGGTGACGGTCTGGCAAGTTTGGAACAAATCAGCCATATTGCCGAGTTCGGCGCGTTCTCGGGCAATTGTTTCTGATTCGTGCAAGGCGGCGGTCAAGAGCTCGTGTTCGTGTTTGCGAACAGTAACGTCATGTACGAAGATCGCGAAGAGATGCGCTTCACCCAATACGATCGCAGAAATTGTTAATTCAACCGGAAATTCGCGCCGGTCCTTATACAGCGCGGTCATTTCGAGCCGCTTTCTTTGTAGTGCGCCATCTTCGAAGCCGAGAAAATCTCGAAGAGCGTTCGCATCCGGTTTTCGATCACGATCCAGCACTATGATTCGGGAGATGCCTTGTCCGATTATCTCAGAACGCTTCCAGCCGAATGTAGCTTCGGCTTGCGTGCTCCAGTCTGTAATCGAGCCGTTCGAGTCCACTTCCAAAAACGCGTCAAGAGTTGTTTCGATGATCTGGCGGTAGCGACTTTCACTCGACCTCAGTTCTACGGCCTGTCTCGAAAATCGTTTATCCGCAAACGACGTTACGAGTACGACTCCTAGGACAATAAAGGTGACGATAACGATTCCCGCGACGCCAAGCGACGAGACGCTAAGGGCATGCGGTACGACCGGGCTAACGTGAGTAGGCATGAAACTGACCGCCGCCATTCCCGTGTAGTGCATGACGGGAATGGCCAGGCCCATTATCAAAGCTCCCGTGAGCTTTCGCCAGCACCACGGGCTTTCATCTTCACGCAAGCGAAATGACAGCCAGATGGCCACAAACGAGATCACTATCGCTAGGACCACTGAGAGAATCACAAGGGTGGCAGAAAACTGACACATTGCCGACATCCGCATCGCATCCATGCCGATGTAGTGCATGGCTGCAATACCGCCGCCCATGAAAGTACTGCCAACGACGGCTCTGCCTAAACTCATCGTTCGCTGGCTCACAACAATGAGTGTGACAGCAGATGCCAGGATTGCCGCGAACAAGGACAACAATACGGTAGGCCAATCATACTGCACTGCGACAGGGAGACGAAACGCCAGCATACCCACATAGTGCATTGACCAGATGCCTAGCCCCATTGCGGTTGCCCCGCCGACCGTCCAGGACAAGCGGCTTCCACCGTGCGATGAGGTTGTGCGACCCGCGAGATCCAGTGCGGCATACGAGGTAAGGATCGCAGTAAGGACAGACACCGCCACAAGACCGTAGCTATAAGATCCTATGAGCGCGAAACCTGTTGTCGTCATGGAATACCTCAGACCGAGGGGAAGCTAGTTCGCGGCCAGCATTTTTGCCGTGACTGTGCATCGGGGGGCGGGCTAACAGCCGGTGGTCGGGTTGGCAGCTGATTTTCAGCTTAGCTCGGCGAGGCGTTTACGAGTAGCCGGATTCGGTGTGTGTGCGCAGTTCGCCACGTTCGGGTTGAGCATGGAAAGAAACCTGAGTTGTCCATTCAGGAACGGCCAACGGATTTCACTAGCCTAAGAGTTCAATCGGGGCAGCGAGTCCGGCTGCTTTGCCCGGGCGCAACTGGTTCAACAAACCTTACCGGGGGCAGCCCAGCGCGGCAACAACAACAGCCATCCGCTGGAACTTCCGCGAGTATCACTTTCAATCCATGCGTTTTGAAGCCAGATCGCTCTTCCCGGAGATTCGAGTGTTCATCGTTCGGCCGGGACTTTCAAAATCAGACGTAACACCTGACCAGTGCGAGGTCCTCGGCACCGCGAAACTCTATTTGCATGAGACCGTAGGAATTACCTTCGTTGCTGTTGGCTCAACCTAATAAATCGTCTGTAGCGCTAGGACGCGATGCTTTGTTACCGGCTACACGCGGTTGGCCGGATAAAGTGACGGAAACCACCGCTCGACGACGGTCAGCGGAAATCCCAAAGAGAGTGGGCCCTTAGGCGTCGCCGAAGTCAACAAGCCACGCTCCACCAGCTTCGAAACGACGTTTCTCGCCATACGCTCGGCATATCCAGTAATGGAAGGAGCTGCTCCCCGCTCAATCTCTCCTGCCAGCAATACCTCGCGTAGGAGAGGGAACGATCCTTTCGGAAGCTGCGCGCGCATTTCTTCTTCGACGTAAATTTCGATTCGCCGAAGAAGTTCAGAGGGTTCGAGAATGGATCTCATATACTCGACCTGGTCCAAACACGTTGCCAGAAAGAATTCGCAGAATTCAATCAAGGCCGCTTGCGATAAGGAGCCTCGCCCATCGAATGTGGCGAACGAAGGGCGGTGCGTGATCTTCGTGCCCGAGAGCGACGTCGGCCATGCTCTTGAAGTCCTGCGCTCACACCGTGTTTCGGCTGGCGCCGCGCAAGCCGGAACGGTGCACGAGCATCGCTCCGGAATCGTCACTGTCCGCAGCCGCATCGGAGGTCACCGCGTGCTTGATATGTTGTCCGGAGAACAACTTCCCAGGATTTGTTGAAATCTTCGTCTGAACAACAAACACGTTTGGCCAATGGATTTGCCCGCCGTAAGAGAGCATCTTGTAAAAGTATTGTTGACTCACCTATAGAAGACTGACTCGCGCTGTCTCACCCGCTTCCCGGATTTCGCTGCTCAACCGATCCTCCTGATATTTCCCATCAGGTCTAGTCCTTTTTTAGAGCTCGCTAGATCCCAGATGTGGAAAGTGGTTAGGAGAGACCGCCAAGATAGTGAACTTCGAATTGTAGATCCGAGCGTCGCATCGTATGAATTTTGCAAAACGTACACTATCGCACAGATTCGAAGCTTGCAAAGCCCGAAACTCAGAACTCAACTGCTGGTAAGAAGTAAGTGGTCGGGGCGCCGAGATTTGAACTCGGGACCTCCTGCGCCCAAGGCAGGCGCGCTACCAGGCTGCGCTACGCCCCGACATGAAGTACGTAAAGATTATAAAGGACTTCCCAACAGAACTGTTGCTCCATCTGACCAATTTCGCCTCCATGGACTGAACCCCTATTTTGAGACAGACGGAAATGGCACACTTTGCAGGGAAAGGAACTGCGAAGTGGCGAGGAAACGAAAGGGACGGTATCCGAACGAGTTTCGTCGAATGGCGGTAGAGC